>Ga0210102_1000269_pt1 | contig 14185 bp, 14 predicted proteins | sample RushOxbow_ThreeS_4_FD_185563 | JGI IMG/M metagenome (GOLD analysis project Ga0210102, IMG submission 185563) | Wetland microbial communities from San Francisco Bay, California, USA, that impact long-term carbon sequestration -... | ecosystem: Environmental > Aquatic > Marine > Wetlands ...
CCGCCGTTCCGCCGTCTTCTCCGAGCGCTTCGCCTGCCCGGTCTGCGGGCTGTCCCTGCCGGAGCTGGAGCCGCGGCAGTTTTCCTTCAACTCACCGTTCGGGGCCTGTCCCGACTGCCACGGCGTCGGCACCCGGCGGGAGGTGAACGCCGACCTGATCCTGGGCGACCCCAGCATCAGCATTCTCGAGGGCGTGGTGCTGCCCTGGGGGGAGCCCAGCGGGTACTTGCGCAAGATCGTCCTGCCCACGCTGGCCAGGGCGTTCCGGTTCGACCTGAACGCGCCCTGGGGCAACCTCGGCGACTCGGCGCGCCAGGCGCTGCTCTACGGAGCGGAGGGGCGCTTCCGGTTCCAGACCGACGGCGGCCGGGGCCGGAGCGAGTACGAGACCGAGTGGGAGGGGATTCTCAAGAACGTCGAGCACCGCTACCGCGAGTCGGCCAGCGACGCGGTGCGGGCCGGGCTCGAGGAGTTCATGATCGAGCAGCCCTGCCAGACCTGCGGCGGGAAGCGGCTCAAGGCGGAAAGCCTGGCGGTACTGGTCGCGGGGCGGAGCATCGGCGACGTGGTGGACCTGCCGGTGCAGCGGGCCATCGAGTTCTTCCAGGGCATTCCGCTGCGGGAAGACGGCCGGGCCGGGCTCGACCCCGACATCGCCGGCCCGATCCTCAAAGAAGTGGGCGACCGGCTCCGGTTCCTCCGCGACGTGGGGCTGGATTACCTCACCCTGGGCCGGGCCGCCACCTCGCTCTCGGGCGGAGAGACCCAGCGGATCCGGCTGGCCACCCAGATCGGGTCCCGTCTGGTGGGGGTGCTCTACATCCTGGACGAGCCCAGCATCGGCCTGCACCAGCGGGACAACGAACGCCTGCTCGGCACCCTCAAGGGGCTGCGCGACCTGGGAAACACCGTCATCGTGGTCGAACACGACGCCGACACCATCGAAGCGGCCGATCACGTGATCGATCTCGGGCCCCGGGCGGGCCGCTTCGGCGGGGAGGTGGTGGCCGAAGGGAACGTCGAGGCCATCCGCCGCCATCCCACCTCGCTGACCGGACGCTATCTCCGGGGCGAGCTACGGGTCCCGCTGCCCCCGGGCCGACGCGAGGCCCCCGCCCGGCACCGGCTTCGTATCGTCGGGGCTCGGGCGAACAACCTCCAGGACCTCACGGTGGACGTCCCCCTGGGGCTCTTCGTGGCGGTCACCGGCGTGTCGGGCTCGGGGAAGTCCACCCTGGTCACCGACATTCTGTACCAGGCGCTGGCCCGGCATTTCTACCGGGCCAAGCTCGTGCCCGGGGCGCACGCCCGGATCGAAGGGCTGGACAAGATCGACAAGGTGATCGACATCGATCAGAGCCCGATCGGCCGCACCCCGCGCTCCAATCCGGCCACCTACACCGGTCTCTTCACCCCGATCCGGGAGCTCTTCACCCAGCTTCCCGACGCGAAGCTGCGGGGCTACGGGCCGGGCCGCTTCTCCTTCAACGTGAAGGGCGGGCGCTGCGAGGCCTGCCAGGGCGACGGCCTGGTCAAGATCGAGATGCACTTCCTGCCCGACGTTTACGTCCCCTGCGAGGTCTGCAAGGGACGGCGCTACAACCGGGAGACGCTGGAGGTGCGGTACAAAGGCCGGAGCATCGCCGACGTGCTCGATCTCACTGTCGCCGACGCGCTCGACTTCTTCGCCAACCAGCGGCGCATCGCCGAGAAGCTGGAGCTGCTGAACGACGTGGGACTGGGATACATCCACCTGGGGCAGGCGGCCACCACGCTCTCGGGGGGCGAGGCGCAGAGAGTGAAGCTGGCCACCGAGCTGGCCAAGCGCGACACCGGCCGCACGCTCTACATCCTGGACGAGCCGACCACCGGCCTCCACTTCGAGGACGTGCGGCTGCTGCTGGAGGTGCTCCACCGCCTGGTGGACAAGGGAAACAGCGTGGTGGTCATCGAGCACAATCTCGACGTGATCAAGACCGCCGACTGGATCATCGACCTCGGGCCCGAGGGAGGCGAGGGCGGCGGCCGGGTCGTCGCCCAGGGGGCCCCGGAAGCGGTCGCGGAGATCGAGGCCAGCTATACCGCCCGCTTCCTGCGGAAGGTTCTCCAGCCGGCTAGGGCGTAGTCTTCCCGAACCTCGGCTCCTTCGCCGCGGGGTCGATCACCATCCAGATCCACATCCCCGACAACGCGTGGCCCGGCACGCCGCAGATGATGCGATACCGCCCGCTGTCCGGCACGGTGAAACGCATCACGTCCGTGGCCCCCTGGACCAGCCCCTCGATCACCTTGTTGGTGTAGGCCCGCGGGATGGCAGGGTCGCCACCCGCGTTCGGAAGCGGTCCCTCTCCCGAGTAGACCTCGGCACTGTGTGGGGTGCCGTCGTCCTGGATGAAGTTGATGACTAGGTGGCTCTTGGGTGGCAGGGTGAGGGTGGCGTCCCCGTTGCCGAACCCGTTGAACACGAAGGGGCCGGCAACCAGCTTGAAGGTCACGGTGTTCGTGGCCGGGTCAAAGCTGACGAAGTCTCCGCCCTGCCCGGTATCCGGCACGGCCACCCGGGCCCCGGCCGAGCTTTGCTGAATGGTGAGCCCCGGCCGCTCCTGCTTGGAGCAACCCGCCGCCAGCGCGACGAGGGCGAAGCCGGCTGCGGCGGTGTGGTAGGTGGCCCTGCCCGGATCGGTCGGGAACATGCCGTGCGCTCCTCACTTCGCTGAAAGTGCCCGGGAATTGAAACCGGCAGGGCGATTCGCACGAAGTATGCGCAATGCCTCCGACCGGCCTCCCCGAATATTATTCCCGCGGAAGTTTGGCCCCCTCGGGGCCGCGCCGCAACGTCGCAGGTCACCTTCTTCCCGGACTCCACGTGGCTCGCCAACTCATCGCCCGAACCGCCCTTGTCTTCGTTGCCCTCGCGCTGAGCGCCTTCGCGAACACGGCCGCCCAGCAGGGAGACCCCTCACTGCTGACCATTCGGCGGATCTACGGGTCGGGGGAGTTCGCCTCCCACCCGTTCGGGCCGGCCCGGTGGCTGAGTGAGGGGACGGCCTACACCACCCTGGAGCCCGCGACCGAGGGGCCCGGGGCGGACCTGGTCCGCTACGACGTGGAGAAGGGCACCCGCGAAGTGATGGTTCCCGCGCGACAACTGGTGCCCCCGGGGGACAGTCTGCCGCTGGAGGTCGAGGATTACGGCTGGTCACCCGACGGCAGGATGCTGCTGGTCTTCACCAACACTCGGCCGGTGTGGCGCCTCAACACGCGGGGAGACTACTGGGTGCTCGACCGGTCCTCCGGCCGGCTCCGGAAGCTCGGGGGAGCCGATGCCAAGCCCTCCACCCTGATGTTCGCCAAGTTCGCCCCCGACGGAGGCCGGGTGGCGTACGTCCGGGAGAACAATCTCTACGTCGAGGACCTGACGACGGGCGCCATCACGGCGCTCACCGCCGACGGCTCGCGCACCCTGATCAACGGCACCTTCGACTGGGTGTACGAGGAAGAGCTGATGAACTACTACGCCGACGGGTGGCGTTGGAGCCCGGACGGCCGGTCCATCGCGTACTGGCAGCTCAACGCCGACTCGGTGAAGAACTTCGACCTCATCAACAACACCGATTCACTCTATTCCCGGGTCATCCCGGTCCAGTACCCCAAGGTGGGCGAGACGAACTCGGCCGCCCGGGTGGGTATCGTGAGCGCGGCCGGAGGCTCCACCCGCTGGCTCGAGATCGAGGGCGACCCCCGGAACCACTACATCGCCCGGATGGACTGGGCGGCCTCGTCCGACGAGGTTGTGCTGCAAAGGCTCAATCGCCTGCAGAACACCATCGAAGTCATGCTGGGTGACGCGCGCACGGGGCGAGTCCGGACTATTCTCACGGAGCGGGACACCACCTGGGTGGACGTGGTGGACGATTTCGTATGGCTCGACCGCGGCAGGAACTTCACCTGGGTGAGCGAGCGGGACGGCTGGAAGCACGTCTACGTGGTGTCCCGCGATGGGCAATCGGTCCGCCTGGTCACCAAGGGCGATTTCGACGTGCTCGAGATCAAGGGCATCGATCCCAAGGGTGGATGGCTTTACTACATCGCGTCACCCGACAATCCGGTGCAGCGCTTCCTGTTTCGAACCCGGCTCGACGGGAGGGCCAGGCCCGAGCGGCTTTCGCCAGTGCGGGAGCCCGGCACCCACGCCTACGACGTCTCCCCGTCGTACCGCTATGCCATCGAGACCTACTCCAGTCTCGGGAACCCGCCGATCGTCCGGCTGACCCGACTCCCCTCCCACCAGACCATCCGCACGCTGGTGGACAATCAGCAGCTCCGGGCCCGGGTGACCGCCCTCAAGCGGCCCGGCGTCGAATGGCTCACCATCGCCGCCGAGGACGGGGCGAAGATGCCGGGTGTCCTGCTCAAGCCGGCGGACTTCGACTCGACCCGGAAATACCCGCTGCTCTTCTTCGTGTATGGGGGCCCGGGGAACACCGAGGTCCACGACAGCTGGGGCGGCTACTACCTCTGGCACACCATGCTGACCCAGAAGGGCTATCTGGTGGCCATCGTGGACAACCGGGGAACCCCGGCGCCGCTGGGCCGCAGCTTCCGGAAGGCTATTTACGGCCAGATGGGCGTGCTTGAGACCAGGGACCAGGCGGTCGCGGCCCGGACCCTCGCCCAACGGCCCTACGTGGATGCCTCACGGATCGGCATCTGGGGGTGGAGCTACGGCGGGTTCATGACCCTGAACGTGCTCTTCCAGCACCCCGAGCTCTACCGCACCGGGGTGGCGGTGTCCCCGGTGACTCACTGGCGTCTCTACGACAACGTCTACACCGAGCGGTTCAACGGGCTCATCACCGAGAACCGGGCCGGCTACGATCGCGGCTCACCGCTCAGCTATGTGGATGGCCTCAAGGGCAACCTGCTGCTGGTCCATGGTGGCGGTGACGACAACGTCCATTACCAGAACAGCGAGATGCTCATCAATGCCCTGGTGTCGGCGGGCAAGCCGTTCGAGATGATGGAGTATCCCAATCGGACCCACTGTATCTGCCAGGGGAAGGGTACCCAGGCCCACCTCTTCGACATGATCACCCGGTTCCTTGACCGCAACCTCCTGGGAGCGCCCGCCCGGGCCACCACTGCCGCCAGCAGCCGCTGACCCACTCGGCTCGGGAGCTCAGGCCGGCGCGCCCGCATGGCGATGGGGGCGCGCCGGTCGTACATTTGGGCACCACCCCCGTCGGAGGTCCGCATGACCTACGAAGACATCGTCTCCCTGCTGGGTTACGCCGGGGGGCACGAGAAGGTGGTTCGGATCACGACGACCGCGAGTACCGAGGTCGTGGGGATCCCGATGAGCGTCGATACCGACCTCACCGCCCACGAGGTCTACCTCCGGCCCGCGGACAGCGAGGACACGGAGATCGCCGTCTCCCTCGGCGCGATCGAGGCCGTGGAGCTGATCTGACGGCTGGCCCGGGCCCTCCGCAATCACCCCCTGCCGACCCGGCGTGTTTCGGGCTGAAACAGTCCGGCGTCCCTCCGCGTAGGGGCGGGCTCAGAGTCGTTCCCGACGAGGCGCTTCGGACATGGATATGGAAGGCATTCTAGCCATCACCTTCATCTTCGGGGGCGGAACCCTGTTCCTGCTGTCGGTGAGTCCCGTGGGCAAGGCGATCGCCGAGCGGATCCGCTCGCACGGGGCGGTCCCGCTGCAGGACCCGGAGCTGCTGGCCGAAGTGGACCAGCTCCGGCGGGAGGTCGCCGAGCTCCAGGAGCGGGTGGACTTCACCGAGCGGATCCTGCTCCAGAATCAGGAGCGGGGGCAGATCGCCAAGGGGGAGACGCCATGATGCTCCAGACGCCGGCGCCGCCGGTGCCTCCGATCGACCCCAACCTGTTCATCCAGTCGGGGATCCCCGACGCATTGGTGGCGATCGTCGTCGTCTCCCTGATCGCCACGACTGTGATCCTCTGGCCGGTAGTGCGCGCCCTGGCGCGCCGGCTGGAAGGGAAGGGCACCGATGCCGCGCTTCGGGGCGAGGTCGAGCGGCTGGAGCGGCGGCTGGAGGAGGTGGACGCCCTGCAGGCGCGGATCGCGGAGCTGGAGGAGCGGGTGGACTTCACCGAGCGGATGCTGGTTCGGGGCCAGGAGGCCGCCGAGCCGGGCCGCCTGCCGAGAGCCTGAGGGGGCCATGGGACCGTTCGACGCGATCGCCTTCGGGGTGCTGTGCCTGGCGCTGGTGAAGATCCTCACCGGGCCGCTCGCGCGGGCGGTCGCGGACCGGCTGCGGGGCCGGCCGGCGGGCGAGGCGGATCCGGCCCTGCTCGCGGAGATGGACCAGCTCCGTGACCGGCTGGCCGAGGTCGAGGAGCGGTTAGATTTCGCCGAGCGCCTGCTCGCCCGCGCCGGCCAGCCCGACCAGATCCCTGGGGGAGCCATTCGATGATCACCAAGGAAGACATCCAGTCGTTTCTCGACCGCCTCGAGGGCGGCAGCCTGACGGTGATGGAGATCGAGCCCAACCTGTGGCTGGCGCGCACCACGGAGGACGCCGAGGTGGTGGTGCACTACGCCCCCCCTGTCGTCATCCTGCGGGTCCGGGTGATGGAGCTTCCGGCCAGCGAGCCGCGGCGGAGCGAGCTCTTCCGCCAGCTGCTTGAGTACAACGCCCGGGAGCTGGTCCACGGCTCCTATGGACTGGAAGGCGACCACGTTGTGCTGACCGATACGCTCGAGCTGGAGAATCTCGACTACAGCGAGTTCGAGGCGAGCTTCGACTCGATGACGCTGGCGTTGGCCTCCCACCTCGGCGCGCTGGCGCCGTACCGGGAAAGGTGACCGCCCATGGGAATTTTTGATCGCTTCTCGACCTTGCTGCGGTCGAACATCAACGACCTCATCTCCCGGGCCGAGAACCCCGAGAAGATGCTCAACCAGCTGATCGTGGACATGAAGGGCCAGCTGGCCAAGGCCAAGCAGCAGGTCGCGTCGGCGATCGCCGACGAGAAGAAGCTCCAGTCGGACGCGGAGGCGATGAAGAAGCAGGCGGAGGACTGGGAGCGCCGCGCCATGCTGGCGGTCCAGGAGGGCCGGGACGACCTCGCCAAGCAGGCCCTGGGCCGGTACAACGAGCACCTGCAGGGCGCCCAGCAGCTGCACGAGACCTGGCTCAAGCATAAGGCGGAGACCGACGCGCTCAAGCTCTCGCTCCGGCAGCTCAACGACAAGATCGAAGAGGCCAAGCGGAAGAAGAACATCCTGGTGGCGCGGGCCAAGCGGGCCGAGGCCCAGGCGCGGATCCAGGAGACCATGTCGGGGCTGTCGGACAAGAGCGCGTTCGAGTCCTTCGAGCGGATGGCAGAGAAGATCGAGGCGCACGAGCGTAAGGCCATCGCGGCCGCCGAGATCAACGAGGAGGTCACCGGCGATCGCCTGGTCCGGCAGTTCGAGGCGTTGGAATACAAAGGGAGCTCCGACCAGCAGTTGCTCGAGCTGAAGCAGCGGATGGGGCTGCTGCCGGCCGGCGGCCAGCAGGCCAGGCAGCTCAACGCCGGCGCGAGCGGCGGCGACGTGCATGACGCGGAGCTGATCGAGGAAGGGGACGAGGGCAGCACCCGCTGATGGCCGGTGTCGGCCCCGCCTATCTGATCGTCGCCGACGGCGACTTCGGCCCGATGACCTCCAAGACCGCCAACTCCGTGATCCGGTATCGGCCGGAACGGGTGGTGGCCGTGCTCGACCGGCAGCATGCCGGACGCACGGTGCAGGACGTTCTCGGGTTCGGCGGAGCCATCCCGGTGGTGGGCTCGGTCGCGGAAGGACTCGCCCGGGGCGCCGACGCGGTCCTGATCGGCATCGCTCCGCAGGGGGGTAAGCTCCCCGATGAGTGGCGGGATTGGCTGGCCGAGGCGCTGGAACATGGCTGCGACCTTTGGAATGGGCTGCACACCTTTCTGGCCGATGACCCGGTGCTCGCCGCCAAAGCGACGGCGCGGGGCCGGCGAATCCACGACCTGCGACGCCCTCCCCGCGATCTCCCGATCGCCTCCGGATTGGCCAAGCAGGTCGAGCCGTTCGTGGTTCTGACCGTCGGGACCGACTGCAACGTGGGCAAGATGACTGCCCAGCTGCAGCTGACCAGTGGGCTGAGGCAGGGCGGGCTCCGGACCCGCTTCGTGGCCACCGGGCAGACCGGCATCATGATCGAGGGCTGGGGCATCGCAGTGGATGCGGTGGTAGCCGATTTCGTGGCCGGTGCCGCGGAAAAGCTGGTGCTCGAGGGCAGCCGGGACGCGGACGTCGTCCTGGTGGAGGGGCAGGGCAGCATCAATCACCCGGGCTACTCGGGGGTCACCCTGGGGTTGCTCCACGGGTGCTGCCCCGACGCCCTGGTTCTCTGCCACCAGAGCAGCCGGGAATACCTCGGCGACTACGGCGAGGAGACCTGGCTCAGGATTCCACCGCTCACCCGCTACGTGCGGTGGTACGAGTCCATCGCCGCGGCGGTGCACCCCACCCGCGTCGTCGCCATCTCGCTCAATACCTGCGACCTCGGGGATGCCGAGGCCCGGCAGGCCTGCCAGCAGGCGGGGCAGGAGACCGGCCTGCCGGCGACTGACCCCATCCGGTTCGACCCGGGGCCGCTGGTGGACGCGGTGCTTGCGGCGCGGCAGAGCTACCTCGCGGCTCGACCCACCCCGTAGCCGTGGCCTCCTGGGAGTCCACTCTCCGGCGTTGGACCGAAGCCGCCCTCCTCGACGATGCGGCGGCGGAGCGGATCCGCGCCTGGGAGGCCGGCCGCACCCCCGCAGGCGCCCGGTGGGCCGCGTGGCTCGCCCTGGGCCTGGGCGGGATCATGGTGGGCGCGGGGATACTGCTGTTCGTTGCCGCCCATTGGGACACAATTTCACCCGGTCAGCGTTTCGCCCTGGTGCTGGCCATGGTCGGCGGACTCCATCTCACCGGGGCCGTGGTGGCGGAGCGTTCCCGGGGTCTGTCGGTCACGCTCCATGGCTGCGGAACCGTGGCGCTGGGTGCCGGAGTCTTCCTCACCGGCCAGACCTACAATCTGCGCGAGCATTGGCCTACCGGCATTCTCCTCTGGGGGTCCGGAGCCTGGATCGGCTGGGCCCTGCTGCGCCAGTGGCCGCAAGGGGCGATGGCCGCGCTACTCACCCCCGCCTGGCTGGTCTCGGAGTGGGCCGCGCTTCCGCGGCACGGGCGCCCGGCCGCGGTCGCTGTCGGACTGGTCCTGCTCGCGCTCGCGTACCTGTCGGCCGAACCCGGGACCGGCCCGGTGGCCATGCCGCGCGCATTTCGGCGGGCCCTGGTCTGGATCGGTGGCCTGGCGCTCATCCCCACCGCGATCTTCCTCCTGATGACCCAGTGGTCCTGGTACCGAAACGAGCCGGCGGCGGCGCGGGACCTCGCCTGGACCCTGGCGCTCGGTCTGCCGGCAGCCGCGGCGGCGCTGCTCCGCGGGCGCGACGCCGTGGTGCTGCTCCCGGCGGCTGCCTGGGTCACCCTCGGCCCGGGCATCGCCCGTCAGGAGGGCGTGGCTCCCTACCTCTGGGCTGCCGTGCTCGCGGTCTTGGTGATCGCCTGGGGACTTCGGGATCGCCGTCCCGAGCGCGTCAACCTCGGCATGGCCGGTTTCGCCCTCGCGGTCACGGTCTTCTACTTCTCGGACGTCATGGACCGGCTAGGCCGCTCGGCTAGCCTGATCGGCCTGGGCTTCCTGTTTCTCGGCGGCGGGTACCTGCTGGAGCGGACCCGGCGCCGTCTGCTGGCCCGCCTGAACGACGGGGCGGCGTGAGCCCGCGCACGGCCGGTATGGCCCTCGCGGTGGCGCACCTGGCGATCGTCGGAAGCGTGGCGCTCCGGTATGCCGCCGACCGGGCTCGACTGCCGACCGGCTGGGCCCGGACGGTGCCCTACGACCCGAGCCTGCCCATCCGGGGGCGCTACGTGCGCCTCAGGCTGCAACTGCCGCTGGCCGAGGCGCCGCCCGATGCTCGTCCGGGCGAGTCGCGCCCGGTCCGGCTCCGGGCCAGGGGAGACCGGATCGAGGCCGTGGTGGACTCGAGCTCCTCCCTCCTGGCCGTGCTCGACGCCGCCAACGGCGGATCCGCCGTCCGGCTGAGCCAGCCAGTCGCCGTCTTCATTCCGGAGCACCTCCCCGATCCATCCGTCCGCCCTCCCGGCGAGGAGCTATGGGCTGAGGTCACACTCCCGGCGGAGGGGCCGCCGCGTCCGGTGCGCCTGGGGGTGCGCCGGGACGGTAGACTCGAGCCTCTCGACCTGCGCTAGCGCGATTCCGCGCCGGCGCGCAGCGCGGCGGTCACTGGCGGGACGGCCCGCGCCGTATCGTGGCGCATGTTCCCCGGATCTCCCGCGCCCGTTCGGTCATCCTGCCCCCTCCGCGGTATCACCGCGTTGGCCCGACCGGGCGAACTGCTGGGGGTATGGCTCGGCTCCGGCATGAGGTCGAGCTGTGTGCGCATGGCCCGGGGTCGAGCGGTGCTGCTCGCCTCGGAAGATCTGGGCGCTCTCCTCCGCCGCTGCCGCCGAGTCGTGGTGCGCGATGGCACCCACGTGGTCGCCTGTCCCTCCGAGCGGCTTATCCAGTGGCGGGTGCTCGAGATCGTACTGGGTACGCCCTACCTGCCGCCGCCGGAGCAGCTGCGCACGCTGTTTCCGACGCTCCGGGTCCGGGAGGGCACGCTGGCGCTGCCGCTCGGGCTCGGCTCGGCCGAGGAGGCGCTCGGAACCTGCGCCGCGGCGGGCGTTCCGGTGATCGCCAGCCGCATCCGCTACGCCGCAATGGAGCGTTGACGCAGTCCGGCCGAGGCCCGTAGGTTAGGGGCCATGTCGCAGGCGAAACTCGAGCTGCTCACCAGCATCGGCGAGCTGTTTCAGCACCTCGCCCAGGTTCTTCGGATCGACACCGAGACCCTGGTGCGGGGCGCGGTGCGCATACTCGGCATCTGGATTCTGGCCTGGCTCGCCTACCGGGTGGTCGCGCTCGCCGCGCGACGGATCGAGAGGGAGGTGGACGACGGCGATGAGTACGTCACCACGCTGCGGGAGCGGCGGGGCCAGACCATCTCGCAATTGCTGCGGAGCGTGGGCCGCGTCGTCATCGTGGCCATCGCGATACTGCTCACCTTCAACGTGTTCATCAACATCGGGCCGATCCTCGCGGGTGCCGGCATCCTGGGCCTGGCGGTGTCCTTCGGCGCCCAAAGCCTGGTGAAGGACGTCATCTCCGGATTCTTCATCCTGCTGGAGAACCAGTTCGCTATCGGCGACGTGATCGAGGCGGGCGGCAAGAGCGGAGTGGTGGAGAGCATGACGCTGCGGGTCGTGGTCCTGCGGGACCTCAAGGGGATCATGCATATCGTGCCCAACAGCGAGATCAAGGTCGTCAGCAACATGACCCGCGGCTGGTCCCGGGCGGTGGTGGACCTGGGGGTCACTTACGAGGAGGACGTGGACCGCGCGCTCGCGGTGATCCGCGACGAGGCGGCGCAGTTCTCTACCGACAAGGTCTGGGGCGCCCAGCTCGACGGACCGGTCGAGGTGCCGGGCATCGAATCGCTGGCCGACAGCGCCGTGGTCATCCGGAGCCTGATCCGGACCCAGCCCGGGTCGCAGTGGAACGCCGCCCGGGAGTACCGCCGGCGGCTGAAGAAGCGGCTCGACCGAGAGGGCATCTCCATTCCCTACCCGCATCGCACCGTGCGGGTACAGCTCGAGGGCCAGCCATCGCCCGACGTCATCGCCGCCGGCGGCGCGGCGGGCGGATGACGCTCCGCCTCTACAACACCCTCACCCGACGGATCGAGCCGTTCGCCCCCCTCACCCCGGGGCGCGTCTCGCTGTATACCTGCGGTCCCACCATCTACAACTACGCCCACATCGGAAACTTCCGGACCTTCCTCTTCGAGGATCTCCTGCGCCGCTGGCTGGAGGCGAGCGGCTTCGAGGTCTTCCATATCATGAACCTGACCGACGTGGACGACCGAACCATCGCTGCGGCGGCGGGTCGCGGGGCGTCCCTGCGCGCACACGTCGATCCGTTCGCCCGGGCGTTCGAGGAGGACCGCGACTGGGTGCGCGTCGTGCCCCCGCACGCGCAGCCGCGGGCCACCGACTTCATCCCGGCCATGATCCGCCTGATCCAGGTTCTGCTGGATAAGGGGGTGGCGTACCGCGGGGAGGACGGGTCGGTCTACTTCGCGATCGCGCGCTTTCCGGCCTACGGCCGCCTGTCCCAGCTCGATCGGCGCGAGCTCAAGGCCGGCGCGGGCGAGCGGGTGAGCGCCGACGAGTATGCCAAGGAAGACGCCCGGGACTTCGTGCTCTGGAAGGCGGCCAGGCCCGAGGACGAGGCGGTGGGGGCGGCCTGGGACGCGCCGTTCGGCCGCGGCCGCCCAGGCTGGCACATCGAGTGCTCGGCCATGGCGCTCGAGCTGATCGGACGCCACTGGGGCATCGACGTCCTCGACATCCACGCCGGCGGCGTGGACCTGATCTTCCCGCATCACGAGGACGAGATCGCCCAGAGCTGCGCTTACACCGGGCGGGAGGAGTTCGCCCGCTATTGGGTGCACGGGGAATTCCTGCGCATCGACGGCACCAAGATGTCGAAGCGGTACGGCAACATCCTGACCGTGCGAGACCTGCGGGAACAGGGCGTGGAGCCCGGCGCGGTACGGCTGCTGTTGTTCGGCACCCACTATCGCCAGCTGCTGGAGTGGAACGACGACGCGCTCGCGGCGGCGCGGGAAGGCTCGGCCCGGATCGGGGCCTTCCGCGACCGGCTGGAGAAGTCCCTGGCCGGGGACGACGATCCCGCCGCCGCGGCCGCGGCCGAGCGGTTCCGCTCCGAGTTCACCGAAGCCCTCGACGACGACCTGAACGCACCCCGAGGGCTGGCGGCCCTGTTCGACCTGGTGCGGGAGGGTAACCGGTTGCTGGACGGGGGAACCAGAGTCGGTCCGGCGTTCGCCGCCGCATGGGCGTTCGCCGATCGGGTCCTGGCGGTAGCCCCCTCGGCCCGGACTCTGACCGTCCCCGCCGGCGCGTTACCGGTGGAGCGCGAGGACGGCATCCCGGTCCGCCCCCCGGAGGCTGCGCCGGCCGAGCTGGCCGACCAGGAGACCTGGGCCCTGCACTGGGCGGCGGTTCGCGCCGCCGAAAAGCGCGACCGGAACTTCGCCGAGGCCGACCGGATCCGGGATGTCCTGCGGCGAGCTGGGTGGGAGGTTCGCGACCGCCGGGACGGCTCCATCGAGGTGGTGCGGGTTTCGGGTAGCGTCGTAGCCCATTGACGCGCCCCAACTTGCCTCCTTAAGATACCGCGCGGTCCCACGCCGGGCCGTTTTCGGCTGACGTAGCTCAATCGGCAGAGCACCTGTTTTGTAAACAGGCGGTTAGGGGTTCGATTCCCCTCGTCAGCTCGGTGAACCAAGATCCCCCGATTCGCGGAGCCCCGCCTGCTGGTCGGCGGGGTTCTGTGCGAGGGGGGGAGCCCCTTGCACAAGTCGTTGCGTACCACTACAATGCTGGTCTGTCTCATTTCGGGCCGTCTCAGCCGGCACGGCCAGCGTGCGAGACGCGCTTCGGATCCGGCCAGGAAGCATCGGAGCCCAGGCTCGCAGACAAGGACCCCGCTTTTCGCCGGCGGGGTTCTGTCTCAGATGAGGGTACGATGCGCAGGCTCGGTGGGGTGACCGAGTGGCTAATGGTAGCAGACTGTAAATCTGCCGGGCTTACGCCCTACGTAGGTTCGAATCCTACCCCCACCATGAAGGGCGGGACGGCGGGACGAGGAAATGGCCGCGGGTGTAGCTCAGTTGGTAGAGCATCAGCCTTCCAAGCTGAGGGTCGCGGGTTCGAGTCCCGTCGCCCGCTTGGCGAAAGACGGAGGTCGCTCGCGTAGCTCAGTTGGTAGAGCGCATCCTTGGTAAGGATGAGGTCCGCGGTTCAATCCCGCGCGCGAGCTTGGGCAGTACGGCGGTCGGACGGTAGGGCGGCAGGTTCCGCCGTACCGCCGACACAGGGCACTCAACCGGGCACCGGAACAGCGATCATGGCCAAGGCCAAATTCGAGCGGACGAAGCCGCATGTGAACGTGGGGACGATCGGGCACGTCGACCATGGGAAGACGACGTT
>Ga0210102_1000270_pt1 | contig 14144 bp, 16 predicted proteins | sample RushOxbow_ThreeS_4_FD_185563 | JGI IMG/M metagenome (GOLD analysis project Ga0210102, IMG submission 185563) | Wetland microbial communities from San Francisco Bay, California, USA, that impact long-term carbon sequestration -... | ecosystem: Environmental > Aquatic > Marine > Wetlands ...
CCGGGCGCGGTGGTCTGGGCCCCGGCCGAGGTGCCCCATGGAGTGGACGAGGCGATCGAGCGCACGGTACTGCTAGTCGGGATCGCTCCACCGCCGCGCTAGACGGCGAAGCACCGGCCAGCCGTAGATGTGCGCCGCCAGGGCGATGCCCAGCACCACGCCGATCCCGTTGGTATAGACCCGCCACGCCAGCAGCAGCCAGCCCGAGCGCTCCCCCAGATCTCCCGCCGCCCCGCCCAGAAAGCCGAGCTCGACCGCGCCCGCACCCGAAGGTGTCGGAAGCACCAGCTGGCTGTAGAGCAGGGCGAAGGAGCCCAGCAGCATCGGGCCAAGCGCCGGGGGATCGGCGAGGGTGGACGCGAGCACTGGAAGGATGGCGACTCGGGTGGCCAGATTCAGAAAGGTGAGCGGCACGCTTGCGATCAGCGGCCACATCGGCATCCGGCGCCAGTAAACCAGGGCCCGGCGAACCGGCCGGCGGACGTGCCGCATCGCGGGTGACGCAATCCCGCGGGCGTAGCGCCAGGCCGCGATGCTCAGCAGCGCCACCAGGAGCACCCAGGGCCAGGCGTCCTGCGCCGCGCGGCCGAGACGCGGGCCGGCCATGGACCACCAGGCCGGCGCGTAGACCCAGACCAGCCACCCGGCGACCACGATGATCACCGGCCAGGCCGCCAGCACCTCGAGGCTGATGGCGACGAAGGCGGCGGTGGCGGGCACCCGACTCCGGAGCATGCCCGCCAGCCGCGCCGGCTCGCCGCCAATCCGGAGCGGCGTGAGCGCGCAGGCGGCGTCCCCGAAGGCGTTGAGCGCGAACGCGTCGCCGAAGCTGACCGGGTGCTCGAGACCCCGCAGAATCCACTGGATGCGCCAGGCCCGCACGATCATGTCGGCGAGCACGAGGGCCAGGCAGACCAGGTGCGCGTTGGTGACCGACATGCGGGCGGCTAGCGCCCGCCCGCGGCCGAGGCCAGCACGCGGCGTCGGAGGCCTTCGTAGGGAATGGGCTTATGACGACCGAGCCAGCGCTCCAGCGCGCGCGGCAGATCACGGGCGACGGCGGGATGCCGGAGGTCCTGGGGATGGAACGCCAGTCGAGGATAGGCCGAGGCCCGCTGGGTGATCCAGCGACCCCGGGCCACCGCGACCGAGCCCCAGGCCCGGGCGCTGCTGCGCGCGCTCCACCGGACCGCGGGTGACGCCAGCCGGCCGCCCGCGGGATAGAACCGGATGGCGCGGTCGTCCTCGCTGAACCCGAGCCCGGCGTCCGCGACGGCGGCGTGGCCTTCCTCGCGGGCGAGCCAGCCGGGCGGCACGAACCCGATCGGTGGGAGACCCAGGCTGCGCAGCAGCGCGACGCCGCGGTCGATTCGCGCCCGCGCAGCGGCAGCCTCCAGGGTCAGGAACTCACCCTCCCGAACCGTGTGACCCCAGGCCCGCAGGCGGTCACGGCGCGAGCGGGAGAGGCCCGACTCATCGTGCCGCTCCCCGTGGAGCACGATCTCGGCGCCTTCGGCGGCCCGGTCACGCAGCCAGCTCACGAAGCCCGGGTACCTCTCCAGCGGCCATTGCCCGTGCCAGTTGGGGACGACGAACAGCGCGGGGACCACGCCGTGCGCCGCGCAGAGCTCCCAGAGGCGGAATGCTTCGGGCGCCAGCGCCGGGGTCACGTCGTGGATCGAGACCAGCACGCTCACCGGTTCAGGACCCGGCGATAGACCTCGAACAGCCGGTCCAGCACGCCCTCCCAGCCATGGTTCGCCTCGGCGTAGCGGCGGCCGGCGGCCCCCAGGGCTCCCAGATCGTCGTCGAGCAGCGCGAGGGCGGTCTCCGCGATGCTGCCCCGCTCGCCCGAGGCGAACCGGCGGCCGGCCCCGGAGCGCTCCACCGTCTCCGCCACCCCACCGCGGTCGGCCGCGAGCACCGGCACTCCGCTCGCGATGGCCTCCAGCGCCGCGAGCCCGAAGGTCTCGATAGGACAGGGTGCCACGACCACCTCCGCGGCGGCATAGAGATCGGCGAGCCGGTCCCGATCCCGCTCATAGGGCAGCCAGATCGCGCGGGACCCTCCCGGGCCGCGCATCAGCCGCCGCCGGGCCGGCCCCATTCCCACGAGAACCAGCCGCACCCCGCTCCGCCGCTCCACCTCGGGCCAGGCCGCGAGCAGCAGGTGCAGGTCCTTCTCCACCGCCATGCGGCCCACGTACAGGGCGAACGGTCCGGGCGGCAGCCCGAACCGTGCCCGGGTCTTGGCGGCATGAGCGCGCCGGGAGGGGTTGAATCGGTCCAGATTCACGCCCAGCGGGACGTGGGTCACATTGCGCAGGCCTGCCTCGCTCAGCTCCCCGGCCAGCGCCCGGCACGGGGCGATGGTCGCTTCGACCATGCGGCCGAGCCGGCGCACGTAGCGCCAGGCCCACTCCGCGGCCAGGCGGCGGACCGGGCCGGCGTCCCGCGGCCGAGGCGAGATGAGGCGAGGGAAATTGCTGTGATAGAACCAGACCGCGGGCACCCGCAACTCGCGGGTGGCGAGATGCACCAGCCAGGGCGCGCACCACGCGCTTCCCACCTCGATCAGGTCGGGCCGTTCGTGCGCGACGATCCGGCTGGTCGAGCGGGTGGCGAGCATGAAGCGGTAGGGCTTCTGGGTGGGGATGTAAGGGCCGTGCAGCCGGTAGCAACGGACCCCACCGGCTTCCAGGATCTCGTCCCGGGCCCCGGGAACCACCAACACCTGCCGCAGCGCGGGGTGCCGCTGCACGTATTGCGCCTTCTCGAGCAGGTAGGTCCGGACGCCGCCCGTGGTGTCGCCGAAGAACTCGGTGATGTCGAGGACCCCGATGGACGCGGAGGGGCGGAGCCGGGGCGGCAGGGTGATCCGCGCGATATCGAGCGAGGCCGGCGTGGCGCCGGCGATCGGCTCGAGATCGAGAATCCCCGCCGCTGCGCCGTCAGTCAGAGCAGTCTCCCAGCGGATAGATCGTCCCGCAGTTGGGGCAGGGATTCTTGCAGCCGGAGGGGCGCACGACTCGGACGGGGAACCCGCATCGTAGGCAGGGCAGCGGGGCGGCGGGGCGGCGGGGCGGCACGGTGCCCGCGCCTCGGGACAGGTTGCTCGCCTGCCGTGCGGCCCCGCTGCCCCGCTGCCCCGCCGGCCTCATGTCCTCACGCTTCCGGTCAGCCACGGATTCGTCAGCCGCTCGATCCCGATGGTGGTGTCCCGGCCGTGGCCGCTGTGGACCACGGTGCTGTCGGGGAGGGAGAGGAAATGGCTCTGGATGGTTGCCATGAGCCTCGCCTGGTCGCCGCCAGGCAGGTCGGTGCGGCCCACCGAACCGTTGAACAGGACGTCGCCGCCGAAGATCATGCCGTGACCCACGAAGCTCACGCTGCCGGGCGAATGCCCCGGGGTGTGACGCACCTCGAACTCGTAGCGTCCCACCCGGAGCCGCTCGCCCGGACGCAGCTCCGCATCCGGCGGCGGGGGCGCCGACACCCGGAAGCCGATCCACTCGCCGAACCGGGGGAGCGCGTCATAGAGTGCCCGGTCGGCCGGATGGAGATGGATCGGCGCGCCGGTCGCCTGCTTCACCGCCTCGACCCCGAGGACATGGTCGATGTGGGCGTGGGTGAGCCAGATCGCCTTCAGGCTCCAGGCCCGGGTGTCGAGCTCGGCCAGGAACATGCCCGGCTCCTCCCCGGGATCGATGATCACCGCCTCGCGGGTCCCGCGGTCCGCCACCAGGTAACAGTTCTCGGCGAACTGCCCGTTGGGCAGCGCCACGACCTCGAGCTCAGACACCGACATCTTCCCGGTCCGCCACCGTGGACCGCCGCTCGGCCAGATACTTCTCCACCGCGATGGCGGCGGTGGTCGCGTCGCCCACGGCGGTCGTGATCTGGCGGGTGAGCTGGACCCGGAGGTCGCCCGCGGCGAAGAGGCCGGGGATCGAAGTCATCATCCGCTCGTCGGTGAGCACGTAGCCGGCGGCGTCGTGGCGGAAGTGCTCCCGGATCAGTCCGGTGTTCGGCCGGAAGCCGATGAAGATGAAGCAGCCCGTGGCGGCGAGCGAGCTGCGGCCGCCGTCGACGGTGTCCTCCAGCTCGACGGACTGGAGCCCGGACGGCCCGCCCTTCAGCTCGGTGACGCGCTTGTTCCAGATCATCTCGATCTTGGGGTTGGCGAAGAGCCGCTCCTGGAGAATCCTGGACGCGCGGAGCTCGTCCCGCCGGTGGATGACGTAGACCTTCTTCGCGTAGCGGGTGAGGTAATCCGCCTCCTCGACCGCCGCGTCGCCCCCGCCGACGACGGCGATGGTCTCGCCTTTGAAGAACGCGCCGTCGCAGACGGCACAGTAGGACACTCCCCGTCCGGCGTACTCCGCCTCTCCGGGGACCTCCAGCTTGTGGGGGGTGCCGCCCGCGGTGAGGATGACCGCCGGTGCCTCATAGGTGGTGCCCTGGGTGGTCGCCACCTCGAAGGTGCCGTCCGGCCGCCGGCTGATCCCCTCCACGTTCTCCTGCCGGATGTCGGCCCCGAAGCGCACGGCGTGGTCGGCCATCTTCTGGGCCAGGTCGCGGCCGAGGACATGTTCGAAGCCGGGGTAGTCATCGATCCATTCGGTGTTGAGCAGCTCCCCGCCGGGCACACCGCGCTCCAGGACCACCGCCTTGAGCATTCCCCGGCCCGCGTACATCGCCGCGCAGAGCCCGGCCGGCCCCGCTCCCACGATGATCAGATCGAGCTCCTCGGTGCGACTCATGCGGCTCCCCTGCCTGGGTTTGCGCCGGCTGCGGCCGGCCCCGTGTCGTCCAAATATAGAACAGCCCCGGGTTCCCGCGGCCCCGATTCGGCCTAGGGGCCGAGGTGCAGCAGGCCCAGCGCGCCGTGGCAGGCCGATACCGTTCCCACGACCACCCCGATCTCCGAACCGCTCTCGCCTGCCGCGGTGACCGCCGCGTCGCCGGCCTGGACCGCCGAGACCTCGAACATTCCGACGCCGAACACTCGGTGGCGGCAGACGAAGAGGACCGGACCGGCTGTCGGGCGGCGGGTCCCGAGTCGCGCCACCAGCGCCTCCGCTGCCTCGGACATCTCCCAGGTCCTGGGCCCCCGGGTCACCGGACAGATCCCGGGCTCGATACAGTGGACGGGGCAGATCCAGTCCGCGAAGGAAACGTACCGGGTGCCGTCCGGCGCCGGGGCGTCGTACGGCGTGCCCGGACCCAGGTCCAACGGCCGCTGCTCCACGGTCCGGCCCGGCCATCGCGCCCGGGCCCGCCGCAGGAGCCAGTCGAACATGAGATGAGGCATGAGCGGGGAGGGCACGATGGCGTCGCCGGCCCCGGCGGCACCGGCGGGCGAGGACCCGAGCCAGCGGTCGAAGAACGGGTCCCAGTCACTCACCACCAGCTCCCGGTCGGCGCCGGCACCGAGCTCCCGGGCGAACCGGCAGTCCGGGTCGCGGTCTATGACCAGGAGCCGGCGGTAGGCTACCTTGCCCTGCCGGCGCGCACGCAGGAGCTGGCCGGCGTAGAAGGTCCCGTAGCACCCTCCGCCGACTACGGCGATGTCGCGGAAGACGACCTCAGGCGATGAGGCGTCCGCCATCGACGACCAGCACCTCTCCGGTCACGTAGTCCCCGCCCTCCAGCAGGTAGAGCAGGGCCGCAACCGCGTCGTCGGGCCGCCCGAGCCGACCCAAGGGCGTGCTCCGTGCCAGCCGCTCCCGCTCGGCGGCATCGTACTCCTCGGGCACCAGGACCGCGCCGGGCGCGATCGCGTTGACGGTGACCTCGGGCGCGAGAGCGCGGGCGAGCACCTTGGTCAGCATCACCACGCCCGCCTTGCTCACCGAATGGGCGGCGAACCCCGGCCAGGGCTCGAGCCCGCTCAGGTCGGCCAGGTTGACCACCTTGCCCCGGGCGGCGCGCAAGGCGGGCGTGGCACCCTGGGTGCAGAAGAACACCGATCGCAGGTTGAGATCGAGGGTGGCGTCGTACAGCTCGGTGGTGGTGTCCTCGAAGCCGATCCGGTGCATGACCGCCGCCGAGTTGACCAGCACGTCGAGGCGCCCGAAGCATTCGACCACGCGGCGAGGCAGTTCGCGCGCCGCCATGGAATCGAGCAGGTCGGCACCGAAGCACTCGGCGGTGCCGCCCGCCGAGACGATCTCCTCCTTGAGTGCGAGCGCGCCGTCGGCCGAGGTGTGGTGATGCAGCGCCAGCGTCACACCCCGCGTCGCCAGGACTGCGGCGAAGGCGTGGCCCAGCCGGCGTCCCGCCCCGGTCACCAGCGCCACCCGGCCGGCGAGGTCCATCAGTCCCGACCGCCGTCCGGCGTGATCGGGCGGATCTCGCCGGTCATCTCGGCCCCGGGCTCGGCCAGCGCCATGATGCCGTCGGTGATGTCCCTCAGCTCGACATAGTCGGCGGATTCTCCGACCGAGGCCACGTTGTCGGCCGTTCGCACCATGCCGGGCGCCACCGCGTTTACCCGCACCTTTCGGTCTCGCAGCTCGAGCGCGAGGCTCCGGGTGAAGCCGGCCACTCCCGCCTTGGCCGCGGAGTAGGCCGCCATCGGGCTCTGGGGGTCGAAGTAGGCGATGGAGGTGACGTTGACGATACAGCCCTCGGTCCGGATCAGCGCCGGGATCGCGGCCTGCGCGACCAGGATCGTGGTCTTGAGGTTGATCGCCAGCTCGCGGTCGAGATCGGCCAGGGTGAGCTGCTCGATCGGACCGTAGGTCGTGAGCCCGCCGGCGAGGTTCACCACCACATCCAGCCGGCCGAAATGTTTGAGCGCCGTCTCCACCGCGAGCGCCGCGATGTCCGGCTGGGTGAGATCGCCGGCACAGGGACGGGCATCGACGCCGAGGGCGGCGAACTCGCGCGCCCGCGCGGCCACGCCGACGGCGTTGAGGTCGCAGGCCACGATCTTGGCTCCGGCCTGCCCGAAGGCCAGCGCGACGGCGTTGCCGATCTGGCCCACCCGGCCCACGCCGGTCACCAGCACCGTCCGGCCCCGGAAGTCGAACCGCGCGTCGGTCATGGACACCTCACGGATTCCAGGACCAGGTCGGCGCCGGGCGCGCCCGCCTGGCTGTAGAGCACGGTGCCGTCCCGGTCGATGAGGCAGACCGAGCGGGCGATGGCCACCCCGCTGGGCTGCACCGCACCGTAGCTGCGGCTGATGGCCAGGCCCGGGTCCGAGAGCAGCGGGAAAGGCAAGCGCAGGCGGGCGGCGTAGTCGGCGTGCCGCTCCACCGCCGCCGGGTTCACTCCCAACGGCCGGACTTCGCAGCTCCGATAACGCCCGATCTCGTCGCGCACGGCGGAGAGTTGCCGGTTTCAGCCGGGGGTGTCGTTTCCCGGATAGAACACCAGGAACACCCGCGAGTCGGCGAGGAGATCGCGCAGGTGATAGGTCCGCCCGTCCGACGCGGCCGCCGTGAAGTCAGGGGCGGTCTCGCCCGCCTGGATCAGGTGGCTCACGAGACCGTCGCGGTGGCGGAGCCGGCCCGGAACTGCTCCAGCCGCTCGAGCCACTCCGAGGGCACCTCCTGCGATCCCAGGGCGCCGTGAGTCGTGCCGGGCTCGGGGTCCCCGTGCCAGTCGCTGCCTCCGCTCCGGAGCAGGTCGAGCCGGAGCGCGATGTCGGTCAGTCGGGAGCGCACCTCGCCGTCGTGGCTCGGGTGGCGGGTCTCCACGGCGTCGAGGCCCTCCGACTTGAGGCGCTCGATGAAGGACCGGGTACCCCGGTCCTTCAGGTGGGCGATGGAGACCAGGCCGCGTGCCGCGTGGACGACGGCGGCGACCTCGGGGAAGGAAGGAAGGACTTTCTCGACGAAGGCGGGGCGGCCTCGGCCGATGTAGCGGTCGAAGGCCTCGCCCACGTGGGCCGCGCCGCCCTGGCTCACGATGGCGCGGGCGACGTGGGGCCGGCCGACCGCTCCGCCCCTGGCGTGGCGCAGCACGTCCTCGAACCGGAGGTCCACACCGAGCCGGTTGAGCCGGTCCACCATCTCCCGCCCCCGGCGAACCCGGTCGGCCCGGCAGCGCGCCAGGAACGCCTCCAGCTCGGGCGATTCGGCCGGCAGAAAATAGCCCAGCACGTGCATCTCACCCCACGGAGCGGCGGCGGAGAACTCGCAGCCGGCCACCACGCGGATTCCGAGCCGCTCGCCGGCCCCGATCGCCTCGGCCACGCCCGCGAGGGTGTCGTGGTCGGTCAGGGCCACCGCCCCGAGGCCCGCCGCCGCGGCGCGCTCCACCACCGCCGCGGGCGAGAGCCGCCCGTCGGACGCGGTCGAGTGGACATGCAGATCCACCGTCGAGCCGGGGGGCGCCTGCCCGGAGGGAGTCAGCGCCGGTAGCCCAGTTCGGGGGCGGTCCAGGCCGGCTGGGAGTGGGCCAGCAGACCGGTGAGCTCCCGTTCGGTCAACTGGTGCAGCGAGAGCTCCCGGCTCTTGGCGCCGAGGGGCGAGTAGCGCACCACCCGCTGCTCCCGATCGGGGCCGGTGCCCCGGGTGAACACGAGCCCGAACTCGTCCTTGGTGTACGGCGTGAGGCGCCCGCTGACGGCCACCTCCCACAGGTCGCCGTCCACCTCGATGATCCGTCGCGGCATCTATCCAACCTCCTCCCACAGCTCCCATGCGCCCGGCTGGTACTCCGCCACGGCGCGAATCCGTGCTTCCAGTTGCCGTTCGTCCTCCGGCCGGCCGGTCACCGACCGATGGGTCGCGGCGGTCCGGCTCTCGCTGCACTCGAGGAAGAGCCCCGGCACCGCGGGATGCCGGAAGACCCACAGGTGCCACCCTCGCCGCTCCGCCAACCCGGCCAGCTCCCGAACGGCCGCGAGATACTCCGGCTCCCGCCCCTCCCGCACCCTCACCCGTGAGACGGTGAGCGTGCGGGGCATCTCAGGCCGCCGACTCGGGGAAGTCCTGGAGCGTCGCCTTGATGTCGGCCATGAAGCGGTCGGCATCGGCGCCGTCCACGATCCGGTGGTCGAACGCCAGCGACAGCATGCCCTTGAGCCGGATGGCGATCGAGTCGGTCCCGTCCACCGTCACCACCGCGGGCTGCTTCTCGATCGCGCCCACGCAGAGGATCGCCGCCTGGGGCTGGTTGATGATGGGCGTGCCGATCACCGATCCGAAGACGCCGGGGTTGGTGATGGTGAACGTGCCCTTCTGCACCTCGTCCGGGCTCAGCTTCTTGTTCCGGGCCCGCTCGCCGAGATCGTTGATGGCGCGGGCGAGGCCGAGCAGCGACAGCTCGTCTGCCCGCCGGATCACCGGGACGATCAGTCCCCAGTCGAGCGCAACCGCAATGCCCAGGTTGATGTCCCGGCGGAGAATGGTGCCCTCGCCCGAGACCGCCGTGTTGACGCCCGGGTGGCGGCGCAGCGCGTCGGCCGTCGCCTTGGCGATGAAGGCCAGATAGGTGAGGTTCACGCCCCGGTCGGCGTATTCCTTCTTCCTCTTCGCCCGGAGCTGCGCCACCCGGGTGTAGTCGATCTCGAAGATGGTATTGACGTGAGGCGACACCCGCCGGGAGAGCACCATGTGCTCCGCGGTGAGCTTGCGGATCCGGGACCAGGGGACCACGGAGTCGCCTTCCCACGGCTCGACACCAGCCGGGGCAGCCGGGCCGCGGGACGGCGGGGGTGCGGGCGCCGCTGGCTCCGGCGCAGGAGCCCGCGCGTGCTCCGGTGCCACGGCTCCGCCTTCGAGATAACCCAGGATGTCGTTCTTGGTCACCCGCCCGGCCAGCCCGCTGCCGGGAATCGCGCTGAGATCCAGATTGTGCTCGGCCGCCATCTTCCGGACCAGCGGCGTGGACCGGCGGCGGAGCCGCTCTTCGGCCGTCTCGGCGCCATTGGGCTCGATGGCAGGGGCGGTGGGACGGCGGGGCGGCGGGGTGGCGGTCGTCGCCACGGGTGCGGGGGCGGCCGGCGCGGGGGCGGGCTGGGGCGCGGCGGCCGGCTGGGGCGAGGGAGCCGCGGTGGCCGGGGCAGCGGGCGCTGGCGAGGGGGCCGCCTTCTCGGCTGGCGCGGCGGCATCGGTCTCGATCTTGGCCACGACCGTCTGCACCGCGACGGTCTCCCCCTCCTTCACCAGTATCTCCGCCAGCACGCCCGCGGCCGGCGCCGGGATCTCCGCGTCCACCTTGTCGGTCGAGATCTCGAAGATCGGCTCGTCCCGCTTGACGGCGTCGCCGACCTGCTTGATCCAGCGCGACAGTGTCCCCTCGGCGATGGATTCGCCCATCTGGGGCATGATCACGTCGATCTTTGCCATGCGTGGTCTCCTCGATCGCTATCCGCTATCCGCTAACCGCTATCGGCCAACCGCTATCCGTACCGAACCGACGGGGCTCAGTTTCCGAGGAGCGGATAGCGGATGACCTAATACCCCGCCACCCACCTCGCCGCCCGAACGATATCGCTCGTCTGGGGCAGCACGAAATCCTCGAGCTGTGGGGCATAGGGCAGCGGCACGTCATGCGCCGCCACCCGCCGGACCGGGGCATCCAGCCACTCGAAGGCCAGCTCGTTGATCCGGGCGGTGATTTCCCCGGCGATGCCCCCGGTCATCGTGTCCTCGTGAACGATAAGCACCCGGTTCGTCTTCTTCACCGTGGCGACGATCGCCTCGTCGTCCAGGGGGAGCAGCGAACGCAAGTCGAGCACCTCCACCGAGAGCCCGTCCTCCCGCTCCAGCTCGGCGGCCGCCTCCAGCGCCTTCCAGACCGTGGCCGCGTAGGTGATGATGCTCAGGTCCTTGCCCTCGCGCGCCAGCCGCGCCTTGCCCAGGGGCACGAAGTGATCGCCCGACGGCAGCTCCTCCTTGATCCGCCGGTAGAGGTACTTGTGCTCGAAGAAGAGTACGCAGTCGTCGTCCCGGATCGCCGCCTTGAGCAGCCCCCGCGCGTCGGCCGCAGTGGCGGGACAGACGATCTTGAGCCCCGGGGTGTGGAGGAAGGCGGCCTCGGGGTTCTGGGAATGGAACGGCCCGCCGCGCACGTACCCGCCGCTCGGCCCCCGGACCACCATCGGGCAGGGCAGAAAGGCCCGGTACCGCGCGGTCGCGACGTAGTTGGTGAGGATGCTGTAGGCGCAGGAGAGGAAGTCGATGAACTGCATCTCACAGACCGGGCGGAGCCCCATGTGCGCGGCCCCGGCGGCCGCGCCGACGAACCCGGTCTCGCTGACGGGCGTGTCGATCACCCGGTCGGGCCCGAACCGCTGGAGCAGTCCCTCGGTGACCTTGAATGCGCCACCGTAGGCGCCGATGTCCTCGCCCAGGCAGAAGACGGCGGGGTCGCGCTCCATCTCCTCGACGAGCCCCTGCCGGATCGCCTCGAGGTAGGTGACCTCAGCCATCGTGGGTTCCCCACGAGGCCGGCCGCTCGTGCGCCGGGACCGCGCTCCGGATCCCCGCGCGATACCAGAGGACCGGCATCGCCGGGGGGTCGGCGTACACCCCGACGAGTCCGTCGAGCGGCTGGGGCGGCGGTGACGCCTCCGCCAGGTCGGTGGCGTGATCGATCTCCTCCCGCGCCCGCGCGTCGATCGCCTCCAGCTCTTCGGCCGCCACTCCGGCCTGGCCGGTCAGCACGCCGATATAGCGGTCCACCGGGTCGTTCTCCCGGGCCCAGCGCTCGATCTCTCCTGCGGGAACGTAGGACTGGTTATCGTGCTCCGCGTGGCCCTTGCGCCGGTAAGTCATCAGCTCGATCAGGGTGGGGCCGCCGCCGGCCCGGGCGCGCTCTACCGCCTCCCAGGTCACCCGGTAGGTCTCCAGGACGTCGTTGCCGTCGGCCCGGGCGCCGGGGATGCCGTAGCCGGCCGCCTTGTCGGCGAGCCGCTCGGCGGCGCACTGTTTCTCGGTGGGAGTGGAGTAGGCGTAGCGATTGTTCTCGACGATCACCACCAGGGGGCAGCGCTGCACCGCGGCGAAGTTGATCCCCTCGTGGAAGGCCCCGGTGGAGGTCGCGCCGTCACCCACGTACACCAGGCCGACCCGGGGCTCGCGCCGGATCCGGAAGGACAGGGTCACCCCCGCCATGACCGGCACCATGTCGCCCAGGTGGGAGATCTGGCCGATGAAGTTCCGGTCCACCACGTCGCCGAAGTGGATGTTGAGCTCCCGCCCCCGGGTGGGCGAGTCGCCCCTGGCCATGTATTGCCGGAGCACCTCGACCGGGGTGGCGCCCTTCACCAGCATGGAGCCGAGGTTCCGGATCAGCGGGGAGAGCACATCCTCCCGGCGGAGGGCGTAGGCCGAGCCGACGGCGCAGGCCTCCTGTCCCAGGGAGCGGAACAGCCCACCCACCACCTTGGTCTGGCGGTAGAGGTTGACCAGCCGCTCCTCCAGGGAGCGGGTGAGCCGCATCCAGTAGTAGAGCTCGAGGAGCTGCTCCCGTCCCGGCCCGGCCGGGTCGCCAAGCAGCGGGGCGGGAGCGCTGGGGGCCACCATGGGAACCGTTTACGCCTTGACCGCCACCGGCCGGCCCGCACCGGCGGCCTGCTCCTGGGCCTCGATCCGCATGCCGTAGAAGGAGCGGTGGACGAAGAAGAGCGCCACCACGAAGAAGGCCACCGCCAGCAGCTTGCTCAGCATCCCGCTCCCTTCAGCGGCGAGGTAGACGCCCAGCTCCACCGCCAGCAGGCCGAACAGGGTGGTGAACTTGATCACCGGGTTCATCGCCACCGAGGAGGTGTCCTTGAACGGATCGCCCACGGTGTCACCCACCACCGACGCGTCGTGCAGGTCGGTGCCCTTCATCTTGAGCTCGGTCTCCACGATCTTCTTCGCGTTGTCCCAGGCCCCGCCCGCGTTGGCCATGAAGATCGCCTGGAACAGGCCGAACAGGGCGATCGAGATCAGGTAGCCGATGAAGAAGAACGGCTCCACGAAGGCGAACGCCAGCGTCGAGAAGAACACACCCAGGAAGATGTTGAGCATGCCCTTCTGGGCGTACTGGGTGCAGATCTCCACCACCTTGCGGCTGTCCTCCACCGACGCCTTGGTGACGCCCTCCAGCCGGATGTTGGCCTTGATGAATTCGACCGCCCGGTAGGCGCCGGTGGTCACCGCCTGGGTGGAGGCGCCGGTGAACCAGTAGATCACGGCTCCACCGGTGATGAGGCCGAGCAGGAACGGCGGGTGGAGGATCGAGAGGTTCTCGATCCCGCTGCTGAGACCATGGGTGAGCGCCATGATGATCGAGAAGATAAGCGTGGTGGCGCCCACCACCGCGGTGCCGATCAGCACCGGCTTGGCCGTCGCCTTGAAGGTGTTCCCCGCCCCGTCGTTCTCCTCCAGCAGCGCCTTGGCCAGCTCGAAGTTGGGCTGGAAGCCGAAGTCCCGCTGGATCTCGGGCTCGATGTCGGGGAGCTGCTCGATGGTCGACAGCTCGTACACCGACTGGGCGTTGTCGGTTACCGGTCCGTAGGAGTCCACCGCGATCGTCACCGGCCCCATGCCGAGGAACCCGAAGGCCACCAGGCCGAAGGCGAAGATCGCCGGCGCCTTCATCAGCTCGCCCAGACCCAGGGTGCTCACCCCGAAGGCGATGGCCATGAGGCCCATGATGGTAATGCCGAGCCAGTAGGCCGAGAAGTTGCCGGCCACGAAGCCGGAGAGGATGTTGAGCGACGCCCCGCCCTCCCGGCTCGAGGTGACCACCTCGCGGACGTGCCCCGACTCGGTGGAGGTGAACACCTTCACCAGCTCGGGGATGATCGCGCCCGCGAGGGTACCGCAGGTGATCACCGTGGAGAGCTGCCACCAGAGGTCGCCGTTGCCGCCCAGGTTAGGCACGAAGACGTAGGAGACGACGTAGGTCAGGACCACGGAGACAATGGAGGTCAGCCAGACCAGCTGGGTCAGCGGCGTCTCGAAGTTGAACCGGGCGGACTCGCCGTAGCGAGCCCGCGACATCGCGTTGCTCGCCAGGTAGGACAACCCGGAGGCCAGGATCATCATCACCCGCATGAGGAAGATCCAGACCAGGAGCTGCGCCTGCACCGTGGTGTCGGCCACTGCCAGCACGATGAAGGCGATGAGCGCCACGCCGGTGACGCCGTAGGTCTCGAACCCGTCGGCCGTGGGGCCCACCGAGTCGCCCGC
>Ga0210102_1000271_pt1 | contig 14115 bp, 13 predicted proteins | sample RushOxbow_ThreeS_4_FD_185563 | JGI IMG/M metagenome (GOLD analysis project Ga0210102, IMG submission 185563) | Wetland microbial communities from San Francisco Bay, California, USA, that impact long-term carbon sequestration -... | ecosystem: Environmental > Aquatic > Marine > Wetlands ...
AATCGCGCTTCCGATCGAAATTCGCCATCACCTGCGTCCCAGGAGTCTGCGGATCTCGTCGCGCCACGGAACCACGACGATCAGGTAGACACCCGAGAGCGCGACCAGCAGTGCGAGAGCCGAAGCCGAGACCAGCAGCGGGTGATTGAAATCCTCCCGCTCGCGATAATCCATGATGTGCAGCATCCAGGCGAAGTCGTAGATTCGCCAGAGTCGATTGCGGCGCGTGACGACCTCGCCGTCGTCCGCCGCGACATAGAACGTGGTCGCGGCCTCGTCGCCGAAGTCGACCCGCCAGGCCGGTAGACGGCCGCGGTACTCGGTCGACTGCTGGTCCACGCGGATCGGGGTGCGACCGGCCCCAGCGCCCGCGTAGTGGGCCACCGCCACCTCCAGCGCCTGCTTTGCGTCGATTCCGCGCAGTGGCTTTCCGGACAGCGCGTCGAATTGGTGAACGGCACCGCTCGTATCCGTGATCCGATAGCGAGGGCCGAAGTGGCCCGTCGAAACCGAAAGCTCGGCGATCGGTGCGGACACCTGCGCGAGAATCGAATCCGGTGCGACCAGGCGCTCCCAGTGCAGCGGCCTCGGTTCGATCTCGGCCCGGGTCAAATCCCCGTGGACCTCGTCGATATCGGACAGGCTCATCACCAATCCGCCCGCGATCCAGAGGAAGAGTTGAATTCCGACCGCGAGTGCCGCCCACTTGTGCAACCGGATGAAGAAGATCTTGACCGACATCGCAGGGAACCCTCTGTTCGGGAAGAGGCGAATTCTAGCCGCAATCCGCCTGAAAACGGCAATCCCGCGCAGCGACGAGGGGCCTCCTACCTGCCCGGCCCTGGACCGCCCAACGATCGGTTGTGCGATGCTTCCAGACTCGAAGGCGGAGGTCATTGCGATGACGACATTCAAGGGATCCTGCTTGTGCGGCGCCATTCAATTTGAAATCGAGGGTGATCCCAAATGGATCGCCCACTGCCACTGCTCGGACTGTCGGCGTGCGACCGGCGCTGCGGTTTCGACCTATGTCGGTGTCGAACGGGAACACGTGAAATTCCTGACCGGTACCCCGAGCATCTACGTTTCTTCAAAAGGGGTACGGCGCTCCTACTGCGCGGATTGCGGAAGCCCGATCGCCTACCAGGGTGAGCGCTGGCCGAGCGAGATCCATTTCTTCGTCGGACTCTTCGAGCGGGCCGCAGATCTCGTCCCGCAGGGTCAGGTCTACGAAACGGAACGATTGCCGTGGCTGCACATCGTCGCGGAGGAGCCCGGGAAGAAGAGCGGCTAACCGCTGAAGTCTGCGGCCAACCGGGGCACCGTCACGCGGCTGCTTCCGGGGTCGCGCTCGTCGGCTCGGTCGCGGGACGGGGGAGGAAAATCTCCGCGCTGCGCCTGCTGGAGACGCCGACCCATGTCGATGCTGAAATAGTAGAACGCATCCTGGACGCGGCGGATCGCGACCGCGTCCGTTCCGGCATAGGTGCCGAACGGCAACCGGCGCTTGTCGGAATAGAGCAGCCGGCGGTCCTGCTCGCGTCCGTCGCGAAGCTCCAATGTAATCGTGATCTGCTCGCGCGACTCGCCTGAAACGACGATCCCGGCGTGGGATCGGCGCGATCTTTCCAGATCGAGGCCCCTTACGGCGACCCGGGCGCGCAGCACATCCTCACTCGGCGTTTCCACGATGCGCCAGCCGTTGCGCTCGAATACGCGCTCCAGGCGGCGGGTGATATAGCCCTTGAGCCGCTCCTCTTCGGCGTTCGTGAGTTTGCGCGCGCGATCGGCCGTGCTGATCTCGATGTCATCTAGCACCACGCCCCGGTAGTGGTCGAGATCCAATGGAGTGGGCGTCAGAAAGAGCGCCCCGGAGCGGCCGCTCACGAGGTACATCCCGTCGGCAGTCCAGACGGGAAGTGCATACGATTCATAATCGCGGGTCCAGATCTTTCTCGGCGTCCCGAACCACCCGCAGCCCGCCGTCGACAGGATCGCAATCGCAACGGAGACCCATTGCAAAGGACGCACGGTACCTCCAACTCCCGCAGCGTACCAAAGTGCGTATTGATCGAAAACCCGGGCTCGCTCCAGCCGCGCTCCCAGGGGCGCGCCGTGGAGCGCCTGAACGGTGAGACAGCCACGGAATCCCCCGGGCGCACCCGATCCGTGCGATCGGGCCCCGCAAAGCGTCGCGGGCGGGCGGGCCCGGTCCTAACGCTCCGCGGCGGGCTTTGCACGGAGACCCTCGATCCGCTCGATCGCCCGGCGGGCCTGCTCGTGATCTGGATCGAGTTCGAGCGCCTTGCGGTAGTAGGCGAGCGCTTCTCGCGGCCTCCGGGTGTTCTCGCGCGCGCGACCCATCAGGAAATGGCCGGTCGCATTATTCGGGGCGATCGCGATCATCGCCTCATAGTGGGCGATCGCAGCCGCGCGCTCTCCGCGTTTCCAGTTCAAGCGCGCGAGCGCCTGGTGGGCGCTATACAGATCGGGCTTCAGCTCGAGTGCCGCCTCGAAGTGTCGTTCGGCCTCTCGCTCGCGACCTAGGCCCAACAGCGCACCCGCCTTCCCGATGTGGGCGCGATAGACGTCCGGTTTGATCGCGAACACGCGCTGGTAGGCGTCGACGGCCTCTTCGAAGCGCTCTTCCCGCAACAGGTATCGCCCCAGGTTGGTTTGCGCCATCCAGGAACTGGGATTCTTGGCAAGCGTGTCGCGCCAGAGCGTTTCTTCGCTCTCGTAGATGCGGCTCTGGTTCCAGGTCAGCAGTCCCAGAACCAACAGCACGATCGCAGCGACCGTTCCCCGGCCCGTTCTTCCCAACGACACCCGGCCACGAAGCCACTGCGTGGCGCCCGCGCTCAAGAGCGCGATCGGCGCAATGCTGGCCACGTACTGGTAGTGGTCCGCGACATAGGTGTACCAGAATGTGAACAGCGGGATGAAGCCGAGCAGCGGCGAGAGCGTCGCAACGAAGAAGATCGCTGCGGCTAGCGGAGCGCGTCCGATTGCGTGACGCCCCCACCAGAGTGCCAACAGCAACATCGCGCCCGCAATCGCCCAGCTGTACTGGAGCGGATCACTCGGATCGATCTCGAACTTCGGGTAGCTGAACGCGAGCTGTGTGGGCCAGAGTAGCTTGCCGAGGTAGAACCAGGTTGCACGGGTTGCGACCAGAAACGATTCGATCGGTGTGATGCTGAAGCGGTCGCCCAGCGTTCCGATGTGGTAACGCTCCCAATGGATGATGACGAGGCCCATCGCGACACCGAGCACAACAAAAGGTGCAATCTGCGCGATCCGCCGCCGATCGATCGAATGCCCCCGCAGCCAGAGCAACAGCACCTGCGCGGCGGGCAACGTGCAGGCCGTGACCTTGCTCGAGAGCGCGAGCGCGTAGCAGATCAGCGAAGTCAGATAGGTACGCCGCCCGGAGCTTCCCCGGGGCTCCACGAAGCGCAGCCAGGCGAGCAGCGAAGCGAGCGAGAAGAACAGCGACATCACGTTCTTTCGTTCGCTGACCCATGCGACCGATTCCACCTGCACCGGATGCAGCGCAAAAACGGCTGCAGCGAACCAGGCGCCCGCAACGTCGAGCCGCCGCAACAACAGCCAGAGCAGCAGCGCGTTCGCGACGTGGAACAACACGTTGATCAGGTGGTAACCGAAGGGGTCGAGACCCCAGAGCCCGTATTCGATCCGAAAGGCGGTGTAGACGAGCGGGAAATACTGGGACGGCGCGTCCATCGACAGCCAGATGCGCTCGAAGCCATCCGGCACGTGAAGCAGGAAGTTTTCCGTCACATAGTCGTCGTCGTCCCAGATGAAGCCCGCGTGCAGCGCGGGCCCATATGCGGCGACCACCATCCCCACCAGCAATGCGGCGAGAAGCGCGCCCTTCAGGCGGGGCCGATCGGTCAAACGCCTAGGCATCGAGCGCACGGCTCCGATTCATCCAAGCACCCCTGCGCCATCCGACCCCCCTGTCGAACCCAGATCCTATGCGATTTTTCGCAGCACCGGCCGGCGCCTGGCGAGAAGGGTCCTCCGAAGGTTCGGGCGAGCGTGATAGCATCCCGCTTCGCGGCGGGGCCCGGACCCGCCGCTTTGATTTCTTGCCCTTCCAGGAGGCCCGACCATGCAGTTCACGCATCGGCCGCAGTTCAGCGCCAGACTGATCGTCCTCGGCTTTCTCCTACCCGCCAGTCTTGTCCTGTACCCGAACCGGGTGCCGGCGGCCGAGCGCGCAACGGTGCCCGTCGAAATCCACGTCGACATGAGCCGCGCTCCCCAGCGGATCATCCACGCGCGGCTCGAGATGCCCGTCGAGCCGGGGCCGCTGACGCTCCTGTATCCCAAGTACATGCCCGGCGAGCACGGGCCGACCGGACCGATCGCCGAACTCGTCGGTCTGGCGATCAAGGGAAACGGCGAGCAGATCGCCTGGAATCGAGATTCGCGCGACGTCTTTACCTTCAACGTGGACGTGCCGCCCGGCGTGAGCGAACTCGAAATCGAACTCGACTACCTGCCGCCGCGCGTGACCGGAATGTTCGGCAACGGCCCCGCGACGTCCGATCAGGTGGCAGTGATGAGTTGGAACACCCTGCTCCTCTATCCCGCCGGTGTGTCGATCCACGATCTGATCTACCGACCTTCGCTGACGCTGCCCGCGGGCTGGAAGTACGGCACCGCGCTGCGCGCGAAGAAGAGCCGCGGCGATCGGGTTCAGTTCGAGGACGTGTCGCTCGCCGAGCTGATCGACTCGCCGGTCACGACCGGTGCCCACTATCGGCAGCTCGACCTGACGGGAAACGCAGCCACCGCGCACCGCCTTCATCTCTCCGCCGACAGTGAAGCCGCATTGGAGATCCGACCCGAAACGGAAGCAGCGCTGCGCAAGCTCGTCGCCGAGGGAATCGCGCTGTTCGACTCCTACCACTACCGGACCTATGACTTCCTGCTCACCCTGAGCGATCACATCGAATCCTTCGGACTCGAACACCATGAATCGAGCGACAATCGACTTCCCGAACGCACACTGATCGATGATGCCCCGCTGAATGCGAACGCGGGGCTGCTGCCCCATGAATACGTGCACTCCTGGAACGCCAAGACCCGACGGCCCGCGGGCCTGACCCGCGACGACTACCAGGAGCCGTATGAAGCCGACCTGCTCTGGGTATACGAGGGGCTCACCAGCTACCTCGGCGAGGTGCTCACCTCGCGCAGCGGGCTGTGGACGCCCGAATATGCGCGCGACTCGCTCGCGCTGATCGCCGCGAGCCTCGCCAACCGCCCGGGTCGCTCGTGGCGCCCGCTCGTCGACACGACGCGCGCGGCCTACACGCTCTACGGCGCTGCGCCGGAATGGGTTTCCTGGCGGCGGGGTGTCGACTTCTACGACGAGGGCGTGCTGATCTGGCTCGAAGTCGACACACGCATCCGCGCCCTGACCGACAACACCCGAAGCCTCGACGATTTCTGCCGCGTTTTCTTCGGTGGATCCAGTGGTCAGCCCGAATTGCAACCCTACACGTACGCGCAACTGATCCAGGAGCTCGATCGAATCGCCGCCTACGACTGGAGGAAGTTCTTCGACGATCGCATCTATGCGGTGGCGCCCGAGGCGCCGCTCGCTGGAATCCACGATGCGGGCTGGAAGCTCATCTACACCAACCAGCCCAACCTCGCGCAAAAGGATGCCGACGAGACCCAGGAGGAGCTCGATCTGCGCTTTTCGCTGGGCATCCAGATCTCCACCAAAGACGATCGGATCGGCGACGTGCTGCCCGGCTCCCCCGCCGCAGCAGCCCAAATCGCGCCGGGATCGACGCTGGTCGCAGTCAACGGTCGGCGCTGGTCGACTGAACTGCTTCAAACAGCCATCAGCGAAGCCGTGACGGATGACGAACCGATCCGATTGCTCGTGGAGAATTCTGAGTTCTTCCGCGAGGCGGCCCTGGAATACGACGGCGGCGAGCGGTTCCCGCACCTCGAGCGCATCGAAGGACGCCCGGATCTGCTGAGCCAGATTCTCTCGTCCCGAACCCCGTGAAGCGCGTGGGCTCTCGCATCGCTTTGTCTGTCCTCCTGCAGGCTCGCTGCTAGGAAAACCGCCCAGATGACGTCACCGGCAGATTGGCTGCATGCGCGCTTGAACGGCCTGGGTGATCCCATCATCATCGACGGCGGCATGGGGACCGAACTCGAAAGGGTCGGCGTGGCCATGCACGGCAGGGTGTGGAGCGGCGCGGCCGTGTTGTCCAACCCCGACGCGGTGCGGCGGGTGCACGAGGACTTCATCCGTGCGGGAGCCGAGGTCGTCATCACCAACACATTTGCCGCGGGCCGGCACATGCTCGAGCCGGGGGGCCTCGGCGAACACGTCGAAACCATCAACACGAACGCAGTCCAGCTCGCACTGGAGGCGCGCCAAAACGCCGCAGAGGGCCCCGTCGCGATCGTCGGATCGATCTGCGAATGGGCGTTCATGCAGGAAGGCCGCTGGAACACACCCGAGACCGTCGGCAAATCTGCGCGCGAACAGGCGCACCTTCTACACGCCGCGGGTGTCGATGCAATCGCACTCGAAATGTGTGAGCGCGTCGAGTTCTCGATCGCCGTCGTCGAAGCTGCGTTGGAAACGAGGCTGCCGCTCTGGATCGGGATATCCGCGCGGCATCACCAGGGCGCGCCCGAGATCGCGACCTTCGACTACGCAGACCGAAACCTGGACGAACTCGTGCGTGGGCTCGCCCGATACCCCGCCAGCGCGATGAACGTCATGCACACGCCCGTACCCGACGTCGCTGAGGCGCTCGAAGTGATCCGTCGACACTGGAGCGGACCGGTGGGTGTGTATCCCGAGTCCGGTTTCTTTCGCATGCCGAATTGGCAATTCGTGGATGTCATCGCGCCCGAAATGCTGGCCAGAGCCGCACAAGGTTGGGTGCGCGACGGCGTGCGCATGGTCGGCGGTTGCTGCGGCTTGGGTCCCGAGCACGTCGCCGCGCTGTGTCACGCCCTCAGACGCGGCGGATCGGGCTCAGCGCGTCGCGAAGACTGACGGCCACTTCCAGTCTTGCGCCGGGCCACGCAGACTCGCGACCCCGACGGTCTCGCCACCGGCACCGCGATATGCGCGAATTTCGAGTGACGGGTGCAGGACGTAGAGCGGCCGATGGAGCGGGTCGGTCACGCTCACCGAGCGCCAATCCCGGGTCGACAACCGCTCGTTGGTCCGATTGACATCGCGATCCGAATCCGGCGGATAGACGTGGAAACGCGCGACATCCTGTCCGCCGAGCAGGTACGTGATCTGGCGCTCCGCGAGCGGGCTCGCGACGTGGATCTCGCCGTACGTGTAGCCCGCGCCGGAACGTCGGATCGTGCCCGCGCGCATGCGTTCCAGGTCCGCGGACTCACGCGCCTGCAGATAGCAGAACGTCAAGGCATCGACGGCAGCCGCGTCGACGCTGTCGAACACGGTTCCCGGACCGCTCGCTTCGAGTTCGAGCGGCGGATGCTTGAGGCCCGCAACGAAATCAGCGGGGAGCTGTGGGAGCTGGGCACAGCCGGTTGCCAGCAGGCAAGCCAGGGCAAGGATCAAGAGGGGGGGGTTGCGCATTGGAAACTCCGTGTTTCTTCGCGATTCGAGATCACCAGATGTGTGATTTTCACCACAATGTTCGACACAACATGCGATCAGCTTGAGCGGGATCTGGGAAATCTTCGCGCTCCGGCGACGGCGATGCGCAACTCAGCTGCAGCGGGCGTGCAGCTACTTACCACCTCGCTGAAATTCCGGGCGGCGCTGGCCGGGCCCACGCGGGTGGGTTCGAGTCCGACGCGGGCGACCTCGGCTCGCCGCCGGGAGCCGGAGACACGGAGCCGTATCGGCGCGCGGCTGGAAAGATCCGCGCGCGGCCACACTTCTCCCGGGTCTGGGCGGGAACTCGGCGCGATCTGCTATCGGCGGCGGCGGATCAGGGAGATCACGGGAAAGGGCAGGAAGAGCGCGTACATCAACGCAATCGAAAGTGGCATGCCATGCGAGGCGAGCGTCTTGATCATCACCCCCCCCACCAGGGGGCCGAGGATGCTGCCGGCTCCGAACATGAGGCCGTAAAGCGCGCTCGCGGCTGCGAGATCAGCGCCCTTGAATTGTTCGCCGATGATCACCATCCCAATCGTGTAGACCCCGGTCATGGCCGCTCCCAGGACCAGCATGAGGGTCAGGTTCCAGCTTGGCAGCACGATCAGCGCCGGTATCGCGGCCGCGGCCAGGGCGACGACCAGGATGCTGAGCGTCGCAAGCAACATGCGATTCATGTGATCGGCGAGCCAGCCGATCGGCAGCTGGCCGAGCATTCCGCCAACGCCCATGACCGTGATCAAATAGAGGGTGTGCGCTTCGGTCAACCCCTGTTCGATCCCGTAGAGCGCGAGGAAGGTGAGCAGGATGCCTTCGGAAAGCGCATACACCATGCTCATCAGCATGGGCAGCCGGGCGAGCGAGAAGTAGTGGAGCAGACCCCCCGCCTGTTCCCCGTGCAGGCTCGGCGAAATCCGAACGACCGGTAACAGCGGCAGCGCAGACACCAACATGATCGCGGCGGAGACCAGGAACGGCGCGACACCCTCACTGCCCGTGATGCTGAGCACCAGCGGCCCGAGCGAGAATCCCCCGGCGACGGCCACGCCGTAGAGTGCGACGACTCGCCCGCGAATTCTCTCGGTGGCGACTTCGTTGACCCAGGCGTCACCGCAGACCCAGAGCACGCCGCCCGCAGCGCCAATCGCCAGCCGCAACACGAACCATGCCCCAACGCTGGTGAACACGGGCAATAGCAGGAACGCCACCAGCGACACCAGGATCGCGCCGAGCATCAACATCGCGGGCCCCAGCCGGCTCATGTGTGCGGGCAGAAAGGGAGCCATCAAGATGATGCCGACAGACTGCGCGGCGGTGCTCAGTCCGATCCACAGGCTGTCGATGCCGCGCGCATTCATCACGAGCGAGAGCAATGGCAAGCTCAAACCATAGATCAACGCAGTGACCGCCATCGCAGCGGTAACGGCGACGAGGTTCTGGTTCCGTTGCAGGGGTGTCAAAGCGCCGTCGACCAAGCCGGCTTCCTCTCGTATACCTTCCGTGCAGTGGGTGAATCCAGCGGAGTTTGGCGGCTGGCCCGCGAAGCGCAAGAGCCGATTCGGACGATCGCCAAAGGGCAGCACGGCATTTTGGTAGGGTTCTGGCTGCCGTCGAACGGCCGCAACCGCACGACGAACGGGAGTGCGCGTTCGGCCTCCCGCGCGGATGGAGTGGCTGACATGATGCGAGCAAGTGCAAACCGCAATCAGGCTTCGATCAAATTCGGACCGCTGGTGGCCCTCGCGGCCGTGGCGCTGGGCGTGGCCGTCTACTTCTGGAAATTCGCACCCGTCGAGCGCCAGCTGCGCGCCACGATCATCGCGTTTGAAGTGACGCGTGAACCCGACGAATCGAGAACGCCTCCGGGTCGAGAGTCGCTCGCCGCAACCGTCACGTTTGCGAATGGCGGAGACACAACGGAAACGATCACGAAGGCCCGCTTCCTGGTTTCGACCCAGGCAGACCTGAGCTCTCCACGCAGTTGGTCGCCCACCATCCATCGAGACGCGATGCTGCGCGACCTGAAGCTCCCCCCCGGTGAAACGATCACCCACACCTTCGTCATCCCTTGGACGGGGCGGGAAGAGACGCGCTACTTCCCCGATGACTCAGAGATACAGCTGGGATTCTCGATCAGTGCCAAGACCCCCGAGAGCGAACCCATCACACTCACGAAGCGGTTCGGGCACGTGATCCAGCGAAATGGCCAGATCGCGAGCTCGGACCACCAACCTCTCGTGATCGAGTTTGTGAGCAACTAGCGCTCCTTTCGCGATCCCGAAGCGAGCCGCGCGAGCCCTTCTTGCAGCCCCTCCGGCCGCAGCCTAGAGTCGATTCGACGGCGGGCGGTAGATGGATCGGATACCCCTGTTACCTACCCGCGCCACTGGGGTTCTCGAATGCGCTGCATCGAAACGACGCTCGTCGTCGCGGTGTGTGCCATGCTCGCGAGTTGCTCGGGTTCGTCCGAAAATCCGCTGGCCGGCGGCCTGACGCCAGAACTGCAGGCGCTCCTGATCGAACGATCGATCGAGCAGATCGAATTCGCTGAAACCTTCACTCATGACAATTTCGAGCAGATCCAGCGACACCATCTCGAAACCATGGCCGAGGACATGCGGGAAGTCGCATTGGAGAACCTGCAGAAGCGCCTGGACAAGATCACGATTCTCGATATGTCCCAGACGGTTCAAATCGATCGCGAAAGTGCGGAAGTGGAGCCACGCGTCGTGGATCGGAAGAACGTGCGCGCACTCGTCCTCCTGAAGGGCACGCGTACCTATCACACCAACAATGCCTCGAAGACCCTGGAGACCCGATTCTCCCTTCCCTGGATCATCACCGTCGACGGTGGCGAACTGGTCTTCCGCCACCGCGGCGTACGCATGAGGGACATCACGAACTAATCCCAGGCGGTTGTCGGATCCGTTCGGTACGGGGCATCGGCTCGATTCTTCGACACGGAAAGACGAGAATCGCGCGCCCGGGTCGCCCCCGCGGCGCGCTAGCGATCCGTTTCGTTGGTGGGCAGGAAATCGCGAAAGCGCTCGGCGACCTCTTCGCGACTGATGATGCCTTTCTGCATCAGCACCGTCAGCAGTTGCGTGAGCGCGCTGAGGACGGCCTGCGAGGACATCAGAGCCGCATCACTGGGTCCGGTTCCGAACTCGAAATCGAGTTCGGTGTCTGGCGTGGATGCCTGCGCTTTCAACTCGAACATCAGCAGCTCGGGCACGTCCTGGACTTCGGGTCGCCGAGCCGTATCGGGCCCGCCGGATTCGCCGGATTCGTAATGTCTCTGGAGCGCATCCTCGAGCTCACTAGGCGCCGTCAGCACCGGACTCACGTTGTGACCGACGTGAAACCGGACCGCGTCCAGGGTTTCCAGATCCTGTGGATCCTGCATCGCGAGATGAAGCGTCTTGCCGCGCCCCTGGTCGATCACGGTGAGCGGCAGACACCGGTGCTTGAGCGCGATCTCGGCAGGCACGAGGTCGAGCACCTCGGGCTCGACCCATTTGCCGCGCAGCCACGCGATCGGAAGCTTGAGCTGGCGGGCCAACGTGCGGACCAGGGCCTCTTCGTCGAGAAAGCCCATTCGCACCAGTGTCGCACCGAGAGGGCGACGGAACTTGCGCTGATCGGCGAGCGCTGCGCCGAGCTGGGTCTGGTCGATTGCGCCCGCCATCACGAGCAGCTCGCCGAGTTTGGGCCGTTCCGCCATCCGAGACCTCCCGTTCCCATCAGGGCGAATCGGAAGAACGGGGCCGATACCTGAACCCAATCGAGATCCGCGGCGACCGCGCGGAGTCTCGAACCGTCCGAGGATCACGGACCACGGTTTCGGCAGCGCGGTCGCCGGTCGCGCGACACACCCCGGCTGTGAAGGAGATCTGTTCGGCGATTCGGCCGGCTCTGCCGGCTATCCGGCCGAGAGGGCCTGCAGGCCACGCGGCATGCGCGACGCGATTTCCGCGCTGTCGGTCTTGAACAGCAGCGTCTCGATCAGGTAGGTGAGTCCGGCCATTCGCGGCGCGTAGAATACACTCTCGAAATTGACCGCCGTACCGGGTTCGAATTGCACGTTCGAATCTTCGTGGCTCATTTCGTAGACGAAGTTGCCGACCCAGTCCGGTGGAAACCCGATCCCGAGTTCGTAGCCGCCGACCCAGGATGCGTTTTTCCAGATTTCCTGATCTTCGTAGTAGGCCTTGAGGGTCTTGACGAGATCTCCCACGCGCAGATTGGGTTGGATCAAGCCCTCGAGAAGATCCATCGCACCGGCGGCCTGTTCGTAGAATTCGACCACCTCGCGCGGCGGCTCGCCCACGTAGAACGAGCGTGCCGCATTGCAGTGATAGCGGTTGTAGACGCCGCAGACGTCCACGTTCACCTGCTCGCCCGGACCGATCGTGCGCCGCCCAGCCAGCGCGTGCCCACAATTGGCCTTCGGGCCCGACAACACCGGCAGGGTGATCGACGGATTCTCGCCGCCAACCTTCGCCATGGCGCGAATCATTTCGCCGTAGACCTCCAACTCGGTGACTCCCGGCCGGATCGTGTCGCGCGCGGCGGCAAGCCCCACATCCGCGATCTGACCGGCCCGTTCGATGTAGACCATTTCCTGGGGCGACTTCACCCAGCGCACATCGCGCAACACGTCACTTCCGTCAGCGACCTTGCAACCCGCAGACTCGAACGCACACCGGAATCGCTGGCTGATCGCGGGATTGGGTCGATAGGAGTGGAACTCGAGGCCGACCGTTCCCCCGAGCCATTCCGCGGCCGCGAGTTCGTCGACGATGAATCGGATGCCATCGCGCCGATTGTCGATCGGAAAGATCCGAACGTCGTTCGCGATGGTCACGAACCGAACCATGACCTGCTCACTCGGCGTATCGAACAAGATGAAGTCGTCGTGATCCCGGTGCACGGCAATTCCGCTCGTCGCGGGCCAGGCCTTTGGGCTTTGCGCCTGGTACCACTCACACGCGTAACCACTCACGTAGAAGAGGCTCTCGGGCGCCGTCAGGTACAGCACGTCGATTTCGTCGGCGGCCATGCGGGTGCGAATTGCCGTCAGCCGGTCGCGGTACTCGTCGTGGCTGAAGGGAATCTCGAGCGGCGGATGGCAGTGTTCGAGTACGTTCGCGCGGTGGTTGGTCGCCGGCATGTGTCCTCCCCAAGCGGATGCGGATCGGTTCCGGGCATTGTCAGCGCTGGGGCGGGGAGGCGTCAAGTCGCGCGAGCCGCAGTGTCGACGCGGGGAAATGGGCCAGCCGATCCATCGCCCGTTGCCGGCTCTTGGTCGTCGAACTCGAAGGGGGAAAGTGATGGTGGAAGCGCTGGGCCTGGCCGGCCTGGGACCCAGCGGCGGAGGTTGGTCGGTGGGGACTGTCCCCTCCTCCACCGCCGGGTCCCTACCCTGCATCCCGCTTCCGGAGGCTCTGCTCCCCCGAAATCAGGAAACCCTACAGCGCGGACAACCTGCGTTGGGAACGCTTCGAAAGAGTCGACTCTCGTTTGGCGGGCAGCTGCATCTGCGGCGCCTCCTCCTCGATCCGCTCCCTGACAGTGCGGAAATTACGAAGTGGAATCTAGGCAGCTGCGGCAATCCGCGCTTGATCTCTAGCTGATCATTGCCTGATCTCTTCCTGATCGCGAATCCGATTCGGCGAAACAGTGGCGAGATCACTCCAGATCCTGGACGGGCGACTTCAGATCGAGGTGCGCCGGTGCTGCTGGGTCTCCGGGCGTCGCATCGACGCCCGGGACGCTGCCGACAGGAGGCCCGAGCGCTGCGCGGCCGCGCGCCGCCCAGCGCACCTGCAACGCGCCGAGCAGAGCGTCCGGTCCAGCGGCGCCTTTGATCGGTTCGGGAGCGTCGCCCTCAGAATCGGTACAGCAACCCAACGCTGAACTGGTAGTAGTCCAGTCCGTCGAGTTTTCCCGTCGGCATCAGGTACGAGCCCTCGGCGCTCACGACCACGTTGTCGGTTAGGTAGAAGTCGAGACCGGCGCCGTAACGCGCGGCAAACTCGGCGGTTCGCTCGCTCTGCTGCGCGGCGAAGCCGGGAATGGTGCCACCCGAGAAGTCGCGCGTCTTGCTCTCCATCCGCATGAAACCCACGCCGAGGAGCACGAACGGCTGATAGCGGCCGGTCAGGAGATACCCCTTCGCGTTGGTGGTGAGGACCAGCGATTCGAGTTCGAGATCGAAATTCCGCGGCGAGTCATTGAACGGCGTATCCGTCTCCATGATCGTGCCTTCGAATTTGTCCAGCGCTTCGAACTGGAGTTCGGCGGAGATGTAGGGATGGCAGCGATAGCCCACCCGACCCGTCCCCCCGAAACTGTCGCTGTCGACATCGTCCAGGCTGAACGTATAGAGACCGGGGTCGCCGGGAGGGCTCGGCTGGACGGGTGTGCCGCGCAAGAGTTGGAGGTTCTCCTGCAAT
>Ga0210102_1000272_pt1 | contig 14024 bp, 10 predicted proteins | sample RushOxbow_ThreeS_4_FD_185563 | JGI IMG/M metagenome (GOLD analysis project Ga0210102, IMG submission 185563) | Wetland microbial communities from San Francisco Bay, California, USA, that impact long-term carbon sequestration -... | ecosystem: Environmental > Aquatic > Marine > Wetlands ...
GACTGGTGGTTCGAGCGGACCTTTCTGCCGCGCCTCGAGCCGACACCGGCGGCGAATCGTGGGAGCCCGTATGAGCGAACTTTCCGAGAGCGTAACCGACGACATCAGCTCGGCTCGGGTCCGCCCCAAGCGCGACGTGGGCAAGGCCCAGGCCGCCGAGCAGCCTTTTGAGTACCCGCTGCAGCGCGAGTACGTCGAGCCCGACTGGACGCGTCTGCCCGGTTACGCCGCTGTGACCCGCGAGGAGTGGGAGTCTGCGAAATGGCAGCGTTCGCATTCGGTGAAGAACCTCGCTGAACTCAAGCGGGTATTCGGCGCGCATCTCGACGACGACCTGTGTGCCGACCTCGAACGAGACCAGCGAGAGCGGGCCACGATGTCGATGCTGATCCCGCCGAACATGATCAACACGATGGACGAGAGCAATCTCGAGGAGGACCCGGTGCGTCGCTACATGGCGCCCGCGTTCAGCGAGCGGGATCCCGACTTTCCGAGCCATCCGATGGCGACCCGCGACTCCCTCCACGAGGCGGATATGTGGGCGGTCGAAGGCCTCACCCACCGTTACCCGACCAAGGTGCTCGCCGAGATGATCCCGACGTGTCCTCAGTATTGCGGGCACTGCACCCGGATGGACCTCGTCGGAACGGACACCAGCCAGATCCTCAAGTACAAGTTCGAGTCGAAGCAACAAGATCGCTGGGACGCGATGCTCGAATACCTCGCGCGGACCCCATCCGTGCGCGACGTGGTGGTTTCGGGCGGAGACGTCGCGAACGTGCCCGCCAAGCGCCTGGAACAATGGCTGCTCAAGTTGATGGATCTGCCGAACATCCGGGACATCCGACTCGCCACCAAGGCGCTCGTCGCGGTTCCCCAGCATTTCCTGCAGGATGAACTGCTCGAATCCTACGCGACGATTTCAGAACGCGCGCGAGAGCGCGGAATCGACATTGCGGTTCACACGCACGTGAATTCGGCGCAGCAGGTGACGCCGCTGTTCGGCAGGGCGGTGCGGGCGCTTCTCGACATGGGATTTCGCGACGTGCGAAACCAGGGTGTACTGCTTCGCGGCGTCAACACGACGCCAAAACAGCTGCTCGACCTCTGCTTCATGCTCACGGATCACGCGAAGGTGATTCCCTATTACTTCTACATGTGCGACATGATCCCGAATGCCGAGCACTGGCGCCTATCGGTCTGGGAGACGCAAGAGTTGCAGATGGCGATCATGGGCTACCTGCCCGGCTTCGCGACGCCGAGGTTTCTCTGCGACGTCGCGTTCGTCGGGAAACGCTGGGTACACATGCTGAACTCGTACGATCGCGAAAAGGGAATCTCCTACTGGCGGAAGAATTACCGAACGGGCATCGAATACGACGACCCGGAAGCCCTCACCCGCGAATACCCGGCCTACGATCCCGTCTCCACGCTTCCCGAGCAGGGCAAAGCGTACTGGCGGGAATATCTCGCTTCGCAGGAAGGCGCTGCGCGCGGGTCCGTCTGAGCCGTGCGCCCGACACTCCATACCGTAGACGATGATCTCGTCCATCGGGTGCTCGACGAAGCCAAGAGGATCATGGGCGAGATCGGGATGGAGATCCGCGGCGCGGAGATGCGCCGGCGTCTGCTCGAGCATGGACTGAAGACCGACACGCGCGGTGAGCGCATCCTGTTTCCGCCGGACGTCGTCGACAAGGCGATTGCGAACTGTCCGAATTCCATCACGCTCTACGATCGCGATGGCAAGCCGCACGCCGAACTCGGCGGCAACAACGTGCATTTCGTTCCTGCCTCGAGCGGCCTGAAGATCCTCGATCACCGCACCAACGCGATCCGGCTCGCGGATTCCAAGGATTTCATCGAGTACGCGCGGTTGTGTGATGGACTCGAGCACATCGCCTATCTGGCCACGGCGTTTTCGACCAACGACGACATCGAGCCGCAGGTTTCGGATGCCTGGCGGCTCTACATGTGTCTGACGACGTCGAAGAAGCCAATCGTTTCAGGCGCTTTCAGCGAGAGCGGTGTCCCCCGCATGGCGGAGATGATGCGGCTGTTTCGAGCGGATCGCGCCGAGCTGCTCGCAAAACCGATGTCGATCTTCACGATCACCGCGACGGGTAATTTCCGCTACGGAGAAGACTCCTGCCAGAACCTGCTCGATTGCGTCGAGTCGGGGATCCCCGTCGAGATCGTGCCGGTGACGCTGATGGGTCTGATCGCCCCGGTGACCATGGTGGGTGCACTCGTATTCCATTGTGTCGATGTGTTGACCGGAATCACGATGGCGCAGATCATACGACCCGGCGCGCCCGTGCTGTTCGGCGGCGCTCCGGCCACGTTCCACATGAAGGCGGCCAGTTCTCCAATGCTCGCGATCGAGGCCCTGCATCTCGACGTCGCCTATGTCAACGTCGCCAAGCATCTGGGCCTGCCGTGCCAGGCCTACATGGGTCTGACCGACGCCAAGGTCCTCGACGCGCAGGCGGGTGCGGAGACCTTCGGCAGCGCGCTGCTCGCGGCGTTGGCCGGGGTCAACTCGGTATCCGGGCCGGGCATGCTGGATTTCGTGCTGACCTTCAGCCTGCCCAAGTTGGTATTCGACAACGAAATCTGCGGACAGGTGCTGCATTTCGTGCGCGAAATCGAACCGCGCGAAGATCTGCCCACGACCGATCTGGTTCGTGAGTTGATCGCGAATGACCACCTGATCACGTCGCCCCACACCCTCAAGCACTGGCCGCAGGAGCTGTATCTCACCGATCCGGTATTCGATCGGGAGAATCGCGAGGCCTGGGAGAAGGCTGGTTCGAAGAGTCTCGATCAGCGCGCTTTCGACGGCGTCGAGAGACGGCTGGCGTCGTACGTGCCGATCGAAACCGATCCAGCGATGGACGCCGAGATGCGCCGACTCGTGCAGTCGGGAATGCAGGGGAAGCGTGAGCTACCCGCGCTGCCGCCCCCGCCGGATCCCTCGCAGGCACCCGCAGGCCCGCGCCAGCGGCGCGGAGGAAGAAGGCATCCCAAGACCTCGACGGCGTGATTCAACTTCGCGCCCGTCCTGGCCACGATGAAGAGAGGTCCACAGCATGTCGTCGAAGAACACGAGTGACAATCTGGCATCCGTGATGCCGCCCCCGTATCCGGGTGAGTATCCAAAGATCGTCGTGCCGCCGCCGGGCCCGATCGCGCAGGCGTGGAACGCCCGGGATCGCAAGGTGGTTTCGCAGAATCTGACGCCGGATTACGAGCTGGTCACCGAGCGCGCCTCGGGGATGGTGGTCGAGGACCTCGACGGCAACCGCTTTCTCGACTTCGCGGCGGGCATCTCCACCGTCTCCACGGGACACTGCCACCCCGAGGTCGTCCGCGTCGTCAAGGAGCAGGCGGAGCGCATGCTCCACATCTGTTACACGGACTTCCACTACCCCGCCTACATCGAGCTCTGCGAAACCCTCGCGAAGCTGGCACCGATGCCGGGCGACAACCGGGTGTTCTTGTCGAATTCCGGTGCGGAAGCCGTCGAGACCTCGATCAAACTCGCTCGCACCCGAACCGGCCGTTCGAAGATCATCGCGTTCTACGGCGCGTTCCACGGGCGCACGCTCGGAACCCTGACCCTCACCGCCAGCAAGCCCGTGCAACGCCGCAGTTTCGGGCCGTTGCTGCCGGACGTCTTTCACAGCCACTATTCCTACTGTTATCGCTGCCCGGTCAACCGCAAGCCCGATTCGTGCGACGTTCAGTGTCTCGAGCTGCTGACGGATTCGATGTTTCACCACACGGTCCCGCCTGATGAGGTGGCGGCGGTCCTCGTCGAGCCGATTCAGGGAGAGGGGGGATTCATTCCTCCGCATCCGGAATTTTTGCGCCGACTGCAGGCCCTCTGCCGCGAACACGGCATTCTGCTGATCGCCGACGAGGTGCAGTGCGGAATGGGACGCACCGGCAAGCTGTTTGCTTCGGAGCATTTCGGTCTGGAGCCCGACATCGTGATCCTCGCCAAGGGCATTGCGTCGGGCATGCCGATCTCGGCCGTGATCGCGCGCGACGACGTGATGAAGTGGAACAACGGCAGCCACGGCAGCACGTTCGGCGGCAATCCACTCTCGTGTCAAGCCGCGTTGGCCACGTTGCGATTGCTGCAGGGCGGCCTGACCGAAAACGCGGGCCGGGTCGGGAAGCGGCTGATCGAGAAGCTGCGCGGGCTGATGGACAAGCGCCACCTGCTCGGAGACGTGCGGGGCATGGGGTTGATGATTGGCCTCGAGATCGTCTCGAATCGGGATACGCGGGAAGCAGCGCCCAAGCAGCGCGAACGCATCATCCGCCGCGCGTTCGAGAAGGGCCTGCTCACCTTGCCGTGCGGGAAGTCGACGGTGCGACTATCGCCGCCGCTGATCTGCACCGATTCGGATGCCGACAAGGCGGTCTCGATCCTCGATGACGTACTCGCCGAGGTCGGTGCTACGAGTTGAGAGTGATCGGACGCTGGAGGTGATCGAGAGGCTGCCACGGCCGCGCAACGCAGTTCGTGGTTGCAAGCGCGGGTACGGTGGAAACTCCTAGGACTACGACCAGCTATTGGAGACTCGGGGCAAGGTCGCGCTGAACGGCCGATCGACCACTTGATTCGAGCCATCGCACCCTCGCTGGAGATGCCCGGAAGCGCTATATCCTGATCCCCATGCCCATCCACTCCCCCTTCCACGATCGCGTGGCACCCTATTGCACCAGCTTCGCCTGGAAGGATTGGGCGGGTTACTACGCGGTGTCCCATTACGGTGAGACCCACCTTCCCGAATACTGGGCGTTTCGCGAGGCGTGTGCGATCACCGACATCACGCCCCTGTTCAAGTACGAGATCAAGGGCAGGGACGCAGCGCGTCTGCTTTCGCGCATGACGGTGCGCGGCTTCGAGAAGATGCAGGTGGGTCGCGTTGCCTATACGTGCTGGTGCGACGCGAAGGGCAAGGTCATCGACGATGGAACGGTGAGTCGGCTCGGAGAGGATTACTTCTTCGTCACCGCCGCGGAGCCCACGCTGTCCTGGATGAGCCGCCTGGGTCGCGGCTTCGAGGTCGAACTGCTGGATGTGAGCGAGCGGACGGGTGCGCTCTCGCTGCAGGGGCCGACTTCGCGCGATGTCCTCAAACAGTGCAGCGATGCCAACCTCGACGCGTTGAAGTTCTTCCAGACGACGCCCGCGAAGCTCGACGGAATGGGCGTCCAGATCAGCCGTACGGGTTATTCAGGAGACCTCGGCTACGAGTTGTGGTGTAACGCAGACGATTCGCCAAAGGTCTGGGACGCGATCATGGCCGTCGGTCGCGATTACGGGATCGAGCCCGCCGGGATCGAGGCGCTGGACATGGTGCGCATCGAAGCGGGCTTCATCATGCTCGGCGTCGACTACTACTCTGCGCCGCATGTCACCATCGATGCGCGCCGTTCGTCACCCTATGAGATCGGGCTCGACCGGTGCGTCAAGCTCGATCGCGGTTCGTTCATGGGCCAGGAAGCGTTGCGCGCGGAAGCCGCGCGCGGCGCGGAGTGGAAGATGGTCGGCGTGGAGGCCGACTGGCTCGAACTCGAGCGACTCTACGAGAGCTACAACCTGCCTCCCGGGCTCGCGCCGGCCGCATCCCGCGCGGCCGTGCCGCTCTACTCGGATGGCAAGTTCGTCGGACAGGTGACGAGCACCGTATGGTCACCGCTGCTGAAGCGTTATATCAGCCTCGCAAGCGTCAAGGCGCAATACGCGGGGATCGGCACGAAGCTCCAGCTCGAGCACACCGCACTCTACGAGCGAAAGACGGTCACCGCGACCGTCGTCGAGAGACCCTTCTTCGAACCCGAGCGCAAGAGGACACCCTGATGGCTACGACCTATGACGCGATCGTCGTCGGTGCCGGCCACAACGGGCTCACCTGTGCGGCCTATCTGGCGAAGGCGGGGCGCAAGGTGCTCGTCCTCGAGCGCCGGCAGTCGATCGGCGGCGCGACGGCCAGCGAGCAGATTCATCCGGGCTTCACCTTCTCCACCTGTTCGTACGTGGTGAGTCTGCTGCGCCCGCAGATCATTCGCGACCTGGAACTCTCGAAGCACGGCCTCGAAATCATGCCATTGGACTGGACGTTTTCGCCGTTCGAAGATGGCACCTCGCTGCTGCGCGGTCCCGACCCCGAGATGAACCGGCGCAACATCGCGCGCTTTTCCCGCAAGGATGCAGAGCGCTATCCGCTGTTCGGCCAGGCGATGAGCGAACTTGGTCGGATGATGAAGCCGATCATCGAATCGCCCGTTCCCGAGCCGTCGAAGCTCACACCCTCGTCGATCCTGGAAGCGCTGCGCATCGGCAAGCAGTTCAAGGGGGTTGGTGAGGAGTGGCTGGCCGCCAACCTCAAGATGATGACGATGAGCGCCGTCGACTTCTTGAGCGAGTGGTTCGAGTCCGAGCGCCTGATCGGGCCGATGAGCGTGAGCGGCATCATCGGCACATTCCTCGGCATTCGATCACCGGGCACCGCATACGTGCTGTTGCATCACTATATGGGCGAGATCGATGGCGCATTCCGGGCGTGGGGCCTGCAGAAGGGCGGGACCGGCGGCGTTGCGATGGCGATCGCGCGGTCGGCCCGATCGCTGGGCGTCGAGATCAAGACGGGTTGTCCCGTCGACAAGGTCCTCATGACCGCTGGCGAGGCGCGAGGTGTCGTGCTCCAGAACGGCGACGAGTACTACGCGAAAGCGGTCGTGAGCGGAGCCGATCCGCACCGGACCTTCCTCGGCCTGGTCGGAGAAGATCGTCTCGACGCAGACTTCGCCAAGCAGATCAAACGCTTCAAGATGCGGGGCTCGTCGGGCAAGGTGAATCTCGCGCTCGATTCGCTTCCTGTCTTCCCCGGCCTGGATCAGGAATCGCCCGCCCTCAGGGCAGACATCACCATCGCGCCGAACATCGATTTTCTCGAGCGCGCCTACGACGACGCGAAGTACGGACGCTTTTCGCGCGAGCCGTTCATGGACTGCGTGATCCCCTCACTCACGGATCCGTCCGTGGCACCGCCCGGGAAACATGTGATGAGCATCTTCGTGCAGTACGCGCCGTACAATCTCAAGGAAGGGCCGGCCGACTGGGAGAACCAGCGCGAAGCGTTCGGTGATGCCGTCATCGACACCCTCGAGCGCTTTTCTCCGGGCATCAAGGACCGCATCCTGCATCGCCACGTGCTGACGCCGTGGGATCTCGAGCAGACCTATGGTCTCACCGAGGGCAACATCTTCCACGGCGAACTCAGCCTCGAGCAACTCGCGTTCATGCGTCCGGCTGCGGGCTGGGCGCGCTACAGGACGCCGATCGAAAAGCTCTGGCTGTGTGGATCCGGCGCGCATCCCGGTGGCGGCATCATGGCCGCGCCCGGACAGCTGTGCGCGCGCACGATGCTCAAGGCGAGGGCGGTATGAGTCGCGCCATCGTCATCGGTGCCGGGCACAACGGACTGGTGGCCGCCCTGCTGCTCGCGCGCGCCGGCCGCAAGGTGACGATCGCCGAGCGGCGCAGCGTGGTGGGGGGGGTGTGCGCTGCGAGCGAAGTGCACCCGGGCTACACGGTTCCCGGATTGCTTCACGACAGCACGGGGATTCGCCGTGGAGTCGTCGATTCGCTCGGTCTTTCGGGCTTCGGCCTCGCGTTCGAGAGCGAAGCGCCGTCGGTGCTCGCCGCACACTCGGAGCACAAGGGCGTCGTGCTGCACGCGGAGGCCAAGCGCTCACGCGGCGAACTCGAGGCGCTCCACCCGGGTGACGGCGACGGCTACATCGCGTGGCGCGACTTCCTGTCTCGAATTCGCAATTTCGTGTCGGGTGTATTGAGCGCGCCGCCTCCCTTGATGAAGCCCGACTCGATCGCCGAACTCTGGAGTCTGGGCAAGACCGGGATCGGTCTTCGACGGCTCGGAAAGCCCGATATGCTCGAGCTGATGCGCGTGGCGCCCATGTGTGCGGCCGATTGGCTGCAGGAATCGTTCTGCCATCCGCTGCCGGCTGCGGCACTCGCAGCGCCCGCCGCGATCGGCGCCTCGCTCGGGCCGTGGTCGGCAGGGACCGCGGCGAGTTTGCTGCTCTACGAAAGCGTGCGCGGCGCGGAGGTCAAGGGCGGGCCCGCAGCATTGACGCAAGCGCTGCAGAAGGCCTTCGAGGCGGCCGGGGGAGAGATCGCGCTGGAATCCGAGGTGGCTCGGATCCGCCTCGACCACGGAGCGGTCTGCGGAGTCGAACTCGCAGACGGAGGATTCATCGAAGCGCCGCTCGTGGTGGCCAGCTGCGACCCGAAACGCGCACTGCTCGATCTGATCGAGCCGGGCAGCCTGCCGCTCGACGTCGAGGAGCAGGTCGCTTCGATCCGCGTGCGCGGATCGACCGCAAAGGTGAACCTGGCCCTGGATGGTCGGATCCAATTCCGCGACCGCGAAGGTGAGCGGCACGCGCGCGCGGTCGTCTCCGACCATCTCGACGACATCGAGCGCGCGTTCGACGCCGCGAAGTACCGCGCGTGTTCAACACACCCGCACCTCGACGTGAGTGTTCCGAGCGTCAACGCCCCTTCGCTCGCGCCGGAGGGAAAGGACGTCGTGTCGATCCTCGCGCACGCGGCACCGTATCACCTCGAGGGTGGCTGGAGTGGCGAAGCGACCGATCGCTTCGCGGACGCCGTCGTGGAAATGCTCGAGCGCGTTGCGCCCGGAACCCGGGCCAGGATCGTCGCGCGCGAAGTCCTGAGTCCCGCAGAACTCGAAACTCGCTATGGTCTCACGGGTGGCCACATCCATCACGGAGAGCACGCGCTCGATCAGCTTCTCTTCATGCGCCCGACGCCCAAGCTGGCGCGCTACAAGACGCCGATCAAGGGACTCTATCTTGGGGGCAGTGGCTCGCATCCCGGCGGTGGCGTTACCTGCCAGCCCGGCGCACTCGCCGCGGAGGCTGCGCTCAGGGTGTCAGCCGTTCCGTGAACCTTGCCGTCGTCGCCGCGCGTACCTGCTCCAGTGTGGCCCCGGGCATCACCTCGGTCAGCACGAGCTTGCCGGAATCGAACGAAAAGACGGCCAGATCCGTAATCACCACGTCGACCGCGCTGCGGGTCGTGAGTGGAAGATCACATTCGGGGACGATCTTCGAGCTGCCGTCGCGGTTGGTGTGCGTCATCGTGATGATCAGGCGCTTGGCACCCGAAGCCAGGTCCATCGCGCCACCGACCCCCAGCAGAGGCTTGCCCGGCACGGCCCAGTTCGCGAGGTTGGCGGCCTCGTCGACCTGTAGACCACCCATGATCGCCACATCCACATGTCCACCGCGAATCATCGCGAACGAGTCGGCACTGTCGAAGTAGCTGCTTCCCGGCAGCGCGGTGACCGGGATCTTGCCCGCATTGACCGGGTAGTCCATTGCGCCGCCTTCGGTTGGAGCGGGGCCGACGCCGAGCATGCCGTTTTCGCTGTGGAGGATGATTCCGTGTTCCGGCGTGATCAGGTCCGCGACGAGCGTCGGGATTCCGATTCCGAGATTTACGACGTCGCCGCGCTTCAACTCCTGCAGTGCGCGACGAGCCATGTTCATGCGCGCGTCGTCGACCTTCTTGTCACTGGTCGCCACGGATGCGGAGGTTCCGAGTTCTTCGAGTGTCGTGGTGGCCTGGACCAGGTAGTCGACATAGCAACCCGGCGTGTGGACCTGATTGGGGTCGATTGCTCCGACGGGGACGATCGTTTCCACTTCGGCAATCACGAGGTCGGCTGCGGTCGCCATCGCCTTGTTGAAGTTCTGTTCGGTCATGCGGTACACGAGGTTTCCCGCGGTATCGGCCTTCCATGCACGAATCAGTGCGACATTGCCGCGTATCCCTGGAATCAAGACGTGCGTTTTTCCGTCGATGACCTTGGTCTCGCGTTGCTCGCCGATCACGGTTCCTGCGGAGGTGGGCGTGTAGAATCCGCCGATTCCCGCACCGCCCGCGCGCAGCGCTTCGGCGAGCGTGCCCTGGGGGATGAGCTCCACGTCCATGGTTCCGGCCCGGTACGCTGCGACGGCCTCGGGGTTGCTGGTGAAGAACGATGCGATCGCCTTCTTGAGTTGCCCCGTGCGCACGAGCCGACCTCCGCCGAGTCCCACTTCGCCGGCGTTGTTTGCAACGTAGGTGAGATCCTTGGCGTCGGTCTCCGCGAGCGCGTGAACGAGATGCACGGGGTGTCCCGTCATCCCAAAACCGCCGACGAGGATCGTGTCGCCGGACTTGACCATCGATGCGGCCTGCTTCAGCGATATCTGGGGAACTTCTTTCACGGTGGGCCTCTCATGAGCGAATCCGTCGGATTCACTTGCGTCGTCGCGCGACCCGAATCCAGGTTCACGCTCCTGGCGGGAAGTCCTCGACCTCCTGTAGGAGGAGCAAGAATACAGCAAGACCAATCGAGACCGCTTCGACGCGGTGAATCCCTGAAGCAGGCGGCGCGAACTCAGACGCGCGCGCTGCTGATCAGCCACATCGCGGCGGGGAGGCGCACACTTGCGCCAGCCAGATGCGCGCTGAGTGCCTCGCGGACGGACGCGACGGCGGCCGCAACGACCTCCGCCGGTTGACCGCGCAACCAGCTGTTCACGGCGCCAATTTGGGTCGACTGAACCACAGCCTCGTCGAGACCGCGGCCGGCGGCGATGTCGAGATCGCGGTCGAGCTTGTCGAGTTGCGGCGGCGCCCAGCCGGTCGCCGTGAGTAGATCGGAGATGCGCTTCGGATCGGCGAGGGCAAACATTCCGGGGGCCTGCGGGTTGGGTTTCGGCCGCGGGGGCAGGTGGGGAGCGACCGCGCGCATCGGCAGCTCCATCCATGGGTTTTCGGAAAGTGGCCGCCAGCACACGAACGCCATCCGCGCGCCAGGCCTCGCGGCGCCGCGCAGGTGGGCGAAGGCCGCCACCGGATCGCCGAAGAACATCAAGCCGAAGTTCGACACCAGCAAATCGAATTCGTCGAGCGCCGCCGTGGCGGCGTCGGCCTGGCGCCAATCGACATTGGCGATGCCAGCGGCCTTGGCGCGCGCCTCTCCCTCGGCCAGCATCGGCCCGGAGATGTCGAGCGCCGCCACCCGGCCGGTGGGGCCGACAGCGCGCGCAAACTCCAGCGTGGACGCTCCGCAGCCGCAGCCAACGTCCAGCACCCGTTCGCCTGCACGCGGCGCGGCGAGTGAGAGCAACGCTTCCGACACCGGCGCCAGGGTGATGTCGGTGTGCGCCTGCCGCGCCACCCACGTGTCGCCGCCCAGCCCGTTCCAGAAGGCAAGCTGATCGGCGTTGAATTGCTCAGAGTCGACCATGCGCGTGATCCTTTGCCGCCATCGCGGAGGTTTGGCAATCCGGGTGCGGACGACAAGCGACGCCGCGGCGATCCGAGCCCGCCGGCCGTTCCCGCATCACCGGCACATCCGACGCTCTGGCGGCTCGCGCAGCCGCGCTCCTGGGCGTCTTCGAACCAACGGTTCCCGAACCTAGAGACTCTCGATGATCGCAGCTTCGCCTTGACCGACGCCGACACAGAGCGTGACCAGGCCGTATTGCATCGATTCGCCGAGCTCGGATCGCCGCTGCATTTCGTGGATCAGGGTCGTGAACAACCGCGCTCCCGAACATCCGAGTGGATGGCCGAGCGCGATGGCTCCACCGTTTACGTTGGTGATCTCGTGGCTCAGGCCGAGTTCGCGCAGCACTGCGACCGACTGCACGGCGAATGCCTCGTTGAGTTCTGCGAGTTGGATGTCGTCCAGCGTGAGTCCCGCGCGCGCAAGTGCCTTCTGGGTCGCGGGCACCGGCCCGAGACCCATGACGCGTGGGTCGACGCCAGCCGCTGCTGAACAGACCCAGCGCGCGAGCGGTGTGATGCCGAGGTGGCGGGCCCGGGTGTCGGACATCAAGACGACCGCTGCGGCTCCATCGTTGAGCCCGCTCGAGTTTCCCGCCGTCACGGTTCCGCCGGCGCGAAACGCGGGCTTCAGTTGACCCAGTCGTTCCATGTCGGTCGCGAGCCGAAACGCGTCCCCCTCGCGCGTGTAGCGCGGGAACTCGTCGGTATCGAATACGATCGGATCGCCGCGTCGCTGGGGTAACGAGACCGGAACGATTTCCCGTTCGAAGCGACCGCTCTGGATGGCCTGCACGGCGCGCTTCTGGCTCTCGAGTGCGAACGCGTCCTGGTCGTCTCGGGTGATCTCGCCGCCCTTGATCTTTCCGTCGCGGCTCAGCTCGTAGATGTTCTCGGCGGTCTCGCCCATGGCTTCGAGCGGAAAGAGCGCTTCCATCTTCGGGTTCGGAAATCTCCAGCCGAGTGTGCTGTCGAATCCCGTGATGTTGCCCGAAGGACCGAACGCTTGCGGGTTCTTCGGCAGCACGTAGGGCGCGCGCGTCATGCTCTCGACACCCCCCGCGAGGTAGATATCACCCTCCCCAGCGCGGATGGCTCTGGCCGCCTGATTGATCGCGGTCAGGCCGCTCGCACACAGTCGATTGACGGTCGAGCCCGGCACCGATTGCGGAAAACCGGCGAGCAACAGCGCCATTCGCGCCACATTGCGATTGTCTTCACCGGCCTGGTTCGCGCAGCCGGCAATCACTTCCTCGATTTCGGCGGCATCGATCCCTGCGCGCGTCACGGCCTCGCGCAGTGTCGATGCCAGCAGATCGTCGGGTCGCACGCTCGAAAGCGCGCCGCGGATCTGGCCGATCGGAGTGCGCACCGCACTCGCAATGACGACTTCAGGCATGTTCCGGCTCCAAGCTCATTCCCAGGCGGGGATCGCCTCGCTCGACGGGTCGGGCACCTCGATCCGGTTCGGTCGATGGGTTCCGACAGGCCGGAAGTTAGAGCTTTGGCGCGGATCGGGCCATGCAGCGCTGCTGGCTTCGCGCGAAATCCCCGCCTAGCGCCCGCCACCTTCTCGGCGTGGAGCGACGGCGGGCGCTTGCCGCTTCCGGAGGAGCCCCTGATACTCCGGGCGGTTCGCGCGTAGGCCAGCAGGCGGAAGGATGGTGGGGATGAGCTGGGAACGGAACTTCTACCCGATGCCGAAAGGCGAGAAGACCGCGCTGGGCGTATTGATCCTTGCTGCCACCGCCGCGTTCCTTCCGATCGCGCGCAGCGTCGAAGTCGCAGGCATGGTGCTGTCCGGCTGGCTGATGGCGGGATTGATGCTGCTCGCGCCGATCCTGACCCTCTGCGTCTTTCGGCACGGTCGGCCGCGAACCTAGTTGGCGAATCCTGCGGATTCGCTTGTGGCGAATCGCGACCCTGACGGGCCGCGCTGCAGGAGGTACTCGCCAGTGCTCGTCGAGTGGATCCTCGTGCTGGTCTATCTCGGCGCCTGCATCGGAATCGGTGTCTACGCGTCGCGAAAGGTGCTCGCTTCTCGCGACGAATACTGGGTGGCGGGGCGCAGGATCGGCACCGCGGTCAATACGATGGCCATCATGGCGAGCCTCGCGAGCGGCGGCTCGATCATCGGCGTGATGGGGTACGCCTATTCCCAGGGGATCCCCGCGACGCTCGCGATGTTTGCCGGAGCGGTGATCGGCTTTCCGCTCGCTTCGATTCTGGTCGCCCGCCAGCTGCGCAATTTCGGCCGCTACACGATCACGGACTTCCTCGCCTACCGGTTTCCGAGCCCGATCGTCCGGGTGCTGGTGCCGATCTTGATCGTGATCGCGTTCACCGCCTACATCATCGCGCAACTCAAAGCCGCGGGAATCACCGCCAACGCGTTGCTCGGCGTTCCTTATGACACGGCGCTGGTCATCGCGACGCTGGTCTTCATCACCTACGTCTCGATCGGCGGTATGATCGCGATCACCTGGACCGATGTCGTCCAGGGGGTGTTGATGCTGGCCGTCGTCGTCGGCACGGCGCTCGCGCTGATCTGGCGCGCGGGTTCACCGTTCGCGCTGATCGGCCGGGCGACCGATCTGGCGCCGGAACTTGG
>Ga0210102_1000273_pt1 | contig 13988 bp, 12 predicted proteins | sample RushOxbow_ThreeS_4_FD_185563 | JGI IMG/M metagenome (GOLD analysis project Ga0210102, IMG submission 185563) | Wetland microbial communities from San Francisco Bay, California, USA, that impact long-term carbon sequestration -... | ecosystem: Environmental > Aquatic > Marine > Wetlands ...
CCAGAGCTGCGGCCGCCATGCGCGTGCGCGTGCCGACATCAAACTCCGGCCACCGGGTGCGCAGCAGCGGAAGGTACATCGAGGCGACGTCGGCATCTGAAGTCAGCATCTGCAGCGGTATCGCGTGCTGGGCCCAGGGCAGCGCAATCTCGGCAACCTCGGCGCCTAGTTCGCGGACGATTTTTAGGGCCTGGTGGAATGCGGCACCCACCTCCGGGTGTATGGCCGGGTGCGCTGCCATTTCATGCACCACAGCCAGCCTGACGCCTTTCAGGTCCGCGGTAAGGCCGCTTGCGTACGCGGGCGCTGCACGTCGGCTCGTCAGGCGATCGCGCTCATCATGGCCCGCGATCACCGAAAGAAATAGCGCGTTGTCCTCCACCGTCCGGGTGAGCGGGCCAATCGTATCGCCGGTCCACGCGTGCATGATGCCGCCGTGCCGGCTTACGCGCCCGAAGGTCGGGCGCAGCCCTACAACCCCGTTTGCGGCCGCCGGACCCCGAATAGAACCGCCGGTATCCTCCCCCAGCGAGCCCGAGCAGAACCCGGCCGCAGGCGCAATGCCCGAGCCGCTCGAGGACGAGGAGGGGGTGCGCTCCGGATTCCAGGGATTGCGCGGCTGGCCATAGGGGAAAACATTGGTCCCCCCCTTGCCGAACTCGTGCAGGTTCTCCTTGCCGATTAGGATTGCGCCTGCAGCGTACAGCCGCTCGATTACGGTCGCGTCGTACGGCGGCACATGATCGCGATGGATTCTCGAGCCGAGCGTAGTACGGATGCCCTGTGTGCATAGCTGATCCTTGACGCCGAACGGGATTCCATGAAGCGGGCTCCGGTAATTGCCCGCCATGATCTCCCTCTCCGCCGCGCGCGCGCGCTCGAGCGCTTGGTCAGCACACACCGTGATGTAGGCCCGCAGCAGTCCGTCGAAGCGCTCGATGCGCGCCAGGCAAGCGCGAACCAGTTCCACCGGAGACAACTTGCGCGCCCTGATCAGCCGTCCCTGCTCGGCGGCACTCAGATACACGGGATCTTCGGCGGTCGTCATCGACGCGGGTACGAGTGTTGTGGCGGGATTCGATTGATTGCCGCGAGGCACTGTCGCACCCCCAAGGTAGGCAATTCTAACACTTGCAATTCGAGCGCTTTTCCCGGGCCCACGCCGGGATTATGATAATCAGCCTGATCGTTCGCATGTTCAACCCGTCTCGGAGCTCATTATATGGCCGCTCTTTCGCCGACGTCGCATAACTTTCGAATCCGTACACAATACTTTCTCCTCGTGCTCGTCCTGGCAGCTGCACCGGGGTACGCGCAATGGAAGCCGGAAAAGCCGGTGGAGTACGTCGTTGGCTTTGCCGCCGGGGGTGGCAACGACAAAACCGCGCGTGTGATGCAGAAGATCTGGAGAGAGTTGAAGTGGATCGATAACGTCGCCATCGTGAACAAGGTCGGCGGCGGCGGCGCAGTTTCCTATAACTATATCAACCAGCACCCGGGCGACGCGCACTATATCGCGGTGGCGCAGATGGGGCTTGTGACGAACCAGCTGCTGGGCCGCAGTCCGCTCCGCTATACCGATCTCACGCCGCTCGGGATGGTGGGAAACGAACCGGTCGGAATTGCAGTACGCGCCGACTCGCCGATAAAGGATGCGAAAGATTTCATCGCGCGCCTCAAGGCAGATCCCGCCTCGCTTTCGATCTCGGTGGGCAGCACGCTCGGCGCGACCAATCACTTCGCGGTAGGCGCGTTGGCTAAGACCGCCGGGGTTGATCCCAAGAAGCTTAAGATTCTCACTTTCGGCGGCGGTGCGGAGTCGGTGACCAACCTGCTTGGCGGACATATCGACGCAATGTCGCAGGCGATCAACAATGCGATCCCCCATTACCAGGCCGGCACGATGCGCATCATCGGACTGTCGACCTCGCAGCGCTCGGCCACCTTACCCGACGTGCCCACCTTCCGGGAGCAGGGTTTCGACGTGGTGATCGACAGCTAAACTGTCGTCGTCGGACCGCGTGACCTGAGCCCATCCCAGATCGCGTATTGGGAAGCCATGCTCGAGAAAACCGTCAACCACGGCGACTGGAGAAAATATCTGGAGACTTTTTCCTGGGTGTGGGAGTTCAAAAAATCGCAGGCGACGCGCGACTACCTGACGAAGGAACACGACGCCGCGAGCCGGATGCTGGTGGATCTGGGCATGATCAAATGAGGCGGTGACCAGCTGATAGCGCGCTTCGTCTCGCTCGTGATCTAGGACGCGCTTCGGAGCGCGCGATCCTAACCATGGACATACGATTACTCAAAAGTGCAGTCGAGGCGGCGATGCCACTTGCAGTCGACCTTCTCGACACACTCAAAAGGCAGACCGCTGACGGCGACGGCGTCAGTCGGGAGACGTACGGGACTGGCGAGCAATTCGCTCACAACTTGCTGCGCAAGGCGGCGGAAAACCTCGGTCTCGAGATTCGCATAGATTTCGCCGGCAATCTTTATATGACGCTACCCGGGCGCGACCGGTCGGTGCCGGGGTGGATAACCGGATCGCATCTCGATTCGGTGCCAATGGGCGGCAACTACGACGGATCGGCAGGCGTGGTCGCCGGCGTGGTCGCCGTGGCCGCCATGCGGAAATCCGGATACCAGCCGGCGCGCGATGTTACCGTCATGGGAATCCGCGCTGAAGAAGCTAGTAGCTGGTTCGCCGGGAGTCACAACGGCCATCTTGGCAGCCGCGCCGCCCTCGGCATGTTGCCGCTATCGGAACTGAATGGCGCGATCAACAGCCGGACCGGCCGCTCACTGGCACAGCATATTGCCGAAGCGGGCTTCGATGCCAACGCGATCGCAGCCGGGCGCAAAGCGCTGGAACGTGAGCGCTTTCTCGGTTACGTTGAGTTGCACATCGAGCAAGGACCCGTACTGGAAAAACGGGCCATACCCGTCGGCGTCGTGACCGGCATACGCGGTTCTGCGCGGCTGCGCAGCGCGCGCTGCGTTGGTGCATACACGCACTCAGGCGCCGTGCCTCACGAATACCGTAGTGATGCGGTGCTTGCTATGGCAGAGCTCTGTTACAGGCTCGATTTGGCCTGGGAGTCCGTGCGCGAAGCTGGGGGCGATTTGGTATTCACCGTCGGGAAGCTCTACACCGACCCAAAGGCGCATGCGCTCACCAAAGTTCCGGGCGAGGCCGATTTCACCATGGATTTCCGGAGCCAGGATCTCGGCACGTTGAATGGCATGATTTCGCGCACGCGCGAGCTAACCAATGATATCGGACAGCGAAGGCGCGTTCGTTTCGAGCTCGGCGATTTCAATATCTCCGAACCGGCGCTGATGGACGCCCGTCTTCAGGAGATATTAATGCGCGAAGCACACGCGCTTGGCATCAACGTGCTGGCTATGCCAAGTGGCGCAGGACACGACGCGCAGGATTTCTCCCAAGCCGGCTATCCCGCGGCCATGATCTTCGTGCGTAACGGGCATGGGAGCCACAATCCGGCGGAGTCGCTTGATCTGGCGGATCTCGCGTTGGGCACGCAGCTTCTTGCTCGGTTTCTTGCCTCGTAAATGCAGGCGTACGCAAAGCAAACGCGAGCGCAAAGCTGCTCGAGAGAACCACGGACATTAGAGGGGAACTATACTGGGAAGCCCGACGGGAACGGTAGGCCAGCGGGCACGTTAGCTCCGGGAGGCATTTCCAATGCCGCGCATCGATATCGGCGGATTGCATCTCAATTACCGGGATGAAGGCGAGGGCGAGGCGTTCCTGTTCATTCCCGGCTTGATGGGTCTCCTCGACGCGTGGGATTTTCAGGTCGCCCACTTCGCGAAGAGCTACCGCTGCATCCGGTTCGATCATCGGGGCACCGGCGACAGCGACAAGCCGAAGGACGCCTATTCCACGCGCCTCATCGCCGAGGACGCGGTGCGGTTGCTCGATGCGCTGCGAATTGAACGAGCGCATGTCGCGGGCACCTCGACCGGCGGCTGCATTCTGCAGAATCTCGCGATCGATCATCCGGAGCACCTGCTGAGCTGCATTTTCACCAACACGTGGACCACGGCGGACGAGTACATCCGGCGGGTGCAGACCTCACGCATGCGCATCGCGCAGAGTTACGGGCCCGAAGAATACATCAAGTTCAGCTCGCTCTGGACGTGCGGCCCCAACCAGTTCCGGTACAACTGGGACATCGTTCAGGCGCTGGAAAACCGCCAGAAACAGACGATCGCCCCGGTTGACGTGCTGGTCGGCCGGTTGCGGATGACCCTCGAACATGACCGCACGGGGGAGCTTCACAAGATCACGCGCCCGTCGCTTGTGATCGGCACTGAGGACGACCCCACCGTGCCGGGCTACTTCGCGGGCGATCTTCACCGCGCGATCGAAGGTTCCCGCTTCTACATGATGAAGGAGGGCGGCCACTACTCCTATCGGCGCAACGCCGGGGAATTCAACGCCGTGGTCGAGATTTTCCTCAAGGAAAACACCGCACTCGGCAGCGCCAGGAAGGCCACGGGCAGCCTCAAGCCGTAAGCTGGCCAAAGCGGCCGCGCAGATTGCCGCGATCCGCAAGCTGAGAATGAAGCAGCAGACTCGGCAACGAGGATACGAGCAGTTGCAGGCGCCTTGACAACCATTACCCCCGGGTCGAATATTACCGAGCCTCTCAACGCCACCGCATCTCTTTCCAACAAGGAGTAAACATGATCAACAGCGGCCTAGCGCGGTTTTCCAGCAGCGCATTTCTCATGGCGCTCGTCGTCTTGTTCGGTGGTCTGTCCACCGCTGGGTCCGCTCGCGCCCAGAAATTTCCAGACAAGCCCCTGCGGTTGATCATTCCGTATCCGGCGGGTGGCGCGAGCGACCTGACCGCTCGTGCCGTCGTCAGCGTGGCCGACGAGTATCTGGGTCAGCCGATGATCGTCGTGATCCGCTCGGGCGGCGGAGGCGCGGTGGGCGCGGAGGCCGCAGCCAAGTCGAAGCCCGACGGTTACACGCTCTTCATGGGCGACCCCGCGGTCCTGCTCATTCTGCCGCAGGTGCAGAAGATCGGTTACAACCCGGCCGACTTTGTCCCGGTGGGTCAGGTGGTGTCGCTACCGGCGTTGTTGGTGGTTCAGGTCGGCGCACCCTGGAAGACCGCCAAGGAGTTCATCGAGGCGGCCAAGAAGGAGCCGGGCAAGATCAAGCACAGTGCCGTGACGTTCTCGCCAGAGCACCTCATGTTCGAGTCCTTGGCCGCGAACTACGGCGCGAAGCTCACTCACATCCCCTCTACGGGCGGCGGACCGGCACTCGCATCGTTGCTGGGCGGCCATGTGGACGCCAATGGGCTTTATCCACCGGTTGCCTTCCCGCACATTCAAGGCGGCAAACTGCGGGCGCTGGGATTGGCCTCGTCCAAACGCTGGCCGCTCCTGCCCGACGTCCCGACGCTCGCGGAACAGGGGTTCGACGTTGATGCGAGGCTGTGGCTCGCGGTGGTAGCGCTCAAGGGCACGCCGCAACCGGTGCTCGCCAAGCTGCGCGATGCGGTGAAGAAGATCTCCGAGGACACGTCCTTCAAGACGATGATGGGGCGCATGGGCCAGCAAGCCGATTATCTTTCCGCTGACGATCTGACGAAACAGTTGAACGCCGACCGGGCGAAGATCAAGGCCATCCTCTCGAAGATCGCCAAGTAAGCGGAAGGACAGCGGTGGACCGCTGGCTGGGCGGCGCACTGGTGCTGGCCGCCCTTCTTTTCTATTTCGTGGTGGTGCCCGCTGAGGTCGTGATGCCGCGCTTCCAGGTGGGCGGTGGCGTGGGTGGCGCGGCGGCCTCGCCATTGTTTTTTCCGCGGCTCATGGCGGGGCTGCTCGGTTTCCTCGGCGTTCTCATTTTTCTGCGCGGACAATCGCGCGCCGAGACGCTCCACGCCGGAGAAGGATTCGCCTTCGGGCAGATTCAGGCTATCCGGGTGGGCGGCACCGCCGCAATTCTCGCCGTCTATCTGGCGCTGCTCGATCCGATTGGTTACGTGCTGCTCACGCCGGTTGCGCTCGCGAGCCTTTCGTTGTTCCTGGGCTTCCGCCGGCGGCTGACCCTGGTTATCGTGGCTGTCGCAGTACCTGTCACGATCTATCTGGGGTTCAGATTCGGCATGAAGATCCTGCTGCCCGAGGGGCTGCTTGGCTGATGCTGGATCAGCTCGCCCAGGCGGCTGCGACGGTCTTTGGCTGGCAGGCGCTCGCGATGATCCTCGTGGGCACCATCCTGGGCATGGTGGTAGGCGCGCTGCCGGGGCTCACGGCAACGATGGCGATGGCGATCTTCTCGCCGCTCACTTTCTTCATGCCTCCGTTGGTGGGCATTCCCTTCTTGCTCGGTATCTACAAGGGCGGCACTTACGGCGGAAGCATTTCCGCAATCCTGATCGGCACGCCTGGCACCGCCTCCAATGCAGCCACTGTGATGGACGGCTTTCCGATGGCCCAGCAGGGCCGCGCCGGCAAAGCAATGCAAACCTCCATCTACGCTTCGACGATCGGGGACCTCATCAGCAACCTGGTTCTGGTGCTGGCGGCGTGGCCGATTGCCGTGATCGCGCTGAAGTTCGGGCCGGCGGAGCTGTTCGCGCTGATTCTGTTCTCGATGACGATCATCGCGAGCCTCGCCGGACGCTCCCTTCCGAAATGTCTGGTTTCCGCGACGTTCGGAGTATTGCTCGCCATGATCGGCATCGACACGATCTCCGGCGCCTCGCGGCTTACCTTTGGGGTTTCCGAGCTCCAGGGCGGGATCAGCTACATTCCGTTCGTGATCGGGCTGTTCGGCCTGGGCGAGATCTTCGTGCAGGTATCGAAGCGCACCGGACACCTGACCGTCGTGGATCTGAAGGGTGACCCGGCGGCGAACCGCGTCACCTTTCGTGAGATCCTCGGCAAGTACAAGCTCACTGTGCTGCGTTCGTCCTTGATCGGCTCCGGTCTCGGCGCTCTGCCAGGCATCGGCGCGGAAACGTCCTGCTGGGTTGCATATGCCATGGCGAGGCGCGCGTCCCGTCACCCGGAGCGATTTGGCAAAGGCGAAATCGAGGGCGTCATCGCCCCGGAAGTCGGCAACAATGCGGTCTGCGGGGCCTCGATGGTGCCACTGCTCGCGTTCGGCATTCCGGGGGATGTGGTGACTGCGGTGATGCTCGGCGCCTTCATCGCACAGGGCTTGCGGCCCGGGCCGCTGCTCTTCAAGGAGAATATCGTCGAGATCTACGGCATCTTCATCACGCTGTTTCTCGCGACGCTCGCGATGTTCGTCGTCGCCAAGCTCTCGGTCAGGCTATGGGTGCGCGTGCTCCAGGTTCCGGCCGGGCTGCTCTACCCCGTCGTGACGATGCTGTGCCTGGCCGGTGCCTATGCCATCAACAACAGCCTGTTCGATGTCGGAATCGCGATTGCCTTCGGTGTCGTCGGCTACACGATGCGCATGGCCGGCTTCGAGGTCGCGCCTATGGTATTGGCGTTCATTCTAGCGCCCATGCTCGAGCAGTCGCTGGCGCAGTCGCTCATGATGTCGCATGGGAATCCGCTGATCTTCGTCACGCGGCCCATCGCGCTCCTCTTTCTGGTGCTGACTGCCGTGAGCATCGCGCTCTATATCCGATCCGGCTTGCGCGCACGTTTGCTGCAGGCCGCCGAGGTGCCCGTAGCCGAGCGCCACGGGGCTAGCGAGCGTCAGTAGAGTCCGTGGAGCACTTCACTCTGACCGGCTGCTCGGCGCTCGTCGGCGTGGATGCACGCTACGAACGCGGTCCGCTCGATATCGTCGTCGCCGGTGACCGCATCGCTGCGGTACGCAGGACAGGCGAGCAGCCGCCCGTAGGGAAGGTAATCCCGGCGAAGCAGCGGCTGGCGGTGGCGGGGTTAATCAATGGCCATCACCATTCCCACGAGCACTATCACAAGGGGAGGCACGAGAACCTGCCGCTCGAGCTGTGGATGAACAGCGTGCGGCCTCTGGACCCGATCCCGTTGACGAAGCGTCAGGTCTATCTGCGCACGCTGATCGGCGCGATCGAGGCGCTGCGCTCGGGCACGACGACGATCGTCGACGACCTCAACGTGAGCCCCGTGCTCATTCCCGAGCATGTCGAGGCCGCATTCAGCGCCTATGAAGACATCGGCATCCGCGCACTGGTCGGCATCACGCTGTTCGACCGGCCGTTCTTCCGCGCGATGCCGTTCGTGGACGAGGAGTTTCCCACCGATCTGCTCCAGGAGCTGGATTCCAAGCCCAAATCCGATCCGCAGGCGAACCTCGATTTCGCGCGCCATCTCGCGCAAACGCGCCATCCGCGCTCGAATCGCGTGGGCTACATCGCCGCCCCATCCGCGCCGCAGCGCTGCACTGAAAGCTTCCTGCGGTCGGTGCGCGCTATGGCCGACGAATACGATCTACCCGTGATCATGCACGTGCAGGAGACCCGGCTCCAGGTGGTAACCGGACGCATCATGTACGGAGCGACCATGGTCGAGTATCTGGGTCGCGTCGGCTTCCTCAAGCCCAAGACCTCGCTCATCCATTGCGTGTGGCTCAATCCGCGCGAGATCGACGTCATCGCGCGTAGCGGCGCGACCGTGCAGCACAACCCGGTGAGCAACCTGAAACTCGGCTCCGGTATCGCGCCCGTGCGGGCGCTGCTCGACGCGGGAGTCAACGTGAGCCTGGGCACCGATGGCTGCGGCTCGATCGAGTCGGCGAGCATGCTCAAAGTGGTATCGGCGGCGGCACTGGTCAACAAGTTACGCGACGACGAGTGCTCGAGGTGGATAGGCGCAAAGGAGGCATGGCGCGCCGCCACCGTCGGTGGAGCGGAGGCGATCGGCCTGGGTGACACTCTGGGTGCGATCGAACCCGGACGCAAGGCAGACCTCGCGTTGTATCGACTCGACAGCATCCCGTTCGTGCCTCTCAATAATCCGCTCGGCCAGCTTGTATACGCTGAGAACGGTGCGAATCTTGATCTCGTGATGGTCGACGGGAAAATCGTGCTGCGCGACGGTCGACTTGCCGGAATCGATGAATCGGCGATCCTCGCGGAGATCGGCGCGGAGCATGCAAGGCTGCTTCCGCTCATAGAGGACTCCGAGCGCAAGGTATCGCGCCTCAACGACGCTTATCGTCGCATTTACGCCCGCTGCCTGAAAGAAGAGATAGCAACGGATACCTACCAGGCGCGGCTCGGCGGGACGTAGAGACTCGCGCAGGAAGCAATAGTGGCATTTTCCTTTATCATGTAGGCGGAATCAGCGATCGAGACGTTTAGACCACTTATGGGGGAGGTCAACATGCGGCAAACCAATCAGATTCGAGGATATTCGAGCATCGCGGCGACGGTGTTTGCGGCTACCGCAGTCGCGTTGCTCGGTCTCACGCCGGCGCACGCGGCCGAGGTCACGATGCGCATCAACCACACGTTCGGAGTGAATAGCTTCCCGGACCGCGCGCTCCAGGAATTCAAGAAGCAGGTGGAGGCAAAATCCAATAAGCGCATCGAGGTCCGGCTCTATTCATCCGGAGAGCTTGGGCAGGAAATCGAGCAGTACGATCTCATGCAGACCGGCTCGCTGGAATCCGCGCTGCTCGGTGGCCAGGTGCTGAGCTCGGTTACGCCGGAATACGGCATGTTCGAGGCGCCCTACCTGTGGCGCGACCAGGCCCATCTGCGCAAGGTCTGGGACGGCCCCATCGGCAAGGAAATCAGCAAGTTGCTGCTGAGCCGCAAGGGCATCCGCATCGTTGGCGCCTGGAACCGCGGGGCGCGCAACCTCACCACGACATCGAAGGTGGTGAAATCCCCGCAGGACCTGGGGGGCCTGAAGATTCGCACCACTCAGAACCCCGTGCATGTCGCCGCCTGGAAGGCGTTGGGCGCGCTACCCACGCCGATGCCCTTTGGGGACGTCTTCATGGGCCTGCGGCAGGGAGTGATCGATGGTCAGGAGAATCCGCTCGACCTTATCCAGTCCGCGAGCCTCTTCGAGGTCCAGAAAAACCTGCATCTTACCCAGCACGTGCGCTCGATCGGCTGGTTCGGTGTAAGCGAGGTCTGGTTCAAGCGCGTGCCTGACGATCTGAAGAAGTTGATACTCGCCGAGGCGCGGACCGCCATGCTCGTGAACGACCGGACGCTAGTGGCTGAGGAGGGCAAGATCCTCAAAGAACTTGCAAAGAGGATGAATGTGGTACCCGAGAAGGACATGGATATCGCCGCATTCCGCGCGCGCATGAAGGTCCTGCCTCAGGAGTTCGCCAAGACCTGGAAAAAGGGGTTGTACGAGCAGATCGTAAAGACCAAATAGCGGCCGCTTACCGGGCTGACGATTAGAGTCGAACGCGTTTTAGTGGTGCGGGGCGTGTTTCGGCCGCCACGCCGGGTTTGTTTGCGTGCGCACACAAGAGCAGCACCTGAGCGAGGGTCAAAGGCTGCTTGACGCAGCGGAACGGTATCTCCTGGCCGTTCTGATGGCGCTCGTCTTCCTGTTTCTGTTGACCCAGGTGGGTGCGCGGTTCGCCGGCACTGCCGCGTTGGGCTGGGTCGAGGAGGCGGCGCGCTACCTCTTCATCTGGCTGGTCTTCCTCGGATCCGGCTTCGCCGTCCGCCGCGGAGGGCACATCATGGCGGACATCCTGCGGCCGAAGTCCGACCACGTGCTTGCGAAGTGCTGGCTGATCGTGCTCGAAGCGATTCTCGCCGCCGTAGCGCTGGGCCTGTTGTGGTACGGGGTATGGTTTACCAGCATCACGTCGAACACTTCGATGGTGACCCTCGAGATGAGCATGGCGTACCGCTCGGCAGCGGTGCCGGTCGGCGCGGCGATCATGTTGTTGATGAGTCTCGCGAACATCGTGGCGCTGGTTCGGAGCATGCGTCGAGGCTGACTGGAGCAGGCGGCGCCAGTCATTCGCCTGCAGCGGGGAAAGCATGAACGAAGTCTGGATCACGCTGATCGTGATGTTCGGCCTGATGTTCTTCGGGCTGCCGGTCGCGTTCGCCATTGCGGCGGCCGCGTTTCTCGGGATCCTGCTCTCGGGGATTCCGGGCATCGTGGTCGCGCAACGCATGCTCTCCGGCGTGGACTCGTCCGCCATGCTCGCCGTGCCGCTGTTTCTGCTGATGGGCGAGCTGATGAATCTTGCCGGACTCACGCACCGGCTCATCGATTTCGTGAATGTGCTCGTCGGGCGATTTACCGGGGGACTTGGTGCCGTCAACATCTGCGCGAGCATGGTGAACGGCGGCATGTCGGGCTCGGCGCTCAGCGACAGCGCGATGGTCGGTTCGGTGCTGATCCCCGCGATGAAACACTCGGGTTACACGCCGGGCTACTCCTCGGCTGTCACGGCGGTTTCGAGCATCATGGGGCCGATCATCCCGCCGAGCATCCCTTTCATCGTTTACGGCTCGATCTTCAATGTGTCGATCGGCCAGCTTTTTCTCGCCGGCGTCATTCCCGGGATACTCATCGGCGTCATTCTGCTCGCGACTAACTGGGCTTATGCGCGCTTCCACGGCATCGGGGGCGAGCCACCGGCTTCCGCGGCGAAGATTCGCAAGTCATTCAACAGTGCTTTGCCGATCCTGTTCACCCCGGTATTGATCCTGGGCGGTATCTTCGGCGGATTCTTCACGCCGACGGAGGCCGCCGCGGTGGGCGCGCTCTACGCGTTTCTATTGGGGGTATTCGTCTACCGCAGTCTCACGTGGCGTGACCTGACCGAGGCGCTTTACCGCACCTCCGTCTCATCCGCCGTCCTGTTTCTGATCATCGCCGCGTCATCGGCCTACGGCTGGTACCTGGCCCGCAGCGACGTCGGGCGCCTCGTCCTCGATCTGTTCGAGCCGATCAAGGACCACTACCTTCTTGTCCTGTTGGTTCTCAATCTGGTGTTCTTGCTTTTCGGCTGCTTCATGGAGACCTGGGCCATATTCTTTCTGTTGGTCCCTCTCGTGCTGCCGCTGGTGAAATCGATTGGCGTCGACCCGGTGCACTTCGGGCTGATGATCGTGCTCAATCTGAATATCGGGCTGGTGACGCCACCGTTCGGAATGTGCATGTTCATTTCGAACCAAATCGCGCGCGCGAGTATCGGGGACTTCTCGCGCGCAATATGCCTCTTTATTCCGGTCCTCATAATCATGCTCGCGCTTGTCACTTATGTGCCGATGATCAGCTTGTGGCTGCCGCAAGCGCTCATGTCCGGTTGACCGGTAGCTGCAAATCGGGCCGGAGTCGACTTCACCCGGTTTGACAACACTTCTGTTTGGTAAGATGGCAGGAGAAGGACTTCTGACGGAGGAGGAGATGGCAGAGCCCGCAGCAGTAGATCTGATGATCGAAGCCGGTTCGATCATAACGATGGACGCTACGCGCCGCATCATCCGCGACGGCGCTATTGCAATCAAAGGGGACCGCATTGTTGCGGTGGATAAGCGCAACGCCCTGCGCGACAAATACAAGGCTAAGCGCACGATTGACGGGCGCAGCCACGTGGTCACGCCGGGCCTCGTCAACTCGCATATCCACTTCTATCACCAGATGCACCGGGGGATGGCGCCGGATACGTTCGACGGCAATCAGTGGTCGAATTTCGTCCATACCAAGGTCGCGCCGATACTTACGGCGGAAGACGAAGTGTGGGCGGCGTACATCGTACTCATTGAAATTCTGAAGACCGGTACCACAACCTATCTCGCGGCGGGATCGTACAACCCGGATCCTGTCCTCGAAGCCATTCCCAAAGTGGGTCTACGGGGATTCGAGGGGCGCCGCACCTTCGACTACGTGCACCTCGGCCACCAGGCGCTCGCCGAGCCTACCGAGAAATGCATCGAGGAAAACGCCCGCGTGATGGAAAAGTACAAGGCGGGGTTCGCCAACAATCTTATCCGCCCCTGCGTGAATATCGTCGGTCTCGGGCGCGTCACGGACAAGCTCATAGTCAAATCGAAGGAGCTCGCCGACCGTTACGGCGCGATCCTTAACATGCACCAGTGCGCCTTCCCGGAGGAGGTCGCGAGCATAAAGGAGCGCACCGGGCGCACGCCGATCGAACATCTCGATCACCTGGGTGTGCTCGGTCCGAATGTCGTGCTCGTGCACATGGTGCATGTCACCGACAGGGAGATCGAGATCCTCGCGCGTACCGGCACCCACGTCATCCACAATCCCGGCACCGCGCTGAAGATCGTCTATGGCATGACGCAATGGGGCAGATTTCCCGAGATGATGAAGTCGGGCGTCAATGTCGGCATCGGCACCGACGCGGGCGACTGCGCGAACTTCATGGACATCGTGCGCGTGTTGTATCTTGCGGCGACGCTCTACAAGGACATCCGGTTTGATCCGCAGATCATGGGGGCGGAGGTCGCGCTGGAAATGGGGACCATCCACGGCGCGCGCGCTCTGGGCATGGAGAAGGAGATCGGATCGCTGGAACCAGGCAAAAAAGCGGACATCGTGCTCTTCAACGCTGATACGCCGCAATGGCAGCCCATGTATTGCGAGCCCTACAATCTCGTCTACTCCGCATCCGGTGACAGCGCCGACACGGTGATCATCGACGGCAAGATCGTGATGGAGAAGCGCGAAGTAAAGACCATCAACGAGCGTGAAGTCATCGAGAAGATCAAGGTCCTCGCCAAGGGCGTCGAAAAGCGCAGCGGCGTCAAGCCGCCGACGCGCTGGCCGATCATCTAGGGAGCCCCCGATCCGGTCTTTTTCCTCGCGACAGCTTCGCCAATTGTCCGGTCCTGTGAATCTGTTGTCGCTCCGCCTTGCCCCGGATTGAAGGCGGTGCATCGGCGAGCATGAGTCCCATTTGGAAGCCGTGGCGCATTTGCGACCTTTTGACTTCGGCATTCCGGTATTCCGCGCCAGTCACTTTCTGCTAGACTGGTGCAAACAAGTAAGCGGCGACGAGAGCCATAACG
>Ga0210102_1000274_pt1 | contig 13982 bp, 11 predicted proteins | sample RushOxbow_ThreeS_4_FD_185563 | JGI IMG/M metagenome (GOLD analysis project Ga0210102, IMG submission 185563) | Wetland microbial communities from San Francisco Bay, California, USA, that impact long-term carbon sequestration -... | ecosystem: Environmental > Aquatic > Marine > Wetlands ...
GGCGTTTTCGACTGGGTGATCGTTCCGGCAATGTCCCGGCCCACGCTGCTTCGGAAGATCCCACTGCTTTACAACGGCTCCCACCTTCGCGATCCGCGGATTCTGCACGGGCGGGGACAGCTGGTCGAGGCCCGTGCGATGGGTGCTTCGGTGCGGATCGATGTCGACGGCGAGGCTGTGGGTGAACTTCCGGCGCGTTTCGAAATCCTGCCGGGTGCGATCACGCTGGTGGGCTTCGAAGGATGAGTGCCGAGATTCTCGAAGGGGTTCGGCGGGCGGCGGCGCGCGTCGCGAGCTGCGCCCGCTCGGTCTCGATCGACACCGACGCGCTCGAGAAGCTCGCGCGCTCCGAGTCTTTGCTTGCGCATGCTCGTCCGCCCGACCCGATCGATTGCTACGTCGGAAGACCCGAGGATACCGCCGCGTACATCCTCACATTGGACGCGATCAATTTCGGCTCTGGTTACTTTCCGTACCTCACCAAACGCCCCGGCTACTCGGGTTATTTCACGATCGCAATGTCGCTCCGGGAAGATTGGGAGAGAGAAGGCCCTTGGGATGCCAACCAGCTGGCCTCGATTTCAGCCGCTGATTGTGCGCGCGTGATGGGTCAGGACCCGGCTGTTCCCGAAGTCGCTGAATTGATGTCGCTGTTTTCGCGGGCGCTGAATGATCTCGGCGAATTCCTGTTGCAACGCTTCGACGCCGAACCGACCGGTCCGATCATTTCCGCCAACCGCTCGGCGGCCCGCCTCGCCGAATGCCTGATCGAGATGCCCCTGTACCGGGACGTTTCCCGTTATGCGGATTTCGATGTCCCCTTCTACAAGCGAGCACAGTTGACTTCGGCCGACCTCGCCGCGGCATTCAATGAGGAGGGCTACGGAGCGTTCGACGACCTCGATCGGCTCACGATCTTTGCCGACAACCTGGTCCCTCACGTGCTTCGCCGCGAAGGTGTCCTGGCCTACGCCCCTGCGCTCGCGGCCCGCATCGACGCGGGGCTGCTGCTCGAGGCCGGTTCGCCAGAAGAGGTGGAGATCCGAGCCGCTGCCGTTCACGCCGTCGAACGCTGCCTCTCGTCGATGCGCAAGGCCGGGGTCAAGATGACGGCCCGGCAACTCGATAGGGCCCTCTGGACGCGGGGGCAGCTACCCGCAATGAAGGCACATCCCCGGCACCGCGCACGAACGACGAACTACTGATCGGGTACCAATCTGGGTTATGGTTCGGCGCGGCACCAGCAGCGATCTCGAGCCGCAATCGCGAAGGAGAACGATAACATGCATGGAAATTCGTCCGGAGGTGCGCTGATTGCAGCCGCATTGATCCTGGGGGCTTCGATTCTCGGCGGCGCCTATCTGCTCGCGATGTCGATCGACCGCGGATCCGCGGAACTCTCCGGCCTCACCGAATCGGTGAAAACCGCGGCGGCAGCGCCCGCAGCCCGGCCGTCCGCTCCGTCACCTCCGGGCCGCCCGGATGTCGAGAAGGTCTACGACATCGAAATCGGTAAATCACCGGTACGCGGTACCGATTCCGCAAAGGTTACGATCGTCGAATGGGCCGATTTCCAGTGCCCGTTCTGCGTCCGCGTGAATCCGACGCTCGATCAGATTGAGAAAGAATATGGCGACAAGGTTCGCTTCGTGTTCAAACACCTGCCGCTGTCCATGCACGCCAAGGCGCGCGCGGCTCACCAGGCGTCGGAAGCTGCGCATCGACAGGGCAAGTTCTGGGAGATGCACGATCGGATCTTCGCCAACCCGAAGGATCTGAGCGAGGAGACCTACCTGCGCTACGCGACCGAGATCGGTCTGGACATCGAGAAGTACAAGAGTGATTTCTCGTCTACATCGGTTCGGAAGACGGTCGACGACGATCTGGAGATGGCGCGCGAACTCGGCGTGTCGGGAACACCGAGCTTCTTCGTCAATGGCCGTTTCCTTTCGGGTGCGCAGCCCTACGGATCCTTCGCACGCATAATCGACGCAGAGTTGGCGAAGAACTAACCCTCGGGAAGTGGCCGTGCGGAGAGTTCACTGATCGCATCCGCGATTGCGAGAATCGAAGCATCGGAGATCGGTGTGCTTCGGATTTCGCGGCGAGCTGCTTCGACGACGCGTTCGCGGTCCAGATCGGCGGGAAGCGCGACCAGAAGTTGAGCGATGCGCTCGCCAATTCTCAACAGCGCCGGTCGAAGCTCGGTCTGCAGATTGGGCACGCTCTCGAGCGAAGCGAAGATCGGATCGTTGAGTGCGGCGCGCTGCACCTGCTTGCCGGCCTCCATCTGGGCGACAAACAGTCTGCGGACGGCGTCTTGCGACGGAGGTGGGACGCCCTGCTGCTCGGCTGCGGCCCGAACACTTTCGACCGCGGCATCGAGCACGAGCGTTTCGCGCGCAGGGATCACGAGCGGCAATGAAGCCCTTCGTTTGGCGATTCCGACGAGCGGCATCAGCGCGAGGCGCTCGTCGATCGCGGCCAACAGCGCGCGAAGCGGCGACGCGAGCTTCGGCGAATCCGGAATCTCGAAGTACTGCTCGCGAAGCTGCGCGAGGGTGCCGTCCGCCTCGCGTGCGAGCAGCCAGCTGTTCAGGTCGGTGGCGAGCTGCGCGCGGTCCGCGCGCACGAAGATCGCCTTGCGGTCGACGGTAAACGGCCCGAGGAGAGCCAGATCCTCGTGTCCGAGCATCCATCCCGGTGCTTCGAGGTCGTCGGTGACCGCTGCGTCGGTCGCGCCATCCATCAGCGCGGCCAGCACCAACGCGTTGTCGGGGATCGCCACCAGGGTGGCGGCCGGGAAACGCTCACGGGCCACGCGCTCGAGATGGCCTCCCGCGTTCACACCGATCCTGACCTGCGGGTGGTTCAGATCATCGATTTCCAGATAGAGATCTTTGGGTCGGGCGACCACCACCGCGCCCGTTTCGACGACAGCGACGGTGAACCTTCCGATCGCGCTGCGCTCGGGGCGGACGGTTACGCCGGACATCGCGAGATCGAAGCGATCCGAGAGCAGGGCGCGATTCAACTCGGGCCAGCGGAACCTGACGAATTGGACTTCGAGATCGCGCGCCTTCGCGTAGGCGCGCGCCAACGCGATGTCGAAACCCTCGAGGTCGGAGCGGCCCGGGTCGGCCTTGAAACTGAACGGCGCATAATCACCGCTCGTCCCCACGCGCAGGACGCCGGCCTGTCCGCCCGCCGCCAATCCGAACGCGAGCAAACTGCCCAGCAGCAGGGCCCGCGAGCGTCGCGGGCCCCGCCGCGGCCCCCCCCGAAATGTTGCGAGTTCGCGCCCCACCGCTCGTCCCCCGGGCTGAAGGTAGCCGAGACGCCAGTTTCCGAGTCGGGTTTGACCGCGCGGTCACAATCCCCTAACCTCCCGCCTTCGTTGGGTTTCTGATGACTCCAGCCGGAGTGCGAGCAGTTGCCCGACGCCCAACAGCCAGCCTCGTACGGGCCGAACCGGGTTGCCCCGAGCCGACCCGCTCCGATTGTGCGCCCGCGCCAAAGGGGTCCTGCCATGTTGTCATTAGAGGAAGTCGAACCGGGATCTCTGGTTACGCATCGCAATACGGGGCTGCGTTACATCATGGTCGACGCGGGCGATGAAGAGGTGCTCCTCAGTCCAGAATCCTCCGAGATGCAGGACCTCGTGGTTCCGGTGAAGCTCTTCCGCGAAGAGTTCGTCGCGAGCGATCGCTACAACACGGGACGCGGCCGTTCCAAGAAGGGAGGCCGCGGTCGTCGCACCGCCAGCGCACAGAGTGCAGCGCCGACCGGCCCGAAGGTCAAGGGAAAGATCAAGAAGCTCGTGCGCGAACGCGGTTTTGGCTTCGTTCGAGGCGATGACGGACGCGAGGTCTTCTTTCACCGCTCCGGTCTCGGTCCGAGCGACTACGACTCACTCGGTGAAGGTGATGTCGTGGAGTACGTCGTCCAAGAAGGTCCCCGCGGAGCCCGCGCCGAAAACGTCCGCGCGATTTCCGAATCAGAATAGAGCACGACGCTCATCGGTCGTCCGGGTGGATCCTGCGGATTCACGATCCTGCGCCTGGACCTTTCGGTCTCGGCTGGCGCTGAATCCTCCGGATCCAGCATGCTGCGCGGAGAGCGAACTCCGTGGGGGCGCTCGAATTTCGTCAGATGCGATAGCGGTGGACGATCGGGAGGCGGCGCCCGGAGCCGAACGCCTTGGGTGACGCTCGCAGCACCAGCGGCGACTGGCGGCGTTTGTACTCGTTTCGATTCAGTCGATCGACGACGTCACGGACGGTCTGCGAGGTCGCGCCCGCGGGCGGAGCGATGTCCTCGGCGCTGAGCCCGCCCTCGATTGCGCGTTCGAGAATCGAGTCGAGTACGTCGTAGGGCGGGAGGTCATCGCTGTCGAGCTGGCCTGGCGCCAATTCGGCGGAAGGGGGTTTCTCGATCGTCCGGAACGGAATTCGCTCGCCGGGCGCGTTTGCGCGCCGCGCGAGTCCGTAGACGTCGTGCTTGTAGACATCACCCAGAACCGCGAGTCCCCCCACGGTGTCGCCGTAGAGCGTGCAGTAGCCGATGCTCAACTCACTCTTGTTTCCCGTTGCAAGAACGAGCCGTCCTTCCGCGTTCGAGATCGCCATCAGCAGCGCGCCGCGAATCCTCGATTGGATGTTCTGCCCCGCGATGCCGTAGCTTTCGCGCTCCCCGATCAGCGACCGGAAGCCGTTCAGGTAGGCGTCGTAGATGGGCGTCACGTCCACGCGCCGAACTTCGATGCCGAGCGCGCGGCCGAGCGCCTCGGCGTCTTCGAGGCTGTGATCCGATGAGAAGGGCCCCGGCATTGCGATGCCCACCACGCGATCCGGCCCGAGCGCCTCGACGGCCAGGTGCGCGGTGACCGCTGAGTCGACACCACCCGATAGGCCGACTACCGCGCCGGGCGCAAGGCCCTGTTTGCGAAAGTAGTCCCGTATTCCGAGGATCAGGCCCGCTTCGAGTTGCGTGATCGCGTCCGGATCGTCGATCTCTGCGGTACCCGATGGCGCCGATCCGTCGCCTAGATCGACCACCTCGAAGGCCGGCTCGAAGAGCGGGAGTTTCGTCAGCACGCGCCCGCGCGCGTCCACGACGAACGAGCCCCCATCGAAGATCAATTCGTCGTTTCCACCGATTTGATTGACGAAACATATCGGCACGTCGTGCTTCCGCGCCAGGTCGGCAAACAGCTGCCTGCGTTCTGCCGGTTTCGAGACGTGCCACGGCGACGCGGACAGATTCACGATCGCCGCACAGCCCGCGCGCGCGAGTTCCGCGACCGGGTCGGTCTGATAACCCATCCGGTCGACCCAGGCATCCTCGCAAACCGTCAACCCGAACAACGGTCCGCCGTCCCGCAGCGTCACGGGCTCGCGCCGGGGCGCAGGTGCGAAATGGCGACGCTCGTCGAAAACGTCGTAGCTGGGAAGCAGCGACTTCGCCCGCACCGCGCGGCGCTCGCCGTCGGCGAGCAACACCGCTGCGTTGTGGAGCTTGGCGCGGCCACCTCCTTGGTGGGGAACGACCGCTCCGAGTACGATCGAAATGTTCCGGGACATCGGCAGGAGCGCATCGAGTTCAACAAGCTGATCGCGAACGAAGCGATCCCGCTCGAGCAGATCCATCGGCGGATAGCCGGTCAGAACCATCTCGGGCAGGGCCACGAGGTCTGCGCGCTCGCTGATCGCCTTGGCGGCGGCTTCTTCGACGAGCCGGCGGTTGCCGGCCAGATCACCGACCGTGGGGTTCACCTGAGCGATCGCCAGCCGCATTGCCGCAGGATCGGCGGCACCTTCGACGCCGTCAAGGTGGCGACTGCTGAACCTGGCAGGATCGATCTCCTGGCTGGCGAATCCTGCGGATTCGCTTTGCGTCGCCGTACGCTCCCGTTCCGGGAGCGCACGACTGGCTGGCGAATCCTGCGGATTCGCTTTGCGTCGCCGTACGCTCCCGTTCCGGGAGCGCACGACTGGCTGGCGAACCCTGCGGGTTCGCTTTGCGTTGCCGTACGCTCCCGTTCCGGGAGCGCACGACTGGCTGGCGAACCCTGCGGGTTCGCTTTGCGTCGCCGTATGCCCCATTCCGGGGGCGTATGGCTCAGGGAAAGTAGACGTAGGTGACGTCGCCGTGGCATGCGGGCTTTTCCGAGTCTTCGACCTCGAACCGAACCGAGATCGCGGCACGAATGCCGCCGCGCGGAATCTTGCGCGCATCCTTGATGCTCGCCGACATGCGAATTCGCGATCCCGAGAGCACCGGAGTCGAGAGTCGCAACTTCTCGACGCCCGTGTTGATGATCGTCCCGCAATCATCGATCTGCAACAGCCGTGGGAGCAGGGCGGGTATCAGCGCAACGGTGAGGTAGCCGTGGGCGATGGTCGACTTGAAAGGAGATTCCCGCTCGGCGCGCTCGACGTCGCAATGAATCCACTGGCGATCCCCGGTTGCTGCCGCGAATGCGTCGATTTGTTCCTGGGACACCTCGATCCAATCCGTCGTCCCGAGTTCGCGACCGACCAGATCGACGAGTGCCGCCACGTTCGGAATCACGATGGGGCTGCTCGCCAACTCAGTCACCGTGGATCGCCTTCACGAAAGCGTCGTGTAGGGCGGTTCGGATCTGCTTGCGGGTGGCGCTCCCGTATACCTTGCGGAATGCCTTCACAGGGATGATTCCCTTGGCCATCGAGCGGTGCCCGCCACCGACGCCGAGCCCCTCGACGACGGCGCGTACGACGTCCCCGGCGGCGCGCACGTAGCCCACGTTGCGAACCGAGAAGACGAGGTCGGAGCCGACGATTCCCGCCGCAATCGCCCATTCGGCGCCCTCGGCCTGCAGACCGAGATCTGCAACCTGGGGGATCACCTCTTCGCCGACGCGCCCGAGTACCAGCAGGTGGATGCCGTCTTCGACCTCGGTATTCGCGAGCGCCCGGCCGATTGCGCGCAACCCGTCGGTCGGAAGCGCGGGGCGCTCGATGCGGCGCAGCAGCGCGGGGCTGTGACTCGCGTGGAGGTAGGCAAACGCAGTCATGTCGTGGCGGCTCGTCTCTCGGCCGAGCAGTTGCGTGTCGCTCTTGATGCCGTAGACGAGCGCGGTCGCGAGCCTCGGAAACAGGTCGAGGCCCGCAGCCCGGATGTACTCGGTGAGGATCGTCGAAGTGGCGCCGTAGTTGGGGCGGATGTCGCGGAATACGGCGTCGTAGCCCGGGCGCTCCGGGTGGTGATCGATCACCACATCCACCGAGCGCACCCGCGCGGGCATGTTCTCGCCGAAGACACTGGGCTGAACGTCCAGCAGCGCCAGCCCATCGAACTCTTCGAGTTCATCGGGGGTGACGGTTCGGACGTCGATCCCGAGCGCATCGATCATCGCGATATTCTCCGGGCGTTTGACCTCGCCGAAGGAAATCAGCGGAGCGGTCGGGCGCTTGCGGCCGAGCAGCGCGCGCAACGCATAGCCGCAGGCGATGCCGTCCGGGTCGGGGTCGGGCTGCAGCAGGATCCCGAGCTTTTCCCGCGGCAGGACGAGTTCTCGCAGCTCCACCACCCGATGCAGATTGGCGAGGTGGGCGAACTCCTCGTCGATGTCGTCGCGAATCAGCGAACGCAAACCCGTCCGCAGCAGGCACGGGTGGTCGGGCAGATCCTCAGAATCGACCTTGTCGGAGAGCAGCAGCAGCGGAGCTTCGGGCCAGACGGTCGAGATCGCAGCCACCGCGGTCCGAACGAACGGGAGATCCTCGCTCACGAGCGCGAATTCGTCTCCGATCTTCGGGTTGAGCTTCTCGATCCCCTCCACGCTGAGCCCACCCTGGAGGGAGTGGAATCCGGGCGGGCGAGCACGTGGCTCGTCGTCACGTGGAACCCAGGTGAGCACCTCGATCTCACCGGCGCCGATGCGGCCCCACAACCGGGCCAATTCGGCTCCATCGCAAAGGATGATACGGCGCGCCACGAATCCCCCATCATTCCGAGTCTTGCGGACCGCGCAGATCCGCGTGTACTTGGACGCGGCGGCCGCCGCCCCGCCTTCGCAACTGATTCGCACGTGCGTGAATCGGGGGAAGCCGCTGCGCGCAGCGAGATCCCCCCATGTTTCCGAAGCCGCCAGCTGGCAACAGGCCCCAGAGATTGTAGCGAGATCGGGGGGGCTGCGCGGTCCCGGGGGGCGCTCGAAGCTGCCGCATTCGCAGCCCGGAAAATCTCGAGGACGATCGCAAATTCTGATTGAACGATTCCGATTCGAGGAGTACGGTGAACGTGTACGCCGTGGACCGCGGCCCAAGGAGATCCGAGGTCTCGCTTCTACCGACCGCACCACTGCCGCGAGAACTGCGTACAAATTAGATGGGTGTCGGTGGGGGTGGGCGAAAATTGCGCAGCCGGAGCTAGATCAGCCGACTTCGCAGTCATGGCGCGGGAGGTCTTCCCGGACCCGGGAGCTTCCAATTTGCGCTCGGAGCACGAGAGGAGTCTTCTCGAGATCGGCCAATGGTGTGGCCTCATCCGTTCAGGATGTGAACCGGTACACCGCGACTGACTCCAATTCTCCTCGAAGGCGCTCAGTCGGACACGCGAGCCGACCGCGGGCAGCAAGCTCGCGCAGAGGCTCGGGAGAATTCCGCAACGCCGCTCCGGCCACCAATCAGGGCCTGCCCCGTCGGAGGCCCGGGAGACACCCGCCGCCTCGGTGACCTGGAAGCCAACCCCACCCGCCAGCTGAATCCACAAGATTCGCGAGCCATGCGCGAATTTCCGCCGGGTCGGAGCGATCCCGTCCGAATTGCAGAGCCGCGCCCCCGCAAGCCGGTCTGGACGCTGCAGCCGCCCCTGCTGCGAGCGCTCTTCGCGGCGCTCCGGGCGCCTGTTTTTGTCTGGTATTCTCTCGCGGCTCGACGAGGAGCCGTCGCGTCGTGGGTCGACCGAGCGGCGGTCCCATCGAATGGATGCTGCAATCACGTAGGTGCCACCGAATCAGGCGTTTCGGTTGGTCCCATCGAACCGTTTCTTTCGCGGGCAGGGAGATCCAAGTCTCCCCGCCTACGCAATTTCGGGGCAAGATTCATGCGCGATGTTCGGATGAAGGGTTTCGCCGAACGGGCGGATGTCGAACAAATTCAGGATTTTCTTCGCGAGCAGATCCGCCCACTTCCGTTCGAGACCGTAGACCTGCTCTCCTGTGTCGGTCGGGTGTTGGCAGAAGATGTGCGCGCCGAAGTCGACGTTCCGGGTTTTGCGCGCTCTGCGATGGACGGCTACGCGGTGCGCGGCGAAGACACGTTCGGTGCGAGTGGCTACGACCCCATCGTGCTCAGCGTTCAGGGAGAGGCCCTGCCCGGCAAGCCCTTCGCGGGTCAGATCGAGCGCGGATCGGCGATTCGGGTGATGACGGGTGCCCCGATTCCGGCCGGCGCGGATGCCGTGGTAATGGCCGAAGTCTGCGAAGAGCGGGACGGCAAGGTCGCAATCAGCGAAGCGGTGGCTCCCCAGAAGAACATCGGAGCGATTGGCGAAGACATTCGCGTCGACGATCTCGTCTTGCGAGCGGGCCGCCGCTTGCGACCGCAGGACGCGGGTCTGCTGGCTTCGATCGGCGTGAGCGCGGCGAGATGTGTGCGGCGCCCGCGGATTCAGCTGGTCATCACGGGGGACGAGTTGTTGCCGGCCGGCAGCGTGCCCGAAGGGCCGCGCATCGTGGACAGCAACTCGGTGGTCCTGCGCTCGCTGGTCGCCCGCGATGGGGGCGAGCTGCTTCCGTTCGAGATCCTGCCCGATCGTCCGGAGACCATCCGCGAAGCGCTGCGCGGTGCGGGCGCCGATCTGATCATCGTCACGGGTGGAAGCTCGGTAGGGACCGAGGACCACGCACCGCGATTGGTCGCGGAACTCGGAAGCCTCGATTTTCACGGCATCTCGATGCGTCCCTCGAGCCCGACGGGAGTTGGCCGGATCGACGGGCGACCGGTCTTCCTGCTGCCGGGTAATCCGGTGAGTTGTTTGTGCGCCTACGAATTCTTCGCGGGGCCGAGTCTGCGCGCCCTGGGCGGGCGCTCGCGCGAATGGCCCCACCGACGGGTGCAGCGCCCACTCGCGCGCAAGATCAGCTCCGCGGTGGGTCGCACCGATTACGTGCGCGTCGCGTTGGAGCGCGGGAAGGTCATTCCGATCGCCACGTCCGGCGCTTCGATCCTGTCGTCGACCGTGAGAGCCGACGGTTGTGTGATCGTTCCGCGCGAGTTGGAGGGCATGGCGGAGGGAGCCGACGTCGAAGTCCTGCTCTACGACGACGAAATTCCCGAAGAGGTGACACCGTGAAGCCGCAGCAGCAGTTTCTCGAAGTGATCGAGCGGGACGAAGCCGAGCGCCGCTGGCGCGCGTCCCTCCAGATCGCAGCGCTGCCCGCAGAAACCGTGGCGCTCGAGGATGCGCTGGGCCGGGTGCTCGCCGAGGACGTCCGAGCCGAGGTCGACGTGCCCGGTTTCGACCGATCCAACATGGACGGCTTTGCGGTGCGCGCGGAGGACACCTACGGAGCCACCGAGATCGCGCCCGTGCTGCTTCGGCTCAACTCCGAAACGATCTCCACGGGTGTCGTGCCGAATCAGGAAGTGCTGTCGGGAACGGCGACGCCGATCGCAACCGGCGGGATGTTGCCCCGCGGAGCGGACGCCGTGCTGCCCGTCGAATTCACCGACATCCAGGGGGATTCGGTCGTCGCCAGACGCGAACGCGTTCCGGGTGCCGCGGTTTCGTTCGCGGGCACGGACATCGGCTGGGGAGAAACCGTCGCCTTCAGCGCAACCCAGCTGACTTCCCGGGAGACCGGTGTGCTCGCAGCCATTGGACGCAATTTGGTGTCGGTCGTGCGGAAACCCCGGGTCGCGATCCTCTCCACCGGAGACGAGATCGTCCAACCCGGCGAGACGATGCGACCCGGCCTGGTGTTCGACAGCAATGGCCGGATCCTCGCAGATGCCGTGCGCGAATTGGGCGCAGACCCGATCTTCCACGGCGCCTTTCGGGACGATGAGGCGGGGCTTCGAGCCGCACTCGGCGGAGCGCTGGAAGGCGCCGATCTGGTGATCCTCTCGGGAGGAACCTCCAAGGGAGAGGGCGACCTCAACGCGCGTGTGGTCGCCGAACTCGAACCGGGAATCACCGTGCACGGCGTCGCTCTCAAGCCCGGCAAGCCGATCTGTCTCGCGGCCAGTGGTCGCATTCCGGTCGTCGTCCTGCCCGGCTTCCCGACCTCGGCGGTATTTACCTTTCACGAATTCGTCGCTCCGGTGATTCGCGAACTCGCCGGCCTCCCGGCGGGCGATCGAGAACGCCGGCTCGCGCGTCTCGCCACCAAGACCTCGTCCGAGCGCGGGCGCCTCGAGTACCTGTTGGTCGGCCTGGTGCGACGCCCCGACGGTCAGTTGGCCGCGTACCCGATGGGCAAGGGCAGCGGCTCCGTCACCGAATTCAGTCGCGCGGACGGTTTCGTGCGAATTCCGCGCAACACCGAGATCGTCGACGCCGACACCGAGGTCGAAGTCACCCTGCTTTCGCGTGAACTCGAGGTTGCGGATTTCGTCGCGATCGGGAGCCATTGTGTGGGACTCGACGTTATCGCGGGCGCGCTGGCCCGCGAAGGCTTCCGCGTCAAACTGCTCGCGGTGGGAAGCCAGGGAGGGCTGGCCGCGGCCTTGCGCGGAGAGTGCGATGCCGCGCCGATGCACCTGCTCGACCCCGCCAGCGGTGAATACAACCGGCCCTTTCTCGACGCTTCGCTGCGCTTGCTGCCCGGCTACGCGCGCCAGCAGGGTGTGGTCACCCGAGCCGACGAAACCCGGGACATCGAAGCGCTGCTCGCGGATCCGGGGCTGCGGATGGTCAATCGCAACCGAGGCAGCGGCACGCGCATCTTGATCGACCGGTTGCTCGGAGAGCGCCGCCCGCCCGGCTACCCGTACGAACCGCGCTCCCACTTTGCGGTTGCCGCGGCGGTATCGCAGGGGCGCGCTGACTGGGGGGTGACGATCGAAACCATCGCCCGCCAGTCGGGATTGCGCTTCCGTCCTCTCCAGGCCGAGTATTATGACTTCGCGATCCCTGCCGATCGCTGGGATCGCCCCGCCGTCCGGGCGCTGCGCGCGCAGCTCGCGGATGGCGGAAGCGCGCGTGCTGAGCTGGCCAGATTGGGGTTTGGAAATCGGGAGAGCGGTTGATTGGCTGGCCAGTTGCGGCGCGGCACCCGGGTGGGAAAGTACCGGCTCGATCGGAAGATCGGCCGCGGTGCGTTCGCGGAAGTCTGGAAGGCGCGCGATACGGTTGAAAATCGAGCGGTTGCCGTCAAACTGGCCTTTCCCGACGCGGTCGCGGAATGGGGTCGCAACAAGATCGAACACGAGGCGCGCATCGCGAGCCGACTCGATCACCCCGGCGTCGTTGCGATTCGCAATGCCGACTGGATCGACGGCCGCTTTGCGATCGTCACCGACCTCGCGGTCTCCAACCTCGCCAACTACGGCCGAGCCAGACGCTCTGCGAGTACGGCGCTCGAGATCATCCGCGAAGTCGCGTCCGGACTCGCCTATGCGCACGAGCAGCGCATCTTTCACCGGGACGTGAAGCCCGAGAACATCCTGATCTTCCAGGATGGTCGAGCGGCGATCACCGACTTCGGCGCTTCGCGCTTCGCGAAGGGCGTCGAGCGCACCGTGACGGAAGCCGGGACGTTGGGTTACATGGCGCCCGAGCAAGCCTACGGTCGCGGTCGCCTGACGTCCGACGTGTTCTCTCTCGGTTTGATCGCCTATGAGACCCTGACCGGGGTGCTGCCGACGTGGCCCTTCGACTGGCCGCCCGAGGGCCACGAGCGGTTTCTCGCCAAGGTTCCCGAGGCGCTGCAACCGGTCTTGCGCAAGGCGGCCTGCTTCGACCCGCGACGGCGTTACGCAGATGCGGGCGAGCTCTACTCTGCGCTCGAGCGCGCAATCAGTCAGGCGTCGCGCCCCACGGTCGTGAAGAGGGTGCGCCGCAAACACAAGACGCCGCCGTCTCCGCTCGCCGTGCAGGCCGACGCCTTTCGTCGCGTCCACGGCAAGGGTCTCGGAATGCGATTTGCGTGTCGGCGTTGCGACAGTCCACTCGCCGAGGAAATGCAGTTTTGTCCGTGGTGCGGAACGTCCGACAACTCCTATCGAGACGTCACCCGTTTTCCGCTCGTCTGCGGAGATTGCGAGCGCGGTGTGCGTCCCGAGTGGAGCGCGTGCCCCTGGTGTTACTCGGGACGCTTCGAGAGCAACGGAAAGAAGCCGCCGGTAGACCCCAAGGCCACGCGAACCTGCGCGGCTCGGGGCTGCGAGGGGCAGCTGCGGCCCTTCATGCGCTATTGCCCGCTATGTAAGCGCAAGGTCAAGCGGGTCTGGTCGCATCCCGCGTTGCCCGACCGCTGTCCGCGCTGTCGCTGGCCGACCTCGGCAGCGTTCATGCGCTTTTGCCCCTGGTGCGGCCGTCGCGAGCCCCGCGCGGGCTCGTACATGCCGAGCCGCTGAGGTCTGCGACGCGAGATCGGCGAAGCGCTCCGCTGCCGTGGTCTGTCGCTGGCGCGGAAGGTCGCGATCCCCGATCGTGTGCTGATCCCGCGTGACCACCAACCGCCGCGCCGCGAGCGCGTGCTTGGAGTGAACCGATAGCCCGTCGAAACCGAGGTTCGAGTCGTCGCCAGCCGAGAAGGGCGCCTCCGGTTGCCAACTCCGAGCCGCCGATCGAGTTGGAGTCGAGGTAGTCCGGGCGCAGGTTCAGGTGCTGCGCCAGCGACAGAATGCCAATGGGGCCGACGCCGCTCGTGAACAGCGCGTCGACGTCGCCCGGCTCCAGCCCTGCGTCACGCAGCGCGCCGCGGGCCGACTCCGCGTGAATCTGATAGGCGGTCAGATGCGGCGCGTAGCGCGTGGGGTGCTCGTAGA
>Ga0210102_1000275_pt1 | contig 13962 bp, 15 predicted proteins | sample RushOxbow_ThreeS_4_FD_185563 | JGI IMG/M metagenome (GOLD analysis project Ga0210102, IMG submission 185563) | Wetland microbial communities from San Francisco Bay, California, USA, that impact long-term carbon sequestration -... | ecosystem: Environmental > Aquatic > Marine > Wetlands ...
CGGCAGCGCGCCGCGGAGCTCGCGCTGCGCAAGATCCAAGAAGAGGCCGCGCGCGCGGAAGAAGAGCGTCAGGAGGCGATCCGGGCGGCCGCCGACGCCGCCGCGGAGGCTGCTGCCGCCGATGCCGCGGCGACCGAGCGGGCCGCCGCCGGCGAGGGCGCCGAAGCAGCAGCAGCGGGTGCGGGCGCCGACACCGTGGAGTCTGCCGGCGCAGAGGTCGCGTCGGAGTCTGCCGCTGCAGGCGAACGCGACGCGACGCTAAGTTCGACCACCTGAGATCGAAAGAGCGGAGCTGCTGCGGCCGACAGAGCCGTCGACAGAACCGGTAAGGAACGGATGGCAAAGATCAGGGCGTACAAATTGGCCGAGGAGCTCGGACTCGAAAAGTCCGAGTTCGTCGAGAAGGCAGAGGCTCTCGGAGTCGCGCTCAAGAGCGCCATGGCGACCGTTGACGACGAGGACGCAGAACTCCTCCGCGCGAAACTCGGCACCAAGAAGAAGAAGAAGGTCGTCACCGAATCCCGGGTCGAAGCCAAGGGTGGCGCGATCATTCGGCGCCGAAAGCGCGCCGCGCCCGAACCGCCGCCCGAGCCGGAGCCCGAGGAAGTGGCGCCGCCCGCGCTCGAGCCCGCACCGACGGTTGCCGAGGTGGCAGCCGAGCTGCCCGCCGAGCTTGCGGTCGAGGAACCGCCCGCCGAACCCGCGATCGAGTCGGAGATGCCCGAGCCGATCGCGGCGGAAATCCGCTCCTCGATTATCGAAGAAGTCGACGACATCGCTCCGGGCCCGGCAGTGCGCGAGAAGGAGCGTGGCGCCGAGGCGCAGGACGGGAAGGCCGGCAAGCAGCGAAAGCTCGTGCGCGAGGTGGTCAACCTCAAGGAGCAGGAGCAACTCGCCCGCCAGGCAGTCGGACATACGCGGGTTCGGCGTCAGGTTCAAATCGACCCGCGGACGGCGACCTCCCCGCGCCGAAAGCGTCGCGACGCGCTGTCGCCCAAGAAGCCCGCGAGTGCGGCGCCCAAGGAATCCACCCGTGTCGTTCGCATCGAGAAGACGGTGTCGGTGGGTGAGTTGGCGCGGCTGCTGGGTGTCAAGGCTCCGGAAGTCCAGCGAAAACTCATGGCCCTCGGAACGATGGTCTCGATCAACCACGAGATCGATCTCGAAACCGCAAAAGGTGTCGCGGCCGAGTTCAAGTACGAAGTCGAGGACGTGGGCTTCCGAGAGGAGCAGTATCTGGAGGATTTCTCGGTCGGCTCGGGCAAGAAGGAGTGGCGCCCTCCGGTCATCACGGTGATGGGCCACGTCGATCACGGCAAGACCACACTCCTCGATGCGCTGCGCAAGACGAATGTCGTCGATGAGGAAGCGGGGGGAATTACTCAGCACATCGGTGCGTATCAAGTCGAGGTAGGAGGAAAGAAGCTGACCTTCATCGACACGCCGGGTCACGCCGCATTCACCGAGATGCGCGCTCGCGGCGCCCAGGTCACGGATATCGTGATCATCGTGATCGCCGCTACCGAAGGAATCATGCCGCAAACCATCGAAGCCATCGAGCACTCGAAGGCAGCGGGCGTGTCGATCGTCGTCGCCGTCAACAAGTGCGATCTGCCGGGCGCCAATCCACAGGCTGCGCGTCAGCGATTGATGGAGCACGGCCTCGTTCCCGAAGAGTTCGGCGGAGACACCATCTGTGTCGACGTCTCCGCGAAGCAGAAGACCGGCCTCGACAAGCTGCTCGAGATGGTGAATCTCCAGGCCGAAGTCCTCGAACTCGAAGCCGACACGAAGCGACGTGCGGTGGGCATCGTGCTGGAATCGCAGCTCGACACGGGACGCGGCCCGGTCGCGACCGTTCTCGTCCAACAGGGAACGCTGAAGGCCGGCGAGACCTTCGTGGTCGGGACCTGTATGGGTCGGGTGCGTGCGCTCGAAGACGAACACGGCAAACGGGTCAAGTCGGCCGGACCGTCGACGCCGGTTCGGGTGATCGGTCTGTCGGGTGTGCCGGAGGCGGGCCAGATCCTCAACGTGGTCGAGAGTGAGCGGGCCGCCAAGGAGATCATCGAGAACCGGGTGAATGAACAGCGCCGGCGCCCCGATGCTCCGAAACCGAGCTTCACACTGGACGAATTTTTCGAGCGGATGGAGGGGGGCGGCACCAAGGAACTCCCCGTCGTCATCAAGGGGGACGTCCACGGTTCGGTGGAGGCACTGCGAGACGCGCTGCTGAAGCTGTCGACGGATTCCGTCAAGGTCAATGTGATCCTGTCCGGTGTCGGAGCGATCACGAAGGACGACGTGATGCTTTCCAAGGCGAGCAACGCGATCATTCTCGGTTTCCACGTGCGCCCCGATCCCCCCGGGCGGAAGGCCGCAGAAGAGCACGGTGTCGACATTCGGGTCTACAAGGTCATCTACGAAGTCATCGACGAAGTGAAGAGGGCCATGGCCGGGCTGCTTCCTCCCACCGTTACGGAGAAGATGGGAGGGCGCGCCGAGGTTCGGGAACTCTTCACGGTGCCGAAGATCGGGAAGATCGCCGGATCCATGGTCGCCGACGGAGCGATTCGGCGCGGCGCTACCTGCCGCCTGGTTCGCGACGGCGTTCAGATCTACGAAGGGAAGATCGGCTCCCTCAAGCGCTTCAAGGACGACGTACGCGAGGTCAACTCGGGCTTCGAATGCGGCATCGGTATCGAAGGCTACAACGACATCAAGGTCGGCGACGTGATCGAAACATTCACCCTCGAGGAGAAGCCTGCGACGCTCGAATGATCGTCGGGGCCGCAATCGTCGAAATCCGGATCCACGGATCCCATTCGTTGAAACAAAGGCGCGGCGTGGTGCGCTCGATCGCCCGGCGCGTCAGCAATCGCTACAACCTCTCGATCGCAGACGTCGGCGGTCAGGACACCTGGCAGCGCGCTGAAATCGGATTGTGCGCCGCCGGTTCGGATCGGCAGCACGTCCGATCGCAGATCGAAAGCGCGGTCGCGTTCATCGAGGGGCTGCATCTCGCGGAGATCGTCGCAGTGGACATCGAAGTGTTGGACCTCCCTTACGAGAGTGCGGGCTGGAACGGCGAAGACGAATCGGTCGATTTCGAGGAATGAACTGTGTCACGTCGCACCGAGAGGATTGCAGACCAGCTCCGTTCGGAGATCGCCCGGGTCTTGCGCGAGGAGGCGACCGATCCCCGCACCCGGCTCGTCACGCTGACGCGGGTGGATGTCGCTCCCGACCTGAGCAATGCGCTGGTCTTCTGGAGCGCGCTCGACATTCCAGACGCAGAGTCCGCAGACGCCACGCAGCACGCGCTCGAAAGCGCCGCATCGTTCGTGCGTCGCCACCTCGCCCATGCACTGGCTCTTCGGCGCGTACCCGCGCTGCATTTTCGTTACGACTCGTCGCTGGTGCTCGGAGACCAGACGCTCGCCTTGTTGAGATCACTGGCCGATGACGAAGAAGGCTAGGCACTCCCTCGAGAATCCCGGCCCTGCGGGCTTCCTGCTCGTCGACAAGCCATCGGGCTGGACGTCGCACGACGTGGTCGATGCCGCCCGGCGCTGGCTCGGAACCCGGCGCGTCGGTCACCTGGGAACGCTCGATCCGCTGGCCACCGGCGTCTTGCCGCTCGCCGTTCGGGCCGCGACCAAGCTCGTCCCGTACGTGACGGACAACCGCAAAGCCTACGAGGGCTCGATCGAACTCGGAGTCGAGACCGATACGCTTGACGCGGAGGGCCAGGTGCTTCGCAGGCACGAGGGCGCGCTTCCCGGAAAGGAGGCGATCGAGCACGCGCTGGCCAGCTTCCGCGGCGAGATCGAGCAGGTGCCCCCGATGTACAGCGCGGTCAAGCGCGCAGGCGTACCCCTGCACCGCCTCGCACGCGCGGGCAAGCAAGTCGAGCGCGCCTCCAAGAAAGTGCGCATCGATCGGGTCGAACTGATTTCCTATCGGGCGCCGATCGCGGAATTGGAGGTGGAGTGTTCGCCGGGCACCTACGTGCGGACCCTGGCCGATGATCTCGGCAGGCAGCTGGGCTGTGGTGCCCACCTGCGAAACCTGCGCCGGCTCCGCAGCGGTCCGTTTGTGCTGCACGCGGCAATGACTCCGGAGCAGCTGGCGGAGGCAGCCGACGCCGGCAGGGTCGAGCAGTATCTGATCCCCGCGGTCGATGCCCTGGGCCTCGAGGTCGTCGAACTGGGGCCCGAGGAGGCCCGCCGGGTCAAGCACGGATGTGAGGTGGGCGCTCCCGCGCGGCTGGCCGCGGGGGTGCGTGTCGCGGCGCTGGAGCCTGGCGGAGAGCTGCTCGCGGTCATGGAGGTGTTGCCCGATCGCCGGCTCAGGTCGCTCCGGGTCCTCCAGTCGGTTGCCGCGCCGGCTTGACCCTGTACACTACGGCGCCGAAGGCTCTCGGGCCTTGTCGATCCACTGGTTCATTCCGACGTTTTTTCAGGAGAGGAAACGGTTGATTTCCAAAGCTTCAAAGGCCAGCACGGTTGCGGCCCACCGGGCCCACGAAAAGGACACGGGCACGCCCGAGGTCCAGGTTGCCATCCTCACAGAGAGGATCAACGGGCTCTCCGAGCACTTCAAGACGCACCAGAAAGACCACCACTCACGCCGCGGGCTGCTCAAACTGGTAAGCCAGCGGCGGCGAATGCTCGACTACCTGAGGAGAAACGGCCCCGACCGCTACCAGGCGCTGATCAAGAGCCTGGGTCTGCGCCGCTGAACTCCAACCGACTATCGATGCGGTACGTTCATCGGTGCCAACCAAACTGAGCGGCGCGACGACGTGCGCTGCGTTGGGGGTGCGGAAATCCGTTATTCGCGAAGACCTGGACTTTGCGCATCACAGATTCCGCATTCCACGCGTTTCACGTCTCATTTTCCTGCGCTGCTTTGTCAACCCGGCTCAACAAACATGGATTGAGCCGAAACGGAGACGTGTGAAAAATGGCAAATTATTGGTTCAAACCTGAGACGGTCACGATGGAACTCGGTGGCCGAACCCTGACGATCGAGACGGGACGGCTCGCCAAGCAAGCTGCCGGCGCCTGTCTGGTCACCTACGGCGAAACGGTCGTGCTGGCCACCGTGGTGCATGGCCAACCCCGCGAGGGCATCGATTTCTTCCCGCTGACGGTCGACTTCGTGGAAAAGACCTCCGCTGCGGGCAAGATTCCCGGTGGTTTCTTCAAGCGCGAGGCGCGTTTGTCGGACCGCGAGGTGCTGGTCTGTCGATTCATCGACCGGGCCATCCGCCCGCTCTTTGCCGCGGGCTACAACGACGACACGATGGTGATGGCAACCGTCCTGTCTGCAGATGGTGAGAACGCACCGGACATCGCCGCATTCATCGGCGCGTCGGCTGCCCTGACCGTCTCGGAGATTCCCTTCCTCGGGCCGATCGCCGCCGTTCGCGTGGGTCGGATCGGCGGAGAATTCATCACCAACCCGACGACCGAGCAGTCGGCAGCGTCCGACATGGATTTCGTGGTCGGCGGCAGTCGCGACGCGCTCGTGATGGTCGAAGGCGGCGCCGATTCTGCCAATGAGGATGATGTCCTCGGGGCGCTCCAGTTTGCCCACCGCGAGCTGATCCGGGTGATCGACCTCCAGAGCGACCTCCAGAGACGAATCGGCAAGCCGAAGATCGCGTTGTCGAAGGTGCCGGATCGCAGTGCGCTCGAACAGGAGATCCGAGCCAAGCTGGGTTCCCGTCTCGAAGCCGCCACGCAGATCAAGGACAAGAAGGAGCGCACCGACGCGATCAAGGCCATCGAAGCAGAGATTCGCGACGGTTACATCAGCGCGTTTCGCAACGAGAAGGTCGCCTTCGACAGCCTTGAGATGGTCGATGCGCGGCGAGATGCAGAGCGCCGGCTCGGAGCGGACGTGAAGGAGATTCTTCACGACCTTCGAGCCGAGGCGGTCCGCAATCGGGTTCTTGAAACGGGCGAGAGAATCGACGGACGGGGAACTTCGGACATCCGGCAGATCGCTTGTGAACTGCGTGTCGTGCCGCGCCCGCACGGCGTGGCGCTGTTCACCCGCGGCGAGACGCAGGCTCTCGTGACCACCACCCTCGGTGGTCGTTTCGACGCACAGACGATCGATTCGCTCACCGAGCGCTACACGAAACCGTTCTACCTCCACTACAACTTCCCGGGTTACTCGACGGGAGAGCCGCGCCCCAACCGGGGCCCGGGTCGCCGAGAGGTGGGGCATGGCAACCTCGCGGAGCGCGCCATTGCATCCGTGTTGCCGAGTGCCGAGGATTTTCCCTACACGATCCGGATCGTCTCGGAGACCCTCGAGTCGAACGGATCCTCGTCGATGGCCGCGATTTGCGGTGGCACGCTTTCGCTGATGGATGCGGGCGTTCCGATCAAGGCGCCCGTCGCGGGAATCGCGATGGGGCTGGTCACGGACGGCGATCGGATCGCGATCCTGTCGGACATCCTCGGAGACGAGGATCACCTCGGCGACATGGACTTCAAGGTCGCGGGTACCGCTGACGGGATTACCGCCCTGCAAATGGACATCAAGATCGAGAGCGTCGACTGGGACGTGATGAAGCGTGCGCTCGCACAGGCGCGCGAGGGTCGTCTGCACATTCTCGAATGCATGGAGCGAGAGACGGCGGCCGAGCTTCCCGGCTTCGTTTCGCGCGGAGAGCTTTCGCGCTACGCGCCGCGGGTCACCACGGTCATGGTCAAGCCCGACCGGATTCGCGACATCATTGGGCCAGGCGGCAAGGTGATCCGCGCGATCCAGGAAACCACCGGAACCAAGGTCGACATCGACGACAACGGAGTGGTGACGATCTTCTCGCCGGATGCCGACGCGCTCGAACAGGCGCGCTCAATGATCGAGGAGCTGACCCAGGAGGCGGAGCTCGATCGGATCTATCTCGGCAAGGTCAAGCGCATCACGGATTTCGGCGCCTTCGTCGAGATCTTCCCCGGCACCGATGGTCTGATCCACATCAGCCACCTCGCCGAGGGGCGGGTCGATAAGGTCACCGACGTGCTGACCGAGGGCGACGAAGTCCTCGCGAAGTGCATCGACATCGATCCGACCGGGCGGATTCGCCTGTCGCGCAAGGAGGCGTTGGCGGACGCGGCGGCGGTGGAGTAGGGGGCGCCAATGGGCGCCGGTTCCACCACGATTCGCATCGAGATCGCGCGACTACCCGCCGCCGCGGGTCTTCCCCTGCCGGGGCGCGCGACCCCGGGTTCCGCGGGATACGATCTGTGCGCGGCCGTCCAACAGGATCTGGTGTTGGCGCCCGGCGATCGCGCGCTGGTCCCAACCGGTTACCAGATCGCAATCCCGCCGGGTTACGAGGGGCAGATTCGACCGCGCAGCGGCCTGGCGCTCTCGCACGGCATCCTGGTGCCGAACGCACCCGGTACCATCGATTCCGACTATCGCGGTGAGTTGAGGGTGATCCTATTGAACGCCGGCGAGAAATCGTATCGGATTCGCCGGGGTGATCGGATCGCACAACTCGTGATCGCTCCGGTGACGACCGCCGAGTTCTGTGAATGCGACCAACTCGAATCGACGGATCGCGGCGAACGCGGCTTCGGTCACAGCGGTCGCGACGCGCGGGGACCCAAAGCGTGAGCGGCCCGATCCCCGCAGATCCGTCTGCAGCGACGCAGCCGGTTCGACCCCAGCCGCCCACGGAATCCGTTCGCAGACCCAGCCAGCCCAACAGCGATCTGCCGGGCCGACTCGTGACGGCGGCCGTTCTCGTGCCCATCGCGAGCTATGTGGTCACCGCGGGCGGTCTGTGGTTGTTGGGAGCGGTCATGGTGCTGGTTCTCCTCGGCCAGCGGGAGTTCTACCGCCTGATCGAGGACAAGGGCGCGCATCCGCTGGTCGGCTTCGGGCTGTCCTCCGCGATGGCTCTCTGTCTCGTCCAGTACGTGGGAACCGACTATCAGGCGAACCTCCTGATGACCGCGACGCTGCTGGTCGTCCTGGTCGCGCAACTCGGCAAGGCGGCGATCACCGAAGCGCTGGCCAGCATTTCGGGCACGTTTTTCGGCGTGTTCTATGTCGGTTGGTTGTTGAGTCACGCAATTTCACTGCGCTACTTCTACGACGCCGTCACCTTCCGCTACAGCGAAGCGACCGCGGCGTCGATCGGGATCGTGCCCGATTGCGGCATCTTCCTGCTGTTTTTCACGCTCTTCGTCGTGATCTGGTGTGATGCCGCGGCCTATTTCGGCGGGCGTGCCTATGGTAAGCGCAAGCTGGCGCCGGCGATCAGTCCGGGCAAGAGCATCGAGGGTGCGGTCGCGGGTGTGATCGGCGGACTTCTCGGTGGGGTGGTCTGCAAGGGCGGTTTCGATCTGTTCTGGCCCGATCAGTCTGGCTTGCTCTCCTGGTACGCGGTGGGCGTGCTAGCCTTGCTGTTGTCCGCAGCGGGGATCGTCGGAGACTTGATCGAGTCGCTCCTCAAGCGGGATGCCGAAGTCAAGGACGCGGGGCATCTGCTTCCGGGTACGGGTGGCGTGCTGGACCGGATCGATGCGTTCCTGCTCGCATTGCCCGTGATGTACTACGCGATGCTCTTCTACATCTTCTTGAAGGCCAGCTGAACCGTGATCGAGCGCTATACCCGCCCCGAAATGCAGGAAATCTGGACCGATGACGGCAAGTATCGCCGTTGGTTGCAGGTCGAGGTCGCCGTCTGCGCGGTCCAGTGCGAGCGGGGTCTGATCCCACGCAAAGACTTCGAGGCCATCGCGAGCAAGGCGTCGTTCGACATCGCCAGGATCGATGAAATCGAGCGCGAAGTCCGCCACGACGTGATTGCGTTCTTGACGGCCGTCGGCGAGACGATTGGCCCCGAATCGCGCTGGGTCCACTTCGGCATGACCTCGAGCGATGTGATCGATACCGGGATGGCGTTGCAGATTCGCGACGCAGGACGATTGTTGTTGGCCGACGTCGATCGGCTGTGTGCGGTCTTGCGCGCGCGTGCTCTCGAGTTCCGCGACACGCCCTGCGTGGGTCGAACACACGGTATCCACGCCGAGCCCATGACGTTCGGCCTCAAGCTGCTGGTCTTCTACGCGGAGATGTGCCGGAACCGCGAGCGATTGAAGGTTGCGCTCGCAGAGGCTGCGGTGGGAAAGATTTCCGGAGCCGTCGGCACCTTTGCGCACCTGCCGCCGGATCTCGAAGAAGAGGTCTGCGCGCGCCTCGAAATCGGCTTCGAGCCCGCCGCGACCCAGGTCGTGCAGCGCGACCGGCACGCGGCGTTCATCTGCGTGTTGGCGCTGATCGCTGCGAGCCTGGAGAAGTTCTCGGTCGAATTCCGGCACCTCGCGCGCACGGAAGTTCGCGAGGTGGAAGAGGAGTTTGGTGCGGGGCAGAAGGGATCCTCCGCAATGCCCCACAAGCGAAATCCCTGGCGGTTCGAAAACGTCACGGGCCTCGCCCGCGTGATGCGCGGCTACGCGGTGGCTGCGCTGGAAAACGGGGCGCTCTGGCACGAGCGCGACATCAGCAACTCGTCCGTCGAGCGGATGATCTTTCCCGACGCCACGGCGACGCTCGATTTCATGTTGAACCGCCTCGCCGGATTGGTGGAGACGCTCGTCGTCAATCACGAACAGATGCGCACGAACCTCGACCTGACCCGCGGGCTCGCCTTCAGCGGGACGCTGTTGCTGGAGCTCACCCAGAAGGGTCTGTCTCGCGAAGCCGCCTACGCGTTGGTGCAGCGCCACGCGATGGATACGTGGGACAAGGGTGGCGATTACCGCGATCGGATACTCGCCGATCCGGCCATCACCGAGGCGCTTTCCAAAGAAGAGATCGACCGCGCGTTCAGCCTCGAACAATCGCTGCGGCATATCGGGGCGATCTTCGAGCGGACGCTCGAGCAATGCGACGAGCCGCCGTCCGAGGCGCCCAAGTCGTGAAGGCACTCGTTCACGTCACGCTGAAACCCGATGTGCTCGATCCCCAGGGCAAGGCGATCCAGAAGGCGAGCGTCTCGCTCGGCTACGAGTCGATCCGGAGCGTGCGCCAGGGCAAGCTCTTCGAGGTGGAGCTCGACGCGACCGATGCAGCGGCGGCGCAGGTTCTGCTTGCGGAACTCTGCAAGAAACTCCTCGCAAATCCCGTGATCGAGGATTTCGAAGTCGTCAGCGTGACGGGATCCTAGGCGCGCGCAATCGGCATTTTCGCGCGGCGCTCCCCGCGAACCCGTTGTTGCGCGTGGTGCGTACTGGGGGACCGGGACGGGAGAGCTATTCGCTCCAACCCCATGTCGCTCACAGCTCTCCCGTCCCGGTCCCCCGCGAATCGGCTTCTCCGCGCGGAGGGAAAGAAACCGGTGCATCCAGGGGCCTCTCGACAGGAAGCCTTACCTGGAGTCGCGCTTCTAGTCGCGCGGGCCGTGGGTGGGTCTTTCGTCGGATGAGCCTGCGATTGCCCGCTGCATGAAGCCGCGGACGAACTCGTGGCAGATGACGACCCACAAGAAGAAGGGTGCGGCGTCGAGCATCAGCGAAACGATGCGGGGTAGTCGAAGCGACTGCGGGTACGCGGTCAGGTTTGCGGCGATGTGCATGAAGAAGAGGATCGCCAGACCGATCGCGGTCCCGCCGTAACGACGTCGAGTGCTCAAATTCGGGGTCAGGATCATGAGCGTCAAGAACGGGATGATGTTGATGTATCGGTCTCGCGCCGGCGTCGCGATTCCTTCGAAGCCGAGGCCCTCGTAGATCGCGGTCGCGATCGGGCTGTAGATCGCGTGGTAGACGCTCAGGCCCCAGGTCTGCCAGAGCCAGATGCACGTCGCCGTCAGAGCGACGAATTTAGCCAGGAATAGAACTGCCGGTTTCATCGCGCACGACCAGGTAGATCCAGAGCATCCAGACCGATGTGATCATCAAGATCAGTGTGCCCTGCCAGAAGTAGAGGTGGAAGAAGTCGAAGCTCTGGTTCGCGTAGCGGCCCACCACGAGGAGGCAGAGTATCCGCAGGACGTTGAATCCGTAGATGGCCGGAATCCCGAAGAGCAGACCGATTCCCTTCTTGCGCCAGCTGGTGGGAAACGCGAGAACGCAAGCCGCGTAGATCGCCATCTCGAAGAGCCCCGTGCATTCTCCGATGATCCGAACGCCGAACGACCCCAGATGGACCACTGTATCCCGGAGCGCCGCCTGATCGCTGAATGCGGCGAGCAACGCGTATTCGATCGCAGCCGTCGCGGTGACCAGGAACCGCGTGAGCCCCGGGAAGGTCGTCGTGACCAGCGGCAGGAGCAGGCCTACGGCCGCCAGATAGAGGGCGAAGAAGACGAGAAAACGCCACGTTGGGTCAGCGAAAGCGCGCTGCGTCCAGGCCAGGAATCTGGTTACCACGGTTCCATCATACCATCGCCCCTCGGGTCGGTCTTTGATTTGGCCCGCGCGCTCATTATGCTCCCCGCCATGGGAATGCAAATCAGCGGCAAGCTCCACGTGATCAATGACGCGCAGCAGGTGACGGAACGATTTCGGAAGCGCGATTTCGTGCTCGAACTTTCGGAGAACTCCCGTTTTCCGCAGTTCGTGCAGTTTCAGCTGACCGGCGACCGCTGCGAGCGCATCGACGGCTTCGAGGTCGGGGACGACGTGCAGCTGGAGTTCAGCCTGCGTGGGCGGGAATGGAAGAGCCCGAGTGGCGAGGTGAAGTATTTCAACAGCCTCGACGTATGGAACATCGAGCCCGCGAGTGGTGCCAAATCGCGGGACGACGATCCGCCGCTTCCCGAGGCCCCGCCGCCCGGAATCGACGACGAGATCGCGTTCTAGCGCTTGACTTGAAATCCGATGGGCCCACCCTCTCGAGGCTCCGGCTGACCGGGATGGGCTTCGGTGGCTGCTCGGCCTGCTGGTCGTGACAGGCAGGCGTGAATTCGCGTTCCTGGCCGGATCGAGTGGCAGCCGCGCATCGATGAGGAGGCGAAATGTCTGAAGGTTCCGTAGACCGCTCGGCCGAGCACGCACAGCTGGGCGCCGAACTTGCGAGCGAAGTGGCGCGGGTTCTCGTGGGACAGGAAGCCATGGTCTCGCGCCTGCTGATCGGCCTGTTCACCGGTGGCCACGTCCTGCTCGAAGGCGTGCCGGGTCTCGCAAAGACGCTGACGGTTCGCGCCCTCGCCCAGGCGATCGATACGGGTTTCTCCCGAATCCAGTTCACGCCCGACATGCTTCCCGCAGATGTGATCGGGACGGAAGTCTTCAACCCGCGCGAGGCGACCTACAGCATCAAGAAGGGTCCGATCTTCTCGAACCTGATCCTCGCGGACGAGATCAATCGCGCACCCGCCAAGGTTCAGGCCGCCCTCCTCGAAGCCATGCAGGAGCGCCAGGTCACGATCGGAGAAACCACGCTCCGGCTCGAGGAGCCCTTTCTGGTCCTGGCAACCCAGAACCCGATCGAACAGGAGGGCACCTATCCGCTCCCGGAGGCCCAGATCGATCGCTTCATGTTGAAGGTGAAGGTCGGTTATCCGACCAAGCAGGAAGAGCGCAAGATCGTCGATCGGATGGCGAGCGGTCACGCCGAACCCAGCGCAAAGGCCGTTGCGACACCCGGCCAGATTCGCGCCGCGCGGCAGGCCGTGGACGCCGTATTCATCGACGACAAGGTCTGCAACTACATCATCGATCTGGTCCACGCGACACGCGAGCCTGCAGCGGCCGGTATCGCGGAGCTCGATGGAATGATCGAGATGGGAGCGAGCCCGCGTGCCTCGATCTACCTCACCAAAGCCGCCAAAGCGAACGCCTTCCTGCACGGAAGGACCTACGCGACGCCCCACGATGTGAAGAACATCGCGCCGGATGTGCTCCGCCACCGCATCGTCCTGACCTACGAAGCGGAAGCCGAGGGCAAGAGTGCCGACGACATCGTCGATCGCATTCTCGTGGGCATCCTCGTTCCCTGACGGATCATGCAGGCCCGCGAAATCCTGCAGCGCGTTCGCGAGATCCAGATCCGAACCGGCCGTCAGGTCGCGGATGTGCTCGCCGGTGAATACATCTCGGTGTTCAAGGGCCGCGGCGTCGAATTCGAGGAAGTGCGCCCCTACATCATCGGCGATGATGTTCGCACGATCGACTGGAACGTCACCGCGCGGATGGGTGCTCCGTATGTCAAGCGCTACGTCGAGGAGCGGCAGCTGACATTGATGCTGATGGCCGACGTGTCTTCCTCGCAGGATTTTGGATCCTCGGAGCGATCCAAGCGGGAAGTCACGGCCGAATTGTGTGCGCTGCTCGCGTTTTCGGCGACACGCAACGACGACAAGGTCGGACTCACCCTGTTTCACGGCGGCATCGAACAGTACATCCCGCCGCGGAAGGGCCAGAAGCACGCGCTGCGCGTGGTTCGCGAGGTGCTCGCGCACGGATCGGAAGCGCCGGAGACGCCGACGCCCGATTCGCCGGCTGGATGGAGCCGGCGCTTCAGGAGCTGGCGGCGACCCCGCAGTCCGCGCGAAGCAACCGACATCGGCAAGGCGATGGAATTCCTGCTTTCGGTGAGCGCGCGCAAGAGCATCTGCTTCGTCGTCAGCGACTTCCTCGACGAGGGATTCGAGCGCGCGCTCGTCACCGCAAACCAGAAGCACGATGTGATCGCCGTGCTCGTCACGGATCCCCGTGAACTCCGGCTACCCGCGGTCGGCCTGGTCACGCTGCGTGACGCGGAGTCTGGTGTCGCTCGCGTCTATGACACGGATTCGACGGCCTTTCGAAGCGGCATGGCGTCGGAGTCGGCAGCTCGCGTCCGAAAGCTCGAGCACCGGTTGCGCGCATCCGGAATCGATTTCATCCACATCGATGCGGCGGGTTCGGTCGTCGAACCCCTGGTCCGGTTTTTCAAGATGCGAGAGCGCAGGAGCCGGCGTTGAGGTTGCGCGTCGCC
>Ga0210102_1000277_pt1 | contig 13936 bp, 10 predicted proteins | sample RushOxbow_ThreeS_4_FD_185563 | JGI IMG/M metagenome (GOLD analysis project Ga0210102, IMG submission 185563) | Wetland microbial communities from San Francisco Bay, California, USA, that impact long-term carbon sequestration -... | ecosystem: Environmental > Aquatic > Marine > Wetlands ...
GCCGAACTGCCGTACCGCCGTACCGCCTACCGCCGTACCGCCCGTCCGTTTTTTTGGCGGTCCGGGGCCGCCCCGCTGCCAATCCGCCATACCGCCCACCTATATTGCTCCGCAACCATCTCCGGAGATCTCTCCTGATGAGTCATCCTGAATGAGCGGCCGGGTTCTGGTCACCGGCGGCGCCGGTTTCATCGGCTCCCACATCGCGGAAGCCTACCTGCGCGCCGGTTGGGAGGTGGTGGTCCTGGACGACCTCTCCCGTGGCCACCAGCGCAATGTCCCCGCCGCCGCCCGCTTCGTCCGGGCCGACATTCGCTCGCCCGAGGCTCGTGAGTTGCTCGCCACCGGCGGCTTCAGCGTCCTCAATCACCACGCCGCCCAGATCGATGTCCGGGTTTCGGTGGACCAGCCGGCCCTCGATGCCGACATCAACCTGGTCGGACTGGTGAACCTGCTCGATGGCGCGGGCGCGGGCGGGGTCCGGCGGGTGGTGTTCGCCAGCAGCGGTGGCGTGGTCTATGGCGATCCGGAGGTGGTTCCGACCCCGGAGACCGCTCCCAAGCTGCCGATCTCGCCGTACGGGGTGAGCAAGCTCTCGGGCGAGTACTATCTCCGCGCCCTGGCCGCGCTCCGAGGGTTCGAGGGTGCGGCGATGCGCTACGCCAACGTATTCGGCCCCCGGCAGGACCCCAAGTCCGAGGCGGGTGTCGTCTCGATCTTCGTCTCCCGCCTGCTGGAGCGAAAGCCGCTCACGGTCTTCGGCGACGGACGCCAGACCCGGGACTACGTCTACGTGAAGGACGTCGCCCGCGCCAACGTGCTCGCGAGCACCGCGGCCTTTCCACCTGGTGGCGACCTGGATGCCCCGGCGATCAACATCGCGACGGCGAGCCAGCGCAGCGTCCTGGAGCTGGCCGACTCGATCGGTCAGGTGATGGGGATGAAGCCCGAGCTGGAGTTCGCCCCTCCCCGGCCGGGGGAGCTGCTCCGCAGCTCGCTGGACATCGGGAAGGCCAAGGCCATGCTGGGCTGGGTGCCGGAGGTCAGGTTCGAAGACGGGCTGCGCGAGCTGATCGACTGGTTTCGAAAGGAGGCCCGGTGATCCTCCAGGCCGGCGGCGCGGTGCCGCGCACCCCGATCGAGCTGGTCCTATCGGCCAGTCTCGAGACCAAGATCGTCCTGATCATCACGGCCGTGTTCTCACTGGTCTCCTGGTTCATCATCGTCCTCAAGTGGTGGCAGTTCCGCCGGCTGAACCGCCAGGCGGACCGCTTCTTCGCCGAAATGGAGCGGACGACCCGACTGCAGGAGGCCTATCATGCGGTGATGAAGCAGCCACCGTCGCCTTACAACCGGCTCTTCCGGGAGGCGATCACCTTCTACTCGGAGCTCCGCCCGGGGGCGCTGCGGGAGGAGCGTGGGGCCGACCGGAGCTCGCTCACGATGACCCAGCTCGAGGCGCTGAAGATGGTGCTGGGGAAGGAGGTCGCCGCCGAGCGCGACCTGCTGGGGCATTACATCCCCTGGCTGGCGACGATCGGCTCGGTGAGCCCGCTACTGGGGCTGCTGGGCACCACGATCGGCATCATCAACGCCTTCACCGGCATCGCCACCAAGGGCTCGGGCAACCTGGCGGCCGTGGCGCCGGGCGTGGCGGAAGCCCTGGTGGCCACCTTCGCCGGCCTGGCGGCCGCGATCCCGGCGGTGATCGCCTACAATCTGTACGTCAACCGGACCCGCTTGTTCGCGGGCGAGCTCGAGGGGTTCGCCAACGAGCTGATCGGGACCATGGCCCGGGAAGGAATGGTCTGACATGGCGAGTCTGGGAGGCGGTCTGGGAAGCCAGCGCGGGGAGATACAGTTCATGGCCGACGTCAACGTCACTTCCCTGGTTGACGTGATGCTGGTCCTGTTGATCATCTTCATGCTGACGGCACCGATCATGCAGGGCGGCGTGGACGTCGAACTTCCCCGTGCCGAGGCCCGGCCGCTCTCCCCCAAGGAAGGCATGGTGGTGACGGTGAACCGGGAAGGCCGGATCTTCGTGGACCAGACGCCGGTGTCCTACCGTGATTTCCGGGTGACCTTCCGCAGCCTGGTGGCGACCCGCAAGCCGACCGGTGTGTACCTCCAGGCGGACGAGCGCGTGCCTTATGGCGAGGTCGTCCGGGTGCTGGCCGTGATCCGGGGAGCCGGCATCCAGAACGTGGGTCTGGTGGCGGCGGACGAAGGAGCGTCGTGAACGCACGGGTCATCGACCGAAGCGAGCAGTCCGGTCGCGCGGCGGGGGTGATCGGCACGTTGGTGGTGCATGCGGCGGCCGCGGCGTTTCTCTTCACCCAGGCCCGGAGCGGCCCGCCCTCGCCCCCGGTCTACGCGGTCGAGCTGCTCGCGGCGCCGGCGCCGGCCCCCCGCCAGCGGGTGGCCCGGGAGGCGGTGCCGACACCGCCCCCACCCGAGAAGCCGGCCCCGGTGAAGCCGCAGCCCAAACCCAAGCCGGCCAAGACCGTCCCGGCCCCCGAGCCCAAGCGGCCGCCCCCGACCGAGCCCAACCGGGAGCCGCCACCCAAGACCCAGGCCCCGGTGACTCCGGCGCCGGGCGAGACCCCCAGCACGGGGACCGACGTCACCACGATCAAGACGCCCGGCCTCCAGTTCCCGTACCCCGAGTACCTGCGCAACATCGTGAACCAGGTGTACCGGCGCTGGGACCGCGAGGGGGCGCGGGAGAACGCCTTCGCCGAGATCAGCTTCCTCATCCTGCGGGATGGCTCGGTCCGCGACATCCACTTCGTGACCCGCTCAGGCAGCTTCGCCTTCGATCTCGGCGCCCAGGGTGCGGTCGAGGCGGCGGGCAACGCCCGCGCCTTCGGGCCGCTTCCCGATGGCTGGGATGCCGACGTTCTGCCCGTCAGCTTCTACTTCAAGCCGGCCACTCAATGAAACGACTGCCCCTCCTGCTGCTGGTCCCGCTCCTCGCCGGGGCCGCCCGCCTGCTGGCCCAGGACACCACCCAATTCCGCGAGGGTGTGCGGGTGGGAGTGGACTACATCCCGGGCATGCGCCCCGGCCTGGTGGTGCTACCCGGGCCCGGGCTCGATACCCTGCGCGCGATGGTCCGGCGCGACCTGGATTACAGCGATCGCTTCGAAATGGTGCAGGTGGACGATGCGCCGGGCAGCGGGACCGTCGGCCGCGGCGACCCGGAGGGCGGCGGAGCGAACCTGGGCATCTACAAGACACTGGGCGCCCAGCTCGCGGTGGAGCTGGTGGAGGCTCCGGCTGGGGTCACCGCCCGGCTGCACGACCTGAACGTCTCCAAGGTCCGAAGCGAGCAGACGGTAGGGCTGCCTCCGGTCACCGATCCCGAGTACCGGCTCGCGGTGCACCGTCTGGCGGACGAGGTCGCCCGGTGGGCCAGCGGTACTCCGGGGATCGCAGCGACCCGGTTTCTGTTCGTCGAAGGCGGACGGGTATACCAGATCGACAGCGACGGCGCCAACAGGGTGCCTCTGACCCCGACGGGGTTCACTGCGCTGTCGCCGGTCTGGTCGCCGGACGGGCAGCGTCTCGCGTACACCAAGCTGGAGGCGGGACGGGGCGGGGTGCTGGTGCAGTCGCTCGCCGGGGGGGAGCCGCTGGTCGTGCCGGGCGCAACGACCGCGCTCAACATCACTCCGGCGTTCGCGCCCGATGGGCGGACCCTGGCCTACGCCCACGCGGACGAGTCGGGGACCGACATCTACACCGCCAATGTGGCGGACCGCTGCTGCGCGCAGCGCTTGACCGTAGGACGCTACGCTGACAACTTGTCACCAACCTATTCCCCTGATGGACGGCGTATCGCGTTCGTCTCGACGCGAGCCGGACCGCCCCAGATCTACGTGATGGCCGCGGACGGGACCGACCAGGAGTTGCTGGCGCCCTTCGACTACGGCGCGACGGGCCCTTCCAACGCTCCCGAGTGGTCGCCGGACGGGGCCAACGTCGTATTCCACCGGGACGTCTCCCGGAGCCCTCAGCTCTTCGTGGTCGATGTCGCGGGTCGGCGGGTGCGGCAGCTGACCTCGGCTGGCCGCAACCAGGACCCGACCTGGGCGCCCGACGGCCGCCACGTGGCGTTCATCTCGGACCGGAGCGGGCGGCGGCAGATGTGGATCATCGACATGGAAACCGGCCGGGTGCGGCAGATCCAGACCCCGGGTGCCGCCCGGCTCCCCTCGTGGTCCCGGCGGTTAGGCCGGGCCGCGGTCGCCCCCAACCCATGAACTCGGAGTGATGATGCGCGCACCTTCCCTGATGCTCCTGGCTTCCGCCGTGCTCGTCGTCGCCTGCGGGGGAAAGAAACCGCCCGAGGAACCGGTCCCGGAGCCCGCGCCGACGCCCGCTCCCGCGCCCGCACCCGCCCCGCGTGATGACAGCGCGGAGCGCGAGCGGATGGAGCGCGAGCGGATGGCCCGCGAGGCCGCCGAGCGGGCCCGCGCCCTTGCCGCCGAACTGGCGACGATGATCAACTTCGACTTCGACAAGTCGGACATCCGGCAGCCGGACATGGCGACCCTGGACCGCAAGGCCGCGATCCTGGTCGCCAACCCGAACGTCCGCGTGCGGATCGCCGGGCACTGCGACGAGCGGGGCTCCGACGAGTACAACCTGGCGTTGGGCAACCGCCGGGCCGCCGCCGCCAAACGGTACCTCGAGAGCAAGGGGGTGGACGGCTCGCGGGTGGAGGTCGCGTCGTACGGTGAGGAGCGCCCGCTCAACCCCGGGACCACCGAGGAAGCGTACGCCCAGAACCGGCGCGACGAGTTCGAGATCACCGCTGGCGGCGACAACCTCGTCGCGCCCCAGTGAGATCGGCAGTTCTGGCCCTGGCGGGCGCGCTCGCCCTCGGCGGGTGCGCCACCAAGGGCGACGTTCAGATGGTCCAGGGTGAAGTGTCGCTGCTGAAGGCCGATATGGCCCGGCGGGACTCGGCCCGCGCGGCCCAGCTGTCCCAGGTGATCCAATTGCAGCAGCAGGTGATGGATTCGCTCACCTCGAGCCGGCGCGCCGTGGCCCAGCTCAAGGGCGATTTCTCCACCGATCTCTACAACGTCCAGCAGCAGCTGGTCCAGCTTCAGGAGCTTACCGGTCAGAGCCAGCAGCGCCTGACCGAGCTCCGGACTCGGCTGGAGGCGCGGGGCGCCCAGATCGAGTCCGCGCCCGGCGCCCCCGCGGCGCCGGGTGACACCGCGCGCCCGGCCGAAGGGGCCGCGGCGGCGTCCGCCGACCAGATGTACGAGGCTTCCCTGGCGCAGCTTCGCCGGGGTAGCCTCGCCACCGCTCGGCTGGGCCTCCGGGAGATGCTGCGGCGGTATCCCACCAGCGACCGGGTTCCCGACGCGCTCTACTTCGTGGGACAGAGCTATGCCTCGGAGAATTCCGACTCAGCCCAGGCCTACTACATGCAAGTGGTGGAGCGGTATCCGAAGTCGCCCCGCGCCGCGTCCGCGCTGTACAACCTCGGCCTGCTGGCGGAGCGGCGGAAGGACACCACCCGCGCGCGGGAGGCCTACCAGCGGGTGGTGCAGCAGTATCCGCAGTCCGACGAGGCCGCCCTCGCGCGTGACCGGCTGAAGACGCTGGGGCGCTGAGCCCGGGCGCCACCCCAGGAGATGACCGGCGCCTCAGGGGACATGCCGTTCCTCGACCACCTCGAGGAGCTCCGGTGGCGCATTCTGCGGTCGCTGGGCGCGGTGGTGGCGGGCTTCGGCGTGGGGCTCTGGCTGGTGCAGCAGTTTCAGCTGGTCAGCCTGCTCAAGCGTCCGATCGCCCCCTATCTCCTCGGGGGCAAGCTGGTGGTGACCAGCCCCACCGATCCCGTGATGATCGTGTTCAAGCTCGGGTTCCTGGTGGGGCTGGTGCTCGCCTCTCCGGTCATTCTCTGGCAGATCTGGGCCTTCCTGGCGCCGGCTCTCTACTTTCGGGAAAAGAAGGTCCTCGTTCCCGCGCTCTTCGCCGGGCTGGTGCTCTTCCTGACCGGCTCGATTCTGGCCTACCTGTTCGTGATCCCCCAGGCGCTCCGGGTGCTGTTCAGCTTCCAGAGCGAGGCCATCGCCCCGTTCATCACCTACGACAACTATTTCGACTTCGTCCTCCAGGTCTGCCTGGCGCTGGGGATCAGCTTCGAGCTGCCGCTCATCCTGATCATCCTCTCCTGGCTCGGTGTCATCGGGCCGAGCGAGCTGAAGCGGTTCCGGCGCTACGCCATCGTGCTCTCCTTCATCGCCGGCGCCGTGCTCTCCCCCGGGGCGGACGTGCTGTCGATGATCATGATGACGCTGCCGCTGCTGCTGCTCTACGAGGTGGGCGTGGCGGGGTCGGTCGTGGTCCACCGCCGCCGGGGCAAGCGGACGGTCGCGGCGGGTCTGGTGCTGCTGGCACTCCTGGGCGGGACCGCGAGGGAGACCTCGGCCCAGGTACCGGTCCGGAAGCCGGTGCGCACCACCCAGGACTCGGCCCGGGCCGCCGCCCGCCGGGACGCCACCGTGGCCGGGCAGGAGTCCATCGCCCCCGGCCAGTCGCTCGACAGCGCCACCGCCCGGCGGCTGGGCATCCCCACGGCCCCCAGCCGGAGCTTCGCCACCCCGGACTCGGTCACCCAGGAGCTGCTCGACCGCCCCGGCTACCGGGCCACCCGCTATCGCTCCGATTCGGCCACGGTCTTCGTGCAGGACCAGCGGGTGCGGCTGGAGGGCCAGGCGCTGACCGAGCGGCAGGGGTCCCTGCTGGAGGCCGATACCATCACCTACCTGCGGGAGAGCTGCATCCTCGACGCGGTCGGTGAGCCGCACCTGTTCGACCGCGGCCAGGTGCTGGTGGGCACGGGGATCCGCTACGACACCTGCATCCGACGAGGGATAGTGGAGAGCGCCCTGACCAACTTCACCGAGGGAGCCACCGTCTGGTTCCTGCGGGGAAACGTGGCCCAGGACTCGAGCTCCAAGCGGATCTACGCCGGGTCCAGCGAGATGACCAGCTGCGACCTGCCCACGCCGCACTACCACTTCGCGGCCCGCGAAGTGAAGTGGATCTCCCGCACCCAGCTGGTGGCCCGGCCGGTCACGCTCTACGTGCGTGACGTCCCGATTCTCTGGCTCCCGTTCATCTTCCAGGACCTGCGCCCGGGCCGGCACTCGGGGATTCTGATCCCCCAGTTCGGCATCAACGACCTGGTCCGCCCGACCCGGTCGTACAACCGGCAGGTGACCAACATCGGCTATTACTGGGCCCCCAACGACTACTTCGACCTGACCGCCCGGCTGGACTGGTTCAGCAACCGGTATGTCCAGTACGGGGTCACCGGACAGTATCGCTGGCTCAACCAGTTCATGAACGGCACCATCGGTTTCAACCAGCAGCGTCAGGTGGGCGGCGGCTCGGGGCTGTCGCTCCGGTGGGACCACCGCCAGAGCTTCGACCTCTCCACCACGCTGAACCTCAGCCTGAACTACGCGAGCGATACGCGGATCATCCGGAATAACGCAATCGATCCGCTCCAAAACACCCAGCAGATCACCAGCTCGCTCAACTTCTCCAAGCGGTACCGCTGGGGGACGCTCACCCTGGGCGGCAACCGCCGGCAGAGCCTGAGCGACGGAAGCGTGCAGCAGCTCCTGCCGGCGCTCACCATCGCCCCGGTGCCGATCGGCCTGGGGGGCAACATCACTTGGTCGCCGGGGCTCAGCATCACCAACAACACCAGTTCCAAGACGCCGCTGCCCGACCTGATCCAGGTGCTCCCGGGCGGCGGACTGGACACCATCGCGCAGACCGGCAGCAACCGGGTCACCGCGCTGAGCTTCGACACGCCCATCCGGTTCGGCGGGTTCAACTGGCAGAACTCGATCCGGGCGACGGACGAGCGCAACACCGGGCGCGATTCGGTCCGGTTCCGGATTCCCGACGCCGCCACGCCGGACCCCAACGACTCACTCGACGTGTACCAGATCTTTCCCGGCAGCTTCCGCAGCACGCTCGACTGGGACACCGGGATCAACCTGCCGGTCCTCTTCCGGGGCTCGTGGAAGTTCCAGCCGGTCGTCGGGATCGCCAACGCGGCGGCGGGGCAGCCCTTCAGGCTGCGCAACCGGGCCACCAACGGTGCCTGGGTGCAGCAGTCCAAGCGCTTCCGCTTCGGCATCAGCTCGGCCCCGACCCTGTTCGCCTTCTTCCCCGGGATCGGCCCGTTGACCCGCATCCGGCACAGCTTCTCCCCGGTGATCACCTACAACTACGAGCCCGCGGCGACCGTGCCCGAGGAATTCGCCCGGGCGATCGCCCGGCCGGGCGAGGCCCTGGAGCTCCGGAGCGATGCGCGGCAACAGCTCACCGTCTCCCTCAGCCAGACCTTCGAGGGCAAGAGCCGTCCACCGGCCGGCGACACGACCAATGCGAACGCCCGGAAGCTTCGGCTCCTGAGCATCAGCACCAGCGGGGTGACCTACGATTTCGAGCAGGCCAAGAAGCCGGGCCGGACCGGGTGGGTCACCGACGCGGTGACCAATTCCCTTCTCAGCGACCTGCTGCCCGGGTTCAACCTGAGCCTGACCCACGACCTCTGGGACGGCCAGGTGGGGACCGATACCGCCCGGTTCGACCCCTTCCTCTCCAACGTGAGCGCGAGCTTCGCGATCTCGGCGAATACCCTGCGAGCGGTGGGCTCGATCTTCGGACTGGGCGGCAAGAAGCCGGCAACGCGGGGGCGGGACGAGGACATCATCCCGACCTACGTCGCCGAGTCGGGCCGGCGGGCCCGCCCCGGCTCGTTCTACAGCAGCACCCAGGCGCCCATAGGCGCGGGGCGGGCCTTTTCGGCGAGCTTCAACTACTCGCTGAGCCGGCGCCGCCCCATTCCCGGCCAGCCGGTTCCGCCGGAGACCCAGAACCTGGGCCTGACCACTGGCTTCTCGCCCACACCGTTCTGGGCACTGAGCTGGTCTACCCAGTACAACATCACCGACGGGCAGTTCGAGTCCCACGTGGTGCGCCTGGAGCGAGAGCTGCACGACTGGCGGGCGGGGTTCAACTTCGTGCGCAACGCCAATGGCAACTTCGCGTTCTACTTCTCGATCTACCTGACGGATCTGCCGGACCTGAAGTTCGACTACGACCAGACCACGTTCGAGCAGTAAGCGACCCCGAAGCGGGACAGCGGGGCGGCAGGGGCGCGGGGCATGGTCCTAAGGGCCATGATGCTAAGTCATTGCACAGCAAGACAATACGTCGCAACACCTGGCCCGCTGCCCATCCGCCCCGCCGCCCCGCCTCCGTGGCATTCGTCGTGCTGTTCTCGACGGCGTTCCCTCTCCGGAGATCCCCATGCGTGCCTGGTGGCTTCCCACCCTGGTGGCGATCGCGGCGTGCAACGACGACTCGATAGGGCCCGGCACGCCTCCCCAAGCGCCGGCCACGCTGTCCAGCGTCAGCCTCGATGGCGCGATCGCCCTTACCTGGTCGGACAATTCCTACACCTCCGATCCCGATCTCTTCCAGAACTACCGGATATACAGCACGACCTACGACCTCGATAACGATCGCTGCGGCTCCAGCTGGTCGCTCGAGGGCACCACGGTGGCGCCGGAGTTCGTGGTGGGCGCGCTGCGCAACGGCTCGCCCCGGTGCTTCACCGTGACCGCGGTGAGCGTGGACGGCATCGAGAGCGACCGGTCCCCGTTCCGCGCCGACACGCCGAGGCCGGATGCCCGCAACGTGGTGTTGTACGCGGCCCAGGTCCAGGCCAGCCGGAGCGGGTTCCGCTTCTGGGACGACCTCAACGGCGACGGGCTGGCGCAGGACTCCGAGCTGGGCCTGGTCGGCAGCGCCAACGCGAACGACATGGATTTCTTCGTGGACCGGGATATCAGCGGAGACCTGTTCCTGACGCCCGAGCGGCTGGGGACCGGGGTGGAGTACTACGACGAGAACGCGCCGGTCGAGGATCTCACCAGCATCGACTTCGCCGCCGACCAGGCGTACCGGACCTCGGGGATCCTGGCCATCCCGGGCTACGGCTATGTGTTCGAGATGGACGGCGGCGACGGCTTCAAGCGCTACGGCGCGCTGCGGGTCACCCACGTGGGCCAGTCGTTCCTGATCATGGACTGGGCGTTTCAGACGGATCCGGGAAATCCGGAGCTGAAGATAGGGCGAAACGGCGGTACGGCGGTACGGCGGTAGGTCGGCTCCCACTCGGGCGGCCCTCCGCCGTCCAGGCACAGCGGAGGGCCGTCCTTGTCGGAGTCATCGTTCCGTCGTACCGCCCTCCCGCCCTCCCGCCCTCCCGCCTTATGTTCGGTCGATGTCCTCACCCACTCTCACACTCGACGGCCGGACCCTCACCATCGGGGACGTGGTGCGCGCCGCGCGCGACTCTCGTGTCCGGGTGACGCTGGATCCGGCGGCCCGCTCGGAGCTGGTTCGGAGCCGCGGCCTGATCGAGGCCGCCATCGCCTCCGGGCAGACGATCTACGGGATCAACACCGGGTTCGGGAAGCTGGCCAACGTCCGCATCGCGCCCGACCAGCTCGAGCTGCTCCAGGTGAACCTGATCCGGAGCCACGCCGCGGGCGTCGGGTCGCCCTTGCCGTCCGACGTGGTCCGTGGCCTGATGCTGCTCCGGGCCAACGTCCTCCTCCGGCCCACCAGCGGAGTGCGGCCGGAGCTGGTGGACGCGCTGGTGGCCCTGCTCAACGCCGGTGTGGTGCCCCTGGTGCCGGAGCAGGGGAGCGTAGGCGCGAGCGGCGATCTCGCCCCGCTCAGCCATGTGGCCCTCGCGCTGATGGGCGAAGGGGAGGTGCTGGAGAACGGTGGGGCCCGCCCCGCGGGGGCGGCATTGGCGTCGGTTGGCCTCGCGCCGTTCCGCTTGGCTCCCAAGGAGGGCCTGGCGTTCATCAACGGCACCCAGGCCCAAACCGCCATCCTGGCCCTGCTGGTGCACGACGCCCAGGTCCTGTGGCGCACCGCCGTCGGGGCCGCGGCGATGAGCCTCGACGCCCTGCGGGGCACCCCCGTCCCGCTCGACCCCCGTATTCACGAGGCTCGGCCTCACCGGGGTCAGCTGGAGGCGGCCGCCCTGATGCGCCGGCTGCTGGAGGACAGCGAGATTCGGGAGTCCCACCGGGAGGGAGATCCCCGCGTGCAGGACGCCTACAGCCTGCGCTGCGCCCCCCAGGTGCTCGGCGCCGTAGCCGACGCCATCCGCTTCGCCGCCGACACCGCGGCGGTGGAGCTCAACGCCTCGACCGACAATCCCCTCGTCTTTCCAGACGGCGCGGTAGTGTCCGGGGGCAATTTCCACGGCCAGCCGGTGGCCCAGGCACTCGACCTGCTGGCGATGACCCTCACCACCCTCCAGGCCATCGCCGAGCGGCGGGTGGAGCGGCTGGTCAACCCCGACCTGTCCCAGGGACTTCCGGCGTTCCTTACCCGGGACCCTGGTCTCTCATCCGGGTTCATGATGGTACAGATCACGGCCGCCTCGCTGGTCGCCGAGTCCCGTGCGCTGGCAATGCCGGCGAGCATCGGCTCGATTCCCACCGACGCCAACCAGGAGGACTTCGTGCCGATGGGCATGGCAGCGGCCTACAAGGCCCAGCGGATCCTGGGCAACGCCCGCCGGGTGGTGGCGGCGGAGCTGCTCTGCGCCGCCCAAGGCCTCGAGTTTCTCCGGCCGCTGCGGTCCGGCCGCGGTGTGGAGCGAATCCACGAGCGCCTCCGGGGACTCACGCCGCCGGTCCCCATGCTGGGGGACGACCGGCCACCGTCCCCCGACCTGGAACGCCTGGCCCGGGCGGTGGCCGAGGGGGAGCTGGATCCCGAGAAGGGGGGCGGGGCGGTTGCGTAGCCCCGCTGTCCCGCGTCCCTTTCCTCATCTTGCAGTACCCGGTATGTTTCGGTCACTCATGCTCTTATATCCCGGATTCCCCTTCTCCGCCCGAGTCGCATGAATCTGGAAAAGCTCAAGGACACGGCGCGGAAATTCGAGCAGAAGGAGGACTGGCGGCGGGCGATCGAGGTTTACCTCAAGGCCATCCAGCAGATCGAGTCGGGGCAGGAGACCTCCCCCGACCTTTCCCTCTATAACCGGGTCGGCGACCTCTACCTCAAGACCAGCGACACCGCCTCCGCGGTCCGTTCCTACGAGCGAGCGGTGGACCTGTACGCCGACCAGGGCTTCTTCAACAACGCGATCGCCCTCTGCGGCAAGATCCTGCGGGTCAATCCCGGCCGGTCGCAGACCTATCTCAAGCTGGCCCAGCTCCACGCCCGCAAAAACGTGGTGATCGAGGCCAAGCGGAATCTGATCGAGTTCCTCGAGCGGATGAACGCCCTGGGTCAGCTGGACCAGGCGTTCCAGTCGGTCAAGGAGTTCGCCGACCAGTTCTCCGGCAGCCAGGAGATCAGGCTCATGCTGGTCGATCTCCTCCGGGCCGCCTCCCGCGAGGACGAGGCCCGGGAGCAGCTGGAGAAGCTGGCCGGCGAGATCGAGGGCCGGGGAGAGCGGGTCGAGGGCCGCCGGTCGAGCGAGGGGATGCCGGCGCACGACCAGGAGCAGGCTATGGGACCGCGAGCTCGTCCGGGCTCGTTGGCCGGTCTGGTGTTCCTGGATACCGGGATCGAGGTCCCCACCGAGGCGGCCCCGCGGCTGGAGGAGGTCGAGGGCATCATCGAGGGGCCCGCCGAGGTCGAGCCCGAGGCGGTGGCGCCCGCGGAAGGGCTGATGCTGCCCGACCCCCTTGCCGTCGACCCGGTGGCGGAGCTCGAGGTCGCCGGGCTGGAGCCGGCCGGTGGGATGGATCTGGGTGATGCGGAGCTGATCCAGCCCGGCTTCGATGAGGATCTCGGGCTGGAGCGGCCGGACGAGGCCACGATCACCTTCGAGAGTGAGACGATATCCGGGCTGGAGGAGCCGCTGGCGATTCCCGAAGACGAGATGCTGCTCGAGGCGGAAGAGGAGCTGATCGTCTCGCTCTCGGAGGGGACGCCGCCCGCCGAGCCGGATGCTGGAATGGGGCTCGACCTGCTCGAGCCGGAGGGGATGGAGGAGCCTCCCGAAGGGGCGTCGGACCTGCCCATGGTGGCGGTGGGGTCCGAGCCGGTGCCGGCTGCCGATGTGGCCGACCTGGAGACCCGGATCCTCGACAACCCCGACGACCCGGAGCTCCATGCCCGGCTGGCCGACGCGCTGGTGTCCGGGGGGGACGAGCCCCGCGCGGCCGAGGAGCTGGACCTGGCGCTGGAAGCCTACGAGCGGGCGGGCGACTGGGCCGGCGCTGCCGCCATGGCGGACCGGCTGGTCATCCTCGCCCCCGATGTGATCCGGCATCATCAGAAGCGGGTGGAGCTCGCCTTCCGCGGCGGGGAACGGCGGCCGTTACTCGACGCCTATCTCGCCCTGGGAGACGCGCTGGCCCATGCCGGGGCCGACGAGAAGGCCCGGGCGGTCTATCGCCGAGTGCAGGAGCACGATCCCGAGAACGCCCATGCCGCAGCCGCGCTCGCGGGCCTCCGAGCCGGGGCGCCGCCGAGCCGGACGTCCCCACCTGCCGGTACCCCGGCCGAGCCGCCGCCGCCTCCGGCGCCGACCGTCACCGCCGGCGCGGCAAGCGCGGACTTCGTGGACTTCTCCGCGATGGTGCTGGAGGAGAGCGCGCCCAAGGACACCCGGATGCGGATCGACCGGCGGGATCCTGAAGGGGACGACGAGCAGCGGGAGTTCCGGGAGATCCTGGAGCAGTTCAAGCACGGCATCGAGCAGAACCTCGACACCGAGGACTACCAGGCGCACTACGACCTGGGAGTCGCCTTCAAGGAGATGGGGCTGCTGGACGAGGCCATCGCCGAGTTCCAGAAGGCGCTCCGGGCGCCGGAAGGCCGGCTCAGGACCTCCGAG
>Ga0210102_1000278_pt1 | contig 13908 bp, 7 predicted proteins | sample RushOxbow_ThreeS_4_FD_185563 | JGI IMG/M metagenome (GOLD analysis project Ga0210102, IMG submission 185563) | Wetland microbial communities from San Francisco Bay, California, USA, that impact long-term carbon sequestration -... | ecosystem: Environmental > Aquatic > Marine > Wetlands ...
CCGTGGGCCCGGAACTCCTTGTACGGCTCGTCGAACTCCAGGTGCCCCAGGTCGTGCAGGACCATGATGATGAAGCGGGAGTAGAGCAGGTGCAGCACCGCGTGCTCGTTCCCCCCGATGTACCTGGTCACCGGCAGCCACTTCCGGGTCCGCGACCGGTCGAACGGCCGGTCGGTGAACTCGGTGCTGGGATAGCGCAGGAAGTACCACGCCGAGTCGAGGAAGGTGTCGCTCACGTCGGTCTCGCGCCGGCCCCGCTTGCCGCAGACCGGGCAGGGCGCGTGGTACCACGACTCGTACCGCGCCAATGGCGAGACGCCGGTGTCGTCCGGGGTGAAGTCCTCGATCAGCGGCAGCTCGACCGGCAGGTCCTTCTCCGGCACCGGTACCGGGCCGTGCTGGTCGCAGTAGATGATCGGGATCGGCGGGCCCCAGTAGCGCTGGCGGCTGATGCACCAGTCGTGCAGCCGGTAGCGCACCACCGCCTTCCCCGCCCCGCGGGACTCGAGCCAGGCGGTGATGGCGCGCTTGGCCTCGGGCACCGTCATCCCGTCGAACTGCGCCGAGTGGACCAGCCGGCCCTGCTCGTTGTCGGTGTACGCGGTCTCCAGCGGCGCGTCCGCGCTGCCCTCGGGCTCGGCTACTACCCGCACGATCGGCAGCTCGAACTTCCGGGCGAACTCGAAGTCGCGCTCGTCATGCCCCGGCACCGCCATGATGGCGCCGGTGCCGTACTCCATCAGCACGTAATCGGCGACCCAGACCGGGATCGGCTGGCCGGTCGCCGGATTCACCGCGTGGCCGCCGGTGAACACGCCGGTCTTGTCCTTCTCGCCCACCTTGCGGGAGACCAGGTCCTTCGACGCCGCCTGCTTTCGGTACGCCTCCACCGCCGGGCACTGCCGGGGGGTCGTGACCGCATCCACCAGCGGGTGCTCCGGCGCCAGCACCATGAACGTGGCGCCGAAGACGGTGTCGGGCCGGGTGGTGTAGACCCGGATCATCGCCTCGCCGGCGTCGCCGTCGGGCTGTGCGGTACCGCCCGCCACCACGAAGTCGAGCTCCGCCCCCTCCGACCGCCCCAGCCAGTTGCGCTGCAGGGTAGTGGTGGAATCCGACCAGTCCATCTTGGCCTTGTCGTCCAGGTCGTTCAGCAGCCGCTCGGCGTACTCGGTGATCCGGAAGAACCACTGCTCCAGGATCCGCTGCTCCACCAGCGCGTTGCAGCGCTCACAGTGCCCGTTGATGACCTGCTCGTTGGCGAGCACCGTCTTGTCGTTGGGACACCAGTTCACCGCGGCGGCCTTCTTGTAGGCCTTGCCCGCCTTGAGGAGCTGGAGGAAGACCCACTGGGTCCACTTGTAGTAGGCCGGGTCGGTGGTCGAAAGCTCGTGCCGCCAGTCGAACATCCCGCCGATCCGCTTCAGCTGGCGGCGGAAGTTCTCGATGTTCTTCGGGATCAGGACCGCCGGGTTGATCCCCAGCTTGATCGCGTAGTTCTCGCTGTGAATCCCGAAGGCGTCGTACCCGATCGGCTCGAACACGTCATAGCCCTGCAGCCGCTTGAACCGGCCGTAGGTGTCGCTCCCGGTGAAGGCGAACATGTTCCCCACGTGCAGCCCCTCCGCCGAGGGGTAGGGGAACATCATGAGGTTGTAGAACGGCCGCTCGGCCCGGTCGAGGTCGGGCTCGTTGGTGTGGCGCTCGGCCCAGCGGGCCTGCCACTTGGCCTCGACGGCGTCGGGGTGGTAGGTGTCGCCCGGCGGGGCGCCGGCGGGAGCGGTCGGCTTGCCGATGTCGGTCATAAGGGAGCTAAATCTAGCCGGGGGGATGGGTTACTGCCATGAGAAAAGGGGTCGTCGCGCCCTGGCCAGCTCTACATGGCGGCTCGTCGGTCAGCACCTTGGCGATGACCGCCTGCGCCGTGGGGCCGGTGAACGGCGGCTCCCCCACCAGCATTTCGTAGGTCACCACGCCGAGGACGTAGACGTCGGAGCGGGCGGTGATCTCGCGCTCGCCCGTGGCCTGCTCGGGCGACATGTAGTGCGGGCTGCCGAGCGACATGCCGGTCTCGGTCATCCGGGTGCCGCCGGCCGTGGTGATCGCGAGCGCGATGCCGAAGTCGGCCACCAGCGCGCTGCCGTCGTGGAGCAGGACGTTCTCGGGCTTGATGTCGCGGTGGATCACGCCGTGGCGGTGGGCGTAGTCGAGCGCCGAAGCGATCTCGCGGGCGCTCCGCACCGTCTCGGCCACCGGTAGCTGCTTCTCCCGCCGGAGCCGGTCGCGCAGCGATTCGCCGTCCACGTAGGGCATGACGTAGTACGCGGTCCCGCCCACCTCGCCGGAGTCGATGAGGCCGAGAATATGGGGATGCTGCAGGTGGGCGATTCGTGGGGATGAGCCGGGTGGACGCGGTGGCCTGGCTCGGGCCGACGCTGCAGCGGTATCTCACCGGGGCCGCTCGCAACGAGGACGGGCCGGATGCCTGACCCGCGTCGAGTGCGCCAGGCCTCGGGTCGGGGGGGCTCCCGGGCCGAGAGCCGGCCTGAGCGGTTATCTTTAGGAGACCTTCCCCAACACCGGACTGATGGCCGATTCCCTAGCCGCGCTGCGCGAGGGCCTGCAGGACCGCTATGCACTCGAGCGCGAGCTCGGGCGCGGCGGGATGGCCACGGTCTTTCTCGCCCGGGACCTCAAGCACGAGCGCCCCGTCGCCCTCAAGGTGCTCCACCCCGAGCTCGCCGCGACGCTCGGGCCGGAGCGGTTCCAGCGCGAGATCCGCCTCGCCGCCCGACTGCAGCACCCCCATATCCTCACCGTGCTCGACTCCGGCGAGACCGACGGCCGGCTCTGGTTCACCATGCCGTACGTGGAGGGTGAGAGCCTGCGCGACCGGCTCCGGCGCGAGCGGCAGCTCTCGCTGGACGCGGCCCTCCGCATTGCGACGGAGGCCGCACGCGGGCTGGCCTACGCCCACGAGCACGGAGTGGTCCACCGGGACGTAAAGCCGGAGAACATCCTGCTCACCCGGGACGGAACGACCCTGGTAGCCGACTTCGGGGTCGCCCGGGCACTGGGTGGTGAGGACGGCCTGACCCAGACCGGGCTCGCTATCGGGACCCCGGCCTACATGAGCCCGGAGCAGGCCGCCGGCGACAAAGCGCTCGACGCACGGACCGATCAGTATTCGCTCGCGTCGGTGCTCTACGAGATGCTCGCCGGTGAAGCGCCGTGGACCGGGCCGACCGCGCAAGCGATCGCCGCCAAGCGGCTTACCGAGCCGGCGCCGAGTGTCCGCTCCGTTCGGCCCAACGTCGCCGCGGCGGTGGACGACGCCATCCGCCGGGCCCTGGCTCCGGTCGCGGCGGACCGGTTCGCCTCGCTCGACCAGTTCGCCCAGGCGCTGCAGACCGCCGCGCCCTCGAGCGCGGGCGCGAGTACGGTCGCGGCGAGCGCGGCGACCGAGGCCCGCCCGACGCCGCGCCCGCGCCGCCGGATCCCGATCGCCGCGAGCTCGCTTACGCTGGGCCTGCTCATCGGGCTGGGCGTGCTGTTCGGCTGGCTGCGCCACCGGGACGTGGCGCCCGACGCCAGCGGCGCCAAGCGGCTCGCGGTCCTCCCCTTCGAGAATCTGGGCGGCGCCGACGACGAGTACTTCGCCGATGGGGTGACCGACGAGGTCCGGGGGAAGCTGACCGCGCTCCCGGGTCTCCAGGTGACCGCGCGGAGCAGCTCGACTCAGTACAAGAAGACCACCAAGTCGCCCCGGGAGATCGGCCGCGAGCTGGGGGTGGACTGGCTCCTGACCGGCACGGTCCGCTGGGAGAAGGCGGCGGGTGGGAGCCACGTGCGAGTGAGCCCGGAGCTGATCCAGGTGTCCACCGGCTCGACGAAATGGCAGCAGCCCTTCGACGCGGCGCTCACCGACGTCTTCCAGGTGCAGGCCGACATGGCGGGCCAGGTGGCCCAGGCGCTGGACGTGGCGCTGGGCTCGCCCCAGCGGGCGGCGCTGGCGGAGCGGCCCACCGCCAACCCGGCGGCGTACGACGCCTTCCTCAAGGCCGAAGCCGAGTCGCAGAGTGTAGGTACGGCGGATCTGGCGCGGCTCCGTTTGGCGATCACCCTTTATGAGCGTGCCGTGGCGCTCGACTCCGGGTTCGTGCAGGCATGGACCCAGCTCTCGCGCGCGCACTCGCTGATATACTCCAACGGGTCTCCCAGTCAGGAGAGCAGGCACCGGGCGCTCGAGGCGGCTGAGCATGCACTGCGCCTCAATCCGAGCCATTTCCAGGGCTATCTGGCGCTCGGGGACTACTACTCGTCCATCCTGCTCGACTTCCGGCGAGCCTTGCGGGAATACGAGGCCGGGCTTCGCCTCGCGCCGAATCACGGCGAGCTGCTGGGGGCCACCGCCCTGGCCGAGACCAGCGCCGGCCGGTGGGAAGAGGCCTTGCAGCATTTTCGCCGCGCCGAGACGCTCGACCCCCGCTCACTCACGATTGCCCGCCGGATCTGCTACTCCTATCTCCGGCTCCGGCGCTACCCCGAAGCGGTCACGGCGGCCGATCGGGCCATCGCGCTCGCCCCCGACAATCCGGGGGTGCTCGAGAACAAGGTGATGGCGTATCTCGGCAGGGGTGACCTCGACGGCGCCCGGGAGCTGGTCGGGACGGCCAGCTCGACCTACGACCCTACCGCACTGGTGACGAGCTTCGGCAACTACTTCGACCTGTACTGGGTGCTGCCCCCGGGGCTGCAGGAGCTGCTGCTCCGGCTGACTCCGGGCGCCTTCGACGACCGCGCCACCTGGGCAACCGTGCGGATGCAGCTCCTGCACTTCCGCGACGACACCGCCCAGACCCGGATCTACGCCGATTCCGCCCGGCTGGGCATGGAAGACCGCCTCCGCAACACGCCGGACGACCCGCAGAGCCACGTGTTCCGCGGCCTGGCCCTGGCCTATCTGGGACGGAAGGCGGAGGCGATCACCGAGGGTGAGCGGGGGGTCGCGCTCGTGCCGATCGAGAAGGACGCGTACCTCGGCCCCTATCTACAGCACCAGTTGGTGCGCATCTACATACTGGTGGGTGAGCCGGAGAAGGCGCTGGACCGGCTGGAGCCGCTGCTCAAGATGCCATACTATCTCTCGCCCGGGTGGCTCCGGGTGGATCCCAACTTCGATCCGCTGCGGAAGAACCTGCGCTTCCAGCGGCTGGTGGAAGGAGCCGCATGAAGCCCGTCACCCTGGTCACCGGCGCGTCGTCCGGCGTGGGTCGGGCCACCGCGATCGCGCTCGCCGCCCGGGGCCACCGGGTCTTCGGCACCAGCCGCTCGCCTTCCGGCGACAGCGGGCCGGTCGAGATGCTCCCGCTCGACGTGCGCGACGAGGCCTCGGTCGCGTCCTGCGTCGCCACCGTCACCGGGACGGCCGGCCGGCTCGACGTCCTGGTCAACAACGCCGGCTACGAACAGGCCGGCGCCCTGGAGGAGCTGTCGCTGGAGGAGGCCCGGGACCAGTTCGAGACCAACTTCTTCGGCGTGGTCCGCATGGTGCGGGCGGCCCTGCCGCACATGCGGGGGCAGCGGAGCGGGCGCATCATCAACGTCAGCTCGCTGGCGGGCCTGACGCCGATTCCGTTCATGGGGATCTACTCCGCCAGCAAGTTCGCCCTGGACGGCTACACCGAGGCGCTCCGGCTGGAGCTGAAGCCGTTCGGCATCCACGTCTCCCAGGTCGAGCCCGGGTTCCTCCGCACCCCGATGATGGGCAACCGGAAGGCGCCCGCCCGCACCATCGCCGACTATGACCGCTGGCGGGAGCGCGCCTTCGCGGCCATTCGCGAGTACGAGGAGAAAGGCCCCGGAGCCGAGCTGGTGGCGGACACGATCGTGAAGATCGCCACCAGCGGGCGGCCCCGGCTCCGATATCTGGTCGGCGGCCAGGCCCGGTTCGTGGCCACCCTTCGGCGGCTCGCGCCGGAGGCGGCCTTCGAGCGCGGCTCCCGGAGCACGTTCAAGCTGGACCGGGAGTCGTGAGCGACGTTCTGCAGTCCGCGCTGACCGATCGCTATCGGATCGAGCGCGAGCTGGGCCGAGGCGGGATGGCCGTGGTCTACCTGGCCCGCGACCTCAAGCACGACCGGCCCGTGGCCCTCAAGGTCCTCCACCCCGCGCTCGCCGCCACCCTCGGGCCCGATCGGTTCCAGCGCGAGATCCACACCGCGGCCCGGCTGCAGCATCCCCACATCCTGACGGTGCTGGACAGCGGGGCCGTCGGGGAGCCGGGCGGGCAGGAACGCCTGTGGTTCACGATGCCCTACGTCGAGGGCGAGTCGCTGCGGGACCGGCTCCGCCGGGAGCGGCAGCTCCCGGTGGAAGACGCGCTCCGGATCGCGCGCGAGGCCGCCCAGGCCCTCCAGTACGCCCACGAGCACGACGTGGTCCACCGGGACGTCAAGCCGGAGAACCTGCTCCTCACCCGGGACGGCAACACCCTGGTGGCCGATTTCGGGGTGGCCCGAGGGTTGGGCGCCGCCACCGACGAGAAGCTCACCGAGACCGGGCTGGCGGTGGGCACCCCTGCCTATATGAGCCCGGAGCAGGCGGCCGGGGATCGCAATCTCGACGCCCGGACCGACATCTACAGCCTGGCCGCGGTGCTCTACGAGGCGCTGGCCGGCGAGCCACCCTACACCGGCGCCACCACGCAGGCGATGCTGGTCAAGCGGCTCACCGAGCCGGCGCCCAGCGTGCGAGCCGTGCGGCCGAGCGTGCCGGACGCCATCGACGGCGTGATCCGCAAGGCCCTGGCGCCGGTGGCAGCGGACCGGTTCGGGACGATGGCGCAGTTCGGGAGTGCGCTGGCGCTCGGAACGGCGGAACGGCGGAACGACGGAACGGCGGAACGGGGGCTCGAGCCGACGGTCGTTGCCGCGGCGCCGGCCTCGCGTCCAGCCGTTGCGCCGTTCCGCCGTTCCGCCGTGGTGCTCGTTCTCGGCTTCCTGCTGGGCCTCGGCGTGCTGTTCGCCTGGCGGCGGAGCCACGGCGGAACCGAGCCCGCGGGCGAGCGCCGGATCGCGGTGCTCCCGTTCGAGAATCTGGGCGATTCCACGCAAGAGTACTTCGCCGAAGGTGTCACCGACGCGGTGCGGGGCAAGCTCTCGGCGCTGCCGGGCCTCCAAGTCATCGCCAGCCGGAGCTCCAACGAGTACAAGCACACCAGCAAAAGTTTGGAGGAGATCGGGCGCGAGCTGGGGACGGACTATCTCCTGATCGCCCGAATCCGGTGGGCCAGGGGAGCCGACGGTACCAGCCGGGTCGAGGTGAGCCCCGAGCTGGTGCAGGTGAGCCCGGGCCAGCCGCCGACCACGAAATGGCAGCAGCCCTTCGAGGCGGCGATGACCGACGTGTTCCAGGTGCAGGGCGAGGTGGCCGGGAAGGTGGCCGCGGCGCTCGACCTGGCGCTCGGTGCGGGGCAGAAGGAGACGCTCGCCGAGAAGCCGACCGCGAACCTGGCGGCGTACGACGCGTACCTGAAGGGCGAGGCGTCGCGAGGACTGATCGAGCTCAATCCGCCGACGCTCAGATCCGCGATCACGTACTACGAGCAGGCCGTGGCCCTCGACTCCACCTTCGCGCTCGCCTGGGCCAAGGCGTCGCTCGCCTATGGTGGATACTACTTCAACGTCACGCCGGGACCGGCCATGGCCGAGGCCGCGCGGCACGCCGCCGAGCGCGCCGTCGCCCTCGCGCCCCGACTGCCCGAGGCCCAGCTCGCGCTCGGCAGTTACCACTTCACCGTGACGGGCGACAACACGACGGCGTTGGCGGCCTTCAGGGAAGGGCTCCGCCTCGCGCCCGACCACCCCGATCTGCTCACCGGCGCCACTCTCGCCGAGCAGAGCCTCGGCCTGTGGGGCCAGTCGCTCGAGCACGTGGAGCGCGCGCAGGCGGTCGATCCGCGCTCGGTGGTGACCGCTCGCCGGCTGGTGGTGACCCTGCTCCGCCTCCGGCGCTATCCCGAGGCGCTCGCCGCCGCGGAGCGCGGCCGGAAGCTCGGGCCCGGCAACCTGGACCTCATCGAGGCGACCGCGATGGTCCACCTGGCCCAGGGCGATCTGGACGGCGCCCGCGCGGTGATCCGCGGGGCGGCCTCCGAGACCGAGCCCACTGCCCTGGTGGCGACGTTCGGCAATTACTGGGATCTCTTCTGGGTGCTGGACGACGCGCAGCAACAGCTTCTGCTCCGCCTGCCGCCGAGCACCTACGACGGCGACCGGGGCACCTGGGGGATCATCCGGGCGCAGACCTACTACGCGCGCGGTGACATGGCCCAGGCCCGCATCTACGCCGACTCGGCGCGCGAGGGGTTCGAGGCGACGCTCCGGGCCACGCCGGACGATGCACAGCGGCACGCCTTTCTGGGACTCGCCTTCGCCTACCTGGGCCGGAAGGCGGACGCCATTCGCGAGGGGGAGCGGGCCGTGGCGCTCACGCCTGCCGAGCGCGACGGCTACATCGGTCCTTACCTGCAGCACCTGCTGGTGCGCACCTACATCCTGGTAGATGAGCCGGAGAAGGCGATCGACCGGCTGGAGCCGCTCCTCCGCATGCCCTACTACCTCTCGCCGGGATGGCTGCGAATCGACCCGGGGTTCGACCCGCTCCGGAGCAATCCCCGATTCCAGCGGCTGGTCGGGCCCGCCGCATGATCGACCTGCTCGCCCGCGCCAATACCTGGCTCAACGGGCTCGTGTGGGGGCCCCCGATGCTGGTGCTGCTGGTGGGCACCGGCCTCCTGCTCACCGTCCTGACCGGCGGGGTGCAGTTCCGCCGGCTCGGCACCGCGCTGGGCGAGGTGCTGGGCAAGCTCCGGCGGCCGGGCGCCGGCGAGGGGAACGTCACCCCGTTCCAGGCGGTCGCGACCGCGCTCGCCTCCACGGTCGGCGTCGGCAACATCGCGGGCGTGGCGACCGCGATCTCCATCGGCGGTCCCGGCGCGCTCTTCTGGCTCTGGGTGTCCGGTGTGCTCGGGATGGCGACCAAGTTCTGCGAGATCGTGGTGGCGCTGCATTACCGGGAGCGGGATGCGGGCGGCACCATGCGGGGCGGAGCGATGTATACCCTCCGGCGGCAGGGACTCCCCTGGCTCGGCTCGATCTTCGCCCTGCTGACCGCGCTCGCAGCGTTTGGCATCGGCAACATGGTGCAGGCCAATTCGGTGGCGCACAGTCTCGAGAGCAGCTTCGGCTTCTCGCCGCCGATCGTGGGATTGGTGCTGGTGCTGGTCGCCGGCGCGGTGATCCTGGGCGGGATCCGGCGGATCGCCGCCTTCGCCGAGATCCTGGTCCCCTTCATGGCGCTGGTGTACCTCGCCGGCGGACTGGTGGTGCTGCTGACCCATGCCGGCGCCGTGCCCGAGGCCATCCGCCGGGTGCTGGACGGCGCCTTCAGCGGCACCGCAGCAGCCGGCGGCTTCGCCGGCAGCACGGTGATGCTCGCGCTCCGGTACGGGATCGCCCGCGGGCTCTTCTCCAACGAGGCCGGCCTGGGCAGCGCGCCCCTGGTGCACGCGACGGCGAACACCGACCACCCGGTACGGCAGGGGCTGTACGGGATCTTCGAGGTGTTCGTGGACACCCTGCTGATCTGCACCACCACCGGCCTCGTGATCCTGGTGACCGGCGCGTGGGAGACGGGTGCCACCGGCGCCGCGCTCTCGGGCAAGGCGTTCGAGCTCGGGCTGCCCGGCACCTGGGGCCACCTCATCGTGACGCTGGGCCTGGTGCTGTTCGCCTTCTCCACCATCATCGGCTGGAGCTACTACGGCGAGACCGGCATCGTCTACCTGCTGGGCGCCCGCGCGGCGGTGCCCTACCGGATCGCGTGGCTGGTGTTCGCCTATCTCGGCGCGGTGGGGTCGCTGCACTTGATATGGGACATCGCCGATACGCTGAACGGGCTGATGGCGATCCCCAACCTGGTCTCGGTGCTGCTCGCCATCCCGCTGCTCCGGCGACTGCAGCGGGAGTTCTTCACTGCCGGACCGGATCGACGATTCTTAACGGAACAGTGAGAGGTACTGCCCGTACCCCTCCGCCTCCAGCTGGTCCACCGGAATGAACCGGAGCGCCGCGCTGTTCATGCAGTAGCGCAGGCCCGTCGGCTTCGGGCCGTCGTCGAACACGTGCCCCAGGTGGGAGTCGGCGTGGGCCGAGCGGACCTCGGTCCGCTCCATGAAGAGCTTGTGGTCGGTGTGAGTCGTGATGTTCTTCGACTCCAGCGGCTTCGTGAAGCTGGGCCAGCCGGTGCGGGAGTCGTACTTGTCCAGCGAGCTGAACAGCGGCTCGCCCGAGACCACGTCCACGTAGATCCCCGGCTCGTGGTTGTCCCAGTAGGCGTTGTGGAACGGCCGCTCGGTGGCGTCCTTCTGGGTGACGGCGTACTGCTCCGGCGTGAGCCGCGACTTCAGCTCCTTCTGGTCCGGCTTGGTATAGGTCATCGGGTCCCATCCCCCCGTGTGAGCCTGCGAGGTCGTGGTGGTACCCCAGAGCTGGCGGAGGCGCTCGTCCCGGCGGCAACCGATCCGGTAGGCCTCGTACCGCGCCGGGTTCTTCCGGTAGAACTCCTGATGATACTCCTCCGCCGGGTAGAACGGCGTCGCCGGCTCGATGGCGGTCACCACCGGGGTGGAGAACCGGCCGGACCGGTCCAGCGCCGCCTTCGACGTCTCGGCCCTCCGCTGCTGGTCCGCGTCCCGGTAGAAGATGATGGAACGGTATTGCGGCCCGCGATCACAGAAGGCCTGATCCGGGGTCAGCGGGTCGATGTGGTGCCAGTAGACCTGCAGCAGGCTGTCGTAGGAGATCCGGGCCGGATCGTACACCACCTCGACCGTTTCGGCGTGACCAGTCCGACCGCCGGACACCTGCTCATAGCTGGGGTGCGCCACCTTGCCCCCGGCGAAGCCCACAGTGGTCTCGAGCACCCCGGGGACGCCGTCAAATGCCTTCTGCATGGACCAGAAGCACCCGCCGGCGAAGAGCGTCACCTGCCGCACTGGAGGCCGGAACCCCAGCACCAGCAACGACATCCCGGCCAGGGCCGCGAGCCCGGCCCACCCAATCGTTCTCTGTCTCACCCGCGCTCTCCCGCTGGAGTCACCAAAGAAACGTATCTTGGGGGCCAGCGGATCCCCGGGCCGGCGCTGGCCGATCTCCGCGATACCCGCGACCTCGCGGGGCTGCCGCGCTGCCAAGACTCTGGGCTCCCGGCCCGAGCGGCTCCCGGCACGCCGCTGCCGGACACGTTCGCTTATATTTAGTTCCCCTTGCCACAATGGTACCCGTTGTCACAATCCCCTGTCATACCGCGGGAGCACCCTCATGGGTGAGCCGGTGGAGGATCTGCGCGACGCCCTGGCCGGCCGCTACCGGATCGAGCGCGAGCTCGGCCGCGGCGGGATGGCCACCGTCTACCTGGCCCACGACCTCCGCCACGACCGCCCGGTGGCGCTCAAGGTGCTCCTCCCCGAGCTCGCCGCGGCCCTGGGCCCGGAGCGGTTCCAGCGCGAGATCAAGCTCGCCGCCCGGCTCCAGCATCCCCATATCCTGACGGTGCTCGACAGCGGCGCCGCGGCGACCGGCGCCGGCCGCGCCATGCTTTGGTTTACCATGCCCTACATCGAGGGCGAGAGTCTCCGCGACCGGCTGGCGCGCGAGCGCCAGCTGCCCGTCGCCGACGCGGTCCGGCTCACCCGCGAGGTCGCTCTCGCGCTCGACTTCGCCCACCGGCACGGCGCCATCCACCGGGACATCAAGCCGGAGAACATCCTCCTGGCGGACGGCCAGGCGCTGGTGGCCGACTTCGGGATCGCCCGGGCCCTCGGCGGCGGCGACGAGCGGCTCACCGAGACCGGCATGGCGGTGGGCACGCCGGCCTACATGAGCCCGGAGCAGGCGGCGGGCGACAAGGGGCTGGACGCCCGGACCGACATCTACAGCCTGGGAATCGTGCTCTACGAGATGCTGGCGGGGGAGACCCCGTTCTCCGCCCCAACCGCGCAGGCGATGGTCGCGCGCCGGCTGCTGGAGTCGCCGCGACCGCTCCGGGAGGTGCGGGAGACGGTCCCCGAAGGGATCGAACGCGCGGCGGCCCGGGCGCTGGCCAAGGCGCCGGCCGATCGCTTCGCCACCGCCGCGGAGCTGGCCCGGGCGCTGGACGAAGCCGGGACAGCGCCGGCAGCCGCCACAGTCACCCGGCCGCAGCCCGCCATCTCCGCTGTCGCTCCACGCCACCATCGCAGAGTCCCACTCACCCTCGCGCTCGCCATCGGCTTCGTAATCGGCCTCGGCGTGCTATTCGGCTGGCTGCGATCGCACGGTAACGTCGAGGCGACCGGCCCGGGCGCGACCCGGCTCCTGGCGGTGCTCCCGTTCGAGAACCTGGGCGACTCGACCGTCGAATACTTCGCCGACGGGATCACCGACGAGGTCCGCGGCAAGCTGGCGACGCTGCCGGGTCTCCAGGTGATCGCCAGCGGGAGCGCCGCCCAGTACAAGCGCTCCGGCAAGTTGCCCCAGCAGATCGCCCAGGAGCTGGGGGTGCGGTACCTCCTCACCGGGAAGATCCGCTGGGAGAAGGGCGCCGGCGGTGCGAGCCGGGTACGGGTGAGTCCGGAGCTGGTGGAGATCGCAGGCGGCACGCCGACGACGCGTTGGCAGCAGCCGTTCGACGCCTCGCTTACCGATGTCTTCCAGGTGCAGGCCGACATCGCCGGCCGGGTGGCGGAGGCACTCGACGTCGCCCTCGGCAGTGGCGAGAAGCAGGTCCTGGCCGAACGGCCGACCCGGAACCTTCCCGCCTACGACGCCTACCTCAAGGGCGAAGAGGTCTCCCGCGGCCTCACCGTGGGCGACCCCGCCACGCTCCGGCGCGCACTGGCCTACTACGAGCAGGCGATCGCGATCGACTCCGGGTTCGCCGCCGCTTGGGCCGCCCGGGCCCGGGTCTTCGCCATCCGCTACTCCAACAGCGTGCCCGACCCGGCGCTCGCCCGCAGCGCTCTTGAATCCGCCGAGCGGGCCCGGGCCCTCGCCCCGAATCGGCCCGAGCCCTACCTCGCGCTGGCGGAATACCAGCGCAGCATCACCGGCGATCCGGCCCGCGTTCTGGAGTACGCCGAACAGGGACTGAAGCTCGCTCCGAGGGACGTGAACCTGCTGGTGATCGCGGCGTTGGCCAACCAGGCGGCCGGCCGGTGGGAGGAGGCTGCCAGACTGCTGGGCAGGGCCCAGGCGATCGATCCGCGCTCCGTGGTGACCGGATGGCGGCTGGCGAGGAGCCTGCTGTTCCTGCGACAGCACTCCGAGGCGCTCGCCGCCTGTGAGCGGGGACTGGAGCTCGACCCGACCCACCTGGGGCTGCTGGAGACCCGCGTGATGGTCCACCTTGCACAGGGCGACCTGCCGGGAGCCCGGCAGGCGGTCGAGCGCGGTCTGACCCTGGTAGATCCCGCGGCACTGGTAGCATACGTCGCCACCTACTACGATCTCTTCTGGGTCCTCGACGAGACGCGACAGGCGCTCCTGTTCCAACTCTCGCCGGCCTCGTTCGACGGCGACCGTGGCTCCTGGGGCCTTGCGCTCGGCGGGGCGTACGCGCTCAGGGGCGATGACCGTCGGGCCCATGCCTACGCCGACTCGGCGCGCGCCGCGTTGGAGGACCAGGTCCGCAACAATCCCTCCGACGCGCAGCTTCATGCCCTCCTCGGCGTGGCCTACGCGTACCTCGGGCGCAAGGCCGACGCGATCCGGGAAGGGAAATGGGGCGTGGAGGCGTTGCCGACCTCCCAAGATGGCTTCACCGGTCCCTACATCGAGCACCAGCTGGCTCGCATCTACGTCATCT
>Ga0210102_1000279_pt1 | contig 13905 bp, 12 predicted proteins | sample RushOxbow_ThreeS_4_FD_185563 | JGI IMG/M metagenome (GOLD analysis project Ga0210102, IMG submission 185563) | Wetland microbial communities from San Francisco Bay, California, USA, that impact long-term carbon sequestration -... | ecosystem: Environmental > Aquatic > Marine > Wetlands ...
GCGGGGACGAGAAAGAGCGGGGACGAGAAAGAGCGGGGACGAGAAAGAGCGGGGACGAGAAAGAGCGGGGACGAGAAAGAGCGGGGACGAGAAAGAGCGAGAGCGGGGACGTTGTTGAATAGTTGAATTGCAGCTGATACAGCTGCAATTCAACTATTCAACAACGTCCCCGCTCGCGCTTGTCGCTTGCGTCCCCGCTTGCGCTTGTCGCTTGCGTCCCCGCTTGCGCTTGTCGCTTGCGTCCCCGCTCGCGCTTGTCGCTTGCGTCCCCGCTGGGCCTGTTTGAGGGCGGCGCTTGGGCAACCGGGCGGGGATCAGTCGGCTTCGGGATGCTTGACGGTCAGGACGGGGCAGGGCGCGAGGCGTACGACGCGCTCCGCGACGCTGCCGAGCATCGCGTGCTTGAGGCCGGACAGTCCGCGCGTTCCCATCACGATCAGATCGGCGTTGATTTCCTCCGCGGCGAGATTGATCGCCAGCGAGGGACTATCGGCCGACAGCCGCGATTCGACCTTGATCCCCTCCGCCGAGACCTTTTCGTACCAATCGTTGAGCCTTTTCTCGGCGGCGTCGCGAATGTCCGCATAGTAGCCCGCCGGGAGCACGATCCCGTATGGGGAGACGCCCGCCGTCTGGATGTGATAGCAGTGGAGCAGATGAATCGTCGATCCAAACAGATGCGCGATCTGGATCGCGGTGTCGAGCGCTTCCCGGGAGTGCTCTGAAAAATCGATGGGAACCAGAAGTGTTTCGAATCGAGTCATGGTCGTTCCCCCTCTCTTCGGTTACACCCCCTGATTGTAGCATGATCTGTGCCAGCGTTGGCATGATCTGTGCCAGCGGTGGAGGCCGCGGGAGCAGCGTGGCTGCACTCGATGAGACAAGGCGTCACACTGCGGGGCAATCGGCAGCAGCCGGAAACCGACGAATTCGAGCCGGTGGAAGGCGATGGCTTCCAGATGGATTCAGCTGTGAGTGGCGAGAAAAGGATTCAGGCGTGAGTGGCGAGCGAACCGGGGCGTTTTCAGGCGCCTTCTTCAGCTATGGATTTCGACCCTTCTTTTTGTCGGCGGGATGCTACGCGCCGATCGTGATCGTCTACTGGCTCGGCGTGCTCTCGGGTGGCTGGCCTGCGCCGAGCGGTGCGTCGCCGATCGGGTGGCATGGCCACGAGATGGTCTTCGGTTGGGCGGTCGCCGCGTTGTGCGGATTCCTCTTGACGGCGGTTCCGAGCTGGACTTCCTCGCAACCGGTGACGGGTGCCGCGCTCGCATTTCTCTGGCTGCTTTGGTTGCTGGGTCGGGCGGGCATCTGGTTTGCCGCGTCACTCCCGAGCGGTGTCGGCCCCGCGCTCGACCTGTTGCTGATTCCGGGCCTGTTGATCTGCGTCCTTCCGCCGATCTATCGCAACAAGGAGCCGCGCCACTACGTCTTTCCGGTATTCCTGCTCGTGTTCTGGGTAGCGGACCTGCTGAGCCTGCTGCCCTACACGAGCGCCTGGCCCGACCGCGCGACGACCGGCCTCTATCTGGGCACCTACGTACTGATCGTAATGCTGACCATCATCGGCGGGCGCGTGGTTCCGAACTTCACACGCGGAGCCCTCCGCGCCCAGGGCAAGGAGCAGGGGGTCGAAACCAGCGAGCGCGCCGCCAAGGCGGCCATCCTGGGCGTGGTTTTTGCGCTCGCGTTCGATCTGGTCGTTCGAAGTTGGCCGGGCGCGGCGTTCGGGAAGCTGCTCAATGGCGCGGTGGCGCTGTTGGTCGCCGTGCTGCTCGGCTTGCGCGCCCGGGGCTGGCGGTTCCAGGACACCTTGGACAATCCGTTGCTCTGGATTCTTCACGTCGGACAGGGATGGTTGATCGTTGCGTTCGCGACGCGCGCGGTTTCGAGTCTGACCGGCTGGCTCCCGCCGACGGCCGGGTTCCACGCGCTGGGCGCGGGCGCGATGGCTGCGATGATTCTCGCCTTCATGACGCGCGCTCCGCTGGGCCACACGGGACGGCCGCTGCGGGCGACGCGCGTCACCACGTTCAGCTACCTGCTCGTCATCGGCGCGGGCGCGGCGCGGGTCGTGTCGCCACTGTTGCCGGCGAGCTGGCAGCTGCCGGGACTCGTTCTCGCGGGCAGCCTTTTTGCCGCCGCGTACGCGATCTACACCGTCGAGTACTTTCCGATCCTGACCCGCCCCGCAGTTCGCTGAGCAGCGACCGCCCAACTCTGCAGGCGACTTCAGTGCGGCTCGATGTGCACCGTGACGTCGCTTACCGAGAATTTTTCGCTGATCACCCGTTCGATCTCGTCCGCGATCGCATGGGAGTCCTCCGTCGACAAATTGCGGTCGACGCTCACGACGAGGTCGATCGTGGGGCCGGATCCGCCTTGGCGCGAACGGACGCGGCGGGTCTCGTGGACGCCATCGACCGCCAACGCCGCACTCGACAGCGCTTCGGGGTTGGCGATGCTCCGCTCGACCAGGATCGGGATTGCTTTCTGGAAGAGTCCGTACGCGAGGTAGAGGATCATCGCGGCGACGACGATGGATGCGACCGCGTCGAGCCAGCGGTACCCGCGCGCGGCGAACTGCCAACCCAGGATCACGGTAACCGTCACCAATACGTCGGCAACCGTGTGCTGGGCGTCCGCGCGCAGGATGTCCGAATCGAGTCGCCGCGCCCAGCGGTTTTCCCAGGTCGCAATCAGCACGTTGATGCCGAGCACTCCGATCATCAGCGCGAGGCCCCAGGGTTCTTGCGAGATTTCCCGGGGCTCGCGGTCGAGCGCGCCGAGGATGATTTCGATCGCCAACACCGAGAGCAGCGTGGCAATCCCGAAAACCGCGAGGGTCTCGAATTTTCGATGTCCGTAGGGGTGCTCCGGATCGGGGGGCGCACTCGCGATCCGGGTCGCGACGAATGCGACGGTGTTGTTGGCAAAATCGGCCAACGAGTGGATCGCGTCGCCGACGACTGCAATCGAGCCGGTCTGGAACCCGACCGTCGCCTTCGCGCTCATCACAGCGAGGTTCGCGAGCCCTTCGAGGATGAGGACGCGCTCGATCTTGCGATCGCGGTCAACCGGTGCAGGTGATGCCACCTCGGCCCCTCTCCGTTGGCTCGTCGCGGATCCCTGTGATCGATCGGCTCGAGCTGCGCCCGCAGCGTAGCGTTCGGGGGTTGGGCGTAGCCATTCGCCCCAGTTGGATGCGAGCAAGCGCTCTGCTATTTGCTCAGCCGCGCTCCCGGCTGGCACCGGATGTGCAATCCTCGAAGTCGAAGTCGAATCGAATGGAACGAATGGAACGAATGGAACGGATGGAACGGATGGAAGGCAGAGAACGGAGGTAGGAGATGGCTGCGGTGGTCTACGTGAGAGACATCATGACCGAGGAGGTCGCGACGCTGGAGTTGAACGACAAACTCCGGATTGCAGACGATGTGATGAAGCTCGGGCGCATTCGACACATGCCGGTACTGGACGAAGATCACGCGATCGTGGGCATCGTGAGCCAACGCGATCTGTTCCGCGGCGCGCTCGCGCGCTGCATCGGCTACGGCGAGTACGCGCAGCAGAAGCTGCTCGACCAGCTGGTCGTGAAGGAGGTCATGAGCCGAAACGTTGCCACCGTCAATCCCTACGCGCCGCTCCAACAAGCCGCTCGGATGATGCTCGAGCGCAAGATCGGCTGTGTGGTCGTGGCGGATGAAGGTCGACTGGTGGGCATCCTGACGGAAAGCGATTTCGTCAAGATGTACGCAGGCCCCGAGTGACGCGCGTAGCGCCGCCGCTTCAGAGCAGTTTGCGAAGCTTCGCGTAGCCTTCCTTCATCTCCGCGAGCGCGAGACTCGCGGCTTCTCCGACCTCTCCCGCGACTTCTCGCCCGGTCTCGCCCGCGCTCTTGAGCTTCGATTCGACGTGCTGCCACTGCTTCTCGACCTGATCCCACTGCTTCTGTGCGTCCATCTTGCCGAGGTGCACGCGCACCCGCAGCTCGTCGCGCGTCGTTCGCAGATCTTCGAGTTCCTTCTCCAGCCGTTCGCGCAGTGTCATCGCTTGCGTTCTCCTATGCTGTTTCGAATTCGTTGGGCCGACTCTTGGCGGGCGATCACGCCTTGCCTCCTGCAGATTTGGCTGCGGGAACGTGCACGGTCATGACGGGGCACGGAGCGAGCCGGACGGTTCGCTCGGCAACACTCCCGAGCATGACGTGTTTGAATCCCGACAGCCCACGCGTGCCCATCACGATCAGGTCCGCGCCGAGATCCTCCGCAGCCGTGACGATCGCTTCGGACGGCGCTTCCGAGATGGTCGAAGCGTCGACCGAAATACCCGCCGGGACGTGCTTCTCCCGCCACTCGGCGAGCTGTTGAGACGCCGCCGCCTCGATCTCGGCGAAGTACCGCGAGGGGATGGCGATGCCGTAGGGCGAAAGTCCTCCCGGCTGGATCTGGTAGCAGTGGAGGAGGTGGATCTTCGAGCCGAACGCCCTGGCGATCTCGACCGCCGCTTCGAAAGCCGCGGTCGAATGCTCCGAAAAATCGACCGGAACCAAGATCTGCTCGAAACGCGCCATGCTCCGCCCTCCGTGCCCAATCTTGCCACAATTCTGCTTACGAATAATCACTGAGCCCGCGACGGCAAGGGAAACTGGGCGACTTTGCGCCGTTTAGCGGCGGTTGGCGTCCGCCTGGGGCAGATTGTCCCTGAGTCTGGCTCCGGCGGGGTGCAGCGGCTTCCGGGCTGGCACGCAATCTGCTGGAATGTGACGGGTAGGCGGCCGGTCGGCCGGTACGGGTTACGTTCGTGAGGCGGGGCTTCGATCGGGCACGAGCGATCTTGGAGAGGGGTAATTGCATGAGGGTGCCGCTTTCGAGCCGCAGGCTATGGCTGACCGCTGCGCTGATCGGACTGCTGAGCGCGGGCGCTCGCGGCGACGAGCCATATCCGGACACGAAGAGCGTCATGGCCGAGATCGTCGAGGCGCTGCGGGTGATTCTTCCGCTGAGTCTGGATGGGGAGCGATTCAGCGATCCCGCCAACCGGGCCGCGGTGGACGCCGCGCTCGAAAGCCTCGCACGCAACGCCAGCAGCCTCGAGTCGCATGCTTCCCGTGCGGAATTGGGCTTCGCCCATCTGAGCGAAAGCCTCGCGCGCGACAGCCTCGAGATTCGAAACCGTTTTACAGCGGGTCGCGTCGATGAGGCGCAGTTTCTGTTGCAGCACCTGACCGAAACGTGCGTGGCCTGCCACTCCAGGCTGCCCGACGATCGCGAGCACCCGCTCGGCAGGCGGCTCACGGAAGAGAGTGCGATCGCCGCGCTTCCGCGCGAAGAGCGCGTGCAGTTCGAAGTCGCGACGCGCCAATTCGATCGCGCACTCGCAACCTACGAGTCGCTGTTTGCGGATCCCAACGCGTCGATCGCCGAACTGGATCTCTCCGGAGACCTCGAGAGCTACCTCGAGCTGTGTCTGCGGGTGCAGGGCGACCCAGACCATGCGATTGCGAGCCTCGAGCGACTGGCTGCGCGGAAGGATCTGCCGAGCAGGTTGCAGCCGAACATCGCGGCCTGGATCGAGGCGCTGCGATCACTCGAAGCGGTGCCGGAAAGCAATGCGATTGAACAAGCGCGCCAATTGATCAAACCCACACTCGAGAGTCCGCGCGGCTCCAACAGCGCCGAGCTCGTGCGCCTGATCGCAGCGTCGGGCCTGCTGCATCGCTACGTGGCCTCGACGCTCGATCTGCCGCAGCGGGTTGGCGAAGCCTACTACCTGCTCGGCGTGATCGAGTCGCGCGTGGGGCGTTCGTTCTGGGCTTCGCAGACCGAATTCTTTCTGGAAACGGCGATTCGAATGGGTCCGAAGCAGCCCTACGCGGACCCCGCCTTCGCGCTCCTCGAGGAGTTCCTGATCTCGGGATACACCGGATCCGCGGGCACCCAGGTTCCCCCGGATGTCGTCGAAAGGCTGCGCGAGCTCGACGAGCTGATGAAGCGCGCGCGAAAGCCGGGCCCGGCTTGAGTGGACTGGCCCGGAATCGGGACCCTGGATGCGATCGCGCCGCTGCGCCCGTCGAATGGATCGAGCTGGGTCGAGGTGGATCTGGATTGATTGAGGTGGATCGAGATTGATTGGGGTGGTGGGTAGCGGCTGAGGGGTTCGAAGGGCGGAGCGCCGTGCTCGCGCTCTCGATCGGAGTCGGTATGGTCGACTGGTTTGCGCCCGAGACGCTCGCGAAATTTGCACAACCCGACGCGTATCCGACGGATTCGAGCGCTGATCGGGGTGTTGCGTGGATCCAAACCCATCTCTCGCACGTCTTCCTGACGGAGCGTCGCGTCTACAAGCTTCGCAAACCGGTCGATCTCTCCTTTGTCGATTTCACGACCCGTGAGCAGAGAAACGCCGACTGCGCGCGGGAGATCTCGCTCAACCGGCGCCTCGCACCGGACGTCTATCTGGGCGTGGCGCCACTTCTGACCGATGGGCATGCGTGTTGGGTGGGACCGATCTCCGAGGCTGCGAATCTCGGCGCCGATGCCCCTGAACACTTCGTGGTGATGCGACGGCTGCGCGATGGCACAGATGCGCTGTCCTTGCTGGAGAAGGGCGCGCTCTCCGCGTTGCAGATCGATCGCCTGGCGCGCCGGATCGCGCGTTTCCACGAGAAATACCAACTGGGCGCCCCCGCGCCCTTCGCGGCCACGGCGTGGCACGCGCGCTGCGTGGACCCGGTCGAGGAATGCTTTCGCAGCCTCTTTGCAGTCCTGGAAGATGGCGATTTGCGCGTGGGACTCGCGGAGGTGGCCGATTCGATGCGCGATTTTGCCAAGCGCCAGCAGCAGCGATTCGAAGCGCGCCGGCTCTCGGGTCGCGCCGTCGATGGTCATGGCGATCTGCACCTGCAGCACATCTGGTTCGAGCAGGACGATGCGGACCCCGTGATCATCGACTGTCTGGAGTTCAGCGAAGAACTCCGGCAGATCGACACCGCATCGGAAGTGGCGTTTAGCGCGATGGATCTTCGCTATCGGGGCCAACGGTTGCTCGCCGAGCGTTTCTTGCGCAGTTACGCGAGCGAACGAGACGATTTCGATCTGTATGGCGTGGTCGATTATTTCATCACGTATCGAGCCCTGGTCCGCGCCAAGGTCGCTGCGATCGCGAGTGTCGATCCGAGCATCGAAGCGGGTCAACGCTCGCGGGCTGCGGCGAGTGTCGCCCGCCACCTCGAACTCGCGGGCGAGGTCATGCGGGGGCGGGCAGCGGGCTTTCTGGCGTTGGTGGGCGGTGTGGTGGGTACGGGCAAGAGCACGGTTGCGGATGCGCTCGCCGAACTCCTCGGCGGGGTGGTGATTTCCTCGGACCGCGTGCGCAAGCAGCTCGCCGGGTTGCCTCCGACGAGTCGGGTTCGCGCGCTTCCCGACGAGGGGTTCTACGCGCCCGAGGCGGTGGAGCGCACCTATGCGGCGCTGTTCGAGCGCGCCCGTCCGGTCGTCGCCTCGGGACGGGTGGCGATCCTCGATGCGACCTTCAGCCGGCGCCGCCACCGGGCCATGGCGGCCGATCTGGCGGCGGAACTCGGTGTCGGCCAGCGCATGATCGAAGTGCGCTGCGCTCCCGATGTTGCGCGCGCGAGGCTTGCGCGGCGCGAGGCCGAAGGATCGAACGCATCCGATGCCGGCCCCGCCTTCTACGAGCGCAGCGTCGCCCGCTTCGAACCCGTCGAAACATCGGAGCGCCCCCTCGTCGTTCGCACGGACGTCGACGACTGGCGCGAGACGCTGGAAGGCGCCGTCCACAATCTCCGTCGTTGACGGGTTCTCGCAGGGTCGGCGGCCGGGCGGCCGGACGGCTGGGTGGCTGGACGGCTGGACGGCTGGGCGGCGGCTGCGTCCAGCCCGGGGCGATGCCCGAAGCGACCGAAGTAGCTATGGTTTTGCGCCTCGATGCGGGCGCTGCGGCCCCTGCGCGTCCGAGCGATGCGATCGCCGGTCTGGCCTTCTCGCGAGGTGGCGCCCACAGGAGATGAGAGATGAGCGAGATCCCCAAGAAAGCGGCTGACCTGACCCGCTGGCGCGAGCTCGCCCGCAAGGAGCTGCGCGGCACCGATCCCGATCGGTTGGTGTGGCGGACGCCAGAAGGCGTGAACGTCAAGGCGCTCTATACCGCGGCCGACATCGAGGAGCTGGAGTTCACCGATACACTTCCGGGGATGGCGCCGTTCGTTCGGGGACCGCGCGCCACGATGTATGCGAATCAACCCTGGACGATCCGCCAGTACGCGGGCTTTTCGACCGCAGAAGAGTCGAACGCCTTCTATCGGCGCAATCTCGCGGCGGGCCAGAAGGGCCTGTCGGTGGCGTTCGATCTCGCGACCCACCGCGGTTACGACTCTGATCATCCGCGCGTGACCGGCGACGTCGGCAAGGCCGGTGTGGCGATCGATTCCGTCGAGGACATGAAGATCCTCTTCGATGGAATCCCGCTCGATCAGATGTCGGTGTCGATGACGATGAACGGCGCGGTGTTGCCGGTGCTGGCGTCGTTCATCGTGGCGGGCGAGGAACAGGGATGCCCGCGCGAAAAGCTCACGGGCACGATTCAAAACGACATCCTCAAGGAGTTCATGGTCCGCAACACCTACATCTACCCGCCCGAACCGAGCATGCGGGCGGTGGCGGACATCATCGAATTCACCAGCGAGAACATGCCGCGTTTCAATTCGGTTTCGATCAGCGGTTATCACATGCAGGAAGCGGGCGCGACGACGACGCTGGAGCTCGCCTTCACGCTCGCGGACGGTCTCGAATACGTGAGAGCGGCGCTGTCCAAGGGATTGGAGATCGATCAGTTCGCGCCGAGGCTGTCCTTCTTCTGGGCGATCGGAATGAACTTCTACTTCGAGATCGCCAAGCTGCGCGCAGCGCGCCTGATCTGGTCGGAGCTGATTTCCGGGTTCCAGCCGAGGGATCCCCGCTCGCTGATGCTTCGGACGCACTGTCAGACCTCGGGTGCGAGCCTGACCGAACACGACCCGATCAACAACGTGATCCGGACGACCATCGAAGCGATGGCGGCGGTCTTCGGCGGTACCCAGTCGCTGCACACCAACGCCTACGACGAGGCGCTCGGCCTGCCGACGGACAACACGGCGCGCACGGCCCGAAACACCCAGCTGATCCTCGCTGAGGAAACCGGGATTCCCGCCGTGATCGACCCGTGGGGCGGCTCGTATTTCATGGAGTCGCTGACGGCCAGCGTGGCAGCCGAGGCGCGCAAGATCATCGCAGAGGTCGAACAGCTCGGGGGGATGACGAAGGCGATCGTCGCGGGCATGCCGAAGCTGCGGATCGAGGAGTGCGCGGCGCGGCGACAGGCGCGCGTCGATCGCGGCGACGACACGATCGTCGGTGTGAACAAATACAAGCTCGACGAGGAGGCCGAACTCGATCTGCTCGACATCGACAATGAAGCGGTGCGAAAGGCCCAGATCGCTCGACTCGAATCGATCCGCGCCAGTCGCGATGCGAGCGAGGTCGAGCGGACGCTCGATGCGCTTCAAGAGGTTGCGCGCAGCGGCGCGGGCAATCTGCTCGAGGCTTCGATCGAGGCCGCGCGAGCGCGCGCGACGGTCGGAGAAATCAGCGAAGCATTGGAGCGCGTCTTTACCCGCTACCGGGCCGACGTACAATCCGTCTCGGGAGTGTATCGCGGCGTGTACGAGGGTGACGCGGAATTCGACACGGTACTCGCCGAGGTCAAAGCCTTCGCGGCGGCGGAAGGACGTCGCCCGCGCATGTTGGTCGTCAAGCTCGGCCAGGACGGACACGACCGCGGGATGAAGGTCATCGCGACCGCATTCGCAGACCTCGGTTTCGACGTGGACGTGGGGCCGCTGTTTCAGCTGCCCGCAGAGGCCGCCCGCATGGCGGTCGACAACGACGTGCACGTGGTCGGCGTTTCGAGCCAGGCTGCGGGCCACAAGACCCTGGTCCCCCAACTCGTGCGGGAACTCGAAAAGATCGGTGCGCACGGCGTGGCCGTGGTGGTCGGCGGAATCATTCCGCCGAAGGACTACGCGTTCCTGAAGCGCAAGGGGGTGGCGGCGATCTTCGGACCGGGGACCGCGGTGCCCAGTGCCGCGCGCGAAGTGCTCCAGGTGATCCGAGCCCGGAGCTCATGAGCCAGCAAGTGCGCTCTGCGCAGGAAGAGGCCAGGGCCATTCGCGGCGGCGATCGAAAGGCCATGGCGAAGGCGATCACGCTGCTCGAAAGCAAGCGGCCCGAAAAGGCCGAGCGGGGCCGTGCGATTCTCGAAGCACTCGTGCCGCACACGGGCCGCTCGCTGCGCCTGGGGGTCACCGGCCCGCCCGGCGTGGGCAAGAGCACCTTCATCGAGAGCCTCGGGATCTACCTGCTCGAGCGCGGCCACCAGGTCGCGGTGCTCGCGGTCGATCCGAGCAGCCCCGTCACGGGCGGCAGCATCCTCGGCGACAAGACCCGGATGGAGCGGCTGGCCCAGCAGGCCGGCGCGTTCATCCGGCCGTCACCCTCGGGCGGTTCGCTCGGGGGCGTCGCGGAGCGCACGCGCGAGGCCATGTTGGTCTGCGAGGCCGCGGGCTATGACGTCGTGATCGTCGAGACGGTCGGGATCGGGCAAAGCGAGGTCAGTGTGCGCTCGATGGTCGATTTCTTCCTCGTGCTGCTGCAGCCCGGTGCCGGGGACGAACTCCAGGGCATCAAGAAGGGCGTGCTGGAGCTCGCCGACAGCCTCGTGGTCAACAAGGCGGACGGCGCGCAGCGCGAGGCCGCGGAGCGCTGCGCGGGCGAACACGCTCGAGCGCTCGGGCTGCTTCACCCCCGCTCCAAGACGTGGACGCCCCGCGTGCTGATGGTGAGTTCGCTCGAGGGCAACGGGTTCGACAGCGTCTGGGAAGCGGTCTTGGAGCACACGGCCGCGCTGGAGTCGAGCGGTGAGCGCCAGGCCCGGCGCAGGGAACAGGCGCGACAGTGGATGTGGAGCCTGGTCGAGGAGGGACTCCGGGATTCGTTTCGCGCCCACCCGGAGGTTTCCAGTCGGATTGATCCCCTCGAGCGAGCCGTTCAGAACCTCGAGATCAGCCCCGCGGCGGCCGCCCGAACCCTGCTGGAGGCGTTTCGTTCCTAGCAGGCGCCCGGCCTGCGCCGCACTCTCGGCGGGGCGCCCGGGGTACTGCGGCAGATAACGGGCCCAACTGCTCGCTGTGGAACGCAGAACAAAGCGGCATTCGATTGGAGTTGGCGCTTCACTCGAGCGCTTCGCCTGCCGATGGGTGGAAGGTCCGGGTCTTCCCGGGCCTGTTGGAGGCGGTCGCAGGCCATGGTCCAGATCAACATGACAGAGCGGGAAATCTCCGTGAAGGTGGTCTATTACGGGCCCGCGCTGTCGGGAAAGACGACCAACCTGCAAAAACTCCACGAATTGATCAGCGCCGATGCGCGCGGGAAGATGGTCACGCTCGATACCGCGGACGATCGCACCATGTATTTCGACTTCTTGCCGATCCAGTTCGGCACCGCCAACGGCTTCTCGATCAAGATCAAACTGTTCACCGTGCCCGGCCAGGTGATGCACAAATCGACCCGGAAGGTCGTGCTCGCCGGCGCGGACGCCGTCGCATTCGTCGCGGATTCGCAGCGCTCGGCCGCGGGAGCAAACGCGTATTCGTGGCGCGACATGGAGGCGAACCTCAAGTCGAACGGGATCGACTTCGAGCAGATCCCGAAGGTGATCCAGTTCAACAAACGCGATCTGCCCGACGTCAAACCGCTGCAGGAAATTGCGGACGCCTGGGGCGAGTTGCCGACCTTTCCCGCAGTCGCGCCCCGCGGTGAGGGCGTGTTGGAAACCTTCCGCGAACTCTTGAGCGGCCTCTATCGAACCATCGATTCGAAGCACGGTTTTGGTGCGAACTTCGGCATCACCGAGCAGGATTTCCTCAAGGGCGTCTTCGCGAACATCCAGAATCCCTGATCCGCCGCGCCGGATCGGCGCACGCCCTCCCGCGATCCAGGGCCCACGCGCCCAATTTGACACCCGAAATGGCCACTGATAGCGTTGTGTGGCCGCCTTAACCCGCGTCCCGACACACATTTCGGAGCCGCAACCCCCGTTCGGGAGCCCGCCCGCCCATGTCGAAGTCTCGTGCGAAACTCCGCCTCGAGCTGAACCAGGAGGACATCCGGAAGGCGATCGCTTCGGTGGAAGCCGCCATCGCGGACATCGGTGCGGGCAAGATGGTGATCCTCGTCGACGATGCCGATCGAGAGAACGAGGGAGACCTCTGCATCGCGGCCGAAAAGGTGACCCCGGAAGCGATCAATTTCATGGCGAAATTCGGTCGCGGTCTGATCTGTCTCTCGCTCACCGAGGAGCGGCTCGAGCAGTTGGATCTCTCGATGATGGTTCCGGATCACGAAAACACCTCCGGCTTTGGAACCGCGTTCACGATCTCGATCGAGGCGCGCCAGGGAGTCACGACGGGGATTTCCGCGGCGGATCGAGCGACGACGGTGCATGCCGCGATCGCGGATGACGCGAAGCCCAGCGACCTCGCGCGACCCGGGCATGTCTTTCCGCTGCGCGCCCGCGAGGGAGGCGTATTGCGCCGGGCGGGCCAGACCGAGGGCTCGACGGATCTCGCTCGGCTCGCGGGCCTCAAGCCCGCCGGTGTGATTTGCGAGGTGATGAATGACGACGGCTCGATGGCCCGCATGAGCGATCTGCTCGAATTCAGCCGCGAGCACGGCATCAAGATCGTCTCGATTGCCGACTTGATCCACTATCGTTTGCGCAAGGAAAAGCTCGTGTGGCGAGCCGCAGAAGCCAACATGCCGATTGCCGCAGCGGGCGAATTCCGGGCGATCGTCTACGAAAACGCGATCGACCACGTCGACCACATCGCGCTGGTGAAAGGCGAGATCGATCCCAACGAAGCGACGCTCGTCCGGGTTCACAGCGAATGCCTGACCGGTGACGCCTTCGGCTCACTGCGCTGCGACTGCGGTGAACAACTCGAAGCCGCGCTGAAGCTCATCGAGGCCGAGGGCAGCGGCGTGTTGCTCTACATGCGCCAGGAAGGTCGCGGGATCGGGCTCAAGAACAAGATCAGGGCGTACGGCCTTCAGGACAGCGAGGGCCTGGACACCGTGGAGGCGAACGAGCGTCTCGGATTTCCCCCAGATCTGCGCGACTACGGGGTGGGGGCGCAGATCCTGACCGACCTCGGCGTTCACAAGATGCGCATGATCACCAACAACCCCGGCAAGCGCGCCGGGATCGAGGGCTACGGCCTTTCGATCGTCGAGCGCGTGCCGCTCGAGATCGTTCCCAACGAGAAGAACCTCGAATACCTTCGCACCAAGAAGGAAAAGCTCGGGCACGTTCTGCATCTGATGAGTTGATCGACCGCGAGTGGAACCGGGCCGGATCCGATCCGATCGACTCCGATCGGGTCGGGTCGAGTCGAGTCGGCCAAGAACTGGGTGCCAGATTGTTTGAATCCGTCGAATCCGTCCAGCAGGCACTCGCAGATCTGAACTACATCTGCGACGCCAACATCGCGACGGTCGTATTTCTCGCGCAGCGGCTCGAGAAGCCCGTGTTGATCGAGGGCCCGGCGGGCGTCGGCAAGACCGAACTCGCGAAAGCGGTCGCGGCCGCGACCCAGAGCCAACTCATCCGATTGCAATGCTACGAAGGTCTCGACGAGGCCAAGGCCCTCTACGAGTGGGAATACTCGAAGCAACTGCTCTACACCCAGATCCTGAAAGAGCGCTTTTCGGACGTCATGAGCGGTGCGAAGACAGTGCGCGAAGCGGCCGAACGCGTGGGACGCGAAGACAGTGTGTTCTTCTCCGAGAA
>Ga0210102_1000280_pt1 | contig 13889 bp, 11 predicted proteins | sample RushOxbow_ThreeS_4_FD_185563 | JGI IMG/M metagenome (GOLD analysis project Ga0210102, IMG submission 185563) | Wetland microbial communities from San Francisco Bay, California, USA, that impact long-term carbon sequestration -... | ecosystem: Environmental > Aquatic > Marine > Wetlands ...
GCGGCCACCGAGCGCGCGCGCGAATGCTTCGCGGCAGTGGCCGAGCGTGCGCGCCAGGCCGGCGTGATCTACTGCATCGAGCCGCTCGCGCCCGACGCGACGCCGCTCATCAACACGCTGGAGGAGGCCTCCGCACTGGTCGAGGGGATCGGCAACCCGGCACTGCGCTCGATGCTCGACTGCAGCGCCGCGGGACGTGCCGAGCGCGCCCCGCTGCCCGAGCTGATCGAGCGCTGGGTGCCCAAGGGCCTGATCGCGCACGTGCAGGTGAACGACCGCAACCGGCGCGGGCCCGGCCAGGGCGAGCAGAAGTTCGCGCCGCTGTTCGCCGCCCTCAAGCGCACCGGCTACGCGGGCGATGTCGCGGTCGAGCCCTTCGACTACGTGCCCGACGGGCCGAGCGCGGCGGCGCGCGCGATCGGTTATCTGCGCGGGATCCTGGAAGCGCTCGAGGCGCTGGCGGCATGAGCGCGCCGAGCTTCGCGTTGCGCGCGCTCGAGCTCTACGAGCGCCCGGTGGTGCTGCGCCTGCCGTTTCGCTTCGGCATGGTGACGCTCGAGCGCGCGCCGCAGGCATTCGTGCGGGCGCGCATCCGGCTCGCGGACGGCACCGAGGCGTGGGGCGCGGGCGCGGAAATGATGGTGCCGAAGTGGTTCGAGAAAAATCCGGCGCGCTCGAACGCAGCCGACGTAGAAGCGCTTCGCGCGGCGCTGCGTGCGGCACGCAGCGCCTACCTCGAGGGTTCCGCGCGCAGTGCGTTCGGGCACAGCATCGTGCACTATCCCGCGCTCGGCGCGAACGGCCTGGAAGCGGGATTCGGCGCCGCGCTCCTCGACAAGGCGATTGCGGACGCGCTGTGCCGCGCGCTCGGCGTGTCGTTTTTCGACGCCGTGGGGCGCAACCTGCTCGGCGTAGAACCGCATGCGGCGGTCGCCGATCTGGCCGGATTCGACTTCGCGCGCTTTCTCGCCGCGCTGCGGCCCGCGGCGACGATATTCGCGCGCCACACCGTCGGCCTGCTCGACCCGGTCAGCGCCGCCGATTGCGCGACGCGGGTGGGCGACGGGCTGCCCGAGACGCTCGAGGAGGTGATTGGCGCCTACGGCCATCGCTGGTTCAAGCTCAAGGTCGGCGGCGATCTCGCTGCCGACCTCGAGCGGCTGCGTGCCATCGCGGCGGTGCTCGACCGCATCCCCCGCGGCTACGCGGCTACGCTCGACGGCAACGAGCAGTACGCCGATGTCGAGGGCGTGGTCGCGCTCTGGCGCAGGATCCTCGAGACGCCCGCGCTCGCGCAACTCGCGGCAAGCGTCGTCTTCATCGAGCAGCCGGTGAAGCGCGCGAACGCGCTTTCGGCCGACTGCCGCGCGCTGGCTGCGCTGAAGCCCGTGATCATCGACGAGTCCGACGGCACGCTCGACGCTTTCCCGCGCGCGCGCGCGCTCGGCTACACGGGCGTGTCGTCCAAGACCTGCAAGGGTTTCTACAAGTCGATTCTCAATGCCGCGCGCTGCGCGATGTGGAACCAGACCACGCCGCGCGCGCCGTATTTTCTTTCGGCCGAAGACCTGACGATCCAGGCCGGCCTCGCGTTGCAGCAGGATCTCGCGCTGGTGACGCTGCTCGGTATCGAGCATGCAGAGCGCAATGGCCATCACTATGTGAACGGCATGGCGGCGCTGCCGCAGGCCGAGCAGGACGCCTTTCTCGCCGCGCATCCCGATCTGTACGAGCGAACGCATGGCGCGGTGCGCGTGAAGATCCGCGCCGGACAGCTCGCGCTCGGATCGCTGCATCGCCCGGGCTTTGCTGCGGGCGCCGAACCCGACTGGTCCTCGCTGCAACCGCTGCCGGCCGCCGCGCCGGAAGGAGTCCTCGCCAAATGAACTACCGCGTGCTCGGCACCAACCACACCAGCTTCACCGTATCCAGCCTCGATCGCACGATCGGCTTTTTCCGCGACTGCCTCGGCTTTCACCTGCTCAACCGCGCGCCGCGCGACCCGGCGATCGTCTCGAGGATCACGGGCGTAGAGGGCGCCGAGATGGAGATCGCTTTCCTGCGCGGACCCGGCTGCACGCTCGAGCTGATCGAATACAAGGCGCCGGCCTCGCGCGGCCGGGTCGAGGCGCGGCCCTGCGATACCGGCTTCGCGCACATGGCGTTCGACGTCGACGATGTAGACGCGGCAATCGCCGAGGCCAGCAAGCACCGCGTTGTGCCGATCGCGCCGCCGGTGCCGATCAACGCCGGTCCGAACAAGGGACGACGCGTGGTCTACCTGCGCGACCCGGACGGCGTGACGATCGAATTCATCGAGATCCCGGGGGCGAAGCAGTGAAGACCAGGCGCATCGGCGTCATCATGAACGGCGTCACCGGGCGCATGGGAACCAACCAGCACCTGGTGCGCTCGATTCTCGAAATCCGCAAACAGGGCGGCGTCGCGCTGAAGAACGGCACGCGCATCCTGCCGGATCCGATCCTGGTCGGACGCAGCGCCGGCAAGCTCGAGGCGCTCGCCCGGGCACATGGCATCGAGCGCTGGACGACCGATCTCGGCAAGGCCCTGCGCAATCCTGCAGATGGGGTCTTCTTCGACGCCGCCTCGACCATGCTGCGGCCGAAGCTCGTGCGGCGGGCGATCGCGGCGGGCAAGCACGTGTACTGCGAAAAGCCGGTGGCCACGACGCTTGCCGAGGCGATCGACCTGTACCGGGCCGCGAAGAGGGCGCGCATCAAGCACGGCGTCGTGCAGGACAAGCTCTGGCTGCCCGGCCTGCGCAAGCTGAAGATGCTCAAGGACACCGGCTTTTTCGGCCGCATCCTCTCGGTGCGCGGCGAGTTCGGCTACTGGGTCTTCGAGGGCGACTGGCAGGCGGCGCAGCGCCCGTCGTGGAACTACAGGAAGAACGACGGCGGCGGCATCATCCTCGACATGCTGTGCCACTGGCGCTACGTGCTCGACAACCTGTTCGGCGAGGTCAAGTCGGTGTCCTGCCTCGGTGCGACTCACATTCCCTACCGCTGGGACGAGAACGGCGAGAAGTACCGCGCGACCGCGGACGACGCCGCCTATGCCAGCTTCCAGCTCGCCGGCGGCGTGATCGCGCACTTCAATTCCTCCTGGTGCGTGCGTGTGCGGCGCGACGACCTGCTCACGCTGCAGGTCGACGGCACGCACGGCTCGGCGGTGGCGGGCTTGAGGCGCTGCTTCACGCAGTCGCGGGTCAACACGCCGAAGCCGGTGTGGAATCCCGACATCGCGCAGCCGATCGATTTCCTGGCGCCCGAGAGCTGGCAGGAAGTGCCTGACAACGCAGTGCCGGAGAACGCCTTCAAGGCGCAGTGGGAGCTGTTTCTGCGCCACGTCGCGGGCGAAGGCGGTTTTCGCTGGAACCTGCTCGAAGGCGCGAAGGGCGTGCAGCTCGCCGAGGCGGGGCTGAAGAGCTGGAAGCAGCGCCGCTGGGTCGATCTGCCGCGGCTCAAGGCATGAGCGCGTTCGCCCAGAGCGCGGGTGCGCCGCTGTTCATCGCGGGCGTGATCTTCGCGCTCGCAGGGCTGGTCGTCGTGTTCTTCGGCTTCGCACGCCTGTTCGAGCGTCGCCCGTTCGGCTTCGTCGTGCGTCTGCTGTTCGGCACCGCACTCGCGCTCGCCGGTCTGCTTGCAGTCGCTCTGGTGGTCGGCGTGCAGGGCTATGTGGCGCTGACGCGGGAAGTGATTGCCGCGCGCATCACGGTCACCCCGCGCGGCGAGCAGCGCTTCGATGCGCAGGTGCGCTTTGCCGACGGGCGCCAGGCGCGCTACGCGCTCGCGGGCGAGGAGATCTACGTCGACGCGCACATCCTCAAGTGGACGCCCGCGGCAAACCTGCTCGGGCTGCACACGGCCTACGAGCTCGACCGCATCGCCGGTCGCTACCGCAGGATCGAGGACGAGCGCAGTGCGCCACGCACGGTGCACGCGCTTGGCGCGGCGCGGCCGGTGGATCTGTTCGAGCTGCGCCGGCGTTACGCCTGGCTCGCGCCGCTGTTCGATGCCGAATACGGCTCGGCGACCTTCGTTGCGGCGGACGCCCCGAGCGAGCTGGAAGTGCGCGTTTCGACCAGCGGGCTGCTGATCCGCAAGGCCGGACCGGGCTCATGACCTGAAGTGCGCCCGACGCCGCCCGGCGCCGGCGATGCCGGACGGGAAATCCTCGACAAGGCGCCTGGGCTCACGTACAACGCCGATTTCGCGGATCGCGCAACGCCGCGGACCCGCGGTTTACCGCAGCCCCGTTCAACCTGGGAGGAGATATGAAACGCAGTCGCTTCGTTGTGCGCATCGCCGCGGTGACCGTCGCGGCGGCGCTTTCGCTGCCCGCTCTGGCGCAGACCGTGACGCTGCATGGCGCGTCGCAGTTCAACGACGAGCACGCCTTTACCAAGGCGATGGTCAAGTTCGAGGAGCTGGTCAAGAAGTATTACGGCAAGCCGGTCACATTCGTGCTGCACAAGAACAGCGAGCTCGGACTGGAGAAGCAGTACTTCGAGTACATGGCGCAGGGCAAGGCGGTGGATTACGCGATCGCCTCGCCCGCGCACATGTCGACTTTCTCCAAGGCGGCGCCGTTCATCGATGCGCCGTTCCTGTTCCGCGATCTCAATCACTGGAACAAGGTGCTCGAGCAGGACGTGCTCAAGCCGGTGGCCGACGAGATCTCCAAAAAGGCGGATGTCATGCTGATCGGCTACGCCGGCGGCGGCACGCGCAACATCTTCGCCAACAAGGTCGTGAGCAACAACGCGGAGCTCAAAGGCCTGAAGATCCGGGTCCAGGGCGCGCCGATCTGGTCGAAGACCTTCCAGGCGGCCGGCATGGCGCCTACCGTCATCGCCTACAACGAGGTCTACAACGCGATCCAGAACGGAGTCATCGAGGCGGGCGAGAACGAGGCGGCCGGCGTGGAGCAGATGAAGTTCTACGAGGTCGGGCCGAACCTGACGCTCACCCAGCACGCGATCACGATTCGCCCGCTGTGCTTCTCGGGCAAGACCTTCCGCAAGCTCGACAAGGACCTGCAGGCGGCGATTCTCAAGGCGGGCAAGGAGGCGGGTGCCTACGGCCGCCAGATCGAGTCGAGCGAGGATGCCGCCAAGCTCGACCGGATGGAGAAGGAAGGCAAGCTCAAGCGCGTCGCCTTCGCCGACCGCGCCGCGATGAAGAAGGCGGTCGATCCGGTGATCGCGGACTACGCCAAGGAGATCGGGGCGGAACAGATCCTGGTCCGGATCAACGCGATCCGGTAAGCACCACCGGGGCGGCGCGCGCGAGTGCGCCGCCCGCTTCCCGCCATGACTGAACAGCCTGCTCGTGCAGCCGGCATGACGCCGTTCGTGTCCGTGCCCTCGAAGCCGCGCGGCCTGTGGCGCCGCTTCACCTGGTGGTACGGCCGCGTGCTCGGCTGGCTGCTGGTGGTGTCGGTGGCGATCCTGATCGTGCCGGTGACGATGCAGATCTTCTCGCGCTTCACGCAGATCATCCCGCACTACATCTGGACCGAGGAAATGGCCCGGTTCCTGTTCATCTGGATGATCATGATCGGCGCGATGCTCGGTGTGCGCGAGGGCACGCACTTCGAGGTCGACCTGTGGCCGTACGCCGGCCCGCGCCTGCGCGCCGCGATGGATCTGTTCGCGGCATTCGCGATCCTCGCCTTTTCGCTCGTCTTCGTCTGGTCGGGGATCGAGTTCACGCAGTTCGCGTGGAACCGCATCTCGGAGCTCGCCGAGCTGCCGCTGTGGGTGATTCACGTCGCCTGGCCGATCACCGGGCTGACCTGGCTCGCGTTTCTCGGCGAGCGCATCTGGGACAGCGCGCGCGTGGCCATCGCGGGGGGCGGATGAGCGGCGGCGCCGCGCTTTCGCCTGCGATGGCGGCGCTCATCCTGTTCGGCGGGTTCTTCACGCTGCTCGCGCTGCGCGTTCCGGTCGCGTTTGCGCTGGGGCTCGCGAGCCTGCCGATCCTGCTGGTCGAGCCGCGCCTGAGCGCCATGACGCTGGTGCAGGAAACCTTCAACGGCTACAACTCGTTCATTCTCCTCGCCGTGCCGTTCTACCTGCTCGCGGCCAACCTGATGAACGTCGGCGGCATCACCGACCGCCTGGTGCGCCTGTCGCGCGCACTGGTCGGCCACTTCCCGGGCGGCCTGGCGCAGGTAAACGTCGTGCTGTCGATCTTCTTCGCCGGCATTTCGGGGTCTTCGACCGCCGATGCGGCCAGCCAGTCGAAGATCTTCATCGAGGCGCAGCGCAAGGAGGGCTACGACGACAGCTTCTCGGTGGCGATCACGTCGGTCTCCGCGGTGCTGGCGGTGATCGTTCCGCCCTCGATCCTGATGATCGTCTGGGGCGGCGTGCTGACAGTGTCGATCGGCGGGCTGTTCCTGGCCGGCATTCTCCCCGGGCTCGCCATCGGGCTGGTGCAGATGGCCACGGTGCACGCCTACGCGAAAGCGCGCGGCTACCCCACCTACGCGCGGTCGACGATCCTCGAGGCGGTGAAGGCACTGGGCGTCTCGATTCCGGCACTGCTGACGCCGGTCATCATCATCGGCGGCAAGGTTTTCGGCTGGTTCACGCCGACCGAGGCGGCATGCATCGCGGTGCTGTACGCGATCGCTCTGGCAACGTTCCTCTACCGCGACATGTCGCTCGCGGGCCTGCATCACGCGCTGCTCGATACGGGCCGCATCGCCGCCGTGACCCTGTTTTGCGTCGGCACGGCGAGCGTGTTCGGCTGGCTGCTCGCGTACTACCAGATTCCGAAGACCCTGCTCGCGAACGTGACGCAGTGGGGCATGGGGGCGACACAGACCGGTTTCTTCATCGCATTTTGCTTCCTCGTGGTCGGCTGTTTCCTCGACGCCATTCCGGCGATCATCATCGTCGGCACGATCCTCGAGCCGCTGGCGAAGCTCGCCGGCCTGCACCCGATACAGTTCGCCATGATCGCGATCGTATCGCTCGCCTTCGGACTCGTGACGCCGCCCTACGGGCTGTGCCTGCTCATCTCCTGCTCGATCGCCGGCATCCGCATGGTAGACGCGCTGAAGGACACGCTGCTGATGCTGCTGCCGATGTTCGCGGTGCTGGTCCTGGTGATCGTGTGGCCCGACTTCGTGCTCATCGTGCCCAAGCTGATCTCGCCGGAGTTCCTCAAGTAGCATGACCGCGAACGATCGGGTGGCGCCGCCGCGCGGACAGCTCTCGCTCAACACGGCGACCACGCGCGCACGCTGGGGTCTTGCGCAGGCGATCGAGGGCTGCGCGCGGCACGGCATCCGCGGCATCGCGCCCTGGCGCGATCTGCTGCAGCAGATGGGCGTCAAGCAGGCGGCAAAGTCGATTCGGGCACACGAGCTGACAGTGACCGGGCTGTGCCGCGGCGGCATGTTTCCCGCGCGCAATGCAAAAGGACGCAAGGCGAACATCGCCGACAACCTGCGCGCGATCGACGAGGCGCATGCGCTCGGCGCGCAATGCCTGGTGCTCGTCGCCGGCGGCCTGCCCGAGGGCTCGAAGGACATCGGCGGGGCGCGCGCACAGGTGCGAGACGGCATCGCCGCGATCCTGCCGCAGGCCAAAGCGGCGGGCATTGCGCTCGCGATCGAGCCGCTGCATCCGATGTACGCGGCCGACCGCGCCTGCGTCAACACGCTCGCGCAGGCGCTCGACCTGTGCGACGCGCTCGACCGCGGCAAGAGCGGCCGGCTGGGCGTGGCAGTCGACGTTTACCACGTCTGGTGGGATCCGCAGCTCGAGGCGCAGATCCGGCGTGCCGGCAAGCGGCGCCTGCTGGCGTACCACATCTGCGACTGGCTGGTGCCCACGACCGACCTGCTGCTCGATCGCGGCATGATGGGCGACGGTGTCATCGACCTGAAGCGGATCCGCGGCTGGATGACGCGGGCGGGCTACCGCGGCTTTCACGAGGTCGAGATCTTCTCCGCCGCGAACTGGTGGAAGCGCGATCCCGACGAGGTGCTCGCCACCTGCAAGGCGCGCCATCGCTGGATGAGCTGAAGTCCGCTCGGGGTTTACAGAGCGGAAACGCGCCGCGCAGGCGGCAACGGATAGAATTGCGCGCTCGCCTCTTCGGCGAATCCCTGCGGCCCGTAACTTGAACGAGACCCCGAAGCTCACCGCGTCTGCGCGCTGGACCTGGCGCCTCGTTGCGCTCGGCGTGCTCGGCGTCGGCGTTGCCGGTTTCATTGCGCTGAACGTGCTCAAGCCGCGCCCCGCGGTGCGTGCGCCGGCCAAGCAGCTGCCCCTGGTGCGCGTCGCGCCGGTCGAGTTCCGCAGCGGCACGCTCGCCGTGACCGGCAACGGGCTGGTGAAGCCGCGCGTCGAGGTCGTCCTCTCCGCCGAGGTGTCCGGCCGCGTGGTCTTCGTCAGCCCGAACATGGTGAGCGGCGGGGTGTTCAGCAAGAACGAGCCGCTGCTGCGCATCGACGAAGAGCCTTTTCGCGCCTCGCTCGCGCAGGCGAGCGCCGACCGGCGCTCGGCGCAGGCGAGTCTGCGCCTGGCCGAGCAGCTGCTCGAACGCACGCGCGAGCTGATCGCCAAGGGCTTTCTTTCGCGCCAGACCCTGGACGAGCGAATCGCGGCGCGCGATCAGGCGCAGGCCGCGCTCGCGCGCGCCGATGCGCAGGAGCGCAGCCGGCGCCTCGATCTCGAGCGCTGCGTCGTGTTCGCACCGTTCGACGGCCGCGTGCTCTCGGAACGGATCGATCCGGGCGACACCGTGCAGCCGGGCAAGGAGCTGGCGCGCATCTATGCCGGCGACGCCCTCGAAATCGTCGTCTCGCTGACCGACCGCGATATCGCCCTGATCGCCGATCCCTGGGCCAATCATGCCGGCGGGCGCGGAGCGCGCGCCGAGGTGCGGGTGGAATACGGCAGCACGTTTTACCGCTGGGCGGCGCAGGTCGACCGCGTCGAATCCGCGGTCGACAGCGGCACACGCACCTTCAACGTCGTGGTCGGGATCGATGCGCCCGGCGCGCGTGGCGAGCCGCTCGGCGCCGCGCAGCCGGGCACTGCCGCTGCCGCGCCGCCGCTGCTGGTCGGCATGTACGCGACCGTGGAGATCGAAGGCCGCCGCGAAGGGCGCTACGCCGTGGTGCCGCGCCGCGCGCTGCGCGACGGCAGCGTGCTCTGGCTGGTCGGCGCCGACGACCGGGTTTCGATCCGGCCGGTGCGCCTGCTAAGCGAGTCGGAGAACCGCGCCACCGTGTCGGCGGACGGTCTGCCGGAGGGCGGGCGCGTCGTCGTGAGCGACCTGAAGATCGTCACGCAGGACATGCCGGTGCGGGTGCTCGAAGCATCGGCGCCCCCGGTTCCCGCCGCGTCCGCGCCGCCGCCTGCGCAAACGCGCGCCGCGGCCGGCGCGCGGGAGACCCGCAGCACGCAATGAAGGCCCTCATCGCATGGATGGCCCGCCATCCGGTGGCGGCGAACCTGCTCATGGGGCTGATCCTCGTCGCCGGCGCGGTCAACATCTTCACCATGAAGCAGGAAGTCTTTCCGCTCATCGAGCTCGACGTGCTCGAAGTGCGCGTCGAGTACCAGGGGGCCGCCCCGGACGAGGTCGAGGAGGCGATCGTCCAGCGCATCGAAGAGCAGATCGAGGGCATCGACGGCATCGACCAGATCACCTCGGTGGCGGTGCAGGGCACCGGGGTCGTGCGCATCGAGCTGTCGCGCGGCGCGCACGTGGCGGCGAAGCTCGACGAGGTGAAGGCGGCGATCGATCGCATCACCACCTTTCCCGCCGAGGCCGAGCGGCCGGAGGTCAAGCAGCTCGTGACCCGCCAGCGCGTGATCGAGCTCGCGCTGTACGGCGACGTCGGCGAGTCGGTGCTGCGCGAGCTCGCCTACCGGGTGAAGGACGAGCTTTCGGCGACCCCCGGAATCTCGCTCGTGCAGGTCGCGCGGGTGCGCGAATACGAAGTTTCGATCGAAGTGCGCAACGACGTGCTGCGCGCCTACGGCCTTACCTTGCAGGACCTCGCGGCGACGGTGCGCCGCTCGAGCCTCGACCTGCCGAGCGGCGACATCAAGGCGGCGGGGGAATCGATCCTGCTGCGCGCCAAGGGGCGCAACTACAACCGCGCCGACTTCGAGAACATCGTCGTGGTGTCCGCGGCGACCGGCGCCAGGGTCCGCCTCGCCGAGATCGCACGCATCGACGACGGCTTCCGCGACGAAGACCTGATCATGCGCTACCAGGGCAAGCCGGCCGCCTTCGTGCAGGTGTTCCGCGTCGGCGAGGAAAAGGTGCTCGACATCGTGCGCGTGGTCTCGCGCTACCTCGACGACAGCCTGCGTCCGGGCCTGCCGCCCGGGATCTCGGTCCACGTGTGGCGCGACGACTCGATCGAGTTCCAGAACCGCATGCGCCTGCTGGTGAAGAACGGCCTCATCGGCCTCGCCCTGGTGCTCGGCGCGCTGGCGCTGTTTCTCGACCTGCGCCTCGCGTTCTGGGTGTCGGCGGGCATCGCGGTGTCTTTCGTAGGCGCCTTCGCCGTGATGCCCTGGGTCGGGCTGTCGATCAACATGATGTCGCTGTTCGGCTTCATTCTCGCGATCGGCATCGTGGTAGACGACGCGATCGTCACCGGCGAGAACATCTACGCCGAGAACGAGCGCGGCACGCCGGAAGTCGAGGCGGCAGTGCACGGCGCGCAGCGCGTGACGCTGCCGGTGGCGCTGGCGGTGGCGACCACGGTCGCGGCATTCGTGCCCCTGCTGTTCGCGCCTGGAACGCTCGGCAAGTTCCTGTTCCAGATTCCCGCGGTCGTCATCATCGTGCTGATCGTGTCCGTGATCGAAGCGATGTTCATCCTGCCGCACCACCTCGCGCACCTGCACATCCGCGGCTTCACGCCGCGCACGCGCATCGGCGCCCGGCTCGCCGAGCTGCGCCACGCGACCGACCGCGCGCTGCGCCGCTTCGTGGAAGGACCGCTCGCGCGCGCGCTTCGCTTCGTCACGACGCACTACGTGGTCGCGCTGGCCTCAGGCGTCGCGGTGCTGCTCGTCACGCTCGGCCTCGTCACCGGGGGCTACGTGCGCTTCGTATTCTTTCCGCAAGTCGAGGGGCGCTACGTCACCGCCTCGCTCGAGCTCTCGCAGGGCGCGACCGCGGAAACCACGCTCGCCGCCGCGCAGACGATCGAGCGCGCGGGCTTCGCGGCGGCGCGCGCCTTGCCGGACCCGAGCGGGCGCGACCTGGTGAATGCGGTCTACCTGTCGGTCGGCCAGCAGGCGGTCGCCGGTCCCGGAGCGGTCGGCGCGCTCAATCTCCTGCAGGGCAACAAGGCATCGGTGGTGTTCGAGCTGCTCGACCCCGAGGACCGCACGGTGACCTCGAAGGAGTTCGAGCTGCGCTGGCGCAAGGAGGTCGGCAGGCTGCCGGACGTGAAGAAGCTCACCTTTGCATCGAACGTGATCAATCTCGGCTCGCCGGTGCAGGTCGAGCTCTCTGCGCGCTCGGAGGAAGGGTTGGCGCAGGCGGTGCAGGCGCTGCAGGAGGAGCTGCGCCGCATCGACGGCGTGTTCGACGTGCGCGACGACCGCGAGCCCGGCAAGCAGGAGGTGCAGTTCAAGCTCAAGCCTTCGGCGCGCACGCTCGGTCTGACGCTCGAATCGCTGTCGCAGCAGGTGCGCGCGGCGTTCTTCGGCGCCGAAGCGGTGCGCGTGCAGCGCGGGCGCGACGAAGTGCGGGTCTACGTCCGCCTGCCGCGCGGCGAGCGCGCCTCGCTCGCCGACCTGTCGCGCTACCGCATCCGCACGCCCGCGGGCGGGTTCGTGCCGCTGCACGAGGTGGCCGAGCTGGTGCTCGGCTATGGCCCGTCGACCATCGTGCGCCGGGGCGGCCGGCGCGTGACCACCGTGTTCGCGGAAGTCGACAGCGCGGTGGTCACCGGCCAGGAAGTCAATGCCCGGCTGACCGGCGACGTACTGCCGCGGCTGCAGGGCGAGATCCCGGGTCTGAGCTACGCCATGGGTGGGGAGCAGCGCGAGCAGGGGCGCACGCTGCCTTCGCTCTTCAGGAACTTCGTTCTCGCGCTGTTCTGCATGTACGCGATGCTCGCGCTCGCCTTCCGCTCCTACGTGCAGCCGGTGATCGTGCTCGCCTCGATCCCGTTCGGCCTGGTGGGGGCCGTGCTCGGCCACCTGATCATGGGTCTGAGCTTCGGGCTGACCAGCCTGTTCGGACTGGTCGGGCTCGCCGGCATCATCGTCAACGGATCGCTCGTGCTGATCGATTTCGTGAACGAGGAGCTTGCGCGCGGCAAGCCCGCGCAGCAGGCGATCATCGACGCCGCCAAGGGCCGCTTCCGGCCGATCGTGCTCACTGCGGTGACCACCTTTCTCGGCATTTTCCCGCTGATCATCGAGCGCTCGATCCAGGCCCAGTTCCTGATACCGCTGGCGGTGGCGATCGGCGTCGGCGTGCTGCTCGGCACGGCGCTGCAGATGCTGATCACGCCGGCGCTTGCCATGTGGGTGGAGGAGTTGCGTGCGCGCTGGGGCGGCAGCGCTCGCGCGGAACCAGCGGAGGGAGCCCAGCTATGAAAACGATCCTGATCACCGGCGCCGCAGGAGGCATCGGCGGTCATTTGCGGCGAGAGCTGGCGGGCAAGTACAGGCTGCGCCTGTCGGACATTCGGCCGCTCAAGGCACTCGCCAAGGGCGAATCCTTCGTGCGCGCCGACATCACGAAGCTCGCCGATCTGGTACGCGCGACGAAAGGCGTAGACGCCGTGGTCCATCTCGGCGGGCACTCGGTCGAGGGGACCTGGGAAGACATCCTCCCGGCGAACATCGTGGGCTGCTACAACGCCTTCGAGGCTGCGCGGCTGAACGGCGTGAAGCGCTTCCTCTTCGCGACCTCGAACCACGCGGTCGGCTTCTACCGTCGCGACGAGGTGATCGATCACCGTGTCATGGTCAGGCCCGACAGCCGCTACGGCGTGGCGAAGGCCTTCGGCGAGGCGCTCGGCAGCCTGTATGCCGACAAGTACGGCATTGAGGTGTTCTGCATGCGCATCGGCAACGTCAATCCGGCGCCGCTCGACAAGCGGCGCCTGTCGATCTGGATCAGCCCGCGCGACATGGCGCAGCTGGTCGAGCTGGGCATCGAGCACCCGGCGATCCGCTTCGAGATCGTTTACGGCGTGTCCGGCAACAGGCGCAGCTGGTACGACAACTCGAATGCCCTGCGCCTCGGCTACCTGCCTCAGGACGACAGCGAGGCCTTCGCCACTGCGGTGCTCGCGCGCGAGCAGCCCGGCGACCCGCGCGCCGAAACCTATCAGGGGGGCGTGTTCGTGCACGAGGAGGTGATCGAGAATCCGGCGCCGCTGCGGCGGCCGGCGAAAAAAAAGAGAAAGACGAAGAAGAAATGAGCGCGCCGCGATTCAGCGTTCCTGCCGGGGCAACCGACACGCACATGCACTTTTACGACGCCGCGGTGCCTGCGGCGCCGGGCGCCCAAAACGCCCACAATCCGGGCACCGCGACAGTGGCGCAATACCGCGCGCTGCAGCAGCGCCTCGGGCTCGAGCGGGTGATCGTGGTTCAGCCGAACGCCTATGGCGCCGACAATCGCGTGACGCTCGAAGCGGTGGCCGCGCTCGGTTCGGTCGCGCGCGCGGTCTGCGTGGTCGGCGAGGATGTGAGCGAGGCCGAGCTCGAGCGCCTGTCGCGCGCCGGCGCGGTCGCGCAGCGCTTTTTCCAGCTCGAAGGCGGCGCGGTGCGGCTCGAGCGCATGGCGGCGATCATGGCGCGCGTGCATCCGTTCGGCTGGCACGCCAACATCCAGCTCGGCGGCGCCGAC
>Ga0210102_1000281_pt1 | contig 13876 bp, 8 predicted proteins | sample RushOxbow_ThreeS_4_FD_185563 | JGI IMG/M metagenome (GOLD analysis project Ga0210102, IMG submission 185563) | Wetland microbial communities from San Francisco Bay, California, USA, that impact long-term carbon sequestration -... | ecosystem: Environmental > Aquatic > Marine > Wetlands ...
AAGCGCATCCGCGGCCGCGTCAAGCGCCAGATGGAGAAGAGCCAGCGCGAGTACTACCTGAACGAGCAGGTCAAGGCGATCCAGAAAGAGCTCGGCGAAGGCGAAGAGGGTGCCGATCTCGAGGAGATGGATAAGCGCATCAAGCGCGCCAAGATGCCGAAGGAGGCGCGCAAGAAGGCCGAATCGGAGCTGAAGAAGCTCAAGCTGATGTCGCCGATGTCCGCCGAGGCCACGGTGGTGCGCAACTACATCGAGACGCTCACCAATCTGCCCTGGCGCAAGCGCTCGAAGATTTCGCGCGACATCCAGGCGGCGAAGGAAGTCCTCGATCGTGACCACTACGGGCTCGAGAAGGTGAAGGAGCGCATCCTCGAGTACCTCGCGGTGCAAAGCCGCGTCGATCAGATGAAGGCGCCGATCCTGTGCCTCGTCGGCCCGCCGGGCGTGGGCAAGACCTCGCTCGGGCAGTCGATCGCGCGCGCGACGAACCGCAAGTTCGTGCGCATGTCGCTCGGCGGTGTGCGCGACGAGGCGGAGATCCGGGGCCATCGGCGCACCTACATCGGCTCGATGCCCGGCAAGATCCTGCAGAACATGTCCAAGGTCGGGGTGCGCAACCCGCTGTTCCTGCTCGACGAGGTCGACAAGATGGGCATGGACTGGCGCGGCGATCCGTCCTCTGCGCTGCTCGAGGTGCTCGATCCGGAGCAGAACCACACCTTCACAGACCACTACATCGAGGTCGAGTACGACCTCTCGGAGGTGATGTTCGTCGCCACGGCCAACACGCTCAACATTCCGCCGGCGCTGGCCGACCGGATGGAAGTGATCCGCCTCTCGGGCTACACGGAGGACGAGAAGCTCAACATCGCCACGCGCTACCTGCTGCCCAAGCAGATGAAGAACAGCGGCCTGAAGGACGGCGAGCTGTCGGTGAACGAGGCGGCGATCCGCGACACGATCCGCTACTACACGCGCGAAGCGGGCGTGCGCAGCCTGGAGCGCGAGATGTCGAAGATCTGCCGCAAGGCGGTCACGCAGCTCGTGGTGCGCAAGGCCGAGGGCGAGCGCAAGCGACGCATCACGGTGACGCCGCGCAATCTGGACAAGTTTCTCGGCGTGCGGCGCTTCACCTTCGGCATGGCGGAGAAGGAAAACCAGATCGGGCAGGTCACCGGGCTGGCGTGGACCGAAGTCGGCGGCGAGCTGCTCACGATCGAGGCCATCACCATGCCGGGCAAGGGCAAGACCATCACCACCGGCAAGCTCGGCGAAGTCATGCAGGAGTCGATCCACGCCTCGCTCTCGGTGGTGCGCAACCGCTCGCGCCGTCTCGGCGTGGCCGAGGACTTCTATCAGAAGAACGACATCCACATTCACCTGCCCGAGGGCGCGACGCCCAAGGACGGGCCGAGCGCGGGGATCGGAATCGTCACCGCGATGATCTCGGTGCTGACCGGTATCCCGGTGCGCGCTGACGTGGCGATGACCGGCGAAATCACGTTGCGGGGCGAGGTGCTCGCGATCGGCGGGCTCAAGGAGAAGCTGCTTGCGGCGGTGCGCGGCGGCATCAAGACGGTGCTGATTCCGGAGGAAAACGTCAAGGACCTGGCCGAGATCCCCGAGAACGTCAAGAACCGCCTTGAAATCATTCCGGTCAAGTGGATCGACAAGGTGCTCGACATCGCGCTCGCTGGAAAGCCGGAACCGCTGCCGGAGCCGGCGCAGGCGGTGCCGGTGCCCGAATCGGAGGACAGCAAGACGGGAACCGGGATCGCCACGCATCACTGAGACGTTCAATTCGATAGGGGGAGGGCTCAAGTGAACAAGGCCGAAATGATCGACGAGATCGCGCAAGGCGCCGAAATTTCGAAGTCGGCGGCGGAACGGGCAATCGACGCGCTGGTGGGCGCGGTGAAGTCGAGCCTGAAAAAGGGCGACGACGTGACTCTGGTCGGCTTTGGCACCTTCTACGCCAGCGCGCGCGCGGCGCGCACTGGCCGCAATCCGCGCACCGGCGCAACGCTGCAGATCGCCGCGTCGCGGGTACCGAAGTTCCGTGCTGGCAAGGCACTCAAGGATGCTATAAACTAGCGCGCTTTTCGCGCGCGGTGTGCGCACAGCGTGCAACCAGCGCCGGGTGATCAGAGGGTGCTTAGCTCAGTGGTAGAGCGTCGCCCTTACAAGGCGAATGTCGGGAGTTCGACCCTCTCAGCACCCACCATGCAGTCCCCCGCAGCGCCTGCCTGATGTGCCGCGGGGAACGAAAAAGGAGTGGTAGTTCAGTCGGTTAGAATACCGGCCTGTCACGCCGGGGGTCGCGGGTTCGAGTCCCGTCCACTCCGCCAGACACCAAGCGAAGGGCGAACCGCGGTTCGCCCTTTTTTCTCGCGGAATCTGCCGTCATGTTCGAACTGGTCCAGAAAAACAAGCGCCTGATCCAGGTGCTGATCATCCTGATCATCATCCCGTTCGCGTTCTTCGGTCTCGAGGCCTACACGCGCGCGACGCGCGGGACCAACGTCGCGACGGTCGATGGCGAGGCGATCACGCCGCGCGAATTCAGCGAGGCGCTGAACGCCCAGCAGGACCGCATGCGCGCCGCGTTCGGCAATCAGGTCGACATCACCGCATTCGACACGCCCGAGATGCGCACGGCGATCGTCGAATCGCTGGTTGCAGAACGACTGGTCGCGACCGAGGCCGTGAAGTCGCGCCTGCTGGTGAGCGACGACTCGCTGCGCCGCGTGATCCTCGCGATGCCGGCGTTTCAGCGCGACGGAAAGTTCTCCAAGGCGGACTACGAGGCGCTGCTGAGCGCCCAGGGCCTCACGACGGCCCAGTACGAGGCGCGCCTGCGCTATGAGCTGACCCTGGGGCAGCTGCGGCAGGCAGTCGCCGACACGACAATCGCCTCCAAGACCGTCGCGACACGCCTGGCGGCGCTTGAGAACGAGCGGCGCGAGCTCTCGGAGTCCCTGATACCCGCGGGCTTGTACCTCGACCAGGTCACGCTCGAGCCCGCTCAGGCGCAGGCGTACTACGACGCGCACAAGTCCGAATTCGTCAGCCCGGAGCGCGTGCGCGTAGAGTACGTGGTGCTGTCTGCGGCCGAGCTGGGCAAGGCGGTCGCGATCTCGGAGGACGATCTGCAGAAGGCCTATGCAGCGGCGGGCTCCAGGTACCGTGTCGGCGAGCAGCGTCGCGCGAGCCACATCCTGTTCCAGGTCCCGGCCGATGCGAGCGACGCAGCGCGCGCCGAGATTCGCAAGAAGGCCGAAGCGGTGCTCGCCGAGCTGAACAAGGCGCCGCAACGCTTTGCCGAGCTCGCCAAGCAGCACTCGCAGGACGCCGGCTCGGCGGCGAAGGGCGGCGATCTCGGGCTGTTCGGCCGCGGCATGATGGTCAAGCCGTTCGAAGAGGCCGCGTTTGCGCTCAAGTCCGGCGAGACCAGCGGCATCGTCGAGTCCGAGTTCGGTCTGCATATCATCCGCGTGACGGAGATCCAGCCCGAGCGCGCCCGCCCGCTGGACGAGGTGCGCAAGGAGCTGACCGAGACGCTGCAGCGCGACAAGGGCAGGCGCCGCTTCGTCGAGATCGCCGAGGTCTTTGCGAACCAGGTGTACGAACAGTCCGATGCGCTCAAGCCGGTTGCCGAGCGCCTCAAGCTCGAGCTCAGAACCTCGGACTGGATCACGCGCGCGCCGCGGCCGGAATACGGCCTGCTGGGCAATCCCCGCCTGCTGGCGACGCTGTTCTCGCCCGATGTCCTCAAGGAGCGGCGCAACACGGACGCGATCGAAGTGGCGCCCGATACGCTGGTCGCTGCGCGCGTGATCGAGCACGAGGCGGCACGCCAGCGCGCCCTGGACGAGGTGCGCAATGACATCGAGCAGAAGCTGCGGCGCGAGGCCGCGGTGAAGCGGGCCACGCAGGCAGGCGAAGAGATGCTCGCCAAGCTGAAGTCGGGCGAGGGGAAAGACGTCAAGTGGGCTGCCCCGCAGATGGTGTCGCGACGCGATCCCGGCACGCTCTCGCCGGCCGTGGTGCGCACGGCCATGAGCCTGAACGCGGCGCAGCCGCCCGTGTACTTCGGCGAGATCCGTTCCGGCGAGGGCTATGCAGTCTACCGGGTGAGCAAGGTCGTGGCGTCCGAGCAGCGCGCGGAGGACGAGCTGCGGCAGGACGTCGAGCGGCTGCGCCGGCGCGCGGCGGCGAGCCAGTACGCCAGCTACGTCCGCAGCCTGCGCGCGCGCGCCGACGTGAGCATCAACCGGGAGAATTTCGCCAAGCCGCAGTAAGCGGGATGCCGCGTCACGCCTCGGCGCCCGTGTCGCCCATGCCGCCGACCACGTGGCTGAAGCCGGCGTCCACGTAGAGCACCTCGCCGGTGACTCCGGCGGCGAGGTCCGATAGCAGAAATGCCGCGGCATTGCCGACGTCGTCGATGGTCACGTTGCGTCGCAGCGGGGCGTGGCTCTCCACGAACTTGAGGATCTTGCCGAAGCCCGCGATGCCGCTCGCCGCGAGCGTCTTGATCGGGCCTGCCGAAACGGCGTTCACGCGGATGCCCTGCGGTCCGAGATTCGCCGCGAGATAGCGCACGGCCGCCTCCAGGCTCGCCTTGGCCAGCCCCATCGTGTTGTAGTGCGGAACGACCCGCGCTGCGCCGAGATAGCTCATCGTCAGCAGTGCCGCGCGGCGCCCTTGCATCAGCGGCAGTGCGGCCTTGGCGAGCGCCGGAAAGCTGTAGGCGGAAATGTCGAGCGCTTCGCGGAACGCCTCGCGCGACAAGCCGTCCAGCAGCTCGCCGCTGATCGACTCGCGCGGCGCGAAGGCGATGGCGTGGACCAGCCCGTCGAGCCCGTCCCAGCGGCCGCGCAGAGACGTGAACAGCGCAGCGATCTGCGCATCGTCCGCAACGTCGCAGGGCAGGACGACCGAGCAGCCGAACTCCTGCGCAAAGCCTTCTACCCGCTCGCGGAAACGCTCGCCGACATAGGTCATCGCCAGCTCCGCGCCTTCACGATGCGCGGCGCGCGCGATGCCGTAGGCGATCGAGCGGTTGCTGAGCAGGCCGGTGACGAGGATCTTCTTGCCGGTGAGAAAGCCCATGCGCCGTCCTGCGTTTCGCGGTTCGGCATTATAGCCAATGCGTGAAACGCATCGCGCGCAGCGTGGCGCGCAGCGTTCGGCTAAACTTTTTCATGCGTCTGATGTTCGTGGCTGCGCTCGCGAGCACGCTCGTCGCCTGCGGCGAGGTCTGGAACGATCCCTACCCGGCGCACGAGCGCGGCAAGAACATCCTCTATTCGGCATTCGTGGATCGGCCGAAACATCTCGATCCGGTGCAGTCCTATGCGGAAGACGAGGCGCGCTTCACGCAGCAGATCTACGAACCGCCGCTGCAGTATGACTACCTGATCGAGCCGTACACGCTGGTGCCGCTCACGGCGCAGGAGATGCCCGCGGTGCGCAGAATCGATGCGCCGGGCGGCGGCGCGAGCGTCTACGAGATCCGCATTCGGCGCGGCATCCGCTATCAGCCGCATCCGGCCTTCGCGCGCGACGCCGCGGGCGCGTTCCGTCACCATCGGCTCGCGCCCGCCCGGATCGAGCAGCTGCGCAGTCCCTACGCGCTGCAGCCGCAGGGCACGCGCGAGCTGGTCGCGGACGACTACGTCTACCAGATCAAGCGGCTGGCGCACCCGCGGCTGCACTCGCCGATCTTCGGCCTCATGGCCGAGTACATCGTCGGGCTGGACGATTTTGCCAAGCGCGTGAAGGCCGCGAATGACGACCTCGTCAAGGCGCAGGGTGCCGAAGCCTGGCTCGATCTGCGCACGGTCCCGCTCGAGGGCGTCGAACGCGTCGATGCGCACACTTTTCGCATTCGGCTCAAGCAGCACTATCCGCAGTTTCTCTACTGGCTGGCGATGCCGTTTTTCGCGCCCATGCCCTGGGAGGTCGAGCGCTTCTTCCACCAGAGCGGCATGGCGCGGAGGAATTTCACGCTCGACTGGTGGCCGGTCGGCACCGGCCCGTACATGCTGGTCGAGAACGATCCGAACGCGCGCATGGTCCTCGCGCGCAATCCGAATTTTCGCGGCGAGCCCTATCCGTCGCGCGGCGCGCCGGGCGACGCGGCAGCGGGGCTGCTCGCCGATGCCGGCAAGGCGATGCCGTTCATCGACCGCGTGGTGTTCAGCCGCGAGAAGGAGAGCATTCCGTACTGGAACAAGTTCCTTCAGGGCTACTACGATTTCTCGGGCATCAGCTCGGACAATTTCGAGCAGGCGGTGCGGGTGTCGATCGAAGGGGATGCGACCCTCACGCCCGAAATGCGCGCGCGCGGCATCGTGCTGCGCACCTCGGTGGCGGCGACGATCCTGTACCTCGGAGCGAACGAGCTCGATCCGGTGATCGGCGGCGGCTCCGACCCGGTGGCGCGCGAGCGCGCGCGGCTGCTGCGCCAGGCGCTGGCGATCGCGATCGACTGGGAGGAATTTCTCTCGATCTTCCAGAACGGCCGTGGCGAGGTCGCGCACAGTCCGCTCACGCCCGGGATCTTCGGCTTTCGGGCGGGACGCGAGGGCATCAACCCGCTGACGCACGAGTGGGTGAACGGGGCGGCGCGCCGCAAACCGATCGAAGCGGCGGCCGCGCTGCTCGCCCGGGCCGGCTACCCGCAGGGCCGCGACGCGGCGAGCGGTGTGCCGCTGGTGCTCTCGCTCGACACCGTCGGCCGCGGCCCGGGAGACAAGCCGCGCTTCGACTGGTGGCGCAAGCAGTTCGCCAAACTCGGCATCCAGCTCGAAATCCGCGAGACGGACTGGAACCGCTTCCAGGAAAAGATCCGTAAGGGCAGCCAGCAGCTGTTCATTCTCGGCTGGAATGCCGATTATCCGGATCCCGAGAATCTGATGTTCCTCCTGCACGGACCGCAAAGCCGCGCGCAGGGGCAGGGGGAGAACGCCGCCAATTACCGCAACCCGGAGTTCGACGCTCTGTTCGAGCGCATGAAGAACATGCCGAATACCGAGGAGCGGGCGCGCGTCATTGCGCGCATGGTCGCGATCATCCAGCGCGACGCACCCTGGATCGGCGGGTTCCATCCGAGAGACTTCACGCTGTCCCACGCCTGGCTGAGCAACGTCAAGCCGAACAACATGGCGCGCAACAATCTGAAGTACCTCAGGCTGGACGCGGCACGACGCACGGCGGCGCGCGAGGCGTGGAACCAGCCGACGCTGTGGCCTCTGGGCCTGCTGCTGCTGGCGCTGTTGGCGGCGCTCGCGCCCGCGTTTGCGAGCTACCGGCGGCGCGAGCGCAGCGTGGCGCGCCCCGCCGGGGCGGCGCGCGGGCCGGGATAGGCGCGGACCGCATGTTCGCCTACATCGTCCGCCGCGTGCTGTACGCAGTCCCGATCCTGATCGGGGTGAATCTGCTCACGTTCGCGCTGTTCTTCGTCGTCAACACGCCCGACGACATGGCGCGCATGCAGCTCGGCACCAAGCGCGTGACGCCGGGGGCGATCGCCAAATGGAAGTCGGAGCGCGGCTACGACAAGCCGCTGCTGTGGAACGCCTCCGCGGCCGGTGCCGCACGGCTGAGCGAAACGATATTCTTCGAGAAGTCGCTGCGCCTGTTCGCCCTCGATTTCGGTGCGGCCGAGGATGGCCGCGACATCGCGCGCGAGATCCGCGCGCGGGTCGGGCCGAGCTTCGCGCTCGCGCTGCCGGTGTTCCTCGTCGGGCTCGCGCTGAACATCAGTTTCGCGCTGCTGCTCGCGTTCTTTCGCGCGACCTACCTGGACGCGGTCGGCGTGGTTCTGTGCGTGGCGATGATGTCGGTGAGCACGCTGTTCTACATCATCGGCGGACAGTACCTGGTCTCCAAGCTGTGGCACCTGGTGCCGATCTCGGGCTACGCGGGCGGCCTCGATGCGCTGCGTTTCCTCGCGCTGCCGGTGATCGTGGGCATCGTCAGCGGCTTCGGCAGCAGCGCGCGGCTCTACCGCACCCTGTTCCTCGAGGAGATGTCGAAGGACTACGTGCGCACCGCCAGGGCGAAGGGGCTGGCCGAGCGGATCGTCATGTTCCGCCACGTGCTGCGCAACGCGATGATTCCGATCCTCACCGGCGTCGTCGTGGTGCTGCCGCTGCTGTTCTTCGGCAGCCTGATCACGGAATCGTTCTTCGGCATCCCCGGGCTGGGCAGCTACACGATCGACGCCATCCAGGCGCAGGACTTCGCGGTCGTGCGCTCGATGGTGTTCATCGGCTCGGTGCTGTACATCATCGCCCTGCTCGCGACCGACCTGTCGTACACGCTGGTCGACCCGCGGGTGCGCTTCGAGTAGGCCATGCCATTCAAGCTTGTGCTGCTGCCGACCGACCTGCTGCTGTGGCTGCTCGTGGCCGCCGCGATCGGTTATGGCGCGTATTGCGCGCGGCGTGCGCACCTTGCGGCGCCCTGGGCGCGTGTGTTTCGCGCACCCGCCGCGGTCGTATCGTCCGTGCTGCTGGGCTGCTACCTGCTGGTCGGGCTGGCCGATTCGCTGCATTTCCGGCTCAGGCTCGAGCGGGTGAGCGCCGAGGCGCAGACGGCCTACTCCCCGGAAGTGCTCTCGGTGCTCGATCTGGCACTGACGCGGCTCAGGTCGAGCACCGAGCGCAGCTATTCCGCGCCGCTGGCGACGCGCGCCTTCGCGCGCGAGCTGGTCGAGCTGCCCGACGGCACGCAGCGCCGCGAGTATCCGCGCCTACGCCATGGCGGCGCGCATCTCGAGGACGATTCGCGCTGGGCGGCGGATGTCGCGCGCCGCTGCGGCGCGGGACTCGCGCTCGGCGCGGCACTCTGGCTGCTCGTGGTCTGGGGGATGCGCCCGCTCCCGCGGCAGCTGCCGGGAGTGCCCTGGCGCGCCGCGCAGATCACCCTCGGTCTGCTGCTGCTGCTGGCCGGTCCGGTGGCCGCGCTCGCCGCCGCCTACCACGTGCTCGGCACCGACAAGGTGGGCCAGGACGTCCTGCTGCTGTCGCTCAAGTCGGTGCGCACCAGCCTCGCGATCGGCACGCTCACGACGCTCGTCATGCTGCCCTTCGGCATCGTGTTCGGCGTCGTCGCGGGCTACTTCAAGGGATGGGTGGACGACCTCATCCAGTACGTGTACACGACGCTGAACTCGATTCCCGGCGTGCTGCTGATCGCGGCGGCCGTGCTCATGATGCAGGTCTACATCGACTCGCATCCCGAGCTGTTCCCGACCGCCGCGCAGCGCGCCGACCTGCGTCTGCTGTTCCTGTGCATCATTCTCGGCGTGACCAGCTGGACCGGGCTCACGCGGCTGCTGCGCGGCGAGGCGCTCAAGCTTTCCACGCTCGAGTACGTGCAGGCGGCGCAGGCCTTCGGCGTGTCGCGCACCCGCATCCTGTCGCGGCACCTGGTGCCGAACGTCATGCATATCGTGGTGATCTCGGTCGCGCTCGATTTCTCGACCCTGGTGCTGACCGAGGCCGTGCTGTCCTACATCGGCGTCGGCGTCGATCCCGCAACGGTGAGCTTCGGCACCATGATCAATGGCGCGCGGCTCGAGATGTCGCGCGAACCGATCGTGTGGTGGTCGCTCAGCGCCGCGTTCGTGTTCATGTTCGCCCTGGTGCTGTCGGCCAACCTGCTCGCCGACGCGGTGCGCGACGGATTCGATCCGCGCATCCAGGTGGGGCCGGGTTGAGCCGCGGGATGTCCGGCGTGCGCGAAGCCATGCTCGAAATCGAGGACCTGCGCACGCAGCTCGCCGTCGGCGCGCAAGCGGTGCACGCGGTGGACGGCGTCAGCTTCGAGCTGCGCCGCGGCGAATGCTTCGCCCTGGTCGGCGAATCCGGCTGCGGCAAGTCGATGACGGCGCTCTCGCTCATGCGCCTGCTGCCGCCGGCGGGCCGCATTGCCGGCGGATCGGTCCGCCTCGGCGCGCAGGAGCTGCTCGCGCTGCCCGAAGTCGCGATGCGCGCGGTGCGCGGGCGTCGCCTGGCGATGATCTTCCAGGAGCCCGCGACCTCGCTCAATCCGGTACTGACGGTAGGCCGGCAGATCGTCGAGGTGATCGAGCGCCACCTGGGCCTGAGCGGGCCGGCGGCGCGGCACCGCGCGCTCGAGCTGCTCGAGGCGGTCGGCATCCCCGACGGCCCGCGCCGGCTCGAGGAGTTCGCCTTCCAGCTCTCCGGCGGGCTGCGTCAGCGCGTGATGATCGCCGCCGCGCTCGCGGCGGATCCGGAAGTGCTGATCGCCGACGAGGCGACGACGGCGCTCGATGTGACGATCCAGGCGCAGATTCTCGAGCTGCTGCGGCGCCTGCAGGCCGAACGCGGCATGGCGATCCTGCTCATCACCCACGACCTCGGCGTCGTGGCCCAGCTCGCCGATCGCGTCGCGGTGATGTACGCGGGCGAGATCGTCGAGATCGGCGCGCGCGACACGCTGCTGCGTGCCCCCCAGCACCCCTATACGCAGATGCTGTTCGCATCGCTGCCGAGCGCGAGCCGGCGCGGTGGACCGCTGGCGGCGATTCCCGGCCAGGTGCCGGCGCCTGAGCTGGCGCATGCGATGCCCGGCTGCCGGTTCGAGGCGCGCTGCAACCAGGCGCTGGCGCTGTGTCGGCAGACGCGGCCACCGATGGTCGTGCTGGGCGCACGCGAGGCAGGCAGCCTCGTGCGTTGCCACCTGCGCAGCGCGGGCAGCGCAGCGCCGCGCGAACGCCTCAGCGCGCACGCCGACTGGAGCGATGCCGGCAGCGGCGCCGCGGCCCCGGTCCTCATGCGGGTCGAAGGCCTAGAGGTGCACTTCCCGATCCGGCGCGGCGTCCTGCGTCGCACGGTGGGCCACGTGCGCGCGGTAGACGGGATCGACTTCGTCCTGCGCGAAGGGCGCACGCTCGCCCTGGTCGGCGAATCGGGGTGCGGCAAGACCACTGCCGGCAAGGCGATCCTGCGGCTGATCGAGCCGAGCGCCGGGCGCGTTGCGCTGTCCGAGTCCGGCACGCAGGTCGATCTCGCCGGCCTTTCGCGCGGCTCGCTGCGCCGGCGTCGCGGGGTGATGCAGATCGTCTTTCAGGATCCCTTTGCTTCGCTCAATCCGCGCATGCGCGTGCGCGAGATCCTGGAGGAGGGCATGGTGAGCCTCGGGCGTGGCGGCGCGGGGGCGCCGGCGCGCACGCGGCGCATGGAGACGCTGCTCGATCAGGTCGGCCTGCCGGCCGAGTCGCTCGCGCGCTATCCGCACGAATTCTCCGGCGGCCAGCGCCAGCGCATCGCGATCGCGCGCGCGCTCGCCGTGGAGCCGCGCCTGATCGTCTGCGACGAACCGACCAGCGCGCTAGACGTCTCGGTGCAGGCGCAGATCCTCAATCTGCTCAAGCAGCTGCAGCGCGACCTGGGTCTGAGCTACCTGTTCATCACGCACAACCTCGCGGTGGTCGAGTATCTCGCGCACGAAGTCGCGGTGATGTATCTCGGCCGCATCGTCGAGCAGGGCGGCGTGGACGAGGTGCTGCGCAGGCCGCGCCATCCCTACACGCAGGCGCTGCTCTCGGCGATACCCGAGGTGGACGGCGCGCGCGAGGTCATCCGCCTGGGCGGCGAGCCGCCCTCGGCGGCGACGCCGCCCGCCGGCTGTCACTTCCATCCGCGCTGTGCGCAGGCGCGCCCGCAATGCCGCGAGCAGTATCCACCCGCCTACGCGGCGAGCCCGACGCATGCGGTGCGCTGCGTTTTGCTGGCGCCCTGAACGCGTTCAGATTTCCTCCGGCACCATTTCGATGGCGCCGCAGGGGCACTCCGCCGCGCACACGCCGCAGCCCTTGCAATAGTCGTAATTGAATTCGAAGCGCTGGCCCGGGCCGCGCTTGATCACCGCGTTGTCGGGGCACATGCCGTAGCAGTTGTCGCACTCGAAGCAGTTGCCGCAGGACAGGCAGCGCCGCGCCTCGAACTGGGCGCTCGACTCGTCCAGCCCGCCCTGGACCTCGTCGAAGGTCGACTGGCGCCGTACGGCATCGAGCACCGGCAGCAGTGTCTTCGGCGCGTCCGAGTAGTACCAGGTGTTCAGCTTCTCGAATTTCGCCAGCGCGTGCGCCGGCGGCTTTTCGTAGGCCGTGCCGCGCAGCCAGGCGTCGATATGGCGAGCAGCCTTCTTGCCGTGGCCAACGGCCACTGTGACCGTACGTTCCGAGGGCACCATGTCGCCGCCCGCGAAGATCCCCGCATGGCCGGTCATCATGTTCGGCCCTACCTTGACCACGCCGCCGTCGACCTCGAGCCCCGGCACGTTCTCCAGTAGCGACAGGTCGACATCCTGGCCGAGCGCGAGGACCAGCGAGTCGGCCTCGAGCGTTTCCAGCTCGCCGGTCGGCTGCGGAAAACCGGTTTCGTCGAGCCGCATTTTCTCCACCACCAGCGCGCCCTCGCCGGCCTGCTTGATGGTCGAGAGCCACTTGATCATCACGCCCTCCTGCAGCGCCTCCTCGACCTCGAAGTCGTGCGCCGGCATTTTCTCGCGCGTACGACGGTAGACGATGATCGCGTCCGTGGCGCCCAGGCGCTTGGCGGTACGCGCCATGTCGATCGCGGTGTTGCCGCCGCCGTACACCACCACACGGCGTCCGAGCAACGGCTTTTCCTCGCCTTCCATGCTGCGCAGCACCGACACCGCGTCGAGAATGCGCGCCGAGGCGCCTGCCGGGATGCTGGTGCGCTTGCCGATGTGCGCGCCCACCGCGAGGAAGGCGGCGTCGAATGCGCCGGCGCGCATCGTCTTGAGGATGTGGTCGACCTTGGCGTTCAGCTTCAGCTCTACGCCGAGATCTACGATGCGCCGCACCTCGGCTTCCAGCACGTCGCGCGGCAGCCGGTACTTGGGGATGCCGAAGCGCATCATGCCGCCCGCCACCGGGCCGGCCTCGTGGATCGACACTGCGTGGCCCATGCGCGCCAGGTGATATGCGGCCGACAGCCCCGAGGGCCCGGCGCCGACGACGAGCACGCGCTTGCCGGAGGCCGCCGCCGGCGGCGCGAACTTCCAGCCGCGGCGCAGCGCCTCGTCGCCGAGAAAGCGCTCGACCGAGTTGATGCCGACCGCGGCGTCGAGCTGCGCGCGATTGCACGCCGATTCGCAGGGGTGGTAGCAGACGCGCCCCATCACCGCGGGCAGCGGATTGTCCTCGCTCAGCGCCCGCCAGGCCGCCTCGTACTCGCCCGATTCGGCGCGGAACAGCCAGCCCTGGATGTTTTCGCCCGCGGGGCAGGCGTGATTGCAGGGCGGCAGCCGGTCGACGTATACCGGGCGCAGCGTGCGCCACGAACCCGTGTGATTGGCCAGGCTCGAGCCGGGATCGAGCGTGATGGCGAAGGGCTTGCGCATCTCAGATGCTCTCCGGCTCGAGCAGCCCGTAGCGCCGGATGTTTCGGTCCGCGAGCGCCTGCATCCGCGCGATGACCTCGAGCTTCGGCGGCTCGCCGAACAGATGCGCGAAGCGTTTCTGCGGTCGCAGGTAGGCCTCGACCGGCTGGCGCCGGCGGATGCGCGACACCGATGTGACTTCGCCATGGGCTGCCTCGAACACCGGAAACAGCCCGGTCTCCTTCGCCAGGCGCGCGATGCGAATCGTGTCCTGCGAGGCATGTCCCCAGCCGAGCGGGCAGGGCACGAGAATGTGGATGTAGCGCGCACCGCGAATGCGCATTGCGTTCTTCACCTTCGCCTCGAGGTCGTGCAGCTCGGCCACCGTTGCGGTCGCGACGTACGGAATCTCGTGCGCCATGGCGATCACCGGCAGGTTCTTGCCCTGGCCGAAGACGTTGCCCGGCGCTTCGCCGACCGCCAT
>Ga0210102_1000282_pt1 | contig 13858 bp, 14 predicted proteins | sample RushOxbow_ThreeS_4_FD_185563 | JGI IMG/M metagenome (GOLD analysis project Ga0210102, IMG submission 185563) | Wetland microbial communities from San Francisco Bay, California, USA, that impact long-term carbon sequestration -... | ecosystem: Environmental > Aquatic > Marine > Wetlands ...
AGTCAATACTTCGAGGACCGCCGCCGACCCGACGCGCGTGCGTTCGATTGGAACCAGTTCCGGGTCCAGGCACGGGTCACCTGGCTCTTCGGGTCGGATGCCGACCAGGTCCGGCTGCCGCGGGCCCTCCGCCGTGCCGGCAGGCGCCCGGCACGATGAGGAGAACCATCGGGGGCGTCTTCCTGATCGCCACGCTCGCTACGCTGGGCGTGGGGGGGACGCTCGCTGCGCGCCGGGCCTCCGACCATTTCGACCACCGGCAGCACCGCAAGGTGTTCCCCACCTGTCAGGGCTGCCACCCAGGAGCCCAGGACTCGACCAAATCGTTCTGGCCCACTGCCGAAGACTGCGCCAGCTGCCACGACGGAACGGTCGAGAAGCGAGTGGATTGGCAGCCGCCTTCGGGACGCACGCCGTCCAACCTCCGGTTCAGCCACACCGGCCACGCCGAAGAGGCGCGCGAGCAGCTTCCGGCCGACAGCGTGCGGTGTTCCTCCTGCCACATCGCGCGAGGCGCGCTCTGGATGGCCGTGGAGCGGCCGATCGTGCGGCAGTGCCTCAGCTGCCATGGCATCAGGACGGAGCACCTGGCCGCGCCCGACTCGGCGTGCGGGACCTGTCATATGACTCTCGCGGACGCGGCCACCCTGCCGCGGGAGCGGGTCGGCCGGTTCCCCGAGCCGCCCTCCCACCGCGAGCCGCGCTTCATCGAGCGCCATGGCAAGCTCGCTACGCTCAAGTCCGACGAGCCCGACGGCGCAGGGGTGGCCCGAAGCTGCGCCACCTGCCACGCGCGCGAGTTCTGCATCACCTGTCACGTGAACGCCCCGGAGGTGCCGGCGATCCAGGCGCTGGCGTCGGACGAGCGCTCCCTCGCCATCCACGTGGAGCTGGAGGCCCCGACCGGCCATTCCGCCCCCGATTTCCTGATGCATCACGGGCGCGCGGCCCGGCGCGAGTCCGAGACCTGCGCCACCTGCCACACCCAGCAAACCTGTCTCACCTGCCACGTTGCCCAGCCGGGGGTGGCCGTGGCTCTACACGCCGCGGGGCCGGGACGCGCGTCCGGGCCGTCGCTGAGGCGGAAGCGGCCGGCCTCCCATGGAGACGACTTCACCGAGGCGCACGCGCGACCTGCCTCTACCGCGCCCAGGAGCTGCCAAGCTTGCCACGCGCGAGCCGACTGCCTCGAGTGCCACCGCCCCGATCCGGCCTCCGGTCCGGGGTACCATCCCGTCGGGTTCCTCTCCCGCCATCCCGCATCGGCGTACGCGCGCGAAACCTCTTGTGCCGAGTGCCACAACAGTCGGTCCTTCTGCGCCGATTGCCATGAGCAGGCCGGCCTCACCTCCCGCGGCCCCCTCGACGCGGGATTCCACGATGCCAGATCGGCCTTCCTGCTCGGCCACGGCCCCGCCGCCCGACAGAACCTGGAGAGCTGCGTCACCTGTCACGCCGAGCGAGACTGCCTTACCTGCCACGCGACCTCGATCCGGGGTGGCCGGAACTTCAACCCTCACGGCCCCGGGTTCGATGCTGAGCGGCTGAGGCGGAGGAATCCGCAGATGTGTACCGTCTGCCATGGCGTGGCCATCCCGGAGCCCTGAGCGGCCTCGTGGCTGCTCGCGAACATTCAAGGGGGCGGCCACCCAAAAGGGTGGCCGCCCCCTTATAGGGACCTCGCCCGCCTCAGACGCGCGCTTCGCGGGCCACGGATGGTGCCGGGGAACCGGTCGGCTTGCCTTCAGGAGCCAGCCGCGGCTCGGCGCCGAGCCAGTAGAGGCCGTTGGCCATGATGCAGAATCCCGTGGCGGCGAACCAGACCATGGCGGCGCCGACGAACCCGGTGAAGGCGAGCCACCACAGGCTGTGCACCAGGCTCAGGACCGATGCGATGGAGATGTTGATGCCCACCGCGAGGTAGATGCGTCGCTCCAGATACCACCGGTCGGTCTGCATGAAGTACAGGTTCCCGCGGCTCGGCTCGGTCCGGCCGAGCATCGGCGTGAAGCCGAACAGCCGCAGGATGTTGCCCACCACGCAGAAGCCGCTGAGCGCGACGCTGATGGAGGCGACGCCCACCACGATCACCCCGAGGACCCAGCGCGGATCCACCAGGGCGGCCAGAGCAGTCAGCGTCAGGATGACCAACCCGGCGATCAGCCAGACGGTGCGCTCGATGTACCAGCGGTGAGTTGGGACGATGTAGATGCCGGTGCGGAGCGTCATGGCCCTACAATATGACGGGCGGCCGACGCCCGCCAGAGGGGTTTACCCCCTTCCCTGCCTGGCACGCAGGAGGCGCTGGAGCCGCAGGTGCTCCTCGCGCTCGCGCTCGTCCAGGGTGCGGCGGATGGCGCCCAGATCGGCCCGCAGGGCCGGCCCGAGCCGTCGCTCGAGTGTGTTCACCTGGCGTGAGGTCCGGGCCAGAGCCTCGCCCAGCCGCCGGAGTAGCGCCTCGCGGTTGGCGGCGTCCAGCAGCAGCTCGGTCAGCTCTTCGAATGCGCTCGCGGCCTCCTCGGCGGAGCCGGAGATGCCGGGAGGGGCCATTCCACGTGCCTGCAGGGTACGGCGAACCGGTGGGCGATCGAGGATCTCCGCAACCGCGATGCCCCACACTTGAGTGGAGCGGATACCCACCTTGAGGTCTCTCCCGGGCCACCCCAGAGCCCGGAGCCCGTAGGCCCCCTCCCGGGCCAGTGCCCCGACCAGGACCGGATAGGCGGTTGCGGCCCGCGCGGCGATGGAGGCCCGGGCCGATGCCGCCGGCCGGGCGAGGCGAAACAGCTCGGCCGCGAGCGCCTCCCTCTTGCGCCGGAGGAGGCCGGTGCCCTTGTCCACCCGATCGAGCCGCCGCTGGAGGGCGAGCAGGTTCTGCCGGGTGGCGGGAGGACGGGTCCCGGAGGTCATTTGGCCTCCTCGGCGCGCACCTGGTGCGCGGCCCAGGTGGCGTCCGCTAGCCGGAGAAGGTCGTCGCGCGGAAGCGTCTCCAACAGGCGCCAGCCGACCACGAGCGTCTCGGCCAGGTCCCGCCGCCGCTCCTGGCCCACGAACTCGCGCTCGAAACGCTCGGCGAAGCCCAGCGCACGCCGGTCAGCTTCGCCCAGTCCGGCCTCGCCCACAACGGCGGCCATGAGCCGCGCCTCGCGACCCTGGCTGTAGCTGGCGTAGAGCTGATTGGCCCACTCCCGGTGCTCGGGCACCGTGCGGTTGGCCCCGATGCCGGCGTTCATCAGGCGCGAGAGCGAAGGGAGCACGTCCACCGGCGGATTGACGCCACGGCGATGCAGCTCCCGGCTGAGCACGATCTGCCCCTCGGTGATGTACCCGGTGAGATCGGGAATCGGGTGGGTGATGTCGTCGTCCGGCATCGTCAGGATCGGGATCTGGGTGACCGAGCCGGACCGGCCCTCGAGGATCCCCGCTCGCTCGAGCAGGGTGGCGAGGTCGGTGTACATGTACCCGGGATAGCCGCGGCGCCCAGGCAGCTCTTCCCGCGCGGTGGCCACCTCCCGCAGGGTCTCGCAGTAGTTGGTGAGGTCCGCCAGCACCACCAGCACGTGCAGGCCCGCCTCGAAGGCGAGGTACTCCGCCTGGGCCAGGGCCACCCGCGGCGCCAGCAGGCGCTCGATCCCAGGGTCGCGGGTCTCGTTCAGGTAGAGGACGCTCCGTCCCATCGCGCCCGCCGCCCGAAAGCGGTCGAGGAACCCGCGGGTCTCCCGTGCCGTGATCCCCATGCCCACGAAGATCACCGCGAACGGCTCGTCCCTGGGGGCGCGGGCACCTTCCACGATGCGGGCGGCCAGCTCCAGGCCGGGCAGCCCCGGCCCCGAGAAGACCGGCAGCTTCTGGCCCCGCACCAGGGTGTTGAGACCGTCGATCGCGGAGATGCCGGTCTCGATGAAGTCGGCCGGACGCTCCCGCCGGGCCGGGTTCATGGGAGCACCCCAGATGGGGACCAGGGCCTCGCCCACTGGCGGAGGGAGTCCGTCGATCGGCGCTCCCACGCCGTTGAACGCGCGGCCGACCAGCTCCCGGCCGACCACGACGGAGGCCACCTCGCCGGTCAGGGTCACCTCGGTCCGGGCCGGTGCCAGTCCGAGGGTCTCCTCCAGGACCTGCACCACCGTCAGCTGCTCGCCGGCCTCGATCACCTGGCCCCGCCGCGGGGGCTCGCCCGGGATCGCGAGATTGACCCATTCCCCGAGCGCCACTTTGTGCGTGCCGCGGAGGAACAGGAGAGGCCCCGCCGCGCCGGAGGCGCCGTGATAGGTGCGTGCTAGCGGGGCTCCGACGCCGGTCGTCATCGGTTTCCTCCGCCGGAGATCTTCTCCAGAACCCGTTCGGCCTCGCGCAGCCGCGTCTCCGCGTGCTCCGGGTCCGCCCCGCGGAAGTTTGCGATGGCCCGACGGGCCGCGCCGATCTCGAGCTGGTCGAAGCGGTCGCCCCGGGCCAGCGCCGCCAGGCCGCGGCGATGCAGGCCGAGGGCGAGACTGGCCAGCCGGAAGGTCTTCTCTACTGGCGAGGCGGCATCGTTGGGATCGTACGCGCTCTGTCCCAGCACCAGCTCCTGGATGTTGCGGGCCGACTCCAGGGCGAGACGATCCGCATCCTGCAGCGCATCGGGCCCGACCAGCCCGGCGATATCCTTGAGCTCGCGACCGCGCTGGAGCAGCTCCAGGGTATCTCGCCGCAACTCGACCCAACCGGTACCGCCTTCCCGAACGAACCACGGTGCGACCCGCTCGGCCTGGAGGGAATAGCTGGTACCCCAATCCACCGCGGGGAACTGCCGCTGTTGGGCCAGGGCAGCGTCCAGCGCCCAGAGCGCCCCCGCGACCCGGAGCGTCGCCTGCGTGACCGGCTCCGACAAGTCACCGCCGGGAGGCGAGATCGCCGCGACCACCGTGAGCGCGCCAGCGCGCTCCGGTCGGCCGGCCGCGCGCACCCGTCCCGCCCGCTCGAAGAACTGGCCCAGCCTGGTCCCGAGGTATGTCGGGTAGCCCTCCTCGCCCGGCATTTCCGCCAGCCGCGCGCTGATCTCCCGCAGCGCCTCGGCCCAGCGGGAGAGGCTGTCGGCCAGCAACGCCACCCGATATCCCATGTCGCGATAGTACTCCGCGATGGTGATGCCGAGGTACACCGAGGCCTCCCGCGCCGCGACCGGCATGTTGGAGGTGTTCACCACCATGACCGTGCGGTCCATGATCGAGCGGCCGGTCCGGAGATCGGTGAGCCGCGGGAACTCGTGCAGCAGCTCCGCCATCTCGTTTCCCCGCTCCCCGCACCCGATGTAGACCACGATGTCCGCGTCGGCGTACTTGGCCAGGGATTGCTCGATCACCGTCTTGCCGGTGCCGAACCCGCCCGGCACCACCACCGCCCCGCCCTCGGCCACCGGGAACAGGAAGTCGAACACCCGCTGCCCGGTCACGAAGGGGCGGTCGTCGGGCAGGCGCTCGGAAACCGGCCGAGGCCGCCGCACCGGCCAAGCATGCGCCAGGCGGAGGGGTCTGCCGTCCTCCAGTTGGCCGATCTCGTCGGTCACCCCGAATTCCCCCTCGCCGATGGCCCCCACGACCCCGCCGGCGTCGGGGGGAAGCAGGATCCGATGCTCTAGCCCGGGACGCTCCTCCACGCTGCCCAGCACGTCCCCGCCCTCGACCCGGTCGCCGGTGCGCACCGTCGGAGCGAAGCGCCAGCGTGCGGTCCGATCCAGCGTTTCCGCGTCGGCGCCGGGGCGGATGAAGTCTCCCGCCTGCTCGGCCAGGCGGCCCAGCGGCCGCCCGGTGCCGTCCAGGATGGCGCCCAGCAGCCCGGGGCCAAGCTCCACGTTCAGCGCGCTTCCTGCCGGTTCCACCGGCTCTCCGGTCTCCAGCCCGTTGGTGTCCTCGTACACCTGAAGCGTCGCGAGATCGCCGCGCACTCGAATGACCTCACCCAGGAGGCGCCGCTCGCCGACACGGGCCAGCTCGTAGAGCGCGGCACCCGGCATCGGCTGGGCCTCGGCCAGCGCGCCGGACAGGCGGATCAGGCGTGGCTCGCTCATCCCAGCCTCACGCGGTATCCGATCGCCTGGCGCAGGAGATCGGCGATGAAGGCCTCTGCACCACCCGGCGACGGCACGCGGGCCGGGACGGGAAACGGCACGACCAGCGGGAGCGCCCGCCGGGCCAGCCCCCGGCGATCGCCCGGCGACAAGGCATCATGAAAGTCCTCCTGCACCAGCACGACACCGGCATCGGGATCCTCCAGCATGCCCAGGAGCCGTCGGGCGCCCTCGGAGGGGTCACCCGCTTCGATGGGGTCGAAGCCTGCCAGCCGGAATCCGGAGGCGATCGAGGGCCGGCAGAGCACCCGCACCCGGTCTCTCACGCCGCGGCTCCCGGTGCCGGCGCGCCGCTCCTGGGTGGCGCAATGCCGAGGTCGAGCGCCCACACCAGCTCCCCCAGTGCGACCATCTGTGCCTTGAGCCGCCGGAAGTAGAAGAGGATCGGCGCCGGCCCGAGCGGGTCCAGCCCGGCGGCCTGCCGAAGCCGATCCGTCATGGCTCGGTCCATGACGGCCTCCAGGGCCGCAGGCTCGGCTGCGTGGCGCAGCAGGGCCTCCGCCTCCGGATGCCCGCCGTACATCTCTCCCAGGATCCGGGCCGCTGTGACCGCGTCGGCTGCGGTGGCCGCGGCCGCGAACCGCTCGGGAGAAAGCCGGCGCCCGCCGGGGATGAACACCGGACCCGCCGGCTCGGCCCCGGCGCGCTGGGCGAGCAGGAGCGCGGTCCGGCAATTCTCCGCGTCGATCAGGTCCTCGACGTAGGCGCGGAGGAACTTCCCACCCCGTCGGGCGCCGAGGGTGGCACGCTCGGCGAACGCGCGCGAGATCGCCAGCTCCACTGCGAACAGGTCGGGCTCCGTAGCGGCGGCGGCCGCCAGGAGGGCGGGACCGGCCGGGTGCCCTGCCGCCACGAGCAGCGTGGCCTGCTCCCGGATGCTGGATCGCATGGCCAGCTCCCGCAGCAGCCGCTCGGGCAACGTCGGGGTCGGCACCAGTCCGGTGAGCCGGGCCTCGGCGTGCACCCCGGCGGCGGCACCCCGGACCAGCGCCCGCAGGCTGCGGCGATCCTCCGCCTCGACCGCGACAGCGATCACCTCCGCCCGTGCTCCCAGCCATCGCCGCGCCACTCGGACCTCCCCTGCCGCCCAGCGCCGGAGCGCGAGGTCCAGCGCCGCTGCGGAAGTCGCGGGGGCGTCCTCGGGCAGGAGGCCTTCGCCAGCCAGGGCGCGAGACAGCTCCTCCAGGCCCCGAAGGCCGGCCAGCGCGGCCAGGGTCTCGGATGAGAGCAGGTGGGACGCCAACCCCCTGGCCCGCGCGTCCACGTCCTCCCACCGGACCGTCATGTCGCGGCCTCCAGTCGGGCGGCGAGCTCGATGGTGAGTCTGGGCCACGCCCGGGCGAGACGGCCCGCCGGGGTGGCGTCCACCGTCAGCCACCCGCCGTCGGCACGCACCACGAGACCCGGCCGGTCCGCGGTGGGCGGTTGCGCCACGACCCGTGCCCGGCCGTCGAGCATCGTCCGAAGACCAGCCACCAGCGAGACGGGCGCCTCGACCACCGCGGGCGCTTCCCCCAGATAATCCAGGGCCCGCTCCAGGTCCTGAGCTTGACCACCCAGGAATGCGGGATCGGCGGCACGCTCGGCCAGCAGCTGCTCGGCCCGCCGGCGGATCCGCTGGAGCGCCCCGGCCCGAGCCTCGAGCACCTGGCCTCGGGCCGCACGCTCGGCCGCCTCGACGGAGCGCGCGGCGGCGGCACGCAGCTCCAGTTCACGCGCGGCCAGGGCCGCGGCGCGCCGGCGGGCGGTCTCCCCCGCCCGGCCGGCACGGAGCTGCTCGGCGTCGACGCGCGCCTGGGCCAGCAGCGCCGCGATGCGGGCGTCGGACTCCTCCTCCAGCGTTCGGAGCAGTTCGTCGAGGGCCACGGCTCGCCTCAGCCGGCCTGGCCGCGCAGCAGGATCAGGATGGAGACCACGAACCCGAGGATCACCATGGTCTCGGGGATCGCCACCAGGATGATGACGGTGGTGCTCAGTTGGGGTTTCTCGGCGAGGCTTGCAGCGGCCGCCGGGCCGATGCGCGACTGCGCCCAGGCGGTGGCCAGTGCGGGAATGCCTATGGCGAGCGCGGCGCTGAGCGTGACCCACAGGATCGACATGGCGATGCTCCTTGTCTAGGCGGTCCGGGCCGGCCGGGGGGCCCAATGGCCGAGCGGCTGGTACGGAGTACCGCCCGGGCTGTAGAACGTGCCGAAGAACTCGACGTAGTGGAGGCGAAGGGCGTGGATCGTCGGGCTGAAGAGCCCGAGCCCGAAGTTCACCAGGTGGAACAGCAGGGCGAACAGGGCGCCGACCACGGCGCTGCCGACCGCTCCGCTCATACGGTTGGCCACGATCGCGAGCATCACCGACGCCGTGCCGAGGGCCATGATACGGGCATAGGAGAGCACATGCCCGATAGCGCTCATCAGCTCTATCGCGGCGACCATGCCCTCGAGAAAGATCAGGATCGGGAAGGCGATCAGCAGCCCCACGACGGCGGGCGTCAGGACCTCGTGGGGCAGGACCTCGAGGGCGGCCAGAATGGCCACCGCGATGAGCGCCATCATCAGCGCCGACAGCCCCCGGCCGATCGCATGCCGAGCGTCGTGCCGGGCCCCGGCCACCACACCGAGGACGAGCCCGAGCATCACGTGCACCAGTCCCAGGCCCAGCGTGAGCACGAGGAACGGTACCATCGCCTCGCCCCGGTCGATCCAGAGCGGCTCGAGGCCGAACCAGCGATGACCCAGGTCCCCGAAGAACTCCCCGAACAGCACGCCGAACACGATCGCGAACAGGGCACAGGGTCCCGCCACCTCCGCCACCGCGCGCAGCGTGCTCCCCGGGGCCGATCGCCGGTGGAGCACCAGTGCGAGCAGCGCCACCAGGAGACCGTAGCCCGCGTCGCCCAGCATGAGTCCGAAGAACATGGGAAAGAAGACCCCGACGTATGGCGTGGGGTCGATGGTCCCGTATCGGGGCAGCGGCAGCATGCCGGTCAGCAGCTCGAAGGGGCGGAACAGCCTGGGGTTGTGGAGCACCACTGGGGCGTCCTCACCCTCCCACTGGGCCCGGTCGATCGTCTCCAGCAGGACGGCGGAGCCGAGGGCCCGCTCGAGCTCGCTCGACAGCTTCCGCTCGGTTCCTCCCGGAAGCCAGCCGTCGAGCACGAAGACGTGCGGGGTGACCGCCGTGAGGGCGAGGGCATCCATCCGCGCCAGCCGGTCCCGCAGCGAGGCCCGGGCGCGGGCCAGGCCCTGCGTATGGGACGAGAGGAGCTCGGAGCGCTCCCGTTGCACCCGCTCGATCTCGGCCGGGATCTCCTGCGCCCGGGCGCGCATCCGCGGAACCGCCTCCAGCAGCGTGGGGCCGTAACCGCCCGGGACGGGCACCTCCTGCACCCGGGTCTGGGCGAGGAGCTGCTCGACCGCGGCCGCCCGCGAGGCCGGTACCAGGAGCAGCACGGCGGTCTCCCCACCGGGCAGCTCGCGCTCGAGGGTCTCGCAGGCCTGGCCCAGCATCTCGTCCAACGCGCGCCGGAGAGACGGCAAGGAGTCGCGCTGGTCCGCGCGGAGCACTACGTGGAAGGCGCTGAACCCCGGCCGGGGCGACCCGGCGGCCAGCAGCGACTCGAACACGCTGAAGAAGCCCTGGTACCGCCGAAGCAGCGCGAGCTCCTCTTCCAGCTCGGCGGAACGGCGGTCCAGCCGGCCGAGCCCCCGGCGGAGCCTGCGGGCGAGCCTCGCCCACCGCGCGCAGTCCGATACCGTGGCGGCGGGCTGCGGGCCGGGTGCCGGGGTGGAGTCCGGCACCACGGCGTCGATGTCGTCCAGGATCCGCAGCAGCTTGCGGCGTCGCCGGTTCTCGGCAGGGGTAAGTGCGTTCGGGTGCAGGGGCCCGGCCTCGGGGGGCGGTGCGAGGTGCAGCATGCCCGCGTCCTGGATGACGGCCAGGGCGTCGGGCAACCGATCCCGCGGTCCCATTACCCGCACCCGAACCATCGGGATGATCACCGGCGCGTCTCCGGGGCCGGCCGGGCCAGAAGGCGGGTCGCGATTTCTACGGCGAGCTCCTCCACCCTGGACGCCGGCAGCTCCCGGAACCGGCGGGCGCGCTCCTCGCCCTCAGCGCCGATCCGCCGGAGCTGGGTCTCGCGCTCGGCCTCGATCCGGTCCGCCAGCGCGAGCGCGTCCCGCTCGATGGCCTGCTGCAAACCCTCCTCCTCGGCCTCCGCGCCCGCGCGGGCGGCAAGCAGCAGCCCGGCGGCCTCGGCCTCCGCGGCCGCGAGCGCCCGGGTCAGGCGCGCCTCGGCCTCGATGAGACGGCCGAGCCCACCGGCGACCTCCTTCATGGCTCCTCCGTGGTTCCGGCGCGCATCCCTGTTCCGCTGAACAATGTCGCGGGGGCCCCACCAAGCCGTCGTGAAGGGACCCTGAACGAGCCTTCACGACGCGGGAACCGCCGGTGCCTGCGACATTTCATGCCGGGAAACCGCGCAAGAGAAAAGTTTCACAAGGGCTTCACACGGCCCTCATGGCCGCCCTCCTATATTCGGCTCGCAGTTCGGAATTCACCTGGAGGCGTTATGAGAGTCGCACGGCAGAATTACCCCCTGGTGGGGAAGCTGGGCGAGGAGTTCGATCGGGTCTTTGATCGGCTGCTTGCTCCCCGGCTCTTCACTGAGCCGCTCCTACCGCCGTTCCCGTTCGAGACCGTGGAGGCGGAGTGGATGCCGGTAATGGACGTGATCGAGGCCCCCGCCGAGTATGTGATTCGGCTCGAGGTCCCGGGAATCCACAAGGAGAACCTGGACATCAACCTCACCGGCAACCTGCTGACGATTACCGGGAAGAGGGAGATGGTCCCGGAGGTCGAGGGAGGGAACTACCTGCTGAAGGAGAGGGCGATCGGGAAGTTCGTTCGGACGATTCGCCTGCCGGCGCCGGTAGTCGAGAAGAAGGTGGTGGCCGAGTATCGGGACGGCGTGCTGATGGTGCACATCCCGAAGGAGACCCCGGCCGCGGCTACGAAGATCCTGATCAAGTAGCCACTCACCGTCTCCCGCAGGAACCCGGGTTCGACCCGGGTTTTTTTTGGCCGGCCGCTATCGCCGCGCCCAGGCCAGCGCCGCGCCGACCGCCCGGCGCCACTCATCCAGGTGCCTGGCGCGCTCAAGGCTCTCCATGCGGGGGTCGAACCGGGTGAAGCGTCGCCCGGACAGGAACTCGTCGGTGCCGCGCCATACGCCCAGCGCGAGGCCCGCGAGTCCGGCCGCCCCCAGCGCGGTGGTCTCGACCATGTCCGGCCGCTCGACCGGCGCCCCGAGGATGTCGGCCTGGTACTGCATCAGCCAATCGTTGGCCGCGGCACCGCCATCCGCGCGGAGCACGGGAACCCGGATGGACTCGCCGTCCACCATGGCATGGAGCAGCTCGGCACTGCTGAAGACGATGGCCTCGAGCGCCGCCCGCACCAGGTGGGCCCGGGTGGTCCCCCGGGTGAGCCCGGTGATGGTGCCGCGCGCTTCCGGCTCCCAGTGGGGCGTCCCCAATCCGACGAACGCGGGCACGAAATGCACGCCGCCGGTGTCCGACACGCTCCGCGCCAGCGCCTCGGTCTCCGCCGCTGAGCGGATTAGGCCGAGCCCGTCGCGCAGCCATTGCACCGCGGCACCCGCCACGAAGACGCTGCCCTCGAGCGCATAGGCGGGCTCGCCCAGCGGCCCGCACGCGGCCGTGGCCAGCACACCCTCCGGCGGATGCGGCAGCCGGTCGCCCCGATGGATGAGCAGGAACGCGCCGGTACCGTATGTGTTCTTGGCCAACCCCTCCCGGCAGCAACCCTGGCCGAACAGCGCCGACTGCTGGTCACCGGCGAGGCCGGCGATCGGCAGTGGGTATCCCAAGTGGGTCGGGTCGCTCTCGCCCACCAGGTCGGCCGAGCCGACGATCCGGGGCAGCAGCTCGAGTGGCACGCCGAACAGCTCGAGCAGCTCGGGGGCCCAGCCGCGGGACCGCAGATCGTAGAGGAGCGTGCGCGAGGCGTTGGTGTGGTCGGTGACGTGAACCCGCCCCCCGGTGAGCCGGGCCACCAGCCAGCTCTCCACGGTGCCGGCCGCCAGCTCACCGCGGCCGGCCCTGTGGCGAAGCTCCGGGTCGCGCAGGAGCCACTCCAGCTTGGTTGCCGAGAAGTAGGGATCGGCAATGAGCCCGGTCCGCTCCCGCAGCAACCGCTCCGCTCCGCTCTCCCGCAGCTCGCGGCACCGCGGCGTCGTCCGCCGGTCCTGCCACACGATGGCCGGCGCCGCCGGCGCGAGCGTCCGGCGATCCCACAACACGACGGTCTCACGCTGGTTGGTGATGCCGAGGCCGGCCGGGCGCTCGCCTGCGGAGGCCAACGCCTCCTGCATCGCCTCCAGCGAGACCCGGAAGATCTCCTCGGGATCGTGCTCCACCCAGCCGGGCCGGGGAAAATGCTGGGTGAACTCTCGGTAGCCGCGCCCGAGCACGCTGCCGTCCTGGTGGATCACCAGCGCAGTGGACCCGGTGGTGCCCTGGTCGAGCGCGAGGATCGAGGCCATCAGTCGACGGTCCCCGCCACGTCCCTGGGCTGGACGATGCCGCGGTCGGTCACGATCGCGCTGATCAGCTCTGCCGGCGTGACGTCGAACGCCGGATTCCACGCGGCGATGCCGGCCGGCGCGGTCGGGCGACCGCGCCAGCCGGTCACTTCATCCGGGGGGCGCTCCTCGATCGGGATGGCGGCCCCGTCCGCGGTGGCGGGATCGACGGTGCTGGTCGGCGCCAGCACATAGAGCGGAACGCCGTGCGCCCGCGCCGCCAGCGCCAGCGCGTAGGTGCCGATCTTGTTGGCGACATCGCCGTTCCGGGCGATCCGATCGGCACCCACCAGGACGCAGCCGACGTCGCCCTGGCGCAGGCGGCTGGCGACCATGCCGTCGGTGATGAGGGTGCACTCGACACCCGCGCGGGTGAGCTCCCACGCGGTGAGCCGGCTGCCTTGCAGCAAGGGACGCGTTTCCGGCACGACCACGCGTGGGGCCCGGCCGGTCCGCTGGAGGGTGTACACCGGGGCGAGGGCGGTGCCGATCCCCCCGGTGGCGAGAACGCCGGCATTGCAGATGGTGCAGACGGTCGCTCCGGACGGGACCAGCCCGGCACCCAGCTCGCCGATCCGGTCACACATCGCCCGGTCCTCGTCCCAGATCGCCTGTGCCTCGGCCCGGAGTGCGGCCCCCAGCCCTTCGCCCCCGCGCACGGCGGCCTCGGCGCGGCGCTCCATGCGCCGAAGGGCCCAGTGCAGGTTCACAGCGGTGGGTCGGGTCGCCGCGAGCCGGGTGACGGCCCACCGCACCCGCTCCAGCCCCGCCGCCCCGCCGTCCCCCTGCCCCGCGGTCGCCACCGCCATCGCCGCGACGATCCCGATGAGCGGCGCCCCGCGCACCCGGAGCGAGCCGATCGCCTCGGCGACCTCCTCGATCGTCTGGAGCTCGAGGTATCGCTCCTCACCGGGAAGCAGGGTCTGGTCCAGCAGTCGGATACCGGAGGGGTCCAGCCATGCCACGGGCGTCGCAATAGGCATGGCGAGAAGATAACCCCGAGGCTAGACCGCGGCCCTCGCGACGCGCGCCTCCCGGGCGGCTTCCTCCGTCAGGTCGTGAGGTCCTACCCTCACCCCGATCTTCTCCAGGAACTCGCTCGGCGGCACGCCGCCCGCGAAGATGAACACGTAGTCGTTGGGCAGCTC
>Ga0210102_1000283_pt1 | contig 13841 bp, 13 predicted proteins | sample RushOxbow_ThreeS_4_FD_185563 | JGI IMG/M metagenome (GOLD analysis project Ga0210102, IMG submission 185563) | Wetland microbial communities from San Francisco Bay, California, USA, that impact long-term carbon sequestration -... | ecosystem: Environmental > Aquatic > Marine > Wetlands ...
CTTTGGATCCGTTAATCCAGGTTCGAATCCTGGAGGGCCAACTCGGGTATGAAAGCACCGCCGCCGGACCTCTCGGTCCGGCGGCGGTGTCCGTGTCTGCGGTTACTGCGGTGTCGCGGTGATTGTGATGACCAGGTCGTTGAAGTCCGGCTCCGGCGGCTGCGCGTCCTCGCCGTCGTCGAACTCGAGCGTCCAGGAGGGGTACGCCCCCAGGACGTGCAGCGCCGGCTCGGTCTCCAGCTTGAGCGACCCGGAGACCACCTCGGCGTCGAGCTCGGTGCCGGCCGCGAAGACCTGCCCGTTGTTGAGGTCGAAGACAGCCTCGGGAGTGCCTGGTTCGGGTGCATAGCACCCATCCCGGAGCAGAGTGTCCACGATCGGCGCGGTGATCACGAAGGTATTGTTCCGGGCGGTGCACTCGCTGCTGGTAAGCTCCACCTGGACCGTCGAGGCCTGGTCCAGGACCAGCTTGCAGACCACCCCGCTGCAGGTGAGGTGGGCCGGCGGCGCCACGGTGAACTGCAGCGACTTGCTGCTGGTGGCACCGGCGTTATCCGTAACGGTGAGCTTCGCGGTGATGAATGTGAGCGCAGTGGCCGTATAGTGGTGGGACGGCGGGTTCTGCACCGCGCTGACGGCGCCGTCGCCGAACTCCCAGGACCAGCTCGCGATGGTGCCGTCCGGATCGGTGCTCTCGTCGGTGAACTCGCAGTCCAGCGAGAAGCAGCTCACCGAGAAGTCGGCGGTCGGCGCCTCGTTGCCCGGCGGCAGGGTCGGCTCGGTGACCGTCACGGTCTTGGTGGCCGAGGTCTTGGCCCCGTCGTTGTCGGTCACGGTGTAGATGACGCCGTAGTCGCCGCCCGCGGCGAAAGTGTGGTTGGGATTCTGGTTGGCGGAGTTGTCCCCGTCGCCGAAATCCCAGGCATAGGCGGTGACCGTGCCGTCCTGGTCGCTGCTCTGGCCGGTGAAGCTGCACGCCAGGTCGGTGCACTGGTAGGTGAAGTTCGCCACCGGCGGCGTATTGTCTCCGCCGGGCCCGTTAGAGTCCTTCCCGCATCCCGCCGAGGCGAGACCTGTCAGGACTGCCGCCAGCACCTTCCAATGTTTCGCGCTCATAATCTCCTGCCGGGTTGTGGGAAGCTCCGCTGACTCCTGCCACTTGTGGACCGGGGGTGGGCCGCCGGCCCAGACGGGCCGGCGGCAGGAGAGCTCCCGGTGGTCGATCTGCTATGGAGTCGCCGTGATCGTGATGATCAGGTCGTTGAAGTCGGGCTCGTTCACCCCGGCCTCGCCATCGTCGAACTCGAGAATCCAGGTCGGATAGACGCTGCCGGCCTGGAGCCGGATGGTCGGCGGGAAAGCCAGATCCTGGGACCCGGAGAGGACCTTCGCGGTAACCTGGGTCCCCGCCGTAAACACGGCACCGTTGTCCAGGTCGAAGCTCGTGCCCGGTGTCGTGTGACAGCCATCGGTGAACAGGGTATCCGTGACCGGCGAGGTGATGATCAGCGTGTTGCCGTCCGCGTTGCAGTCCTCGCTCGTCAGGGTCACCGTCACCTTGGCATCCGCCTCGAGGGTCAGGTCACAGGTCCCGCCCTCGCAGGTCGCCGGCGGCGCGACCGTCACGTCGTGCGTCACCGTGTCCTTGGCTCCCGCGGCGTCGGTCACGATGAGCCGGACGGAGAAGGTGTCGGGAACGGTGGCCGTGTAGGTATGGGCCGGATTCCGCTCGGTGGATGTAGCGTTGTCCGCGAAATCCCAAGCCCAGGCGGTGATGTCGGTGTTCCCGTTCGGGTCAGTGCTGCCGTCGGTGAAGGTGCAATCGAGCGAGCCGCACTGGACGGTAAACGCCGCGACGGGTGGCTGATTGGTGGTGCCGCTTTCGCTGACCGTGACGGTATGGGTCACCGAGTTGTCGGCCCCCGCGTCGTCCGTAACCGTCAGGGTGACGTCGTAGTCCCCCGCGGCCGAGAAAATGTGCGCCGGATTCTGCTGGGTGGACGTCCCGTCGCCTCCGAAGCCCCAGCTCCATGACGCGATCGTCGAGTTCCCGTCGGGATCGGTGCTGCCATCGGTGAAATTGCAGTCCAGCCCGGTGCACGTCGGATCGGCGAACGCAGCCACCGGCGGCCGGTTGTCCGGAGGGTTGGTGCCGCTGTCACCTCCACACGACGCGACGGCGAATGCGACAAGCAATACGGCTGCTGCGCGGTGCGATCGCATAGCTCGGGATGTCCCCGGCCCTTGGGCCTTTGACTGTTGAGTGAGTAGGGGGACCGAGACTGCCAGCCCCACGGACGGTGGGTGCCAGATGCGTGCCACCCGCCGGTCGTCAAATGATGGAACAGCGACACACTTTGCAATGACATGCGTCACAACCGTCTACGGAGCCGCCCTCCAGGTATTGCACACCTGTGCGCCGCGCCCACAGGTGTAGCGGCCGACCCATAGAGGAGCAAGCCTCCTCCGGACCGCGGCCGTTGACGTAACCCCCTGCCCCCGGCTACGTTTGCGGGCTCGCATATGACCGACCTGTCGTTGTCGCGCAGCCAGATGCTGCTCCTGAGCGGATCGGCCAACCGGGCCCTGGCCGAAGAGGTGGCCGCCCACCTGGGGCAGCCGCTCTGCCAGGTGACGCTCCGGCGCTTCGCCGATGGCGAGATCTTCGTCAAGATCGACGAGAACGTGCGCGGGCGGGATGTCTACATCTTCCAGCCGACCAACCCCCCGGCCGAGAACATGATCGAGCTGCTGCTCCTCATGGACGCGGCCCGGCGGGCCAGCGCGGCGCGGGTCACCGCCGTCATCCCCTACTTCGGGTATGCCCGGCAGGACCGGAAGGACCAGCCACGGGTCGCCATCAGCGCCAAGCTGATGGCCAACATGGTATCGGTAGCGGGGGCGGACCGGGTCCTGAGCATGGACTTCCACCAGCACCAGTTGCAGGGGTTTTTCGACCTGCCGGTGGATCACCTGTACGCGGCCCCGGTGTTCACCAGCCACTACCGTCAGAAGCAGCTGAGGGACCCGGTGGTGGTGGCGCCCGACGTGGGTTCGGCCAAGATGGCGCGCGGTTTCGCCAAGCGGCTCAACGCCTCGCTGGCCATCATCGACAAGCGGCGCCCGTCGGCCAACGTGGCCGAGGTGCTCAACGTGGTGGGCGAGGTGCGCGACCGGGACTGTCTGATCCCGGACGACATGATCGACACCGCGGGCACGATGGCCGAGGCGGTGAACGCGCTCAAGCGGCTGGGCGCCCGGGACGTCTATTGCTGCGCCACCCACGCGCTCCTGTCCGGGCCCGCGGTGGACCGGCTGATGGCGTCGCCGGTCAAGGAAGTGGCGGTCACCAACACGATCGCCATTCCCGCCGAGCGTCGCTTCGAGCGGCTCAAGGTGCTCTCCATCGCCGGCTTGCTGGCCAAGGCGGTGGGGTACACCCATAGTGATCAGTCGGTGAGTTCGTTGTTCGATTGAGAAGGCTGTCCGCTATCCGCTATCCGTTATGTCGGATAGCGGATAGCCGATAGCGGATAGCCGATAACCGAGAGTTGACACCAAGGAGTCCCCCCATGGCCCAGACCGCCAGCCTCCAAGCCTCCATCCGCCGGGAAACCGGGAAGGGTGCGGCGCGCAGCCTCCGCCGCCAGGGGAAGGTCCCGGGCGTGATCTACGGCCACGACCGGACTCCCGAGGCGCTCGCGGTGGACACCAGCGCCCTCAACAAGATGCTGATCGGCATCAGCGCCGCGACGACCATCGTGGATGTCGCCATCGACGGCCGGCCGCCGGTGCGGGCGCTGATCCGCGAGATCCAGCGCGACTCCCTCCGGCCCGCCGAAATCATCCACCTCGACCTCTACGAGATCCGGGCCGACGAGGCCATCACCCTCGCGGTGCCGATCCGGTTGATCGGCATTCCCGACGGGGTGCGGAACTTCGGCGGCGTCCTCGACCACTCGCTGCGCGAGCTGGAGATCGAGGTGCTTCCCGCCGATATCCCCGAGCACGTGGATCTCGACGTCACCGCGCTCGCCATCGGGCACTCGCTCTTCGTCCGCGACATCGAGGTAGAGAAGGCCACCATCATGAACGACCCCGACACCCCGGTCTGCACCGTGGTGGCACCGCGGACCGAGGAGGCCCCGGCGCCGGTGGAAGAGGTGGCGACCACCGAGCCGGAGCTCATTCGGAAGCCGAAGCCCGAGGGCGAGGCCGAGACCGAAGCGAAAGCCTGATCCCTGCACGCGATCGTCGGGCTGGGCAATCCCGGCCAGGAGTACGTCGACACCAGGCACAACGCCGGGTTTCGACTGGCCGACCACCTGGTGGAGCGCTGGCGGCTCGGCTCCTTTCGCCGGGGCGACCGGGCCCGGGTGGCCGAAGGAAGCTGGAACGGTCACCCGGTGCGGGTGCTCAAACCCCAGACCTACATGAACCGGAGCGGCGCCGCGGTGGCGCCGCTGCTCGACCTCCCCGGATTCGATCCCGCTCGCCATCTGCTCGTCGTCGTGGACGAGGTCGCCCTCCCTCTCGGCCGGTACCGGCTTCGCGGCGCCGGCTCGTCCGGCGGCCACAACGGACTCAAGAGCATCGAGGGGGTGCTTCGGCGGCAGGACTACGCCCGGCTCCGCATCGGCGTCGGCGCCAAGCCGGCAGGGCTGGACGATCTCGCCGACCACGTGCTCGCGCCGTTCTCCCTCGAAGAGCGGGAGGTCCTCGAGCAGCTGCTCGACCCCATGGCGGAGGCGGTCGAATGCTGGGTGGAGGAAGGGGTGGAGCAGGCCATGACGAAGTACAACCGCAGCTGATCGGCCGCCCATGCTCCGTCTCGGGATCGTCGGCCTCCCCAACGTCGGCAAGTCCACCCTCTTCAATGCCCTCACCTCGGCCCGGGCGCTGGTGGCGAATTACCCCTTCGCCACCATCGAGCCGAACACCGGCGTGGTCCAGGTGCCCGACCCCAGGCTCGCGGTGCTGGCCGACATCGTGAAGCCGGAGCGCACGGTGCCCGCGGTGGTGGAGTTCGTGGACATCGCCGGGCTGGTGAAGGGCGCCAGCGAGGGCGAGGGGCTGGGCAACCAGTTCCTCGCCAACATCCGGGAGGTGGACGCGATCGTCCATGTGGTCCGCTGCTTCGAGGACGACGACGTCCAGCACGTGATGGGGCCGGTGGACCCGATGCGGGACCGGGAAATCGTCAACCTCGAGCTCGGACTCGCCGACCTCGCCAGCGTGGAGAAGCGGCTGGACAAGACCACCCGCGTCGCCCGCTCCGGCGATGCCCAGGCGAAGCTGGAGCTGCGGCTGCTGGAGCCCGTGCGCGACGCCCTCGCCGCCGGACGGCCGGCCCGAGCAGTCACTCCGACCGCCGACGAGGCGGCCACGTTCCGCTCCTTCAACCTGCTCACCGCGAAGCCGGTTCTCTATGCGGCCAACGTGGACGAGACCGAGATCGCCACCGGCAACCGGCATGTGGAGGCCCTCCGGGCCGCGCTCGAGCGCGAGGGAGAGACGGCGGAAGTGGTGATCTTCTCGGCCAAGGTCGAGGCCGAGCTCGCGGAGCTCGCGCCCGAGGACCGGGCCGAATTCCTCGAGTCGCTCGGGGTGCGTGAGTCGGGGCTCGACCGGCTGGCCCACGCGGCCTACCACCTGCTCGGCCTCCGCAGCTACTTCACGGCCGGGGAGAAGGAAGTGCGGGCCTGGACCATCCACCAGGGGGACAGGGCCCCCGCTGCCGCGGGCGTGATTCACTCCGATTTCGAGAAGGGGTTCATCCGGGCGGAGACGGTGGCCTACCAGGACTTCGTCCGGGTGGGCGGCTGGAAGGCGGCCCGGGATCAGGGGTTGGCCCGCGCCGAGGGGCGGGAGTACGTAGTGCAGGACGGGGACGTGATGCTGTTCAGGTTCAGCGGATAGCGGATAGCGGATAGCCGTATTATCCTTCCGCCCTCAAAACCATCCTCCCCGGCGCCCGCACCAGGCCCGGGGCGACCCAGACCGAAGGAAGGTGTCATGACCCGCCAGTACGAGGTGGTCTATATCTTCGACAGTGCCCTCGAAGAGACCGCCATCAACGAGCGCCTCGCGCGCTTCCACGCCCTGATCCAGCAGCCCGGTGCCGAGGCTCCCCCGGTGAACCACTGGGGCAAGCGCACTCTCGCCTACCCGATCCGCAAGCACGAGACCGGCTACTACGTGGTCGCCAAGTTCGAGGCCGACCCGACTGCCCTCCCCGAGTTCGAGCGGGCCATCAAGCTCGACGAGGGCGTCATCCGCTTCCTGGTGGTGGTCAACGAGGGTGCCCAGCCGGTGCCGGTCACCGCGGGCAAGACCGACGAGGAGAACGACGAATGAGGCGGCCCCAGAAGACCTGCACGATCTGCGAGTCGGGCGTGCGGGTGGTGGACTACAAGGACGAGCGCACCCTCTCCCGTTTCCTGACCGAGCGGGGGAAGATCCTGCCCAGCCGGCTGTCAGGCACCTGCTCCCGGCACCAGCGGCAGCTCAGTACCGCCATCAAGCGGGCCCGGCAGCTGGCCCTGCTGCCCTACATCAAGGGCTTCGTGGGCTGACCGGCATGGGGTGGCGGCCGGTGCTCCTGTTCGCCGGCTACCTGCTGGTCGCGCCCCCGATGTTCGTTTTCGGGCCGCTGGTCGGGCTGCTGTTGCTGAGCCGGCCCGGAACCGCGCGGGAATGGACCTGGCTCGCGATCGGGGTGGCCTGGTCGGCGGTCTGGCTGCTGGACACCGGTGGCCTGGGTGAGCAGTTCGTCCGGGCGACGGCCGTGCTGGTGACGGGGAGCTATGTCGCGCTTACGGCGTGGCGGCCCTCCAACCGGCTCTCCCGGAGCCTCGCGGCCACGGCGGGTGCCGGGCTCGCAGTCGCGGTCTGGATGCTCGGCCTCGGCCTGCACTGGAGCGAGCTGAGTGGGGCGGTCCGGCACGACCTCGCCACGTTCGACCGAATGGCGCGAGCGCAGTGGTCGGGGGTGAGCGGAGCCACGCAGGCGCTGTCCGATCTGTCCGCCATGGCGGACACCGTGTCCACCCTGTACCCCGGCCTCCTGGCGCTGGCGGCGATCGCCGGGCTGCGGCTCGCCTGGACCTGGCATCACCGGATCGCCGAGCGTCCCATCGGCCCGCCGCCAGCGCCGTTCACCGGGTTCACCTTCAACGACCAGATGGTCTGGGGGCTGGTGGCCGGCGTGGCCTTCATGCTTCTGCCGGGACCCGAGGCGGCCAGGCTGGTCGGCGCCAACCTGATGCTGGTCTGGGCGGCACTCTACGCGGTCCGCGGCCTGGCGGTGGCCGCCGTCGCGGCTGCCCGGGTTCCCGGCGCGGTGCTGGTGGCGATCGCGGCCGTCGCCCTGCTCCTGATGCCGTTCGTCCTGGGGGGACTGACGCTGCTCGGTCTCGCCGACACCTGGCTAGATTTCCGGCGCCGCCTGGCGCCGGCCACCGGAGGGTTCCACCGATGATCGAAGTCATCCTGCGCCAGGACGTGACGGCGCTGGGCAGGGCGGGCGAGCTGGTACGGGTCAAGCCGGGCTACGCCCGTAACTTCCTGCTGCCGCACGGCCTGGCCTACGAAGCCACCGAGGGCAACAAGAAGCGCATCGCGGCGGAGACCAGGGCGCGCGCCTCCCGGGGCCAGGCTGAGCGCGCCGAGGCGGAGCGCGTCGCCGCGGTGCTCGGTGGCCTCGCCCTGACGCTGGCCGGGAAGGCCGGCGAGGAGGGGAAGCTCTTCGGCTCGATCACCGCGCAGGACATCGCCGACGCCCTGGCCCGCGCCGGGCACCCGGTGGACCGCCGGCGGATCGAGTTGGAGCACCCGATCAAGACCCTGGGCGAGCACCCTGTCGCGATCCGGCTGCACCCCGACGTTCACGCGGAGCTGCGGGTCTCGGTCGTGGCGGAGTGATCCTCCCGGCATGACGGTCGGGATCGCCTACGTCGATGGGCCCCGCCTGGCCCGCTCCCTGTTCGCCGCCGCCGACTGGGTGGCCGCCGGACGGGAGGAGATCAACCGGATCAATATCTTTCCGGTTCCCGACGGCGACACCGGCACCAACTTCACCCTGACGCTGCGCTCCGTCGCCGACGCCCTCCGGGCGCTCGGCGACGCGTCGCTTCCGGACACCGCGCGGACCATCGCCCGGGCCGCGGTGCTCGGGGCCCGCGGGAATTCCGGGATGATGCTGGCCCACTTTCTCCTGGGGTTCGCCGACTCCATCGGCGACCGGCGGACGGCCACCGCGCGCGAGATCGCGGACGCCCTTCGCCAGGGCGCCGACCGGCTGTATGCGTCGCTCGACGATCCCCGCGAGGGCACCATCCTCACGGTGGCGCGGGAGGCCGCCGCCGCGGCCGAGCGGGCGGCGGCGGAGTCGCCCGACATCGGGGAGTTCATGCGTCGGATGCTCGCCGAGGGCGAGGCGACGCTGGCACGGACTCCGGAGCTGATGGCGGCGCTGAGGGAGGCGGGCGTGGTGGATGCGGGTGGCAAGGGGTTCGTCCGCATGCTCGAGGGCGTGGTCCGCTACATCGAGGGCGATCCGATCCTGGCGGCACCCGAGAGTGCCGCCCCCGGCTTCGCCCCGGCGGCGATGATCGAGGTGGCGGTCGAGCGGGATTACCAGTTCTGCACCGAGGTGCTGGTCCGGGGCGAGCAGCTCCCCGGGGCGAACGAGGCGCGGTCCGCGATGCACGCGTTCGGCGGCTCGGTGCAAGTGGCCGTGGCGGGCGACATACTCAAGATCCATGTGCACACCGACGCCCCGGAGGCCGTCTTTAGCTATGCGGCCCGGTGGGGACGGGTCGAGACCACCAAGGCCGATGACATGCGGGCCCAGCACCGGCGGCTCGCCCACCCTGGCCGCCGGCCGGTCGCGGTGGTGGCCGACAGCTCGGCCGATCTCGCCGACACGGTCCTCGACCGCCACCACATCGCCCTGGTTCCGCTCCAGGTGACGTTCGGCGGAGAGACCTTCCGCGACCGGGTCGAGCTCAGGCCGGAGGAGTTCTACCGGCGCCTCCGCACCGCCCGGGACCTCCCCACCACCTCGCAGCCGGCCCCTGCCGAGTTCGTCCGGGTCCTGCGGGACGCGAGGGCCGAGGCGGACGAGGTGGTCGTAGTGCTCCTGGCCGGGAGCCTGTCGGGCACGTTGGCGTCCGCCCATGCGGCTGTTCGGGCGGCGGGGCTTACCGGAGTCCATCTGGTGGACAGCCGGTCCGCGTCGCTGGGCCTGGGGATGCTGGCGCTCCGGGGCGCGGAGCTGGCCGAGGAGGGCTGGCCCGCCGCCGAGGTCGCCCGGGAGCTGACCCGGGTCCGCGACCAGTCGGGCATGCTGCTCACGGTGGACCGGTACGACAACCTGCTCCGGTCCGGCAGGGTGTCCCGGGGCAAGGCCTGGATCGCCGGGATGCTGGACGTGAAGCCGGTACTGAGCCTCGACCAGGGAGGGCGGGTCGTCCCCCTCGACCGGATCCGGGGACGGGATCACGTCGTTCCCCGGATGCTGGCACTGCTGGAACGGCGTCTCACGCCGCGGCCGACGGTGGTACGATTCGGTGTGGCACACGCCGAGGCCCCCGAGACCGCGGAACGGGTCCGCACCGCGCTGGTAGCGGCGTACCGGCCGCGCGACTGCTTCGTCAGTCTCGCCACCGGCGTGCTCGGCACCCACGTGGGCCCCGGGGCCTGGGCCATCTTCTACCAGGTCGAGGACGGCACCCCCGCCCGTCTCGGCGGCGGCAGGGGCGCGGAGACCGAGGAGTTGAATGACTGAGGCGCTTCGCCTGGCTCTGAACGCGATTCAGGACCTGAAGGGCAATGACGTCGTGGTACTCGATTTGCGGGGGCTATCGGACGCCACCGATTACTTCGTCATCGCTTCCGGCACCTCCGACGCGCACGTCCGCGGCATCGCGGAGTCGGTGATGGAGAAGCTCGACCGGCGGGGGCACCACACCCACCACGTCGAGGGGCTCCCCGGCGGCCGATGGGTGCTGCTCGATTTCGTGGACTTCGTGGTCCACCTGTTCCACCCCGAGACCCGCTCGTTCTACCAGCTCGAGCGTCTCTGGGACGATGCCCCGGAGCTGCTGCTCAGCTCCACCTAGCCGAGGACCCTTATGCTTCGACGCGTCGCACCGGCGCTGCTGCTCCTTTCGGTCGGCTTCCCCGGTCTTCTTTCTGCCCAGTATTTCGGGCGGAACAAGGTGCAGTACACCAATTTCGACTTCAAGGTCATCCAGACCGAGCATTTTGACGTGTACTTCTACAGGGGCGAGCGGGTCGCGGCGATGGACGCGGCCCGCATGGCCGAGCGCGGCTACGCCCGGCTCTCCAAGGTGCTCAACCACGAGTTCCGCGAGCGCAAGCCGATCATCCTCTACGCCTCGCACTCGGACTTCATGCAGACCAACGCCACCGAGGTGGGCGGCGAGGGTACCGGCGGAGTCACCGACTTCGCCCGGAACCGGGCGGTCATGCCGTTCACCGGCTCGTACGCCGACTTCGAGCACGTGCTCCAGCACGAGATGGCGCACCAGTTCCAGTACGACATCTGGTCCCGGGGCCGGGCCGGCGCCGGACTCTCGACCCTGATCGCCATCGCCCCGCCGCTATGGTTCGCCGAGGGCATGGCGGAGTACCTCTCGCTCGGGCCGATCAACGCCGAGACCGCGATGTGGCTCCGCGACGCCTCGCTCGAGGGCAAGCTGCCCACCATCGAGCAGATGACCGCCGACCCGTACGAGTACTTCCCCTACCGCTTCGGCCACGCGCTCTGGTCCTACGTGGCCGAGCGCTGGGGCGACGAAGCGGTGGGGGCCATCCTCAAGGCCACGTTGGCCGGCGGAGTGGAGCCGGCGTTCCGCCGCACCATCGGCCTGACCCTGGATCAGCTCTCGGACCAGTGGCGCGACGCGGTGCAGAAGCGCTACCTCCCCGAGATCGGCGCCCGCGCCCGGGCCCGCGCCGTGGCCGACGAGCTGCTCACCAAGAAGCGCTCCGAAGGTACCCTGCACCTGGCTCCGGTGCTTTCCCCGGACGGCTCGCTGGTGGCCTACTTCAGCGAGAAGGACTTCTACTCGGTGGATCTCTGGCTGGCCGACGGCGTGACGGGCGAGGTCAAGCGCCGCATCCTCAAGTCGGGGATCAGCAGCAACTACGAGACCTATCGGTTCATCAACTCGCAGGCGAACTGGTCGCCCGACGGAAAATTCCTGGCCTTCGCTGCCAAGCGCGGCCCCCGGGACGAGATCGTGATCGTGGACGTGGCGCGCAACCGCCAGGTGGGACGGATCAAGCCCAAGCTGAGCGGCATCACGACCCCCTCCTGGAGTCCCGACGGGACCCGGCTGGTGTTCACCGGCTACGAGGGCGGCCTGAGCGACCTGTTCGTGGTGAATCGGGACGGCACCGGACTCCGGCGGCTTACCGAGGACAAGTACGCCGACCTGCACCCGGTCTGGTCGCCCGACGGCAAGAGCATCGCGTTCGCCACCGACCGCGGGCCGGACACCGATTTCCGCACCCTCGCGATGGGCAACCTGCGGATCGCGCTCTACGACATGGACTCCGGCGCGATCCGGGTGCTCGATCACATGGAGCAGGGCAAGAACGTGAGCCCGCAGTGGGCGCCGGACGGGCAGTCCCTGGCCTTCGTGTCGGACCGGAACGGCGTGAGCAACGTGTTCCTGCACGACTTCAGCGACCGCGAGGTGTATCAGCTCACCGACTTTTACACCGGCGCCCAGGGCATCACCCCGCTGTCGCCGGTGCTCTCCTGGGCCCACCAGGCCGACCGTCTGGCCTTCGCGTACTTCGAGGCCGGCAAGTACGACGTCTACAGCATCACCAATCCCCGGTCGCTCAAGCGGAGCCCCTACCAGCCCCAGGCGGTGGACAGCGTCGGCATCTTGGCGCGCGCCGTGACCCCCCCGATCGACACCACCCGCTCGCTCCAGGTGCGGGACGAGGTGCGCCCGCAGGTCGGCGAGGGGGGCTCCATCTATCGCACCCCGACCGGGTTCCGCACCTCGGGCGAGGTGGCCCGGACCGGGGACACGACCCAGCTCAACCAGCCGGTGTCCATCGCCGCGCTGCTCGACTCGGCCGACTTCAGCCTGCCCGACACCAGCGAGTTCACCCTGAAGGACTACCGGGTGCACTTCACCCCGGACTACGTGGCCCGGCCTTCCATCGGGTATGCCCGCGACAACTTCGGCCGGGGCTTCTTCGGCGGCTCGGCGATCTCTCTGAGCGACATCCTGGGGAACCATCAGCTGATTTTCGCCGGGTACGTCAACGGTCGGATCAGCGAGGCCCAGATCCTCGCGGCGTACGCCAACCTGAGCCACCGGATCAACTGGGCCGCGGGGATCTCCCAGGACCCGTACTACTTCCTGGAGCCCAGTGCGGTCGAGGCGAGCCCCAACCCGGGGGAGCAGATCTTCGTCACCAACATCCGGCGGCTGGTGGTGCGGTCGGCCTTCGCCGCGGCGTATTATCCGGTGAGCCGGTTCCAGCGGATCGAGACCGGGTTGCGCTTCGCCAACGTGGACGACGCGATCCTGCAGATCAAGGAGCCCTACGACCCCAGCACCGGGTTCGCCACCGACGATCCGTTCCTCGAGACCGATAACCTGCCGGGGGTCACCTATTTCCAGCCCTCGACCGCCCTGGTGTTCGACAACTCGCTGTTCGGCTACGTGGGGCCGTTCTACGGCCAGCGCTACCGGCTCGAGTTCGCCCAGACGCTGGGCGACTGGCGGTTCTCCCAGGTCACGGCCGACTACCGGCGCTACGACCGCATCCTCGGCCCGGTGGTCTTCGCCAGTCGATTGCTGTACTTCGGCCGGATCGGCCGGGACGCGCGCGAGTTCCGGATCTTCGCCGGCAGCACCGACCTGATCCGGGGCAACACGTCGGGATCCTACCGGCGGAACGAGTGCCTGTACTCGGACGACCCGAACGCGGAGACCGGCTGCGCCGAGCTCGACCGTCTGGTAGGCACCCAGATCGGCCTCGCCTCCGCGGAGCTCCGGCTCCCCATTCTCAATCCCTCGTACGGCGTTCCGGCGGCGATCCCGCCGCTGGAGCTGGCGCTGTTCTACGACATCGGCATCGCCTGGGACCAGAACAGCACGCTCAAGTGGCGGCGCGAGCCCGGCGACGACCCGATCCGGGTGCGGACGCCGCTCAAGACCATCGGCGCGTCGCTCCGGACCAACCTCTTCGGGTTCGCCATCGCCCGGCTGGATTACTCGATCCCGCAGGACCGCCCGGCCATCAAGGGCCTCTGGACTTTCAGCCTGGGACCGACGTTCTAGACGCTATCCGCTATCCGCCAGCGGGTAGCGGATAGCGGATAGCGGATAAGCCCCACTGCCCCGCGGCCTATCTGCCCCGCTATCTTGCTGTTGTGAAGATCTTGCCCATCCTGTCCGCGGCGGCGCTGGTCGCCGGCGCCGCCGCGTGCGGCAAGGAACCCGAGCTCACGATGGGCAAGTTGCCCGCGGTCGGGCGGGGGCCGGCCACCGCCACCCTGCTCCTGGCACCCAAGAACGGCGGCGTCGCCCGGCTCTACCGCATCCCCGCCCTCGATCCCTCCTCCTGGAAAGCCGAAGACAAGCTCCCCCCGCTCGATCGATTGATAGGCGCCGACACCGAGCAGGGCCTGGTCTACTTCCTCGACCTCAAGCACGACGTCGTCGGGCTCGACCTGGAAACCCGCCGGGTCCGGCGCTATACCGAGCAGGTCCGCAACGCGGTGATGGGTCCGGACGGGTCGCTCTACACGATCGACACCGGCAAGGTGGTAACCCAGCTGG
>Ga0210102_1000284_pt1 | contig 13821 bp, 9 predicted proteins | sample RushOxbow_ThreeS_4_FD_185563 | JGI IMG/M metagenome (GOLD analysis project Ga0210102, IMG submission 185563) | Wetland microbial communities from San Francisco Bay, California, USA, that impact long-term carbon sequestration -... | ecosystem: Environmental > Aquatic > Marine > Wetlands ...
CCCGTCACCGCACCCAATCGGCGTCGCGTTCGATTGGACGCCTTTGCGCAGTGGTCCTTTTTTCAATCGTGAGCAGACGCTTCGCTGGGAGCCACGCCGCGAGCGCTGCGAGCGACATGGGGTTGGAGCGGGTCGCGCTCGCGGCGTGGCTCCCACGCAGTGGCCAAGCATTGGATGGGGCGTTGGACGAGTCGTTCGCACCCCGGTCGCGTGCAGATTCCACGCGCTGATCCGGGAATTGATCGGGCGGATTTCGTATCCCGGTCTCGAAGCAGTTTCCAGGCATTGATCGAGGGAGGGGCGGGCGCGGACCGTGTACAGGTGCTCGAATACCGGGTTGGATCTCTAGTTGGTCGCGCGCGAGTACGCGATTTTTCCGCCGACGATCGTGTAGTCGACGTTCGCGGTGGGGATCTCGTCGACCGGAATCGTCATGATGTCTTTGGAGAGCACCGTGATGTCGGCGAGCTTTCCGGGGGTGATCGATCCCTTGAGGTGATCCTCGAATGCCGCATAGGCGTTGTTGATCGTGTAGGACCGCAGCGCTTCCTCCCGCGTCATCGACTGCTCGGGGTGGAAGAATTCTCCGTTTGCCATCCTTCGCGTAACCGATGCGTGGAAGCTCGCGATCGGGTCGATGTCTTCGACGGGCGCATCGGTCCCATTGGTGACGGTCGCGCCTGCGTCGAGCAGGCTCCGCCAGACGTAGGAGATCTCTCCGGCCCGCTTCTCGCCAAGACGTTTCGGGAGCCACGGGCCGTCCGAAGCGGCGTGCACGCCCTGCATCGACGCGATCACCCCGAGTTCGGCGAAGCGCGGCACGTCGGCGGGATCGAGGTGCTGGGCGTGTTCGATGCGCCAGCGCAGATCGCGTGCAGCGGGATTCGCGGCAAAGATGCGCTCGTACACGTCGAGAATTTCGCGGTTGCCGCGATCGCCGATCGCGTGGGTGTTGAGCTGGAAGCCGTGCTGGATCGCGAGCCGGCCGGTGGCTTCGATGTTTTTCGGTGAATCCAGCACCAGACCGATGCTGTCGGGCATGTCGGTATAGGGTGAGAGCAGCCAGGCACCGTGGGCGCCGAGGCCGCCGTCGACCATCCGCTTGATCGATCGCACTGCGAGAAAGTCGTTGCCCTCGGGAATGATCCGGTAGTCGTCGAGCCGTCTGGCGAGCACCTCGTTGGTTTCGTCGAGGCCCACCATCACGTACAGACGGACCGGCAGCGCACCCTCGGCCGCCCAGGCCTTGAAGCGGTCGATGTCGTCGAAATTCGCGCCGGCGTCGTGGACGGTGGTGATGCCCTTCGAGAGCGCTTCCGCTCCCGCGAGTTCCATCTGGCGCCGGCGTCCCGCTTCGCGCTCCTGCGCGGAGCGGCTGGCGTCGGCTCGATCGATCGCCGCCTGGATCAAGCCCGCTGCGCTTTCCCGCATCAAGCCGGTCGGATCGCCACCCGCGTCCCGGACGATCGTTCCGCCCGGGGGATCGGGAGAGTCGGAATCGAGTTCCGCGAGTTTCAGCGCCGCCTCGTTGACGAAGACCGCGTGGCCGCTCGCGTGCGCGAGCTGGACGGGGTTGTCGGGAGACACGGAAGAGAGTCGCGCGTGCAGTGGCGTGCCGTCCAGGTTTGGCTCGGGCAATTCCGTCCACTTTTCCTGATGCCATCCGCTGCCGAGGATCCATTCGCCGGGCTCGGCCTGCCGGGCCGCAGCCGCCACCTGTTCGACGATCTCGCTCCAGGTCGCGGCCCGCGTCAGATCGAGGATCATCTTCGCCTGACCGAGGTCTAGGTAGTGGGCGTGTCCATCGATGAATCCGGGGATCGCCAGGCGCCCTTCGAGTTCGATCAACCGCGTTCCGGGGCCGACATAGGCGTCGATTTCCCGATCGCTGCCGACCGCGACGATCTCGAAGCCGCGAACCGCGATCGCCTCGGCGTGCGGTCGCGCAGCGTCCACGGTGACCACGTTGCCGCCGCGAAGGACGAGATCCGCAGGCGCGACCGGTTCCGACGGGTCGCAGGCCGCGACACCGACGAGTAGCGCAAGGCTCGAAACGAGGGCGGCGCGGCGGATTTGCTGGCGGTGCATCCTGGATCGGCGGCTACGCGGTTTCGGCGCGAGGGGACGCGTCGAATTTGCGCAGCGCATCTGCGAGTCTCTCGAGGATTTCATCGATATCGGCCTCCGTCACGATCAGTGGCGGCGCGAGCATGACGGCTTCGAGCATGCGCCGGCCCAGCGGAGTGGGGCAGGAGTAGATCATCAGCCCGCGCTCTTTGGCGAACGCGGCGAGTCGGTTCGAAGCGCCGGCCAGGGGCTCGAGCGAATCGCGATCGGTCACCAGTTCCATCCCCTGCAGCAGACCCTTGCCGCGGACCTGACCGATGTGGGGCGACTCGGCCGCGATGGCTTCCATTCCCGCGCGCAGGCGCTCGCCAAGTGCGCGCCCCCGGCTGACGAGATCGTCGTCGCGAATCGTCCGAATCGCCTCCGCGGCGATCGCGCAGCCGAGCGGGTTTCCCGAGAAGGTATGTCCCCACGGAAAACCGTCGGGCTTCGAGAGGAACACTTCCGCGACGTTCCCCGCCACGGCCATTCCGGAAAACGGCGTGATGCCGCTCGTCACACCCTTGGCGAAGGTGACGATGTCCGGCTTTCCCTCCCAGTGGTTCGAGCCCCACCACGCGCCCGTGCGGCCGAAGCCCGTGATCGTCTCGTCGCAGATCATCAGCACGCCGTAGCGATCGCAGAGTTCCCGCAGGCCATCGATGTAGCCCGCGGGCGGCACGACCGCAGCGGCGCTCGCGCCCGTGATGGGCTCCAGGAAGATCCCCGCGACGTGGTCGGGCCCGCGCGACACGATCGCATCTTCGATCTGTTCGAGGCCGAAGCGCAGCTCGTCGGCTTCGCTGCGGCGCGCGCGGATATCGGCGCCCGGAACCTGGGCGATCGCGTTCTTCTCGAGCACGAGTTCGAACGCCTTACGCCAGCGCGAACTCGACAGGCCGAGGGCGCCGAGCGTGGAACCGTGATAGCTCGGATAGCGCGAAATCATTTCGAGCTTGTTTGGCTTGCCGAGATACTGCCAATAGAGGATCGCCATGTGGATCGCGGACTCGACCGACTCGGAGCCCGACGAGTTGAAGAACGCCGAGGCGCGCTGCATCGGTGCGATTTCGCGAATCAGGTCGGACAGATCTGCCATCGGCTCGTTCGAAAACGAAAACCGGTAGGCGAACGTGAGTTGATCGAGTTGACGCTTTGCGGCCTCGATCAAGCGCGGGTGGCAGTGGCCGAGACTCATCACCATCGCGCCGCCGCACGCGTCGATGTACTCGTGACCTTCCCGATCCCAGATCCGGCAGCCCGATCCGCGCACCGCGACCGGGAGGTTGCGGCCCGTCGCAGCGGCGAGGGAGTGTTGGAGCTTGTCTGCCAGCATGGGAGTGATCTCGATTCGGCGGGCTCGACCCAGTCGGGCCGCCTCGGCACGCATGGATCGGGAGTCTGGAGGCAGACGGTATATGATTCCATTCCCAGCGTCAGGAGGAAGCCGTGCCCCGTTTTTCTTGCCCAAGCGCGTTCGTGCTGGCATCCCTGGTCGCCGGCGTCGCGGCAGCGGCGCTCGGATCCTGCGCCGATCGGTCTGCCGACGATGCTTCACCCCGCAGCGTCGGCGAGATCGAGCAGACCTTCCAACAGACCCGCGCGCTGAAGGACCAGATCGACGTCACGCGCAGCCGCGGCGAGACGGTCGCCATGGATGGCTCGGCGTTGGCGGATCTGGTCGGTTCCTACGCCGCGGTCCGAATCCAGCTGCAGCAGGAGCTGGCCGATGATCCGGACCCGCCGCCCTCGGGAGACGACGCTCGTGCGTTGAGCGCGATGCGGGATGCGCTGGCGCGCTACCTGCCCGAGGAGTCCGTCGACGCGAACCCGACGGGCGCCGAAGCGGGCGAGACAGTGGAGGTCGACTGTCGCTACGACCCCGAAAGCGTCGCGGCGGGAGAGGACGGCTACGCGTCGCTCTCGAAACGGATCTACACCTGCTTTTCCGAAGCCGCCCACTCGCTCAGCTTCGAAGGCGAGTCGATCGACCGTTTGACGGTTTTCGGTCGCTTGCCGTTGACCGAGGAGGCGTCCCGGCGCGAGGGGTTGTGGCGGGCGCTGCTGCCGGTCTGGCAGTCGGTCAACGGAGACAATGGACCGCAAAGCCCCTACCGCACGCTGATCCGGCTGAACGCCGAGCGCATGCAGCGCGAAGGCGAGTTGCTCGGCGAGTCGGTGCGCGGCATCGGAGTCGAGCCGGAAGTCATGGAGCAGTGGCTGGTGGCGGTGTTGCAGAAGTGGCACGACATCACGCCGGATCAGGCGATCGAGCCCTGGGATTTCGGCTACCACACCGGCCGCGGCAACCGGGCCCTGAGGGATGCAATCCCCGTCGAATCGCTGCGCGCGATCAACGATCGGTTCTATCGCGATCTCGGCGCCGATCCCGCAGCGTTGCAGGTGCGGTACGACCTCGAGCCCCGACCGAGCAAGGATCCCGTCGCATTCACGACATTCGGCCGCCGACCCCGGTTCGAGGCCGGCAGCTGGGTGCCCGGCGAGCCCTGGGTGTTCGCCTCCTATCAGATGGGCGGACTCGACAATCTGCTGGAACTGCTGCACGAGACGGGTCACGCGATCCACATCGCCGCAATCCGCACGCGTCCGGCCTTCACCGATTGGCCGGACAGCGACATCTTCACCGAGGGTGTCGCCGACATCGCCACTCTGGAGATGTACGAAGCGGCATGGCAGCAGCGTTACCTCGGGGCTTCCGTGTCGCTCGAGGACGCGATCGTGGCCAAATACGCGGCCATCGTGATGGACATCGCCTGGTCGCTGTTCGAGGTGCGGATGCACCGCGCGCCCGAACGCGACCCGAACGACGTGTGGGGGGAGATCTGCCAGACGTACTTTCGCATCAACCCCCAGCCGGATCTGGCCTGGTGGGCGGTTCGCGGCCAGTTGATCGACTCGCCCGGCTACATGATGAACTACGCGGCGGGCGCGATCCTGAACGCCGACTTGCGCGCGCGGGCGCGCGAACTCTACGGCCCCTGCACCGAGGGAAATTCCGCCTGGTACGGCCGAATCAGCGACGGCCTCTACCGCTTCGGGCTCGAGCAGACTTCGCAAGCAGTCATCGAGGCGTTTCTCGGCCGGCCGGTGTCGCCGCAGGCGCTGCTCGACGATCTGGCGCGCGCGGTTCCGAGCGGCAACTGAGCGGCTCGAATCGCTGCGGCCAGGAGCACGGCCGACAGGCCGTGCGACGCCGCAAGCGAATCCTGCGGATTCGCCGGCTAGAGAACCGCGCAGAATAGGGTTACAGGCTATCTCGTCGGAGCGCCCCGTCACCGTATTCTGCGATGCTCTCTAGCGCGTTCGACTGCCGCGCAAGAAGGTTTCGAGCCAGTTCCAGCAGGCGTCGCTGGTCTTCGCGCGCGAAAAGCGCTTCGGATCGACGCACATGTCGAGCCAGAACCCGTCGAGCAGTGCGATCAGGCTCGTCGCGACCTGCTCCGCGTCGATCCGGACGCCGCGTTCCGCAGCCAGGTCGTTCAAGACCGGCGCGAGCAGCCGTCGCAGCCTTCGATAGGCCGACCGCTGGATCCGCTGGATCGTCGGGTCGCTGCGGCCGAGTGTCCAGAATGCGATGTAGGTCCCGGCGCGGTCCGTTCCCGTCAGCTGACTCGAAAAGTAGGCACTGAAGAAGGAACGCAGTCTTTGTTCCGCGGATTCCGCGGGGCCGCTGAGAATGCCGCGCAGGTTCCCGTGATACGCCTGCGTCAGTGTCCGATAGGCTTCGATGATCAGCGCGTCCTTGCCATCGAAATAGTGGCGCAGCAGCCCCGGCGAGACGCCCGCGCGATCGCAGATCTCGCGCACGCCCGCGCCGTGAGGCCCGAGTCTTGAGAGGCAGTCGAGGGCTGCCGCGATCAAACTCTGGCGGCGTTCGCTCGGCGCGAGCCGTCGGTGTTTCCTCGCTGGCATTGCGCGGGCTGGCATCGGATCGTCCATCACTGGGGGGGATAGCCGTCGACGAAATCGGCCTGCCGCACTTCGATCAAGCTCGGTCCGGAATCTGCGGCAGCCTTCTTCAGCGCGCGCTTGAGTTCATCGAGATCGACGGCGCGACACGCAGAGCAACCGATGCTCTTTCCGAGCGCGACGAAGTCGGGCGTGTGAAGGTCGACGCCTACGCTCTCGACGCCGGCGGCTTCGAAATAGCGCTGGATCTCTCCATATCCGTGATTGTTCCAGATCAGGAAGATCACCGACGCCTTCGCTTCCACCGCGCTCGCGAACTCGCCGAGCGTGAACTGCGCAGCACCATCGCCGATCAGCGCGATGACTGGTCGGGTCGGTTGTCCCAACTTCGCACCGATCGCGGCCGGAATCGCGTAGCCCAAGGTCCCGTAGCCGCTCGCAGAATGGAAATACCGGCGCGGCGCTTCGGTCTCGTAATTCAACCACGCGTAGTAGGTGGGTTGCGTCGAGTCACCCGCGATGATTGCCTCTGGCAGTGTTTCGCGAATCGCGTCGAAGAATGCCTGATAGCGCGCGTCTTGCCGCTGTCGCAATGCGGCGCGGATCGCTTGCGCCCATGCGATGCCGTTCTTCGCGACGGTGGGATCTCGCTGCAGTGAGACATTGAGCGCCGACAGCGCGTGGTGCGCGTCGCTACAGATCGCCAGCTGAGGCTTCGCGCTGCGGCTGAGCTGAGCGGCGTCGATGTCGATCCGAATCAGCTTGCCGTCGAGCGGAACGTCTCCCCTGAAATAGAAGTCGTAGTCGGTTTCGGCAAATTCGGTCCCCACGGCCAGTACCACGTCCGCCTCGCGAAACGCATCGCGGATGGCCGCACAGGATCCCGAGCCACCCACCGCGAGCGGATGGCCAAAGGGGATCACGCCCTTTGCGTTGACGGTATTGACGACGGGCGCGCCGAGGGTTTCTGCGAGGCGCACCAGCGCGTCTCCCGCGCGGATTGCACCGCCCCCGATCGCGATCAGTGGGCGCTCGGCTGCGCGCAGCAGCGCGGCCGCGCGATCGACGACCTCGGGCGCCGCCGCGGGTGCGCTCGGCAATGGCCACGCGGTCGTGTCGATCGAGTCGGCTGGAGAAGCGATGACATCGATCGGAATCTCGATGTGCACCGGGCCAGGCCGCTGGCTCGAGAACACCCCGAACGCGCGAGCCACGATCTTCGGCAGCTGGTCTGCGTGCAGCACCGTGTGACTGAACACCGAAACTTCGGCGGCGAGGTTTCGCTGATTCGGAAGTTCGTGCAGGCGTCCCTCGCCGAGGCCGAGTTGGTTGCTGCGGTTCACCGTCGAGATCACGAGCATCGGGATCGAGTCCTGGCGCGCCTGGGCCATCGCGGTGAGGATGTTCGTCATGCCCGGACCGGTGATGACGAAGCAGACGCCGACGGCGCCCGTGGCGCGCGCGTATCCGTCCGCCATGAAGCCCGCGCCCTGCTCGTGGCGCGGTGTGATGTGTCGGATGCTGGAGCGCTTCAGGCCGCGGTAGAGGTCGACGGTGTGCACGCCCGGAATGCCGAAAACGAGTTCGATTCCGTAGTTCTCGAGAATCTCGATCAACTTCTCGCCGCAGCTCGCCATGCCGTGCTTCTCCTTGCCTGCCGCCTACTTCAACTCGCGCTTGCGCCGGTCTACGTAGGCGCGAAGGGCTTCGTCGATTCCGGCGTCCAGGTGAGGTTGTTCGTAGTCGGCGAGTATCTGCTTCCAGATCAGGTTGGCGCGACCCGTGGCGTCGCGGCGGCCGCGTTCCGTGAACGTTTCGAAATTCTCCCAGTTGGAAACGAGCGGGACGTAGAAGGCATTCTCGTAGCGCGCCAGCGTATGCGCCGTGCCGAAGAAGTGTCCCGCGGGCCCGACCTCGCGGATCGCGTCGAGCGCGAGTGTGTCCTTCGAGACTTCGATCGGCGTGAAATATTCGGCCATCATCTGCAGCATTTCCGCGTCGAGGATCAGTTTCTCGAACGACGCAGTCAGGCCGCCTTCCAGCCAACCCGCTGCGTGTTCGATCAGATGGGCACCTCCCATCAGTGCCCCCCAGAGCGACATCATGCTCTCGTAGGCGGCCTGGGCGTCGACGAGGTTCGACGCGTTCACGTTGCTCGATCGGAAGGGAACGCCGATGTGCCGCGCGAGCTGGCCGGACGCCTGCGCGGCTTTGGTGTACTCCGGTGTTCCGAATGCGGGCGATCCCGACTTCATGTCCACATTCGAAGTGAATCCCCCGTACATCACGGGGACGCCGGGCCGAACGATCTGGCAGAGCGCGATCCCCGCGAGCGCCTCAGCGTGCTGCTGGGCGAGCGCGCCCGCGAGCGTGACGGGTGACATCGCACCGGCGAGCGTGAAGGGTGTGACGACGACGACCTGGCCGTGCTCCGCGAGCGCGATCAGCCCTTGCGCCATCGGGATGTCGAGCTGGAGCGGTGAGTTGGTGTTGATCACACAGGTGAAGACCGGCATGTCGACCAGGGCTTCGCGGGTGGTGCCGAGCGAGATCGCCACCATCTCGAGTGCATCGATCACGCAATCGGTCCCCAATCCCCAAGGTTGCCAGTTCTTGTCGAGCAGGGTGGTCTGGGCATAGTAGAGATCCAGGTGACGCGTCGCGGCCGGAAGATCGAGCGCCTCGAAGCCGCCTCCGCCTTCCTGATGGATGACATTGAGGCCTTGCACGAGCTTCATGTAGTCGCACATCTCTGCGTAGGTTCCCGAGCGGCGACCGTGGTCGAGGTCGCTGCAAAAAGCGGGTCCACCGACGGAGGAAAAGATCGCGTTGCGCCCACCGAGTGCGAGATTGCGCTCGGGGTTGCGCGAACTCAGGTTGAATTCTGCGGGCGCCTTCGCGACGAGTGACTCGACGATCGCGCGATCGAAACGCACCTGCAGCGCGCTTTCGTCGACCGTGCAGCCTGCCGCGGCGAGGTGTCTGCGCGCGTTGGGCTCCAGCACGCGCATCCCGACCTCTTCGAGGACCGTGAGCGCGGTCTCGTGGATCGCCTCGATCTGGTCGGCCGAGAGGATTTCGATCGGGCCGTAGCAGAGTCGGAGCTGTGACCACGGACTCTGGGGAATTCTTGCTGCCGTCTTGGGTCTGCGGGGCTTTCGTTTGCGAGAGCCGGGCTCTGTCATGGCTGGAATCCCTCTCACCCGGTGCCGCGGCGCGGATTTCCGGGTTTCCCCCCGGCCTCGCCGGTCCGCGTAACTGAACGAGCGTATAATAAGGAAAGTGCGCCACGGCGTCACGGCCAGGCCGGATTGGTGCGCTGCAAGTGCGTTTTCCGCTGGAGTTCGTTTCTCGCCTGGGTTCGTTTTTCCCCTAAATTGGGAGGCTGAATCCCCTAGTATCCGATGAAGCGGTCCCTGCTGCGAACCGGTGAAGGCATGCCCCGGCGCCTCGCCACCGTCGGTGCCGCTGGACGTGGCTCGCGTGGAGTGCGGGCCTGGCGCGTGCTTTCAAGAGGTCAGCGCGCAGGGTATATTCCGGTCCCGGTCGGATTGCGGAACCGAGTGAGATCGCGAAAGGTGGTGGCGTTGATGATGTTTGTGATTCGATCGGGCGGGGGCGCGTCGGCGACATCGCCGGCGCCCGGCCGCGCGCTGAGACGCGCTGCGCGAGGAGCCGATGCCATCGCTCTCCGAGCCGTGGTCCTTTCGGTGTTGCTCGCCGCCTTGCTGCTGTTAGGTATTTCTGCTCAGGCGGATGAGATCGAACCCGAACCTGAAACCGCTCCCGGAACCCAAGCCGAACGGGAACCCGAAGCCGAGCCCGAAGCCGAAGCCGAGCCCGAAGCCGAGCCCGAAGCCGACGCCAAGCCGGTGTCGAAGCTGGACGAGGTTGCGGAGCCGCGCTGGATCCCGTCCTTCGACGTCGGAATGGAAACCTTCGATTACAACACGAAGACGACGGTCCAGAATTTCGTCAACCCGCCCGCCTGGGCGGGGAAGCAGAAAGAGGCGGCACGTCAGCTGATGGTTCGACTCGGAGGCGAGTTGATGGGGCCCCCGATGGGAGACCTTCCGGGCAAACCGCGGCTGTTCGCGCAGGGCGGCGTGCTGCTTCAGACGTTTTCGAGCGACCTGGTCTACGACATCGGTAGCCCGGGTGACCCGGGCCAACCGGAGATCGCCATCAATGGCTACGTCCGCGGTGGTGCCAACGGGCGCAACCTGCCCACCGACTTCGACGGTCAGGGGAGCGACGTACTCGGGCGATTCGAGAATCCGTCCTGGTACGCGGGGTTGGGGGTCGCGTTCAGCGTGCCCATCGGAACCAATCTGCTGCTCTACGTCAAGCCCTCGGTTCAGTACACCGTGGAAAAGATCGATCTGCCGGGGCGGTTGACGACGGTGGATGAACCGGTCCCGATGGTGGATCCGGCCAACTGTGGCATTGGGAGTCGACCACCGATACCGCCGCCGTGTCTCCGCGAGTTCCTCGTGTTTCGGAGCGCGGCGTCCGACAGTACCACCGACCACAGCGTGGGAGCGGGCCTCGAGATCGCAATGGTTCTGTTCAAGAACGTCCGGCCGATCCGGGTCTCGCTCTACTCAGAGGCGCGCTTCATGTGGCTGGTCAGCGGTTCGACGACGACGTTCGGAGACCCCAACAGCTACGCTTCCTATAGCGTGGATCGCGACTCGTTCGGGATCCGGGGCGGGGGAGGGGTGCGTTTCAGCTGGGTGGGTTTCGACTGACGGGTCTACGGGCTGCGTCCGCGCATCCGCTCGACGCTGGATCACTGCACCCCGTAGCCCAGCGCGCGCAGCTGATTCAGCTGCATCTCGTTGATTTCGACCGTGGGCGCATCGTCACCCCAGGGCGGAGGGGGACTGTCGAGGTAGGCGCTGGCCTTCGCGTTGAGTTCTTCCAACACTTCCGGCCAGTCCTCGGAGACGTTGCGCTGCTCGTTCGGATCTTCCCACTTGTCGTAGAGTTCCGAGTGTTTCGGCCGATGTCCGCGGTAGATCAGCCGCCAGCGACCGTCGTTGATCGCGACCATCGGTTGTGACTTGTCCCGAATTCGGCCCCACGCCTGATCGAGATGGGCGATCGCGATGCCTTCTGCGTCGGGTTCGGCCGCGCCCTGGGCGGCAGCGACGATCTGCGGAACGAGGCTCTGCCCGTCCGTGTCGGGCTGCGCGGGCAGCCCCAAGAGCGCTAGAACGGTTGGCCAGAGGTCGACGTTTTCCGAGCGCGCCTCGACGACGATGCCGGGGTCGAGCCGGAACGGAAGGCCCAGGATCAGCGGCGTCGTCGTGACTTCGCCGTAGACGTTTCGCGCGTGCCCTTCGCCGCCGTGTTCGCCGAAGGCTTCGCCGTGGTCGGCGCTGAATACGATCAGGGTGCGCTCGCGCAATCCGCGCCGCTCGAGTTCGTCGAAGAGGTGGCCGATCAAGCTGTCGACCCAGTGGATCGCGTTGTCGTAGGAGTCCGAGTAGTTGGTGCCAAAGATCGCGTTCTCCTCCGAGTAGGCGTATTGATGGACGTCCATCATGTGCAGGTAGAGGAACCAGCGCTCGTGACCGTGTGATCTCAGGAACTCGCGTGCGGAGTCGATGATGTCGCCGTCGCTGCCTTCGAGGGCGATGTTCGGGTTGTCGATGCGGTTGATCTGGCCCGCGTGCTGGATGCGTGGACTCAGGTAGATTTCGAAGCCCTGGCCGAAGCCGAAGTTCGGAGCGATCCAACCGTTTCGCCAGATCCCGGCTGTGCGGTAGCCGGCTTCTCGAAAGATTTCGGCGGGCATCGTCGCCTGATCCGAGATCACGTCGTACGCGCGCAGGCTGCGGGTACGCGCCGGGTAGAGTCCGGTCCAGAGCGAGGACATCGAACACTTGGTCCAGGAGGATTGCGAAACGTGTTGGGCAAAGCGGATGCCAGACGCTGCGAGCGCATCGATATTCGGGCTGGTGTCGCGCTCGTAGCCGTAGGCGCCGAGCCGGTCGGCCCGGAGGGTATCGACGAGGATGAACAGCACGTTGAGGTCGCTTCGGTCGGCGAGCGCGAGGACGTCTTCGAGCGCCCCTCTGGGGCGCGTATCGCTGCGCGCGCCTTCTCTGCTGAAGATGGCGAGCGATCCGGCGACGATCAGCGCGGCGGCGGCGAGCGCCGCGCCCACGCCAAACAGTTGCTGGCGTGGTCCGACTCGTTGTTTGGGTTCACTCGCTTCCATCCGAACCAGACCCCTGCTTAAGAACCAGCCCCCTGTTTAAGACGGGGAGACGGTCGCAAACGTTCAAGGGCGCGCCGAGGAGGGGAGATCCCTCTCGGCGCGCCCTCGGACAGTCTGATCGCGGCTACTCAGCCCGCGATCCCAGGTTGCTGCGTTCGGATCATCGCCTCCGGATGCGGTACAGGCCCGCGAGCGTGATGAATCCCGCAGCGAGCATGGCGGTGCCCGCAGGCTCCGGCATGAAGCGGAAGTCGATCGCCCGCAGTCGCGATGAAGACCACGACATCGCAATCGGCTTGCCGGAAATCGGGGGGGATACCGTATAGGCGTGGACCAGGCGCGGGTGGACCATCGAGATGGTCCCGTTGAGTCCCTGGGCGGTTCGGTTGTCGTAGCCGGTAGCCGTCTGGATCGTGTTGGTGTTGCCGTTCGGCTGCCAACCCCGCGCCATACCCGTCGTGTACGGGGCGCGCGTGATCAGGTAGTGCGCCTCTTTCACGTAGTACGTGCAGGGGGGACCGCTCGGGAACTGCGGCGTGCAGGGCGTCGGTCCGATGACCAGCCGGTCGATGTGGGACGGTTCGGTCAACTGGTAGCGGAAACCCACAGCACCTTCCGTCACCGCTCCAAGGACCTCTTCGACGCCGGTTCCGAGCTGCTGTGAGAGGGGTTTCGGAGGGAACGTGACCGTCGTGTAGGGCCCGTCGATCGTGATCAACTGGTAGAAGCGCGCGTTCGGGCCTTCGAAGAAGCGCATCGTGCCGCCGAACCGGTTGCTTCCGGGCCAGATCATGATCGAGCCGCCCCGGCTGTGGTCGTAACGGCCGCTCCAGGTGGTGGTCGGGGTGACCGGTGCGTACATCGCCGTCGGCGGGTTCTTGGGATCCAGCATCGTGGTCGCGAATCGGATCGTCGTGGTCGTCGTTGCGGCGTACGGGTTGCTCGCGCGGAAGCTTCCCTTCGCGTTCCAGTACGAATACCAACCCTTCGATTCCGGATAACCGACGTAGCACTGGAAGGTTCCGGGGCCGCACGCGAAATAGTAGGTGGTGTTCTTGATGAACGACTTCGGAGCGGTGAACGACGGATTCGGTCCGGTACCGACCTTTGCGACCGCGGGCGGCTGATAGTTCTTCATCCCCGTCGGCGGGACCAACTGGCCGTCCGTCCAGGAGTTGGTGTTGCTGAACCACCAGGTCCGCTTCGCCCGGAACAGCGCGCTTCCGGCATTGGCAGGATCGGCAGCGATTAACAGCGATGTGGACGCGAATGCGATCGCGACTAACAGCGGAACGAAACTTCGAATTCTACGAAACGCCATTTGGGTGGCTCCCTGTGTGAATCGTGACTATGGTGATCGAAACGATCTTCTGTGGTCGTCGAAGTTCAAAGCCGATGGATCGTTGACGAACTGCCAGCTTTGACAGACTTGCCAGACTTGACAGACGATCGACCGTTAAGTCAACTGCTTGCAGCCGTAACACTGACAGAGAAACGCCTGTTGAGTCAAGGATCTTTTCATCCTAGGGTGTTAATTATGCCCCGCGGGGCACCCG
>Ga0210102_1000285_pt1 | contig 13802 bp, 13 predicted proteins | sample RushOxbow_ThreeS_4_FD_185563 | JGI IMG/M metagenome (GOLD analysis project Ga0210102, IMG submission 185563) | Wetland microbial communities from San Francisco Bay, California, USA, that impact long-term carbon sequestration -... | ecosystem: Environmental > Aquatic > Marine > Wetlands ...
CGTATCCGTCCAAACCGGTGCGGATCATCGTTCCCACCTCGCCCGGGGGCGGAAACGACTTCGTTGCGCGGGCGGCGGGGCAGAGACTCGGTGACCGCCTCGGTCAGCAGTTCATCGTGGACAATCGCCCCGGCGCGGGCGGCAGCATCGGCACCACGCTGGCGGCGAAGGCGGCGCCGGACGGCTATACGCTGCTGCTGGGATTCGTCGGCCAGTTCGCGATGTACCCTCACGTGGAGAAGACCGAGTACGACCCGCAACGCGACTTCATCGGGTTGAGCCTGCTCGCTTCCTCGTACCACGTGATGGCGGTGCACCCCTCGCTCCCGGTGCGCTCGGTCAAGGAGCTGATAGCGCTTGCGAAGTCGCGCCCGGGGGAGCTGTATTACTCCTCGGGCAACATCTGGACACCAACGCACCTGGTGCCGGAGCTGTTCAACGCGGCTACGGGCATCCGTTTGCTTCCGGTCCACTACAAGGGTTCGGGGCCATCAGTGATCGGAGTGCTGACGGGCGAGACTCAGGTGATCATGTCCAGCGTGACGGCCGTGATGCCGCACGTGCGCACGAACCGGCTTGTCGCGCTGGCCGTCACGAGCCCCAAGCGTTCGCCGGTTGCTCCGGAGGTCCCGACGCTGGTGGAGCTCGGCGTGAAGGGCGTGGAGGCCCCCTCATGGTATGCGATCGTGGCGCCCGCGGCGACGCCGAGGCCGATCGTCGACAAACTCCACGGCGAGCTCGCCGCAATGTCCACGCAGATCGATTTCCAGGCGTTGTTCCGAAAGCAGGCGCTGGAACCAACCTCGATGACGCCGGATGCGTTCGCGGTATTCCTGCGCGGCGAGTACGACAAGTGGGGCAAGATCGTCAAGTCGATCAAACTCCAATGACTATGCCGGAATTGCATTCAACTGCGCCGCGCTGTGCGCAGGCAGGCATGACGGACTACCGGCGAGCATGGTAGGCTGTGCCGGTGACCTGTCCCGACGAACGCCCGACGTGACCATGGAACAAAGAGCAGCATCAATGCGACGAGAAACCCAGCCCGCCGCGGCCGGCGCCGGTCCCCTGTCCTCCGAGCAACTCGGGCGCTACGCGCGCGACGGCTACCTGGTCGTGCGCGGGCTGCTCGATGCCGAGCGTACACGCGCCTTGCGCGCGTGGACGGACGAGGTGACGGCCTGGGGAGAGCTCCCCGGGCGGCACATGATGTACTTCGACGCGACCGCTCACGGCCGCCTGCTCAACCGGATCGAGAACTTCGTGCCCTACCACGCGGGCTTCGCCGCGCTGACCGATTCGCGCGAGCTGCGCGGCACGGCCGCCCAGCTGCTCGGCGAGCCGGCCGTCCTGTTCAAGGACAAGATCAACTTCAAGCTCCCCGGCGGCGGCGGCTTCGAGCCCCACCAGGACGTGCAGGCGGGCTGGGCGAAGTACGGGCGCCTGCACCTGACCGCCGCGATCTCGATCGATCGGGCCGGGATCGACAACGGCTGCCTGGAGATGGCGCGCGGCTACCACGCGCACGAGCTGATCGGGCGTGAGTGGGAGCCGCTCTCCGCCGCGCAGCTGCGCGACATCGAGTTCGTGCCCGTCGAGAGCGAGCCCGGCGATGCGGTGTTCTTCGATTCGTTCGTGCCGCACCGCTCGCCGCCCAATTCCAGCTCCCTCCCGCGCCGATTGCTGTACGTGACCTACGGTCGCGCGGCCGATGGTGATCGGCGCGAGCAGTACTTCGCCGACAAGCGCGCGAGCTATCCGCCCGACGTCGAGCGCGTGCCGGGCCGGGAATACCGCTACCGCGTCTAGGGCGTGGCCGCGCGAGCGCAGACTCGCGGACCGCCCGTTCACCGCTGGCCGGACTCGAATGCCCAGGATTTTCTTCGACGTCGCGTATCTCTACTACCTGACGCAGTACCGGCCGGTGCAGCGCGCGCTGGAACGCCGCGGAATCGAGATCCACAGCGTCGTCTACGAGCGCGCGCGGCAGTCGACCGCGGTGGTGCGCACAGCGATCGCCCGCCTGGGGCTCTCGTGCTCCTGGGTGGGATCGCAGGAGGAGGCGCTCGAGATCTATCGCCGCGAGCGCCCCGACTGGGTGGTCTTCGGCCACGGCTTCGCGCTCCTGCGCGAGCTCCCGCCGGTCACGCGCAGCGCCCAGCTGCACCACGGCATCGGCATGAAGGCCGACGTCTACGACGCCGACCTGTGCGACATGGACGTGCGCTTCACCGAGGGCCCGCACTACACGCGGCTCCTGCGCGAGCGCTTCCCCCGCGCGAACCTGGTCGAGGTCGGCTACGTCAAGGTGGATCCGCTGTTCTGGCCGCCCGCCGAGCGGCCGACCCTCGACCTGACTGCGCTGGGCCTGGATCCGGCGCGGCCCACGTTGATGTACGCGCCGACGTCTCTCCCGAGCTCCTTGGGGGCGCTGCCCGACCGCTGGCCGGAGGACTTCGGCGCCTACAACCTGATCGTCAAGGCACATCAGTTCTCGTACTTCAACCCGCGCTACCGGAGCCACCGGCGCAAGATGGCGCGCTGGGCGCGCTACCCCAACGTGCACGTCGTGAGTCCCGAGGACTTCGACCCCAACCCCTACTTCATCGTCTCCGACCTCCTGATCAGCGACGCGTCCTCGGTGCTGTTCGAGTTCGCTGCCATGGACCGGCCGGTCGTGTGGTGCGATTTCTACAAGCTTCCCCTGAGCTACCGCGGGCCCTTCCGCTGGCGCCTCGAGCGCCGGCTGGACCACGCCATCGACCGCTACCGGGACATCTGCGCCCACGCGGGGAGCTACGCCGAGCTCGCGCCGGTCGTCGCGGCCGAGCTCGCCCGACCCGGACGCCACTCCAGCGTGCGCCGCGAGATCACCGCGCAGCTCGTGGGTCCCACCGACGGCGCGGGCGGCGAGCGGGTCGCCGACTACCTGCTCGGCGAGAGCGGACCGAAGCACGACCGGCTCGTGCGGGGGCGCGAGCGGCGGGTCGCCACGGCCGTGATCCTGGCGGCGGGCATGGGCACGCGCCTGCAACAGCGCCACCGCATGGCGCCGAAGGGCTTCCTCGACGTGGGCGGCGGGCCGATCGTCGAGGAGTCGATCGAAAAGCTCCTGCGCAGCGGGATCCGGCGCATCGTGATCGTCACCGGCCACTGCTGCGAGCACTACGAGGAGCTGGCGCGCCGGCACCCGGAGGTGGTCGAGCTGGTGCACAACCCGCGCTACGCCGAGTCGGGCACCATGTACTCGCTCGCCTGCGCGCGCGAGAGAATCGCCGAGGACTTCCTGCTGCTCGAATCGGATCTGATCTACGAGCGCCGCGCGCTCGAGACCTTGCTCGAGCACCCGAGTCCGGACGCGGTGCTCCTGTCAGGCTTCACCCAGGCCGGCGACGAAGTCTTCGTCGAGACGCGCGCGGGGATGCTCGTGAACATGTCCAAGGATCGCTCGCAACTGGGGAGCGAGGTGCGCGGGGAGCTGGTGGGCATCTCGAAGATTTCGAGCGCGCTCTACGAGCGCATGCTCGAGATCGCCGACGAGGCGTTCGCGCGCGCCCCGCGCTTTACATACGAGATGGACTGCCTGGTTGCGGCGGCGGCGGGTCGACCGATCCCGTGCCCTTTGCTCGCGGACCTGGTGTGGGGCGAGATCGATTTCGAGCAGCACCTCGAGCGTGCCTTCCGCATCCATCCGTTGCTGATCGAGGGGGGCAGCGCCGATTCAATCGCTCCGGGCGCACCTCCGAGCAGGATGCAGCCAGTCGCACCGGATCGCAACGGCTAGGCTCGTGCGACCACGACCCCGCTGCCCTGACCGAGGAAGGCACTCTTGAAGCGCCAATCGATATCCGCGCTACGGAAGCCGCTCCTTCGCGCGCGTTCGGTAATGTCGCGGCCGTAGTTGCGATAAGCGAGCACACGGTCGCGTCCGCGAATTCGATCGCCGTGATACTCGGGCGGAAGCAGGTATTCGATGGCGCCGTCGCGCATTCGTGCGCGCTCCACCGTATCCTCCGCCTCGGAGAGCGGAACGGTGAACACGAAGATTCCGCCAGGGCGCAGCACGCGTCTGACCTCGCAAAAGCCGCGCGCGTCGTCGGCCACGTGTTCGAATACGCCGGTCGACGTAACCACGTCGAAGGAGCTGTCGTTGAACGTGAGGCGCTGCACGTCCTGGCACTGGACGCCCCCACGCCGGGCGCCAGGCTCGAGATCGTCGAAAAACTCCGAAACGGTGAGCCGCGGCACTTCGCGCCTCAGGAATTCGAATAATGGCCCGCGCGAGGACATCTCATACACGGCCTCGCCGCCGAGTCCGGGTCGCAATTCCTTCAGCACGCACATGAGGGACAGCGTCATGGCGCTTGCCGCGCAGCGCATACAGCGCACGCCAATGTCCGAAGCCGACAGGCGCACGAGGAGGCTCGGCCCGCAAGCCGGGCAGCGAAACCCGCGCAGCGCCAGCTGGCTTGGCCGCAGCAGATAGGCGGCGGTTCGCACACGGTGCAGGATCTCGAACCGTCGCATCTGCGCCCGCCGGCTGGACTCCCTCTCCCGGCTTCTAGGTTTCAAGCGGCAAGCGCACTGGCTTGCCGGTCGCGACCGCGCGCTCGATGGCGATCGTGGTCTCGAGGTTGACGCGCGCCTGCTCCGGCGTCGTGTGCGCGGTGGGGGCGCCGGTGACGAGATGGTCGAGCCAGGCCCGGGTCTCATTGCCGAGCGGTCCCCAGAAGTCGCCCAGCGCCCAGTCGCCCGCGGTGTTGCTGCCGAGAAACGCGAGCTCCAGGCTGTGGCCCGGCACGTAGGGGTGGGGAATGCCCCTCTCGGTGTAGAGCAGGTGTTCCTTGTGGTCGTCGTCGATCAGCATGGTGCCCTCGGTGCCGAGGAGCTCCACGCGGTCGGACTGGCCCTGGGTCGGGAATTTCGCCGGCAGGGCGTAGCTGATGCCGAAATTCACCACCGCGCCGTCGGCGAAGGTCACAATCGCCCAGGTTGCGTCGTGCGCGCTGTAGCCTGCGTCCCGGAAGATGCCGTACTGGCCGCGCGCGACGACTTCCACCGGGCGGTTACCCTCCAGGAACCAGCACATCAGGTCCACGTAATAGGTCAGCACGTCGAGCACCGGTGTCGCGTGGGGGTCGCGCTTCAGGATCTGGAAGGTTTGAGCGCGCGAGTTGTAGACGCGGGCGAGCCCGCCGACCACTTTCCCGAGGCGCGCGTGGACCATCTGCTCCTTGGCGCGGAGGAAGCATTCCTTGAAGCGGCGGCTGTAGCCGATGCGGAGCTTCCCCCCGGTTTTGCGCAGCGTCTCCAGCATGTCGTCGGCGTCTTTCAGGGTGAGCGCAATCGGCTTCTCGCACAGCACAGGCTTCCCCAGCTCGAGCGCGCGGCGCACCGGCGCCGAGTGCTCGCCCTCGGGCGTTGAGACGAACACTGCGTTGACCTCCGGCCGCTCGATCACCGCGAAATTGTCGCTGCTGTGAAAATCGGCTCCCGCCTGGTCGGCGAGCGCCTTTGCGCGCTGCGGGTCGCGATCGGACACCGCGATGAACCTGACGCAGGGATGCTTCGCGGCGAGCCGCGCCCGCAATGTGCCGATGCGCCCGGCGCCGATCACCGCCACCCCGAGCTCTTTGCCCTTGGCCATACCGTTACCCATCAGTAGACGCGATTGAGCGGCGCCTCGCCCTTGACGAGGACGCGCTCGACGTTCGCCCACGCCTCGCGGAACAGTGTGGCGGAGGATTGACGCGTGACGCCCGCGATGTGCGGCGTCAACAAGACGCGGCGCGCTGCGTCGCCCTCGAGCGCGAACAGGGGATTGTCGGGGTCGGGCGGCTCGGTGGCGTAGACGTCGATCGCGGCTCCACCCAGGCGGCCGGAAATGAGATGCGTGACGAGCGCCTCCTCGTTCACCACGCCGCCGCGCGAGGCCTGGATCAGCACCGCACCGGGCTTCATCAGCGAGAACTGCCGCACCCCGATCAGGCTCCGCGTCTGTGGCAGCAGCGGCACGTGCAGGGTGATGACGTCGGCCGTCCCGAGCAACTCCTCGAGCGGCACCGCCCGCGCGCCGATTTTCGCCGCGGCCTGGGCATCGCGCGGAGCGGGGTCGTGATACACGATCCGGCAACCGAAGCGGTGGAATGCCTCCGCTACAGCGAACCCGACAGTCCCGAGACCCACCACGCCCACGGTGAGCCCCTCCAGTCCCGGGAGGTTGTCGGCGATCATGCGGCCGCGGAACGAGACGTAGTTCGCATTGCGGATCTCCGCGTCCGCCCAGGCGAGGCGGCGCAGCAGCACGAGTGCGCTTGCCAGCACGTACTCGGCCACGGCGCTGTTGCTGCCGCCCGGAACGTTCGCAACAGCGATACCGAGCCTCTTCATCGCGGCTTCATCCACCCGGTCCACTCCCGCGCCGGTCACCTGGACGAGCTTGACGCCGCCGCCCTCGAAGAGCGCGCCGGCGAGCTTCGGGCCGACCGCCGGGATGACCAGCGCGCGCGCGCCCCTCACGTGCGCAGCAAGCTGCGGATCGTCGCTTGCCCGGTAGTTCACTGTAAGCGAGGCGGGGGGCGCGACGCTCGCGCGCTGGAAATCGGCCTGCGGCCGCAGGCACAGAACGTCAGACACGACTCACGCTTTCGATTCCTGGGTGCGTTTAGTGATGTCGGCGACCGGAAAGAAGCACAGCAGCTTCAGCGGCTCGGTCCCGGTGTTGCGGGTAACGTGCTTTTCCCCGGGCGGAATCAGGATGGTGTCGCCGGCCTTAAGCGGGAAGCTTCCGCTGTCGGCGTCCGTGCGGCCCTCTCCGGCCATCACGAAGATGCACTCCTCGAAGCCCTGGTGATAATGCGGCCCGCGCGCGGCCTCGCCGGGCTTCGGCACCGGGATCTCCACCAGCCGCAGCGTCACCGCGCTCGAGCCCTTCTCGCCGGAGACGATCTCGAGCGACTTGCGCCCGGGCAGCCCCATGCTCTTCGCCTGCGCCTGGGTCAGCACCTTGGCCATCAGGTTGCCACCTTGAGATGCTTGATCTCGGCGGTGCCGCCCTGCGCCTCGTCGAGCAGGCGGAAGATGTCGGATGCTTCCTTCGCGATCGCGTCGGCGATGCCGTCGAGCATCTTCTTCGCCTTGTCCACGGTGGCGTGCTGCGGGCTGCCGTACCAGCCGGTCGGCGCGATGGTGCGGATGTCGCGCAGCACTGGCTGGTAGGCGCGGGTGCGGCGCAGCTTGTCCCACTTGCGGCCGTGCGAGTGGTCGGAGGAGTAATCGATCCGGTCGAGGTGGACGAGGTCGGGCCGGCAGGCGAGGACGGCAAGCGCCTCGATCTCGCCGCCGTGCGTAAGCCCCCCGTAGTCCTTTCCGAACAGCTCCGCCGCGACGTAGCACGCCTGCACGGTGAGCACGGTCATGCCGTGCGCGCGGTGAAGCTCTTCCGCGGCGATGGCGAGCGAGGGGATGTTGCCCTCGTGCCAGTTGAGCAACAGCAGGTTTCCTGCGCCGTGCTTCGCAGCCGAGACGCAGGTTTCCGTCACCACGCGCTGGTAGGTGTCGGGGGTGAGGGTGAGGGTGGCCTCGAACGGCATGTGCATGGGGGTGACGCCGAGGGGACCGCCCGGCAGCACCAGAGCGTCCATGCGTTCCGCCACGGCATGGGAGATGACGTTGGCGGCGAAGATGTCGGTGCCGGCGGGCAGGTGCGGGCCGTGCTGCTCGACGCTGCCCGCGGGCAGGATCACCAGCGGATTTCGCTTCAGCTGCGCGGCGATTTCCGGCTGCGTGAGATCGACGAAGTAGCGTGTGGGAAGCATGTTTCAGGCGGCGCGCGCCTGCGCGCTGATCCGCGAGCGCGTTTCTTCGATGATGTCCGCGATGCGCACACACTGGCCCTTCCGTTCGAGCGATTTCAGTGCAGCGTACACCACCGCGACCGCGACGTTGCCATTGTGCGCGGTGAGCTCGCCGGCCTTGCCGGTCGCACAACTGGCGGCGAACATCTCCAGTTCGGCGCGGAACATATCGCTCTCGGGTAGCGGGATCATCTCGCGCTTCGCCCACCCGTCCTTGCCGCGCTGGATGTACAGGACTGAATTCAGGTGAAGACAATGCGGCGTATCCCAGGTGCCGAAGTCGATCTCGTAATGCATGAGCCCCCTGGAGCCGAACACCCGCACCGCGAAGATGCCGGGGGAGGTCCAGCACGAGCCGACGTAGCCGACCTTGCCGTCGGCGAACTTGAGCAGCGTCATCGACTGGTCGTCGACCTCCGCGCCCACCGGCGAGAGCTTCGATGCCATCGAGGAGACCTCGGCAATATCTCCGCCCAGCAGGTGCAGCACGTCGAACTGGTGGATTGCGAGCTGGGAGAGGGGCCCTCCGGGCGCGCGGTCCTTGTACCAGCGCCAGGTCTGCGGCGTGAGCTCCAACGCGCGCTCATTGGAGAAATTGGCCTCCAGGAAGGCGACCCGCCCCAGCTCCCCGGCGTCGATCCGCTCCTTGATGATGCGGATGCCCGCCATCAGCCGCGCGCTGTGGCCGACGGTGACGGTCACGCCGTACTGTTTCTCGAGGGCGGCGATCTTCAAGCCGTCTTCCAGCGTCTGGGCGATCGGCTTTTCGGTGTAGACGTGCTTGCCGGCCCTTGCAACCATCTCCGCCATCGGCAGGTGCTGCTCGTTGGGCACCGTCAGGACCACGCCCTTCAACTCCGGGTTGGAGAGCATGGTCTTCATGTCGGGCACCGCCGGCACGCCGAGCTCCCGCTCGAATGCGAGGCGCTTTTCCTCGGAGCGGCTGTAGCCGGCGACGATTTTCAGCTTGTCGGACTGGCGTGCGGCGCGCGTCAGGACCTTGGCCCAGCGGCCGAGGCCCACGATGCCGAGCTTGACTGGCGTGCTGCTCATTGGAATTTCCTGCCCAGAGCGATGAATGCGTGATTCTACAACGCAAACGAAAAGGGCGGCTGAGCCGCCCTTTGCCGCCACTCGAACGCCGGCCCTCAGTTGGCCGTCAACCCGAGCGATCGCACGAGCTTTTCGTTCGTGACCATCGACTCCTGCACCACCTTGCGGAATTCGGCCGGTCCGAGGATGACGATTTCCGTAGCCTGGATGGCCATTCCTTTCTTCACCGCGGGAGCGTTCATCGCCTTCACCAAGGCCGCGCGCACTTTGTCGTTGACCGCTTTCGGAGTGCCCTTCGGCAGGAATAATCCCATCCAGCCGCTATAGTCGAAGCCCGGGATGGAGTCGGCGATCGGCGGAATGCCGGGCAGCAGCGCGGTAGGCTTGGGCAGGGTCTGCGCGATGGCACGCATGCGTCCGGCATTGACGTGGACCATCGCCGCCGGCGCGGGGATGAGCGTCCATTGCGATTCGTTCGCCACCACCGACGCGGACGAGGGACCGCCGCCTTTATAGGGCACGTGCAGCGAGTTGATGCCGGCGCGCTGCTGGAAGTACGCGCCGGAGAGATGGCTTTGCGAGCCGGCGCCGGCGGAGGCCATGTTGAAGGGAGTCTTCCCGCTCTTGGCATAGGCGATCAACTCCTTCACCGACTTGATCGGCAGCGTCGGATTCACCACCAGGACGTTGAGCGTCACCGCGTACTGCGCGACGTAGTCATAGTCGTTGATGGGGTGGAACAGTGCTCGCTTCTGGAGCAGCCTGGCAATGGTGGAAGCGGCCGTCGTCGCGCTGATCAGCGTGTAGCCGTCGGGGTTCGCGTCTTTCGCGATTTCCATGCCGATGATGCCGCCGGCGCCGGCGCGGTTGTCCATCACGACCTGCTGGCCAATCGTGTTGCCCAGCTCGTTGCCCACGATGCGGCTCAAGGTATCCACCGCGCTGCCGGGCGTATTCGGCACGATCAACCGTATCGGCCGGCTGGGATAACTCTTGGAGGCTTCCTGGGCTGCGGCAGGCGCGGCGCCGAGCAGCGACGATGCCATGGCGAGCGGAAGCCAGATGCGGGTGTTCATGAATCCCTCCTTTTCTACTTGTGTATGCGCGAAAGAAATGCGTGAAATCCAACTCTCATTTTGTCCGGTTTGCCCTGAGAACGCAACCCGCTGCCCGGTCGCAGCAGAGGGAGAATTGAACGGAAGGGAACCCGGGCCGGATTTCGCTGCCTGAATGATTTCCAATTACAATTCCCGGTCATGCTGCGCAAGATCCTCATCGTCCTCACCGCGGCGGGCGCCGTTGCCTCGTGCGCGCTGTCGCCATCGGACTACAACGGCGCCGGCGCGCCGCACGAGGCGGCGATCGAGCCGCTCCGGTCGGAGCGACCCCTGGTTGCGCTCGCGCTGGGCGGCGGCGGCGCGCGCGGCTTCGCCCACATCGGCGTGATCAAGGCGCTGGAGGAGGCGGGCTTCGTGCCCGACATCGTGACCGGGTCGAGCTCGGGAGCCGTGGTCGCGGCGCTTTATGCGAGCGGCCGCGGGGCGCGCGAGCTGGAGAAGATCGCGCTCGCGCTCGAGCAAGGCGACCTGGTGGATTTCGTGCTCTTCGGCAATGGCTGGGTCAAGGGAGAGGCGATGCAGGATTTCGTGAACCGGATGGTGGACGGGCGGCTGATCGAGCAGCTCGCCCGGCCCTTCGCGGTGATCGCCACCGAGGCGAAGAGCGGCCGCATGGTGGTATTCAACCGCGGCAATACCGGGGTCGCAGTCCGCGCCTCGGCGAGCGTGCCAAGGGTCTTCGTGCCCCCGGTGATCAACGGCGAGGAGTATCTCGACGGCGGGCTCACGAGCCCGGTGCCGGTCAAGGTTGCGCGCGCGATGGGTGCAGACGTCGTCGTCGCCGTGGATGTGTCGTGGTTCGCCCAGGCGCGCAATGCGCCGGATGCCGCGATGAGGCAGTACGGCCGCAGCGGCCGCTATGCGCTGATCGCGGACGAGCTCGCGGATGCCGATGTCGTCGTCGTGCCGCGCACGGTGCCTACCCGCATGCTCGATTTCGACCAGAAGGTATCGAACATCGCAGCGGGCGAGACCGCGGGCCGGGAGGCGGTGCCACAGTTGCGCGAGGCGCTGGCCCGGACGGCGGCATCAAGAGCCTTCGACCGCGGCAAGTAATTTCCGCGTCGCTACCGCGGCTTCGCGCGTGACCTCTTCGGGCGGGCGCGCCCAGTATTCGGGATTGGGCGCTTCGTAGCTGAGGTAGCCTGGGTAGTTCTTTTCCCGCAGCAGCTGAAAAACCTCGCGCCAGCGCACCTTTCCCAGCCCGGGCGGCAGGCGGTCGGTGGGCCGTTTATCGGCCGGCGGTGGGCCCGCCGGAACGTCGCTGTACTGGAAGGCGAAGATCTCCTCCGGGGTGACGTCCGCGAAGCCGCGGCCGCCCCCGCCGCTGCGCTCGAGGTGGTAGGAGTCGAACAGCAGGCCGCAGCTCGGGTGGCCGGCAGCCGCGACGATCTCGCGTCCAGCCTCGAGCCGGTTGATGATTGGGTGCTGCGAGTTGAATTCGAGCGCGAGGCGCACCCCGTGAGCTTTCGCGATCTCGCCGCCATCCCTGAAGTTCGCGGCGCCCTCGCGCAGCGTGCCCGGCGGATTCTGCCCCGGCGCGATCATCACGAGATTGCAGCCGAGCGCGACGGCGTTGGCGCAGGTCTCGTCGAGGACCTTGAGCAGCCGCTCCTTCTCATCGCCTTTGGCGAAGATCAGACCATACTCGGTGCCGACGCAGGCGACCTTCAGCCCGCTCGCCCGCACGAGATCAAGAACCTGCGCGTTGGTCATGCCCTTCTCGAAGCAGCGCGTGAAATCGATGCGCCGCAGCTCCACCGCGTTCCAGCCGCCAAGCTTCGCCGCGCGCAGTACGCCCGCAAGCGGCGTCGTGTCGAGCGTCCAGGTGTGCAGCGCAAGCCGGTCGCGCATCTTCTGCATGGCGGCAATTCTAATGCTTTTTCCACACGCGGTCGGGATGAATGCCGCACGGGGCTCATTTCACGCACCACCTATAATGGGCGCGAATGGCTGATCTCCATCGCATTGTCATTGTCGGCGGAGGCGCGGGCGGCATCGAGCTCGCGACGCGCCTCGGGGATGCGCTCGGACGCAAGAACCGCGCGCGCATCACGCTCATCGACCATTCGCGCACCCACCTCTGGAAGCCGCTGCTGCACGAGTTCGCGGCGGGCAGCATGGATCTCGACTACCACGCGCTCGACTACCTCGCGCAGGCGCGCTGGCACCACTTCCGCTTCCAGTTGGGCGAGATGGACGGGCTCGACCGCGGGCGGAAGGTGGTGCGGGTCGCACCCTCGTTCGACGAGGACGGGCGCGAGCTGATTCCCCGCCGCGAGATCCCCTACGACACCCTGGTGATGGCGGTCGGGAGCCTCTCCAACGACTTCGGCACGCCGGGCGCGCGCGAGCACGCAATCAGCCTCGACACCGCGGCGCAGGCGGAGCGGTTCCACCGGCAGCTCGTGAACGCCTGCATCCGCGCCAATTCGCAGCTCGGGCCGCTCGCGCCCGAGCAGTTGAAGGTCGCGATCATCGGCGCCGGCGCGACCGGGGTGGAGCTCGCGGCGGAACTGCACAAGACCACGCGCGAGCTGGTGGCCCACGGGCTCGACAAGATCAATCCCGAGAAGGACGTCCACCTGACGATCATCGAAGCGGCGCCGCGCATCCTGCCGGCGGTGCCGGAACGGGTGTCGAAGGCGGCGGCAGAGCTGCTGAGCGGCCTCAACGTCCGCGTGCTTACCGGCGAGCGCGTGACGGAGGTGCGGCGGGACGGCGTCGTGACCGCGGGCGGCACGCTGATTCCGGCGGAGCTTACGGTCTGGGCGGCGGGCATCAAGGCGCCCGATTTTCTCAAGGACATCGGCGGCCTCGAGACCAACCGGCTGAACCAGCTCGTCGTGAAGCAGACGCTCGACGCGACGCGCGATCCCGACATCTTCGCCCTCGGCGACTGCGCGGGCTGCCCGTGGCCGGAACGCGGACGCGACGTGCCGCCGACGGCGCAGGCGGCGCACCAGCAGGCCTCGCATCTCGCGCGCATGCTGCCGCGCCGCCTCGCGGGCAAGCCGCTCAAACCCTGGAGCTACCGCGACTTCGGCTCGCTGGTCTCGTTCGGGGAGTATTCGACCATCGGCAGCCTGATGGGGGCGCTCCTCGGCGGCACGATCTTCATCGAGGGGCTGTTTGCGCGCTTCATGTACGTCTCGCTCTACCGCATGCACGTCTACGCGCTGCACGGCTTCGCCAAGATGGCATTCGACACGCTGGCGAAGCTGATCACGCGGCGCACGGAGCCGCGCGTGAAGCTGCACTGAATCGCAGGTTCAGGGATGAGGGGGCCATGCTAAGATGCAAAACTTTTTCTAATGGAGTGATTTGTGGCTACCGTCGAGTTGAACAAGGCCAACTTTGAGGATGTCGTCACCCAGAATGAAATGGTAATAGTCGACTTCTGGGCGTCCTGGTGCGGGCCGTGCCGGAGCTTCGCGCCGGTGTTCGAGGCCGCATCCGAGCAGCACCAGGACATCGTGTTCGGCAAGGTCAACGCCGATGACGAGCAGGAGCTGGCGGCGGCATTCAGTATCCGCTCGATCCCTTACGTAATGCTCCTGCGCGAAAAGGTGGTTCTTTTTGCCCAGGCCGGCGCGCTGCCGGCCGAAGGCCTGGAGAGCGTTATCCGTCAGGCGCGCGCGCTCGACATGGCGCAGGTCCACAGGGAAATTGCGGAGCAGCAGGCGCAGCAACAGCAATGACGAGTGCGCAATGATGAACTGACTGCAGGGCTCCGCGGTCGAATTTATTCATCATTCATCATTCATCATTCATC
>Ga0210102_1000286_pt1 | contig 13783 bp, 10 predicted proteins | sample RushOxbow_ThreeS_4_FD_185563 | JGI IMG/M metagenome (GOLD analysis project Ga0210102, IMG submission 185563) | Wetland microbial communities from San Francisco Bay, California, USA, that impact long-term carbon sequestration -... | ecosystem: Environmental > Aquatic > Marine > Wetlands ...
ATCCCGACGATGCGCCGCTGCTCGCCGAGCAGGTAGAGAGTTTCGGTCGTCTCCTCGGTGAGGCAGACGATGCGCTCCGGAAAACGTGCCGGCATGTTTCGAATTCGGGGGACGGGCTCAGGATATCATTCGCCGCATGGGACCTCTGCAAGGCATCAAAGTCCTCGAATTCGAGGCGATCGGACCGGGGCCGTTCTGCGGCATGGTGCTCGCGGACCTCGGCGCAGACGTGCTGCTCGTCGACCGCCTCGAGGACCCGGGCCTTGGCACCAGTCGCGGTCGCAAGGTCGAGGTGATGATGCGCGGCAAGCGCTCGCTGACGCTCGATCTCAAATCCAAGGATGGGATTGCCGCCGCGATCCAACTCGCGTCGCGCGCCGACGCGCTGATCGAAGGCTTTCGCCCGGGTGTGATGGAGCGCCTCGGGCTCGGACCCGACGTGCTCCTCGCGAAGAACCCGAAGCTGGTCTTTGGGCGCATGACCGGCTGGGGCCAGGACGGGGCGATGGCCGCGCGCGCGGGGCACGACATCAATTACATCGCGCTCTCCGGCATGCTCCACGCGATCGGCCGCGCCGGAGGGCCGCCCACACCGCCGCTCAACCTCATAGGCGATTTCGGCGGCGGCGGCATGCTGCTCGCGCTGGGCATCGCCTGCGCCCTCGTAGAGGCCGGCCGCTCGGGCAAGGGGCAGGTGGTCGACGCGGCGATGGTCGAAGGCGCGAGCCTGCTCGGCGCGATGTTCTCGGGCATGCTCGCCTCGAATCGCTGGAACGAAAGCGCGCGCGGTGCAAACCTGCTCGATTCCGGCGCGCCCTGGTACGACGTCTACGAGACGAAGGACGGCGGGTACGTTTCGATCGGCTCGATCGAACCGAAGTTCTACGCCGACCTGCTCGCGCGCCTCGGACTCGACAAGGAAACGCTGCCCGCGCAGATGGATGTCGCGGGATGGCCTGCGCTGCGCCACCGCTTCAGCGGGGTGTTTCGCAGCAAGACGCGCGACGAATGGTGCAAGGTGTTCGAGGGCTCGGATGCCTGCTTCGCGCCGGTGCTCAGCTTCAGCGAAGCGCGCAGCCACCCGCACAACGTCGCGCGCCGCGGCTACGTCGAAGTCAACGGCATCCCGCAGCCCGCGCCGGCGCCGCGCTTTTCGCGCACGCCCGGCGCGGTTTCGCGCAAGCCGCCCGAGCGCGGCGAAGGCGGTCGCGCCGCCCTCGCCGACTGGGGTTTCGGCGAAGCCGAGGTCAAGAAGCTCGCTGCGCTGGGCGTCGGATTCGGCGGCTGATTCCGGCGCGAGCGCGCGCGGTCACTGCTTCATGCCGGGGCCTGGCACGCCGCCCGGGCCCATTGCGCCCAGCGCCCCGACGGCGTACTCGGCTTTCACCTCACCCGCCTTCTCGAACCTCAGCGTCACCGGAATCGTCTCGCCCGGCTTGATCTGGCGCTTGATGTTGATGAACATCAGGTGCCCGCCGCCAGGTTTCAGCACGAACTGTCCATTGGCCGGGACGTCGAAGCCCGGCACCTGGCGCATCTTCATCATCCCGCCCTCGTGCACATGCACGTGCAGCTCGACGCGTTCGGCGACCGGCGAAGCTGCGCCAACCAGCCTGTCGGGCGCCGCGCCCTTGTTCTGGATGGTCATGAAACCGCCGGCGACCTGCGCGCCCGGAGCGGTCGCGCGCATCCATGGTTGATCAATGCTGACCTGCGCCAGCGCGGGACTCGCCGCAAAGGCGAGGAGAACGAAAAGACGCTTCATTGGGCATGCTCCTGAATGAGGAATGAGATTCGCCGGTCGCCGAAGCGACGACCGGCGCTGCTGTTCACGGATTCAGGCTACAGGTGGTGCGCGCGGTGCATGCGCGGCCAGTCGCCGCGCACGCTCCACAATGACCAGGCGTGGCGATTGCGCCCGCTCACCGCGCGCGGGATGCAATAAAGCGGGATCGATCTCGCCCGTGGATGGCACGGCAGCAGCCAACGCCTGCACGCAGCACGCGCAGTCGGGCCCGCCAGCCTTCGCCGGCGCAGCGGGCACCCGCTTGTCCTGCGTCGAGCAAATTTGGCTTTCGCCCGCCGCCTGGGCGAGCGCCATGCCGGCGTGCACGCTCCAGCCGGCCACCCAGGCCAGGGCCGCGAGCCAGACGAGAACACACCGCAACGTCCGCCGCATATTCGATACTGTAATCGTCATCAGTGGAGACCTTGCATCGAATCAAGCGCGTGCCGCGAGCGCCCGATTCTCGGCTTCCTGCAGCTCGCGCCAGAACACCTTGCCGGTCGCGGTCTTCGGCAGGTCCTCTACGAATTCGACCACCCGCGGAACCTTGAACGCCGCCATGTGATCGTGCGCCCAGGTCGTGATGTCCTCCGGCGCCAGGCGCCCGCGCGCGGCCGGCTCGAGCACGATGAGCGCCTTCACGGTCTCTCCGCGATAAGGGTCACGCGTGCCGATGACGCAGGCTTCGCGGATATCGGGATGCGCATAGAGCATCGCCTCGACCTCGGCCGGCCAGACCTTGAAGCCCGAAGCGTTGATCATGCGCTTCAGGCGGTCGGTGATGAAGAAGTAGCCTTCCTCGTCGTAGTAGCCGAGGTCCCCGGAGCGGAAGAACGTCTTGCCGTCGTGCTCGAGAAAGGCCTCCGCAGTGGCTTTCGGCTGTTTCCAGTATCCCTTGAAGATCTGCGGTCCGTGCATCACCATCTCGCCGACCTCGTTCGGCCCGAGCTCGCGCCGGGTCTCGGGATCGAGCACGCGCGCATCGGTGTCGAAGATCGGAATGCCCGCGCACTGTTGCTTCGGCCGCTGCGGCGGATTGATGTGCGTCGGCGCCATCGTTTCCGAAAGGCCGTAGCCCTCGATGAATTCGAGGCCGAAGCGGCCGGCGAGCTTCCTGGCGAGCGCCTCGGGCATCGCCGCGCCCCCGCCGCCGAGGTAATTGAGCGACGACAGGTCGTATTGCGACAGGTTCTGGTTGCCGAGAAAGTCGACCATCATCGTCGTGATCGCGGTGAATGCCGTCACTCGCGCGCGCTCGATCTGCATCGCAGCGCACTCGCGATCCCAGCGCGTCATCACCACCATCTTGCCGCCGATCTGGATCGGCGCGTTCATCCCCCCTTGCATGCCGGTGACGTGGAACATCGGCAGCACCGCGAGCACCACATTCGCGCTGGACGAGCCGCGCCAATGGCAGGAAGCCGTGCTCGTCGCGAGCACCGTCGAATGCGTGTGCATGCAGCCCTTGGGTTTTCCCGTCGTTCCCGAGGTGTATGGCATCACCGCAAGGTCGTCCGGCCCGGCGAGCGGCGCGCCCGGCGCGAGCGCCGCGGCCATGACGGTCGGCCAGAGTGTCACCCCGCTCGCTTCCGCGATTGCGAGCGGTGCGCGCACGAATTCCGGCACCGGCAGCTCGAGCTGCCGCGGCAGATACTCCGAATGCGCCCCGATGATCGTGTGCTCGAGCAATCCGGGCCGAAGGAGCGGCGTCGCACGCGGCGCGAGCTCCTGCGTGGTGATCAGCACGCGGGCGCCCGCATCCTCGACATAGTGCTCGAGCTCCTCGGTCAGATTCATCGGGTTGACCGGCACCACGACCGCGTCGGCGCGCAGGATGCCGTAGTACGCAGCAATGAAGTGCATGCCATTCTGCGCGTAGAGCAGGACGCGATCGCCCTTCCTGACCCCGCAGCGCTGCTGCAGCCAGCCGGCGAGCGCGTCCGCCTCCCGCTTCAGCTGCGAGTAGGAGATTTCGCGCCCGTAGTAATCGATTGCCGCCTTTTCCGGATAGCGCGTCGCGCTGACCTCGAGGTTGTAGCAGATGCTGGTGCGCGGAACGGCAAGCGATTTCGGCGCGAATGGCGGCCAGTGCGGGTAGTGGCGGGCGAAGATGGCCATTCGAATCGCGCTGCGGCTGCCTCAGCGAACTAGATATTTCTTCACCGCCCGTTCGTCCCAGCGCATGCCGAGTCCGGGACGCTCCGGCACCACCACCTGCCCCTTCCTGAGCCGTGCCGGCTCTACGAGGATCGGGTCGGCCCAGTCTACGTATTCGAGCCAGTGGCAGGTGGGCGTCACCGCGAGCAGATGGCAACTCGCTTCCGGGAACAGATGGCTCGACATCTCCACGCCGGCGGCCTGCGCGAGCGCCGCAGCACGCATCCATCCGCTCACGCCGCCGATACGTTGCGCATCGGGCATCACGTAGTCGCAGGCGCCGGCAGCGAGCGCCTGCGCCATCTGCTCCGGGCCCATGAAGTTTTCGCCGATCTGGATCGGTGTCGCGACTTCGCGCGTCACCTTGGCGTTGCCGGCGAAATCGTCGGCGCGCGTGGGCTCCTCGATCCACGTCACGCCGCCTTCCTCGTCGATCAGGCGCCCGCGCTTGATCGCTTCGGCGACGCTCAGGCCCTGGTTGAAGTCGGTCATCAGCGCGATCCTGGGTCCGATCGCCTTCTTGACCGCGCGCAGCGCTTCCAGATCCTCCACCGCCGTTGCGCGGCCGAGCCGAAGCTTCACCGCCGAAAAGCCCTCCGCGACGAGCGCCTCCGCCTCTTTCAGCAAGGGCTTCAATGGCTGAATGCCCAATCCCTTCGAGTTGTACGCGGCCACCGGACGCGGTGTACCGCCCAGCAGGCGCACGACCGGCTGGCCGAGCGCCTGGCCAAGCACATCCCATGCCGCCATGTCGATCCCCGACATCGCGAACAACACGATGTTGTGCACGCCGAGCAGCGTGTGCTTCGCACGCAGCTTCTGCTCGATGGCGAAAGGCGCGAGCGGGTCGCCTTTGATCATCGCCGCCATTTCCTCGACCAGCGCCGCGAGCGGTCTGAGCGCGTGCCGGCCGATGCCGAACAGATACGAGCGTCCGGTGAGCCCGCCGTCGGTTTCCAGATCGAGCAAAAGCAGCGGCGCGATCGTCACCGCGCCGGTCGCGGTGGCGAGCGGACGCCTCATCGGCACTGCGAGCGCGCGCGCGCGCAGGCCGCGAATCTTCAGCTTGTCGAGCCTCATGCGACCGCCGGCGGTTTTCCGGACAGCCCCCAGATCGACGACGGCGCCGCGCGTGCGTCACGGGGCAGCCAGCGGCCGGAGGAAACCTGGTGCAGGAAATTGTCGAGAAGCATATTGAACAGCGCCGGCTCCTCCAGGTTGATGCCATGGCCACTGTTGGGCAGCACCACAAGACCCGCCGTGCGGATGCAGCGCTTCATGAGCAGATTCGCTTCGAGCGCCGGTTCCTCCTCGTCGCCCAGCATGATCAGCGTCGGCGTATCGATCGCCTGCATCTCGGCGGTGAGGTCGTAGAGCGACGGGCGCCTTCCCTGGTAGCCGCGCATCGTGTTCGCCGAGCCGAGCGCGGAGTGCTCGCTCAGCTGCCGGATGTACTCGGCGAAGCCGCGCGGATCCTTGTTCTGCAGCTGCACGCGAGTCGGCCCGTGTCCATAGGTGGCGGCAAAATGGTCCATGCCCTTGTCCAGAATCTGCGCGGCGTTCGCCTCGCTCGCCTTCTGGAACTCTCGGTAATGCGCCGGATGGGCGCCGTAGGCGCCGCCCGCGATCGTGAGCGAGAGCGCCCGCTTGCCGTAGCGGATGCCGAAATGCAGCGTCGCGAATGCGCCCATCGACAAGCCGACGACATGAGCGCGTTCGATCTTGAGCGCATCCAGCACGCAGCGGATGTCGTCACGCGCTCGCGCCTGCGAGTAGCGCTCGAAGTCCTCGGGCACGTCGGAAGGCGGGTATCCCCGTGCGTTGTAGGCGATGCAGCGGTAGCGGCGCGAGAAATGCCGTACCTGCGGCTCCCAGCTGCGGCAGTCCCCTGCGAACTCGTGCACGAAGACGATCGGCATGCCGCTGCCCGTCTCCTCGTAGTACAGCTTCACGCCGTCGTCGGTGGTGGCGTAGGACATGGGGTATCTTTCCGTCGGTAAGGCGACACTCGGCTCGCCAGATCGAAAATCGAGCAGCTCACGGCGCTTGCCGCAGGCCTGCAAGACTAGCAAGAATCACTGACCAGAGGAGGCCCGTTTCATGGATCTGGAATTGAAGGGAAAACGCGCCCTGATCACGGGCGCGTCGAAAGGAATCGGCCGCGCCTGTGCCGAGGTATTGGCGGCCGAAGGCTGCAACGTGCTACTCGTCTCTCGCACTTCCGAGGCTCTGGAAAAGGCGGCTGATGAGATCCGCGGTCGCCACGGCGTCGATGCGCAGTGGAAGGCGGCCGACCTCTCGCAGCGCGGCGCTGCCGAGGACGTTGCGGCCTGGGCCGGCGAGCTCGACATCCTCGTCAACAATGCCGGAGCGATCCCGGGAGGCGATCTGCTGCGAGTGGACGAGGACACCTGGCGCCGGGCCTGGGATCTGAAGGTGTTCGGCTACATCAACCTGTCGCGCCAGGTGTACGCCCGGATGAAGGCTCGGCGCAGCGGCGTGATCGTCAATGTCGTCGGCAGCGCCGGCGAAAAAATGAATGCCGCTTACGTCACCGGAAGCACCGGCAATGCCGCCCTGGGCGCCTTCACGCGGGCGCTGGGCGGCGCATCGCACGCGGACGGCGTGCGCGTGCTGGGCGTCAATCCGGGTCCGATCGCGACCGACCGCCTGGTGGGACTCTACAAGCAGATGGCGCAGACGCAGTTGGGCGACGCCGCCCGCTACGAGGAGCTGTTCAAGGGAATGTCCTTCGACCGCCCGGGCAAGCCCGAGGAAGTCGCCTGGACGGTCGCCTTCTTCGCCTCGCCGCGCTCGTCGTACACCAGCGGCTGCATGCTCACCATCGATGGCGGGCAGGTGAACCGCTGACCGCACGGGCTATCATCCGCCCTCTTTCGTATCACGTTGCGAGTCCGGTCCATGAAAGCGGTCGTCTGCAAGGCCTTCGGGCCACCCGAATCCCTGGTCATCGACGAGTTGCCCGCGCCCAAGGCGGGTCGTGGCGAAGTCGTCGTCGCGGTCAAAGCCGCGAGCGTCAACTTTCCCGATGTCCTCGTGATCCAGAACAAGTACCAGGTCAAGCCGACGCTGCCGTTCTCCCCCGGTAGCGAGATGGCGGGCGTGGTCAAGTCGGTGGGCGACGGCGTGAACAACGTCAAACCGGGCGACCGCGTGATCGCCTTCAGCAGCTACGGCGCGTTCGCCGAGGAGTGCCTGGTGCAGGCCGCGCGTCTCGTGCCGATGCCGGACGCCATGGACTTCGCAACGGGTGCGGCCTTTCTCCTGACCTACGGTACGTCGCATCACGCGCTGTGCAACCGCGCCGCGCCGAAGGCCGGCGAGACGCTGCTTGTGCTCGGCGCCGCGGGCGGCGTCGGCATCGCCGCGATCGAGATCGGCAAGGTTCTGGGGCTGCGCGTCATCGCCTGCGCCTCGAGCGGCGACAAGCTCGCCGTGTGCCGCGCGCACGGCGCCGACGAGGCGATCGACTACTCGCACGAGGACCTGCGCGAGCGCATCAAGGCGCTCACCGCAGGCAAGGGCGTAGACATCATCTACGACCCGGTCGGCGGCCAGTACTCCGAGGCGGCGCTGCGCTCCTCCAGCTGGCGCGCGCGATTTCTGGTGATCGGCTTCGCGGCGGGGGAGATTCCGAAGATTCCGCTCAATCTGCCGCTGCTCATGGAGCGCTCGATCGTCGGCGTGTACTGGGGCGAGTGGACGCGCCGTACGCCGGAAGAGTTCGCTGCCTCGGTGCGCGAGCTGATGGACTGGTTCCTGCAGGGCAAGCTCAAGCCGCATGTCACCGACCGCTATCCGCTCGAGCGCGCGCCCGAAGCCATTGCACTGATGGCAGCGCGCAAGGTGAAAGGCAAGGTGGTGATCACGGTGGGCGATGCATAGGGGTCAGACCCCTGTGGATAAGTCATGAGAGGCAACGCGAATCAAGGCTCGTCGCGACTTATCCACAGGGGTCTGACCCCGTGATCCTCGAAACTGCCTCCGGCCCATGGGGGCTCGCGTTGAGCGTGCTGGGGGTACTGGCCGGCTATTCGTTGCGCGGAGCCACGGGCTTTGGCGCTGGGCTGGTCATCATCCCCGTGCTCGCCTTCGTCATGCCGTTCGAAGTCGTGGTGCCGCTGCTGAGCGCGATGGGAGTCTTCGCGTCCTCGGGCCAGGCCTGGCACCAGCGCCGGCATCTCGACACGACCTCGCGCAAGGCGCTCGCAGCGCTGCTCGGCTGGTCACTGCTCGGCGTCGCGCTGGGGCTGACTCTGTTCGCAGTGCTCGCGTCGCGGCTGCTGCTGAACACGTTCGGCGTATTTCTCGCCGCCTATGCGCTGTGGAGCCTGCGCCCGCACGCGCCGCCGCGCACCCAGCCGCGTCAGCCCGTAGTCATCGCCTCCGGAATCAGCGGCTCGCTCGTGGCGACGCTCTTCGGCGGCATGGCAGGTCCGTTCTTCGCGGTATATCTGGATGCGCTGCAGCTCGGTCGGGCGCGCTTCCGGGCAACCATGTCGACGGTGCTTTTCCTCCTGTCGATCGTGCGCATCGCGGGCTACGGCGGGCTGGGACTGTACGACGTGCGCGTCGGCGCCCTGCTCGTCGTGTTGATGCCAGTGATGGTCCTCGGCATGCTGGTCGGCGAGCGCCTGCACCAGCGCCTGTCCGACGCGCGCTTCCAGAAAGTCGTGGCGGTGCTGCTGGTCGCGAGTGGAATTGCGCTCGCGCTGAAGTAGCTTGGGGTCAGACCCCTGTGGATAAGTCACGCCGCGTTTCGATGCACTATTTCATCTGCGACTTATCCACAGGGGTCTGACCCCGATCCGGGCCGGGTCCCGTCGCCGGCGCCCAGCGGCCGCTGCATGATCACGGTGTCGACCCAGCGGCCGAACTTGAAGCCGACCGAGCGCAGGGTGCCGACCCGCAGGAACCCCGCGTCCGCGTGCACGCCGATCGAGGGGAGGTGCGCGCTGTCGCCAATCACCGCGATCAGCTGCCGATAGCCGAGCGTCGTACAGCGCTCGATCAGGCTCGCCAGCAGCGCGCGGCCTACGCCCCGACGCTGATAAGCGGGATCCACGTAAACGGAGTCCTCCAGTACGTAGCGATACGCCGAGCGGGCCCGGTACGGCGCGCAGTAGCCGTAGCCGGTGACCGCGTCGCCAATGCAGCCGACGAGATAGGGCAAGCGGCGCGCCACAATTTCCTCGAAGCGCCGGCGCATCTCGTCTAGGTCCGGCGGCCGCTCCTCGAACGACGCAAGTCCGTGCTGCACGTGGTGCGCGTAGATCGCCTGGATGGCGGCGAGATCCGCCTGCCGCGCATCGCGTATCTCGACCCCCTGCGCGACGGGCGGCGCGTCGCTCGCCGAACTCTTCGAAGCCATTGTGAAACGTTAGCACAGCGCGTGCGCACGACCGCAGGCCGGAAAAAGGAAGGGGCGCCCGCGGGCGCCCCTCCGGGGACTTCGACTTCGCGCGGCGCTCAGCCTCCTGCTGCGCCTTCGGTCGCCTCCGTCGCAGGAGCAGCTTCCACGCCTTCGGTGATTATCTCCATGGGAGGCTCCTCGGCTTGCGCCTTGCGGATGCTGTGGTACGCCAGGCCGGTACCCGCGGGAATCAGGCGACCGACGATCACGTTTTCCTTCAGCCCGCGCAGCTCGTCGCGCTTGCCCATGATCGCCGCCTCGGTGAGCACCCGCGTGGTCTCCTGGAACGAGGCCGCCGAAATGAACGAATCGGTCGACAGCGACGCCTTCGTGATGCCGAGCAGCATGTAGAGGTAGGTCGCCGGCTTCTTGCCCTCGGCTTCCACCTTCTCGTTCTCGTTCAGCACGTCGGCACGCTCGACCTGCTCGCCCTGGATGAAGCGCGTGTCGCCCGGATCGTCGATCTGGACCCGGCGCAGCATCTGGCGAACGATCACTTCGATGTGCTTGTCGTTGATCTTGACGCCCTGCAGGCGGTAGACGTCCTGCACTTCGTCGATGATGTAGCGCGCCAGCGCTCCGACGCCGAGGAGACGCAGCAGGTCGTGCGCATCCACTGCGCCGTCGACGATCAGCTCGCCCTTGTTGACGACCTGCCCGTCGTGCACCAGCACGTGCTTGTCCTTCGAGATCAGGTACTCGTGCTCGACGCCGTCGACGTCGCGGATGACCAGGCGTTGCTTGCCCTTGGTCTCCTTGCCGAAGCTGACCGTCCCGGTCACTTCCGCGAGCATGCCGGCATCCTTCGGACTGCGTGCCTCGAACAGCTCGGCCACCCGCGGCAGGCCGCCGGTGATGTCGCGCGTCTTCGACACTTCCTGCGGAATCCGCGCCAGCACTTCGCCCACCGTGACCTGCTGCCCGTCCCGCACGGCGATGACCGCGCCGACCGGGAAGCTGATGTTCACCGCATGATCGGTCCCGGCGATCTTGACTTCGTCGCCGGCCGCGTTGATCAGCTTGACCGAGGGCCGCTGGCCCTTCGCCGCGCTCGTGCCGCGCCGCTTGGCATCGATCACGACCATCGTCGAAAGACCCGTCACGTCGTCGATCTGCTTCGCGACGCTGACGCCCTCCTCGACCGCCTCCAGGCGCACGGTGCCCGCGTACTCGGAGATGATCGGCCGGTGGTGCGGGTCCCACAGGGCGAGCGATTTGCCCGCCTTTACCGCATCACCGTCGGCGGCATGCAACATCGCCCCGTAAGGCACCTTGTGGCGTTCGCGCTCGCGACCGGCGTCGTCGGCGACGACGATCTCTCCCGAGCGCGAGATCACGACCTTGTCGCCCTTGGCGTTGCTCAGATATCGCATGGCCGGATTGAAGCGCACGGTGCCGTTCGACTTCGCCTCGACGTGGCTCTGCACCGCGGTCCGCGACGCAGCGCCGCCGATGTGGAAGGTTCGCATGGTGAGCTGGGTGCCCGGCTCGCCGATCGACTGCGCCGCGATCACGCCGATCGCCTCGCCGACGTTAACCAGCGACCCGCGTCCCAGATCGCGGCCGTAGCAGTGCGCGCACACCCCCCAGCGAGTGCCGCAGGTGAGGGGGGTACGCACTTTGACCTCGTCGATGCCGAGCTCCTCGATTCTCTCGACGTGGTCTTCCTCGAGCAGCGTACCGGCCGCGTAGAGCTCATCCTGCGTATCCGGATGGACCAGCTCGATCGCCAGCACGCGGCCGAGAATGCGCTCGCGCAGCGGCTCCACCACTTCGCCGCCCTCGATCAGGGCGCGCATCACGATGCCGTCCTGCGTGCCGCAGTCGTCCTCCGTAACCACGAGGTCCTGCGTCACGTCGACCAGGCGCCGCGTCAGATAGCCCGAGTTGGCGGTCTTCAGCGCCGTATCCGCGAGACCCTTGCGCGCGCCGTGCGTCGAGATGAAGTACTGCAGCACGTTCAGGCCTTCGCGGAAATTCGCCGTGATCGGCGTCTCGATGATCGAGCCGTCCGGCTTCGCCATCAGGCCGCGCATGCCCGCGAGCTGCCGGATCTGCGCCGCCGAGCCGCGCGCGCCGGAGTCGGCCATCATGTAGATCGAGTTGAAGGCCTCTTCCTTGACCTTCTTGCCGTTGCGATCGAGCGTTTCTTCCGAGCCGAGCCGGTCGAGCATCACCTTGCCGACCTGGTCGCCGCAGCGCGACCAGATGTCGACCACCTTGTTGTAGCGCTCGCCCTGCGTCACCAGGCCCGAGGTGTACTGGTTCTCGATCTCCTTGACCTCGAGCTCCGCGGCCTGGATCAGCTCGTGCTTCTGCGGCGGCACGCGCATGTCGTGCGCGCCGAAGGAGATGCCGGCCGTCGTAGCGTAGGAAAAGCCCGCGTTCATGAGCCTGTCCGCGAAGATCACCGTCTCGCGCAGCCCGCAGCGGCGGAAGCCGATGTTGATGAGGCGGGAGATCTCCTTTTTCTTGAGCGGCCGGTTGAGCAGCTCGAACGACAGCCCCGCCGGCAGGATCTCGGACAGCAACGCGCGTCCCACCGTCGTGCGATAGCGCTTTATCCGTTCGCTGTGCTCGCCGTCGTCGGAGACGTCGATCTCGCGGATCCTCACCCAGACGCTGGCATGCAGCTCGACCTGGCGCGAGTCGTAGGCGCGGCGCACTTCGGCGAGATCGGAGAACGACATGCCTTCGCCGCGGGCGTTGATCCGCTCGCGGGTCGCGTAGTACAGCCCGAGCACGATGTCCTGGGAGGGGACGATGATCGGCTCGCCGTTCGCCGGCGAGAGCACGTTGTTCGAGGCGAGCATGAGCGTCCTCGCCTCCATCTGCGCTTCTAGCGACAGCGGCACGTGCACCGCCATCTGGTCGCCGTCGAAGTCGGCGTTGAACGCCGCGCAGACCAGCGGATGGAGCTGGATCGCCTTGCCTTCGATCAGCACCGGCTCAAAAGCCTGAATGCCGAGACGGTGCAGGGTCGGAGCGCGGTTCAGCATCACGGGGTGCTCGCGGATCACCTCCTCGAGGATGTCCCAGACCTCCGGCACCTCCTGCTCGACCAGGCGCTTGGCGGCCTTGATGGTGGTCGCCAGCCCCAGCAGCTCGAGCTTGTTGAAGATGTACGGCTTGAACAGCTCGAGCGCCATTTTCTTCGGCAGCCCGCACTGGTGCAGCTTCAGCTGTGGACCGACGACGATCACCGAGCGGCCCGAGTAATCCACCCGCTTGCCGAGCAGGTTCTGGCGGAAGCGGCCGCCCTTGCCCTTGATCATGTCGGCGAGCGACTTGAGCGGGCGCTTGTTGGCGCCGGTCATCGCCTTGCCGCGGCGGCCGTTGTCGAGCAGCGAATCGACCGCCTCCTGCAGCATGCGTTTTTCGTTCCTCACGATGATCTCGGGCGCCTTCAGCTCGAGCAGCCGCTTGAGACGGTTGTTGCGGTTGATCACGCGCCGGTAGAGATCGTTCAGGTCGCTGGTCGCGAAGCGTCCGCCGTCGAGCGGCACCAGCGGCCGCAGCTCGGGCGGCAGAACCGGCAGAACCTCCATGATCATCCAGTCGGGCTTGATGTTCGAAGCCTTGAAGCCCTCGAGCACCTTGAGCCGCTTGGCGATCTTCTTGATCTTGGCGTCCGACGAGGTCGCCTCGAGATCCTTGCGCAGGCCGTCGATCTCGCGGTTGATGTCGAGCGAGCGCAAGAGCGCGCGCACGCCCTCGGCGCCCATCGCCGCCGAGAAGTCGTCGCCGAACTCCTCGACCTTCGCCAGGTAGTCGTCCTCGGTCAGCAGCTGCGCGCGCTTGAGCGGCGTCAGGCCAGGGTCGGTGACGACGTAAGCTTCGAAGTACAGCACCCGCTCGATGTCGCGCAGCGTCATGTCGAGCACCAGTCCAAGGCGGCTTGGCAGCGACTTCAGGAACCAGATGTGCGCCACCGGGCTGGCGAGCTCGATGTGCCCCATGCGCTCGCGGCGCACCTTGGCGAGCGTCACCTCGACGCCGCACTTTTCGCAGATCACGCCGCGGTGCTTGAGCCGCTTGTACTTGCCGCAGACGCACTCGTAGTCCTTGATCGGACCGAAGATGCGAGCGCAGAACAGGCCGTCGCGCTCCGGCTTGAAGGTCCGGTAGTTGATCGTCTCCGGCTTTTTCACCTCGCCGTACGACCACGACCGGATCTTCTCCGGCGACGCGAGGCCGATCTTGATCGCGTCGAATTCCTCGTCCTGCTGGACCTGCTTGAACAGCTCGAGTAGTGCTTTCATCGTTTTCTACTCCGCCCTATGTCAGTGACGCTCGAGGTCGATATCGATGCCGAGCGACCGGATTTCCTTCACCAGCACGTTGAACGACTCCGGCATGCCGGCGTCGATCTTGTGGTCGCCCTTCACAATGTTTTCGTACACCTT
>Ga0210102_1000287_pt1 | contig 13778 bp, 11 predicted proteins | sample RushOxbow_ThreeS_4_FD_185563 | JGI IMG/M metagenome (GOLD analysis project Ga0210102, IMG submission 185563) | Wetland microbial communities from San Francisco Bay, California, USA, that impact long-term carbon sequestration -... | ecosystem: Environmental > Aquatic > Marine > Wetlands ...
CAGATAGGTGCTCTGGATGACGAGCAGCGGCGGGCGCGCGGCCGACAGCGCGCGCTCCATGTCGCGCGCGTCCCAAGCGACGAAGCGCGCGAAGAGCGCGGCCCCGACCGATTGCGAGAGCGCCGCGCCGCGCTCGACGATGCGCGCGCGCAGCGCCGGGTCGCTCGTCGGCAGGAACATGCCGTCGAACAGTACCTGCGCGAAGCGCGCGTATCCACCGCTTGCGGTGATGGCCTGCTTTGCAGAGGTCTCGGCCGCGCCCGCGTCGCCCGTAGCGAGCCGGCTGCCGTCGATCAGGACCAGCGCTGCGACGCGCTGCGGCGCATCTAGCGCCGCCTGCAGCACGACGCGGCAGCCCATGCTGTGGCCTACGAGTATGGCTCGGGGCAGCTCGAGCGCGCGCAACAGCGCCGCGACGTCCGCGCCATAGGTCTCGATCGAGCTGTCCTCGGCGCGGCCCGGTGTCTCCCCGTGGCCGCGCAGGTCGCAGGCGACGCAGTCATGCGCCGGCGCGAAGTGCGCGAGCTGCGCGTCCCAGTCCGTCCGGCTGCAGCCGAAGCCATGCACGAAGACGAGCGCCGGCGCACCCGCGCCGGCGCGGACGTAGCGCAGCCGCGTCGCGTCGCTCACGCGCCCGCCGCGCTCAGTCTTCCACGTGCGCCGGCTTGTGCTGCTCTACAAGCTTCGCCTGCAGCGGCGGCGGCGCGGGCTCGTAGTGGCTGAATTCCAGCGTGTAGGCGCCGTGGCCGGCGGTCAGCGACTTGAGCCGCGAGGGGAAGTTCTCCAGCTCCGAGAGCGGCGCCTGCGCGGTGATCTGCACGGTTCCCGGGCGCGGCGCATCCTGTCCCTTGATGTGCCCGCGACGCGCCGAGAGGTCGCCCGCAATGTCCCCCATGTTGCCCTCGGGAATCACCACGTCGACATTGACGATCGGCTCGAGCACGATGGGACGCGCCTTGCCGAGCGCGTCCATGAAGGCCTTGCGGCCCGCCGAGACGAACGCCACCTCCTTCGAATCCACCGGGTGGTGCTTGCCGTCGTAAACGATGACCCGAATGTCCTGCAGCGGATAGCCCGCGACGAAGCCGGATTCCAGCACCGAGCGCACGCCTTTCTCGACCGCGGGGATGAACTGGTTCGGAATGACGCCACCCTTGGTCTGGTCGAGATACTCGAATCCCGCGCCGCGCGCGAGCGGTTCTACGCGCAGATAGACTTCGCCGAACTGGCCTGCGCCGCCGGTCTGCTTCTTGTGCCGGCTGTGGCCTTCGGCCTTGGCGATGATCGTCTCGCGGTAGGGAATCGACGGCGGCCGGGTATCGAGCTCGAGCTTGTACTGCGCGGCCACCTTGTCGAGCATCGTCTTCAGGTGCAGCTCGCCCAGGCCGCGCATCACCGTTTCGTTCGCCTGGCTGTTGTGCTCGATCTTGAGGCAGGGGTCTTCGGCGACCAGCCGGTGCAGCACGTCGGAGATCTTCTGCTCGTCGCCACGCTTCTTCGCCTGCAGCGCGAGGCCGAAGACCGGGCTCGGCAGCTCGAGCGGCCGCGCATGGATGTGCGCGTCTTCGGCCGAGTCGTGCAGCACGTGGTCGAAGGCGATCTCGTCGACCTTGGCGATGGCGCAGATGTCGCCGGGCAGCGCTTCATGCACCTCGGTCTGCGTCTTGCCGCAGAGGCGATACAGGTGGGCCGCCTTGAACGGTTTCTTGCCCTCGCCGATGTAGAGCTGCGAGCCGGTGGCGATGCGCCCCTGGTGCACGCGAAACACGGCGAGCCGCCCGACATAGGGGTCGATCTCGATCTTGAATACGTGCGCGAGCGCGTGCCCCGACGGGTCGGGCCGGGTGTGCAGCTCGGTCGCGGGGCTGCCGTCGGCCGGCGTGTTGAGGTAGGTCGGCGGGTTGCCCTCGGTCGGATTCGGCAGGAGCTTGACGATCACCTCGAGCAGCTCCTTGATCCCCGCGCCGGTCTTCGCCGAGGTGAACAGCACCGGGATGAGATGGCCTTCGCGCAGCGCGCGCTCGAGCGGCTCGTGCAGCGTCTCTGGCGAGATTTCGCCCTTTTCGAGGTATTCCGCCATCAGCTCTTCGTCTACCTCGACCACCTGGTCCACGAGCTGGCGGTGCGCGTCCTCCACGGACGAGAAATCGGACTCGCCGGAGGGCGCGAAGAAGCAGTCGGAGACGCGGCTCGCGCCGCCCGCCGGCAGGTTGAGCGGCAGGCATTCCTTGCCGAAGTGCGCCTGGATCGACTCGAGCAGCCCCGCCAGGTCGACGTTCTCGGCGTCGATCCGGTTGACGATGATGATGCGGTCGAGCCCGCGCCGCTCGGCCCAGTGCAGGAAGCGGCCCGTCATCATCTCGACGCCGTTCTGCGCGTTTACCACGACCGCCACGGTTTCCACCGCGGCGAGCGCCGGCAGCGAGTGGCCGGCGAAATCGGCGTAGCCCGGGGTATCGAGCAGGTGCACGCGCGTCGCGCCCTCGCCGTTCTTCGCCTCGAAGCTCGCTACGGCGAGCTTGAGCGAATGCTGCAGATCCTTTTCGAGCGGGGTGTAATCGCAGACGGTCGATCCGCGCTCGACGCTGCCGGCGGCGGGGATCACGCCCGCGTACGCCAGCAGCGCCTCGGCCAGCGTGGTCTTGCCGCACCCCGACTGGCCGACGAGCGCGATGGTCCTGATGTGTTCGATGGAATGGTTGCCCACGGCCTCCTCCTCACTGGTCGACAGGTGGGTAAATCCGCAGGCCCCTCTGGCGGGACCCTAGCGGAGTTATTTATATCAGCATCCCGCCGGGCGGGGGAAGTCCGCGGCTCGCTATCCGCGGCTGTGCGCGGCGCCCGCTCAGCCGTAGGCGATGCAGGACTGACAGACCGTGCCGCGCACGTCCTTTTTCAGGTGCGCTTCGCGCAGGGCGACGAAGGCGACCGAGTTCCACGCGTCCATGAACGACTCGCGGGTGAGATCGCCCATCGTCCAGTTTGCGGTCGCGTCGAAGCAGCAGGCCGAGAGCTTGCCCTCGGCCGTGACGTGGCCTTCGGTGAACGCCGACCAGCACGGCAGCGGCTCGCGCAACGCGCCGACGCGCCCCTGGTTGCCTGCAGTCGGACGGTAGCCGAGTTCCTCCTCGCGCTGCGTCGCGAATGCGCCCATCGAGTACAGGGGAAGCCAGTAGTGCTGATCGACGAATGGCCGCACGCGCTCGCCGAGCAGCCGCTCCATGCGTTCCTGCTGCTCGCCATCGTAGCGGATGGACGAGGCGTACAGCCCGGTCGCATGGCCGCCGCGCTTGCGCGTCTCCCAGGCCGCGGCGATGTTGTCGAGGGCGCGGTAAAAAAGCTTACCCGAGACGCCCATCACGGCTTCGAACTGCGCCTCGTCGCAGGCGTTTACCGACCACTTGAGCGAATCGAGACCCGCCTGCATGCAGGCCTCGACCGCCTCCGGAAAGGCCATCGACGCGTTCGAGGTGAGGAACACGTACGGCATCGCGAGCTCGCGCTTCAGGTAGGCGATGCAATCGACCAGCAGGCGCGGGTTCATGAACGACTCGCCGAGGTAGAACACTCCGATCTCCTCGACGCCTGCCTCGCGCATTTCGCGCGTGACGCGCTTGAACAGCGCGAAGTCCATGTCCCACTTGGGCTGCACTTCGCGCGAGCGCAGCGCGCAGAACCCGCAGCGGTAGTTGCAGCGCGGCGAAATCTCGATCTTGACGCTCTTCGGGGCCGGCAGGCGGGCTTTGCGGTATTCGGCCGGGATGCGGGTGACGTTGTCGATGCGGTCGGTGATCAGTGCCATGCGATACCTCCGTCACCGGGGATTGTGCGGCGCGTGGGGCGCCGCCGGCGCCGGGATTCGCAGCGTGCTTGATCTAGGTCAAGTCAGGCTGTGTGAAGCCTGCGACGCGCGCCAACTTCTTCACGCCTACTTCTTGTCTTCCTTCTTCTCGAGGAACACCGAGCGCTTCTGCAGCACGTCGTCGAGCTTGATCTTCTCGATCAGCAGCACGTGCGCGGCGAGCGCCTTTTCGCGCGCCAGGCGCTGCTCGAGCTTGGCGCGGCGCTCGGCGAATGCTTGGTCGCGCTTGGACTTGTCGGCTTCGCTTTCATCCGCCTTCGGCGCGCGCGTTTTCGCCGGTTCGCCCTCGATCGCGACCGCGACGTAATGCTTGCCCTCGAGCAGTTTGCCGATGCGCAGGCCGTAGGTCAGGCCGTCGAAGGTCGTCGCGGTGACGAGGCTCGGCGTGTCGAGTCCGCTCTCGGCGGGCGTGATGCCCGGAGGCGCGACGTCCTCGATCTCCAGCAGGCTCATCGAGTAGGACGCGGCGTTTGCCTTGGTGACCGCGACCTGCTGGTCCGCGGGAACCTCGCCCTCGAGCACCCAGGCCGCATTCTCGCTCTCGCGCGAAAGCTTCCAGTGCTCGCCGTCGGCGAGCCGCGCTTCGAGCGTCTTCACCCCTTCGGCGGAAAGACCGCTGCGATCGATCCAGCGCGCGCTCTGTGTTGATACCTGCTCGAGCGGATCGGCGACGATGATGACCGTCTTCGGGTCGTCTGCGCGCATCACGAAGCGGCCGTCGGCCGGGGCTTTGTCGGGATCGTCGGGCGGCTGCTTGAAGTGCTTGCCGCCGACGATCAGCCGCGCGAGCGGCTTGCCGTCGGCGGAAGCGAAGCTGAGCCGTGTGCCGGCGCCCTTGCCGGTCTCGTTCAGCGCGAGACGGGCGCGATCGGCGGCGCCGATCGGCTCGCTCTGTCCGACCTTGAGCTCGATCGCCTTCAGCACGAACGCGCGCACCCTTTCCAGATCGGCGGGAAAATTGTCGCGCTCGGCGATCGTCCAGCGCTCGCCGTTGCGCGCGATCGACAGCGTCGCCTGCGGCGCCTCGATGCGGATTGCCGCGACATCCGCGGCCCTGAGATCCTTGAGCACCGGCTGACCGAGAGTGGCCACGTTGGCCGCTTCGCGCCCGATTTGCTGCTGGTGCAGCCACAGCGCGCCGCCGCCGAGCACCACGAGCAGCACGACGAGGATCGCGAGCGCGCGAGCGCTCATTGCGGGCCTCCCGCATCCAGGCTGCGCCGGGCACGGCGCCGGCGCAGGAGCGCAACGCCGAGTCCGAACAGCGCGACGGCGAGCGGCGGCAGCGCGATGTTGACCACCTTGGTCCAGAACGCGAGCGCCTCGGAGTCCTTGCGCAGATTCTTGCGCACCGCCTTGAGCTCCTTGCGCGTCTGCGCGACGCTCTTGCGAAAGCGCTCGAGCTCGGTCTGCTGCTCGGCGCTTAGGATCAATCCGGAGCCCGCCGAGCCTTTCGCGCCCTGCAGCGCCTGCAGCTTCTCGCTGGTCTTCTGCAGCTCCTGCTCGAGCGCGCTGATCTTGCCGAAGTACTGCTTGGTCGCCTCGGCTTCGAGCGCGCGCACGACGGTGAGCGGACGGAACGCCGCCGCGCGGCTGCGCAGCGAGATCAGCTCGTCGCCCGAGGCGAACTGCTCGACCATGCCGAGCGCGAGCGCGAGGTTGCCGTTCGACGGCACGACGATCTTCTGGCCGAAGAGTTCCTGCACGTCCACCGCGGCGGCATCCGCGAGCAGGTCCATGTCGGCGACCAGCAGCACCGAGTTCTCCTTTTCCGACTGCGCGCGATGGGGCGCGCCGGCCGGGGCCGCGGGCTTCTTTTCGTCTGTTGTTGCGGATGCCGCGGGCGGCTTGTCCTTCGCTTCCGGTTCTGCCGGCGGACCTTCGGGGAACGCGCTCTTGAACACGCCGCTCAAGCGGATGGCGAGCGGCTTCGCGCGGCCGTCCGGCAGGAAGCCCTTGAGCGCGGCATCGCCCGACGCCGTCGCCTTGACGCTGTCGACCATCATCGAGTTGGTCGAACTTTGCATCAGCGTCTGCACTTTCAGGCCTTCTGCCGGCTTGACCTCGAAGGCGCCACCCCAGGGATAGAGCACCGACTCGATCTGGCTGGTGACGATGTCATCGCGGCTGAAAGCGCTGCGATTGAGCGACAGCACCGTCAGCGTCTCGCGCTGGCCTGCGCCGGAGCGGTACTCCATGTCCGCGATCACCTTGCTGTCGGACAGGGTCACGCCCCAGGCCTTGAACAGCGCAGGCAGGCTCGAGCTCGTGCCGACCGGCGGCATGCCTGGAATTCCGGGCTGGGCGTCGAAATAGCCGTAGGGGTCGACGAAGGCGATCAGCTTGCCGCCGCGCATGACGAACTGATCGAGCGCGTACTCCGCGCGCGGCTGGATGTTGCGCGGATGAATCACCAGCAGGACGTCGATGTCCTTCGGCACCTCCGTCACCGCGAGCGGTATCTGGGCAATGTCGAAGTCGCGCTTGAGCTCGGCGGCGAGCACCCAGGGCTCCGCCGGCTGCCGCGTCATGGGATTGAAACTCGCGCCGAGCACCGGCGGCCCCGCCAGCAGGCCCACCTTCGGGCGCGAGGCGCTGCCCACGCGCGCGATGGCGCGTGCCAGGTCGTACTCGAGCAGCCGCTCGCGCCGCGGGCTGATGCTCGGGATCGACTGCTTGCGATCGAGCTGCGTCACCGCCACGCCGAGGTAGAACACATCGCCGCTGGCGAGTTGCTGCGGCTCGACGCCGTCGAGCTGCGCCGCATCCTCCTCGTCGGAATCCGGCTTCGGGTTGTAGCGTTCGACGATCAGCTTTTCGCCGGAGGCGGCGCGGAACTCGTCGATCATGTCCTCGACCCGCTTGGCGAAGCTGCGCATCGGCAGCGGCATCGCCTCGCCCTGCGTGACGTAGAGCTTCAGCTTTACCGGCGCTTCGAGCCGGCTCAGGATGCGGCGGGTGCCGTCCGACAGCGTGTAGAGCTTGCCCGCGGTGAGATCGACGCGCAGCGCCGCCGCCGAAGCGAGAAAGTTGAACGCGATCAGCACGAGCAGCAGGACGACGAGACCCGCGGAGGAAGTCAGCACTGCGTTGCGGTTCTTCATGGCCTCAGCCCGCCCGGTGGTTGCGCAGGATCACGCCGGTCGCGAACAGCGCGAAGCCGATGACCGAGACAAAGAACAGCAGATCGCGCGAATCGACGACGCCGCGCTGGAAGCCGTCGAAATGCGTCATCACGGAAAACGCCGCGATCGTGTCGACGACCGCCGGGCTCGCCCAGCGCACCAGCAGATCGGTCACCGGCGTAAACCCCGCCAGGGTGAGGAACAGCAGAATGACCACCGACAGGATGAAGGAGACGACCTGATTGCGAGTCATCGCCGAGGTCATGCAGGTGACCGCCAGGTAGGCGCCCGCCATGAGCAGGCTGCCGACATAGCCGGCGAAGATCTGTCCGTTGTCGGGCTCGCCGAGGACGTTTACCGTGAGAACGACCGGAAACGTCAGGCCCAGGGCGATCGCCAGGAACAGCCAGGAAGCGAGGAACTTGCCGAGGATCGCCTGCCACGGCGCGATCGGCAGGGTGAACAGCAGCTCGAGCGTGCCTGCGCGCCGTTCCTCCGACCACAGCCGCATGCCGACGGCCGGCACCAGCACCAGGTAGAGCCATGGATGCCAGAGAAAGAAGGAGGCCAGGCTTGCCTCGCCGCGCTCGAAAAACGCGCCCGCGGTGAAGGTGAAGAAGCCCGTGAGCAGCAGGAAGATGACGAGGAACACGTAGGCCACGGGCGAGGCGAAGTAGCTCGCCAGCTCGCGCCGCGCCACGGTCGAGACCAGGTGCCAGGCGCTCATCGGGCGCGCTCCTTGACCGTGTCCGGGAGCGTGATGCGCCGAAACACTTCGTCCAGCTGGCCTTCCTCGGTGCGCAGAGCATCGAGCCGCCAGCTCTCGCGTGCGGCGAGCTCGACGACCGCACGCGCAAGCCCGCCCCCGGCCGACTTGTCGTGCGGATAGGCGCGCAGCATTCCGTCCACGGTCTCGACCCGAGCCACCCCGTCCAGCGCAGCGAGCCCGCGGGCCATCGCTTCGAGGTCTGCACCTGCCGCGTGCAGGGTGACCGCGCCCGCCAGCTCGGACATCGCGCGCAGCTCGGCGGGCGTGCCGTTCGCCACGATCTTCCCGCGATCGATGATGATCGCGCGGGTGCAGGCCGCATCCACCTCTTCCAGGATGTGAGTCGAGAACACGATCGCCTTGGCGGCGCCGAGCTCGCGGATCAGGTTGCGTACCTCGTGCTTCTGGTTGGGATCGAGGCCGTCGGTGGGCTCGTCGAGGACGAGCACGGCGGGATCGTGGATCAGCGCCTGTGCGAGACAGGTGCGATGCCGGTAGCCTTTGGACAGCGTTTCGATCGACTGATGGATCACGGAGGCGAGAAAGCAGCGCTCGACCACGCGCCCGAGGGCGCGCTTTTTCGCGTCGCCCGCGAGGCCGCGCATGTCCGCGGCAAACGACAGGAAGCCCTCGACCGTCATGTCCGGATACGAAGGTGCGGCCTCGGGCAGATAGCCGATCAGCCGCTTGACCTCGAGCGGGGACTCGACGATGTCGTGGCCGCCGACGCGCACCGTGCCTTCGGTCGGTGGGATGAATCCGGTCACCATGCGCATGGTGGTGGACTTGCCGGCGCCGTTCGGCCCGAGGAAGCCGAGCACCTCGCCGCGCTCGACGGAGAACGACACACCGTCCACGGCGCGCTTGGCGCCGAATGTCTTCACGAGATTTTCGATTCGTATCATGGCATTACTATTATTCAAGTGCTGCCGCATCCGAATCGTGGCGACAGGTGGGAATCGACCCCGGGGGTCTACCCCGCGCTTCTCAACGGTCGCGACGACGGACGGCGTCGCAAACGTCGTGGAACGCCCGGCAGATGGCAGTGACGCGTGCCGGGGGCGCGCGGCGGGCGCGATTGTCCCACAACTCGGCCCACCTGTTGACCGCTGCGAGCGGCGCCGAGTTCCGCGACCGCAGCGCAGCGCGTAAAATCAAGGCGCTGCTTCGTGCGCATCGAGACTGTTCCGCGCGACCTGCGTAAAACCTTGCTTCACACCCCCAACGCAATCTCAGAGGACCCTATGGACAAGGCATTGCTTGCAAAGACGGCGGCCGCCATGGTCGCCAAGGGCCGGGGCATCCTGGCCGCGGACGAGTCCGCGGCCACCTGCGAAAAGCGTTTCCAGTCGGTCGGCGTCTCCTGTACAGAGGAGAACCGCCGCAGCTACCGCGGCCTGCTGTTCTCCACGCCCGGGGTCGAGAAGTTCCTCTCCGGCGTGATCCTGTTCGACGAGACGATTCGCCAGAAAGCCGACGACGGCACGCCCTTTGCCGCCCATCTCGCGCGCAAGGGCGTCATCCCGGGCATCAAGGTCGACAAGGGCACCGTCGACATTCCGTTCTGTTCCGGCGAAAAGGTGACCGAGGGGCTCGACGGCCTGCCGAAGCGGCTGGAAGAATACTTCAAGCTCGGTGCGCGCTTCGCGAAGTGGCGTGCGGTGATCACCATCGGCGAGACGATCCCGTCGCACACCTGCATCTACGCCAACGCGCATGCGCTGGCGCGCTATGCGGCGGCCTGTCAGGCGGCATCCATCGTGCCGATCATCGAACCCGAGGTCCTGCTCGAGGGCAGCCATACGGTCGAGCGCTGCGAGGAGGTGACCGAAGCCACGCTGCGCGCGACCTATGCCGCGCTCGCCGCCTACAACGCGGCGCCGGAGTACACGATTCTCAAGGCGAGCATGGTGGTTTCGGGCAAGGACTGCGCGCGCCAGGCCGGCGTGCAGGAGGTCGCGGAGCGCACCGTGCGGGTGCTCAAGCGCACGGTGCCCGCGGCGCAGCCCGGCGTCGTGTTCCTTTCCGGCGGACAGTCCGATCTCGACGCAACGGCGCATCTGAACGCGATGGCCGCGACGCCTGGACTGCCCTGGCCGTTGACCTTCTCCTACTCGCGCGCCCTGCAAAACCCGGCGCTGAAGGCCTGGAAGGGCCGCGCGGCGAACAGGGACTCCGCGCAGCAGGCGTTCTACCACCGCGCGCACATGAACGGGCTCGCGGCGCAGGGCAAGTGGAAGCCCGAATTGGAGCGCCAGGCCGCCTAGGCGACGCGAAGACCCTGCAGCCGACGCATGGCCCGGCCCTCCGGGCCATGTTATTTTCCGCCGCGCCTTCCAACCCTACGCAACGCAACGTGCCCGCTTTGTTCGAATCCAGTCTGAAAAGCCTGCCGCGCATCGGCCGCGGCAAAGTGCGCGACATCTACGCAGCCGGCGCCGACAAGATGCTGATCGTGGTGAGCGACCGGCTCTCGGCCTTCGACGTGGTGCTGCCCGACCCGATTCCAGACAAGGGGCGCGTGCTCACCGAGATGGCGAACTTCTGGTTCGAGCGGCTGGCGCATGTGGTGCCCAACCAGCTCACCGGGATCGACCCGGAGAGTGTGGTCAGCGGCGATGACGAGAAGGCACAGGTGCGCGGCCGCTCGATCGTGGTGCGCAAGCTCAAGCCCCTGCCGATCGAGGCGGTGGTGCGGGGCTACCTCATCGGCTCGGGATGGAAGGACTATCAGAAGACCGGCGCGGTCTGCGGGATCAAACTGCCCGCGGGGCTCAAGCAGGCGCAGAAGCTGCCTGCGCCGATCTTCACGCCTGCGACCAAGGCAAAGCAAGGTCACGACGAGAACATCTCGTTCGATCAGACCGCGAAACTGATCGGCGCGGACCTCGCGGCGCAGGTGCGCGACGTCAGCATCCGGCTTTACCGTGAGGCCGCCGACTTCGCCGCGCAGAAGGGCATCATCATCGCGGACACCAAGTTCGAGTTCGGCCTGGACGCGCAAGGCAGGCTGGTTCTGATCGACGAGGTGCTGACCGCGGACTCTTCGCGTTTCTGGCCGGCCGATTCCTACCGCGAGGGCACGAGCCCGCCGTCGTTCGACAAGCAGTACGTTCGCGACTACCTCGAGACGCTCGACTGGGACAAGACGCCGCCGGCGCCGAAGTTGCCGGCCGAGGTGATCGCGAAGACCTCCGAAAAGTATCGCGAGGCGCTCGTGCGCCTGACCGGGAGAAAGCTCAAATGATCGGCATCGTGATGGGATCCACCTCCGACTGGGAGACGATGAAGGCGGCGGCAAAGACGCTGGAGGAATTCGGCGTCGCCTACGAGGCGAAGGCAATGTCCGCGCACCGCACGCCGAGGCAGCTCGCCGAGTGGGCGGAAGGCGCTGCCAAGCGCGGCGTGAAGGCGATCATCGCTGCGGCGGGTGGCGCCGCGCACCTCGCCGGCGTGGTCGCCGCGCACACCACGCTGCCCGTGCTCGGCGTGCCGATGCCCTCGAAGCATCTGCAGGGGCTCGACTCGCTGCTGTCCACCGTGCAGATGCCGAAGGGCATCCCGGTCGCGACCTTCGCGATCGGCGAAGCGGGTGCGGCGAACGCGGCGCTGTTCGCGGTGGCGCTGCTCGCGCTGGCCGACAAGGGCATGGCGAAAAAGCTCGCGGCGTTCCGCGCCAAGCAGACCGACACGGTCCTCAAGGCGGCTCCGCTCAAGCTGTGAACCCCGAAGTCCGCCGCGCCGCGGACGTGCTGAGGCGCGGCGGGCTGGTCGCGTTTCCGACAGAGACCGTATACGGCCTCGGCGCCGATGCGTCGAACGCCGCGGCGATGGCGCGCTTGTACGCCGTCAAGCGCAGACCGGCGGATCATCCGGTGATCGTGCATTTTGCCGGAGTGGAGCAGGCGTTTGCCTGGGCGCGCGAGGTACCGCAAGGCGCGAGAAAGCTCGCGGGCAGGTTCTGGCCGGGTCCGTTGACGCTGATCCTGAAGCGTTCGGCGAAGGCGCAGGACTTCGTCACTGGCGGACAGGACAGCGTCGGGCTGCGCGTGCCGGCGCATCCAGTCGCGCAGGCATTGCTGACGGACTTCGGCGGTGGAATCGCCGCGCCCTCGGCGAATCGCTTCGGGCGGATCTCGCCGACCACGGCGGCGCACGTGCGCGCCGATCTCGGCGACGACGTCGATTGCGTGCTGGACGGCGGGGCGAGCGAGATCGGGATCGAATCTGCAATCGTCGACCTCTCGCGCGGGCGCGCGGTGTTGCTGCGACCGGGCGCGATCGGGCGCGACGCGCTCGAGGCGGCGCTCGGCGAGCCGGTTGAGGAGGATGGGGCGGGCGACGCGGGCCCTCGCCACCCGGGCGGACTCGAGCGGCACTACGCACCGCGCGCTCCCACGCGTCTCGTCGCGATGCATGCGCTCGATCGAGCGATCGAAGTGGCCGGCGGCCCGGTCGCCGTGCTCGCGTTCTCGCGCCCCGATGCGCGGGCGTGCCTCTGGCGGCGCATGCCGCGCGAGCCGCGCGCCTACGCGCGCAGGCTCTACGCCGCCCTGCGCGAGCTGGACGGCGCAGGATGCGATGCGATCCTGGTCGAATCGCCGCCGGATGCGCCTGCATGGGCTGCCGTGAACGACCGCCTGAGGCGCGCCTGCGACGCGGCGTAGAATCGCTGCATGCGTATGCTTGCGCTCCTATGCGTTGCGGTGCTCCTGCTGGGCTGCGCAGCTCAGTCGGTCACCACCGTCAGGACCGGAGGCTACACGGTGACCTCGGTGCCGTTTCCGGGCACGAGCGCGTACTCCGCTTCGGTGAACGCCTACGTCGCGAGCAGCTCCGCGTGGGGCGCACTCGCCGGTATTGCCTTGCTCGGCTTCGCCTTTCACGGACCTTACAGCGGTCACTGGGACGACCAGCGCGGATTCGTCCAGCGCGAATACGTTCCTGAACTCGCCCCGGACCGCATCGTCCACGAGCAGGACTGCTCGAAACCGATCGAGAACCCGCGCGCAAACCTGCGCTGCAAGTAATTTATCCACAGGGGTCTGACCCCCTTTTTAGCTTTTAGTCCTGCTGCGGTCCTGGCCTGCCGTCTTTGACGACGAAGCTCGCCAGCGTGCCGCAGGCGGCGTCGGGCGTCCGCACGCTTTCCATGGCGCGTAGATCGGCACGCAGTCCTTTCCCCGAGAGCGCGACGCGCACGTAGCCGCGATGGCGCGCGTCGCCGAACCTGAGGTGCGGGTTCTCGGCGAGCATGGCCTCGACGTTTTTCTGCGGGAGCGCCTGCGAGGTGATCGAGGTGCCGCAGAATTCGCTCGCCATGACGGGCGAGCGGGGATCGTCGAAGTCGAGCTTGAGATCGGCCACCGCGTGGTAGTGCAGATCGCCGCCGATGACGATGGGATTCGACAGCGCCTGCGCCTGCATTTCGGCGAGCAGCTTCCTGCGTGCCGCGGGATAGCCGTCCCAGCCGTCGGTCCAGAAGCTGTGGCCTTCGCCCGGACTGCGGTCGACCTGCGCCATGAGCGTCTGCTGCGCGAGAACGTTCCACTGCGCGCGCGATTCGCCGAAAGCCTGAGATAGCCAGGCTACCTGCCGCGCACCGAGCATCGAACGCGCCGGGTCGTTGATCTGCGGGCAGTCCGCGGGGTCGACGACATTGCTGCCGCCCGCGCGGCGCGGGCAGACCTGCCAGCTGCGGTACTGACGGTCATCGAGCACGAAGAAACGCGCGAGCCGCCCCCAGCCGACCTGCGTATGGATGCGCATGAACGGCCCCCGCGGACGCATGCGCGCGGGCAGCGGCATGTGCTCGTAGTACGCGCGATAGGCCGCGGCACGGCGCGCGAGAAACGCGTCGCGGCCCATGCCGTCCTCGGGCCGGTCGGCGGCGTAGTCGTTGTCGACCTCGTGATCGTCCCAGGTGACGATCCAGGGGCAGGCGGCGTGCGCGGCCTGCAGGTCGCGATCGGACTTGTAGCGCGCATAGCGCATGCGGTATTCGGCGAGCGTGTACGGCTCG
>Ga0210102_1000288_pt1 | contig 13698 bp, 14 predicted proteins | sample RushOxbow_ThreeS_4_FD_185563 | JGI IMG/M metagenome (GOLD analysis project Ga0210102, IMG submission 185563) | Wetland microbial communities from San Francisco Bay, California, USA, that impact long-term carbon sequestration -... | ecosystem: Environmental > Aquatic > Marine > Wetlands ...
CCCGCGCCTGCTTGACATAGGCCCGCCGTTGCGAGAGGCGTCGCTCCGTCCGCTGGCGGATGAACGCCTCGTAGTCGCCGCTGTAGGGGACGGCGGTGCCCGCCTCCAGGTGGAGCACGTGATCCGCCACCGCCTGGAGGAAGGCGCGGTCGTGGCTCACCAGGAGCACGGTCTCGTCCACCTGGCGGAGATACTCCTCCAGCCAGCGGCTGGTTTCGAGATCGAGGTGGTTGGTGGGCTCGTCCAGGAGCAGCACGTCGGCCGGGGTCACCAGCTGGCGCGCCAGGCCCAGGCGCCCGCGCTCGCCCCCGCTCAGCACTTCGAGCGATCGGCTGCGGGCGTCGTCGGGATCGAAGCCCAGACCGTGCAGCACCGCGTCGATCCGGGCCGCGATGCTGTAGCCGTCCTCCCGCTGAAACCGCTCGAGATCGCGGTCGTAGCGCGCCAGCATCTGCGGAGTGCAGCGGTCTCCCGCCTCGGCGATGGCCGCTCCCTGCTCGGCGAGCGACCGTTCCAGCGCGAGCAGGTCGGCGAATCCCCCGGCGGCGGCCTCCCAGACGGTCGCCGCGCCCTCGAAGCTCCGGTGCTGCTCCAGGAGGGCGAAGCGGAGCCCGCCCGACCGCGCCACGGTTCCCTGCGCGGGCGCCAGCTCGCCGGTGAGCAAGCGGAAGAGCGAGGTCTTGCCGCTCCCGTTCCGGCCCACGATGCCCCACTTGTCGCCCCGGCTGGCGGTGAAGGTGACGTCGGAGAGGACCCGGATGGCCCCGAACTCGATGGCGGCGCCGGACACGGCGATCTGGGTCATCGCCCGGTCCACTCCCGCCAAATGGCCTCGGCGTCGCCGACGGTGAGCCGCTGCTGCTGGCGCACCAGCGGCACCCGGAGCAGCAGCGGCTCGTCGGCCAGCTTCTCCAGCCAGCGATCCTCGCTGAGGCGCGCGGCGCCGAGGCCGAGATCGGCGAAGCGGCGGGAGCCGCGGTCCACCAGCGCCTCGACTCCGAACTTCTGAGCGAACCGCCGCAACTCTCCCAGGGACACGGGCCGCTCGGCCAGATCCACGAAGTGAGTCTTGATCCGGCGCTCGGCGAAGAAACGGAGCGCCTTGCGGGTATCGGGGCTCTTCCGGACCCCGAAGATCTGGACCTCCATGGGCGGAGAATCTACCACCGGACCGGCGCGCCGACCTCGAGTCGGCCGGTGCCGGTGTGCACGACGTTCTGGCCAAACCAGACCTTCCCGTCCCGCTTGCGGAAGGTCACGAGGGTCCGGAGCGGCTCCACGCCCCGCTCCGCCGTGTCCTGATCCGTAGTGGTGGTCACGCAGCGTTCGCACAGCTTGACGCCCCGAAACGGGAGCGAGCCGATGCTGAAGTCACGGAGCCGGTCCTCCGTGAATGGCTCACCACCGCGTACGACCAGGTTGGGCCGAAAACGATTCATCGGGAGCGGTGCGGGCATCCGGCGGTTGAGCTCGGCCAGCGATTCCTCCGAGATCAGCAGGAAAGGGTACGCGTCGGCGAAGCTCACCCGGGTACCGGGCGGTGCGTAGGCCGGATTGGCCGGGCGCACGGTGCTCTCCGGCATGTAGACCAGGCTCACCGGCGCCGCGAGGAGGCGGGAGAACCATTCGGCGGCCCGCTCGCCCAGCCAGAGCGCCTCGCAGACATCGTCCCAGACGGTAACCGTGGTGGTGATCGCCGCCTCTGGCCGTAGTGGGAGGTCCAGGGGCGGCAGCGCCGGTGCGGTCACCCGCAGCCGCTCGTGCGCGAGCGCGGGATGGGCGAGCGCCATCCGCGGATGAGTCCGCTGCGTCACCAGCCGCCCGGCCGAATCCGCCACCATCCACCGCCGGTCGTGGCAGAGACCGAAGGAATCCACTTCCCAGGCCTCGACCGTTATCCCGCGTGCCGATTTGATGGGATAGAGGTTGATCTGGGCGAGGGTGAGCGCGGGCATGGCCCAATCTAGTCACTGCCGCAATGGGGCGGCGGGAGATGTATGTTATCCCCGGCGAGTCGTCACACCATGGGGAGAGTGTCATGCGCGCTGAAGCGGCCTACGACGAGCTGATCCGGCGAGTGCGGGAGGAAGGGCTCCTCGTCTCGATCGAGGCGCTGCTGGAGTGGGACGAAGAGACTCACATGCCGCGGGGCGGAGTGCAGAACCGGAGCGAGCAGCTCGCGCTGCTGGCGGGCCTGGTGCACGAGCGCGGCACCGACCCGCGCATCGGGGACCTGCTCTTGGCGGTGGAGGGCTCCGAGCTGGCGGCCGACACCGAGTCGGCCGCGGCCATCAACGTGCGGGAGCTGCGCCGCGAGTACGACCGCTACGTGCGGCTCCCGCGCACGCTGGTGGAAGACGTCGCCCGCACCACCGCGCTGGCGCAGCAGGCCTGGGCCGAGGCGCGATCGGCCGCGGAGTTCGCCGGGTTCCGGCCCTGGCTCGAGCGGATCGTCGAGCTCAAGCGGGCAGAGGCCGAGTGCGTGGGCTACGCTGCGGAGCCCTACGATGCCCTGATCGAGGACTACGAGCCCGAGCTGAGCAGCGCGGTAATGGCCCGCCTTTACGACGCGCTGCGCCGGGAGCTGGTCCCGCTGGCGGCCCGGATGGCCGGCGCCAGCCGGCGGCCCGACCCCTCTGTGCTTCGCCGGGCCGTTCCGGTGGAAGGGCAGCGGCACTTCGGGGAGACGGTGGCCGCCGCCGTGGGCTTCGACTTTCGCCGGGGGCGGATGGATCTCGGCGTCCACCCCTGCTGCACCGGGCTGGGACCGGGCGATTGCCGCATCGCCGTCCGGTTCGAGGCCCGCGATTTCGCCGGGGGTCTGCTGACGATCCTGCACGAGGTCGGGCACGGGCTGTACGAGCAGGGGCTGGACCCGAAGCAGTACGGGACGCCGGCCGGCGAGGCGGCCTCGGTAGGCATGGACGAGTCGCAGGCCCGGCTCTGGGAGAATCACGTGGCGAGGAGCCGGGGCTTCTGGCAGCACTTCTATCCCCGGGCCCGCGCGCTCTTCCCCGAGGCGCTGGATGACGTGAGTCTCGACGAGTTCCACTTCGCACTCAACCGGGTCTCCCCTTCCCTGATCCGGGTTCACGCCGACGAGGTCACCTACAATCTCCACGCCGCCATCCGGTTCGAGCTGGAGCGCGCGCTCGTTTCCGGTACCCTCCGCGTGGCTGACGTGCCCGAGGCCTGGCGGGCGGCCTACCGGACGACTCTCGGCGTGGCACCGGCCAACGACGCGGAGGGCTGTCTTCAGGACGGCCACTGGGCCGATGGCCTGATCGGCTACTTCCCCACCTACACCTTGGGTGACGTGTTCGCCGCCCAGCTCTCGGCCCGGGCCGAGCAGGAGCTGGGGAGCCTGGAGGAGCAGTTCGCGCGGGGGGAGTTTCTGGAGCTGGTGCGGTGGCTCCGGGAGCGGGTGCACCGGCGGGGTGGACGCTATCCGTCGGTGAAGCTGATCGAGGTGGTCACCGGGTCGCCGCCGGACCACCGGCCGCTGGTGCGGCGGCTGAAGGAGAAGTACGGGTTGTTATACGGGCTGAGCGGGTGATTTCACGCCACCGTAGCGAAACCCTCACGCGACCGATGGTCCCCTCTCTTCGGACTCCTCAGCGAGGCCTCTCCCCGGGCGCCGCATGGAGCCGACACCAAGGCCAGACCGGGGCGGATGACGCAACGACGAACGCTGGAGAGCTGCAAGCGAGTGACCTGGCCCGGCGATACCCTCCGGCTTCTCTCCCATGGCAGTCTACGGCGGAGCTGGAGGACTTCGATGACATCCTCGGTCAGCCCCTTGCGCTCGGACCCGCCCTCGGTCCTTCATAGCCACCGCGCTCGCCTGCGGCGGCGGCGATCTGGTCCTGCCCGGCGATGTCGCGAGGCCAAGCGAGCTCCTCGTAATATCGGGGGACGGTCAGACCGGCTGAGCGGCGCCGAGCTGCCGGCGTCACTCGTCGTTCGGCTGGTTGACGATCAGGGGAACGTCGTGCTGGCCGCAATCGTAAGCTGGTCCGTCGAGTCCGATGGAGGAACCGTTGTCCCGAGTACGGCGCTACCGATTCAGAGGACCTGGTCTCCGCGCGCTGGACTCTGGGGCCCTCACCCGGTCCCAACAGCGTCAAGACCGACCGTGGCGCCTGGTGTGGACGCCATCACCTTCAGCGCCAACGCGACCGGTGGTGGTCGCGGTTGTCGATAGAAATCGCGAGCTGATGCGCGCCTTCAGGATCAGGGTGGAGCTCGAGCTCACCATGGGGTCGTACGGAAGGCCCTGCGTTGGCCGACCCTCGAGGACGACTACCTGGGGACGAGACTGAGCGGTGCGACGGGGAGGCCGACTGAAGACCGCGCCGTCTCAGCTCCTGCGCTACGAGGCGGGCCACCTTCATGTGGCCCTGCGGTCGCATGTGTCCGTCGAGGGGCAGATAGTCGGCTGGCTGCCCGAGCACGACCGATACGTCGATGGTAGTCACCCACCGCGCCAGGTCGGCGTACTGCGGCTCCGCCAGTCGCTGGCGTAGAGCTTCGATGAACCTTCCGTCGTCGTATGAGTCGCCGTTCAGCTCGAGCACCACCACCCTCCTCCCCTGGAGAAGGTGGTGGTGGCGCCTCAGCGTCTCCAGGAAGTATCGAGCCTCTGCCGAGTCGGTCTGCACGGCTGCCTCACCGGACCTCTGCTGGAAGATCAGCTCCCCAGTTCGGCGCACGATATTGCGCACATGCTCGAATGGGTAATATCGCGTCGTCCGCACGTGACTGTCCACGATCGCGCGATATTCCCGTTCGGACAGTATCGGGAGCGCCCCATTATCGACATAGACCCTGTTTTCGCGGAAGTCGTTTTCGCAATACTGGATCACCAGGGCCGCGGACGAGGGCAGTTTGAGACGCTCGAGCAGGATCAGTTCACGCGCCGTTCCGAAGGACGAGATCCCCGCGTTCAGGACCGGGAGTCCCAGGATCCGCTCCACTTGCTCGGGGAAGCTCTCGGCTGCTTCGACCCCCGCCCCCATCGCATGGGAGTCGCCGAGCACAACAACCGCAGGGTTGTCCAATGCCGAATCGGAATCGCGCAAGCCTGCCCGATTGGCGGAGTACTGAGCCACCCGTCCGCTCCGGGCCACCCGGCACCTCCCGCCTGGCCGAAGCGTGTAAGTCACCTCGGGGTCATAGCGGGCGCACTCTGGCAGGAACTGCACGCTCTCTCGCACGTAATTCTTGTAGTAGTTGCTCAAGAGACTGACCGGCTTGCCGAGTGCGCCGGAGCTTCTGGGGAGGAGCCCCGGGTAGGCCAGGACCAATGCGACCGCGGCCTCTACGCACGTCAGCGAAATTGCAGCGCTCCCCAGCAGGAGCAGAACATTTCCAGTCCATCGCGGCATAGGGCTTCGATCCTGCTCAGCGGGGTACTTCCCTAGAAGACGGTCAGGAACCTCGTAAGGTAACGATCCTGGCCCGCTTCAGCTCGTCTCGCACCCTCTTCATGCCGGCTTCCGGCGAGATGCCTTCGGCGCTGGGGAGGAAGGCTAATGCCCACGCCGCCTATTGGAACCCGCAACCATGGCCACCGGCATACGGGGGGGGTGAGGACTGTATTGTCGCCGTCGGTGTGGGGCGAGCCGCGTGTGACAAAGGACCGCCACTCTAAGCCAAAACGGTGCAAGATTTTGCGCTTGCTGACTTCAAGGTGATTCACACCCTATCGGAGCCTTGGTACACGCAGTATCGTCTGCCTCGAACCGAGCCTGTGAGGAGATCATGCTCCGTACCCGAATCCGGCCCCTTCTCGGCCTGGCCGCCGCTCTCTCCTGTACGGCCTGCGGCGGTGGTGATCTCACCCTACCCGGCGAAGTGGCTGTGCCCGGCGATCTCATGATGGTCGCGGGCGACGGGCAGTTCGCCCGGGCCGGCTCCGAGTTGCCGGCCTCTCTCGTGGTCCGAGTGGTTGACCAGCAGGGAAACCCGGTACCCGCCGTCACCGTCACCTGGAGCGTGGAGGCGGGTGGAGGAATCATCTCACCGACCTCCAGCGCCACCGACGAGCAGGGCCTGGTTTCGGCGCGCTGGACCCTGGGACCGATCCCCGGTCCCAACAGCGCCGACGCCGCGGCCCCGGGTGTGGAGGCCGTCACCTTCAGCGCGAACGCCACTTCAGGCGGCCCCCGGCTCGGCCCTGATCACCTCCTCTTCCAGGTTCAGCCCTCGGACGCCGTGAAGGGCCAGGCGATCACTCCGGCGGTGGTGGTCGCGGTGGTCGACCGGGACGGCGCGCTCGTGCCCGATTTCAAGATTCGAGTGGAGCTCGAGCTCGCTGCAGGATCCGGCAAGCTGGGCGGAAAGCACGAGGTCGACACCAAGGACGGGGTCGCGGTGTTCGACGACCTCAAGCTGGACGAGGCCGGCGAGGGGAAGGCCCTCCTCGCTCTGGCTCCGGAAGAGGCCTATCTGGGGACGGTCGAGAGCGAACCATTCGACATCCGCAAGGACTAGCCCCCAGGCCCTGGGTGCGAGCCGGTCGAGTCCCTCGCGCAGCCGCGGCCTCACTTGTGTTTGATCGGCCCTGTCCAGCTCTCGATCAGGGTGAGCGGTTCGGGGTAGCCGACGTGCGCTCCACCGGATCAGGAGGGGATCTGTCGAGCCCAGATCTCCATCCATTCCGCGATCAGCTGACCGGTGGCACCCCGAATGGCACCCACACCGTCGAGATGGATCGACGCCCGGGTGATCTGGGCTTGCCACTCCTGACTCGCCACCAGCTTGTCGAGTTTGTTGTTGTCGGCTCGGATCAGGAAGAACCCGTTCAGATCTCCGCCATGGCTGCCGAGGAAGACGGTGTCGTAGCCATCGATCTGGCCGCCCTGTTGGAGTCCGCCAAGGTACTGATTGAACTCCTGGAAGTGCTGCGCGCTCATGGATTCACGGCCGGGAAAGGGACGATTCCAGCCGAAGAAGAGGACGTTCGAGCTCATGAAAATCCTCCGGTTGTGGTGCAGGGGGAGGGACTGGCCTCGAACCCGGTCGGGACCGCCCCGGCACCAAGGTCGGCCCTTGGGTCTGTGGTCCGGGCAGTCTAACGGCCAGGGGAGGGTTGGAAAAGAGTCGCGGTGAGAAGGTCAGGGGCTGGCCGGCTTATCGATGCCCGAGGCGAGATTCGAACTCGCACGGGGTTGCCCCCGGTGGATTTTGAGTCCACTGCGTCTGCCGTTCCGCCACTCGGGCCGGCGCGAAACTTCGCCCCGCCGCCGGCCGCGCACAAGCCGGGACGCGGCTTGGGAACCCGGGGACCCGCCGATAGGTTTCGCACTCCCTCTACGAAACCGGATCAGAGCGTGACACCCGCGACCCGACCGCATTTCCATCCCTGGCACGACATCCCCACCGGTCCCAATCCGCCGCATGCGATCACTGCGGTGATCGAGATCCCCGCCAACGAGCGCAACAAGTACGAGCTCGACAAGAACCTGGGAATCTTCCGGCTGGACCGCGTGCTGCACAGCGCGGTGCACTATCCGGGGGACTATGGGTTCCTCCCCCGTACCCTGGGGGACGACGGCGACCCGCTCGACGTGCTGGTGCTGATGACGATCCCGGTGTTCACCGGCTGCCTGGTGGACGCCCGGCCGATCGGACTGTTTCACCTGGTGGACCGCGGGGTCCCGGACGAGAAGGTGCTGGCCGTGCCGCTGGGGGACCCTTACTCGGAGGGGCTGGAGGACCTGGGGGACATCCCCCAGCACTACCTCAAGGAGATCGAGCACTTCTTTCAGGTGTACAAGGACCTTGAGGGGACCCACACGGTGACCCGCGGGTTCGAGGGCGCCGAGGCGGCGCGGAAGGCGATTCGGACGGCGATGGAGATGTACCAGGCCCGCTTCGGGGTGGAAAAGCCGGGGAAGGTCTAGGCCTCCCGCTCCGACACCGGCGGCCCCAGGATCTCGCGCCAGACCACCGCGTCGCGCAACTGCTGGGGGGTCAGTGCGCGCACGGCGGTATGCTCGGCCGGCTCCTGCCGGATCCTTCGCTCGAACGCCTCGTGATCGGCGTTGGTGATCGGACCGGACCGGGCTGCCGCGGCGGCCGCACGCCGGGCGATCACCCGCTCCGCCTCTTCGTCATGATCTACTACTGCGCGCTCGGCGCGGCGGACAGGCGTCTCGAGGCTCACGACCCGAGGAGTGGCCTCCAGCGACTGCCGGGCCTCCGCCGGCTCAACCGGCGGCCGCCGTGGAGCCGTGGGACGGCCTGCGGGCGGCCCGACCCCACCCTGCTCCACCGCCTGCTCCAGTTGCCGGAGGAGCTGCTCCAACCGGCTTCCCTCCCGCTGCGTCGCGTCGGGTCCGGGGCCGGCTCTTCGCGGTGGCGTCGGCGCCGGCCGGCGGGGCGGCGCCTTGGCCCTCTCCTCCCGGTTCCGGGTGACCATCTTGAGGAAGAACCAGAGCAGCGCCAGGAGGACGAGACCGCTGAAATCCACCGCTCAGCTCCCGGTCGGCGGCGCCGTCTCGCTCTGTCCCGCGATCGCCTGGCGCATGCTGGTGTCGGCCTGCACGTTCCGGAAGCGCTGGTAGTCCATCACACCCAGATTGCCGCTGCGGAATGCCTCCGCCATCGCGAGCGGGATCTGCGCCTCCGCCGCAATCACCGCCGCACGCTGCTTCTGCGCCTCCGCCTTGAACTCCTGCTCCATCGCGACCGCCAGCGCGCGACGCTCCTCCGCCTTGGCCTGGGCGATCCGCTTGTCCGCCTCGGCCTGGTCGGTCTGCAGCTCGGCCCCGATGTTCTTGCCCACGTCCACGTCGGCGATGTCGATCGACAGGATCTCGAACGCCGTCCCGGCATCGAGCCCCTTCTGCAGCACCGTCTTAGAGATGAGGTCCGGGTTCTCCAGTACCGCCTTATGGGACGCGGCGGAGCCGATGGTGCTCACGATCCCCTCGCCCACGCGGGCCAGGATCGTCTCCTCGCCCGCTCCGCCGACCAGCCGATTGATATTGGCCCGGACCGTGACCCGGGCGATGGCCAGCAACTGGATCCCGTCCTTGGCCATGGCCGCGACCTTGGGGGTGGTGATCACCTTCGGATTCACGCTCACCTGCACTGCCTCGAACACGTCCCGGCCGGCCAGATCGATTGCGGTGGCCTGCTTGTAGGTGAGCGCGATGCCGGCCTTGTCGGCGGAGATCAACGAGTTCACCACCCGGTTGACGTTGCCGCCAGCCAAATAGTGGCCTTCGAGATCGTTCACCTGGAGCAGGATGCCTGCCTTGTGCCCGCTGATCATCGGGATCACGATGGCCCGCGGGTCCACCCGGCGGAAGCGCATCCCGAAGAGGGTGAAGAAGGAAATCCGGATGCCGCTGAAGAGCGCGGTGAGCCAGAGGCCGAAGGGAATGAACTGGAAAAAGACGATGAGCACGATGACGGCGACGAACACCAGCGCCAGCACCACGCCCACGCTCAGCATCGAGTCGTCCACGGCTGGTCCTTGAAAAAGGTCGAAGGAGGACGATCGGGGATCACTGCGCCACCGGCACCACCACGTGCCGGTAGCCTTCGCTCCGCACCACTCTCACTGGCGAGCCCTGGCTCACGTAGTCGCCCTCGGTCACCACGTCCACCCGCTCCGTCCCGATTCGCGCGGTGCCCGCCGGCCGGAGGTCGGTGAGCGCGACCCCCTGCTGACCCACCAGATCGGCCCGCGCCGGCGCCGAGATGTAGCCCTCGGCCTGGGCCAGGCCCTGGCGCAGGAAGAGGCCGGAGAACCGGCCGCTGTTGGGCAGGTGACGCAGCCAGGCGTAGGCGACGGCGACCGTGATGACCAGGCTGGCGCCGAGCACGGCCAGGGCCTGCGCGATGTCCGCGCCGGTGGGGGCGTTACCGATCATGGCGAGCACGATGGCGGTGGCGATGGCGATGATCCCGCCGACCCCGGCCACGCCGAATCCCGGCAGGATGAACACCTCGACGGCGAGGGCCACCAGGCCGAGGCCCAGCAGCAGCACGACCTCCCAGCCGGCCAGTCCGAGAATGAAGCTGGAGCCGAAGAAGAGCCCGAGCGAGACCAGGCTCAGCAGGCCGCCCAGCCCGAAGGCCCCGGCCTTGATCTCGAAGATCAGGCCGAGCAGCCCGAGGGAGAGAAGCAGGGGCGAGACCAGCGGGTTGGTGAGAAAGCGGACGACCTGCTCGGCCCAGTTGGGCTCGATCGTGACGACCCGGGCCTGGGGGAGGCCGACGGCCTGGAGCAGGGCCGCCTCGTCGGCCACGTCGCCCTTGGAGAAGCCGACCTGGCGGGCCTCCGTGCTGGTCAGGGTTAGGAGCTCGCCCGGGCGGACCAGGTCGGGGATCTCGATCGTCTCGTCCACCATGGCTTCGGCCACCCGCGGATCGAGCCCGCGCTCCTCCGCCACGGCGCGGAACTCCGCCCGCATGGCGGAGACCATCTTTTCGGATGCCTTGCGGCCTTCTCCGTCCACCGGGGTGGCGGCACCGAGCACGGCCCCGGGCCGCATGTAGATCGCGTTGCTCGACAGCGCGATCAGGGCGCCGGCGCTGTAGGCGCGGGGATTGACGAAGGCGTAGACCGGGACCGGGGAGCGGCGGACCGCGTCGGCGATGCGCTCGGCCGCGTCGATGCGGCCGCCGGGGGTGTCGATGTCGAGGTAGGCGGCCGCGGCCCCGTCCGTCTGGGCCGACCGGAGCGCACGGCTTACGTAGGGGGCGAGCCCGTTCTCGACCGTGCCGGTGACGCTGACGCGGTAGACCACCGGCGCCTGGGCCCCGGCCGGAGCCGAGGCGGTAAGAAGCAGCGCGAGCGTCCAGCCGAGCCGATGGCCCATCGCCGTGACCTTGAGGGGGACGGCGGAAATCTAGGGACCCGGCCGTCGCCTGCGCCACCCGTTCCGCTGGTCCCGGATCTCCTGCACCCGCCGGAGCAGCCGGTCGCGCATCACGTAGAGCTGGGCCCGCTGCACCGGAGTGAGGAAGCGGGAGAGGTCGGCCATCTCGTCGCGCCAGGTCTCGGCGTAGCTCACCCGCAGCTCGACCAGATTCCTGGTCAAGCGGGCGACGCTGTCCTGGTTGGCCGCCACCCCGGGCCGGAGCTGACCGCTCAGCGCCTGGCGGAGCGCCCGCTCGCGGTCCTCCAGCGTCTGGCGCCGGCCACCGTACTCCTTGCTGGCGGCACGGAGCTTCGCGGCCTGCTCGTCGGTCAGCCCGAGCTGCTCCTGCACCCGTTGGGCGAACCGCTCCTCGATCTGCTGCCGCAGCACGCGGGAATCGCGGGGCGCGCTGTCACCGGTTTGTGCCGGGGCGGCGCCGGCCACGCCGATTGCCAGCAGCACGGCGAGAACCAGGATTCGCATCAGCCCTCCCAGCTGGCCAGGACCTGCTCCAGCTCGCTGTTCTCGAGCTCCCCCAGGGTGGGGGCATCCAGGGTCGAGCTCCCCACGAGCGGAGCCTCCATCATCCGAAGCAGAGAATCGAGTTCCGCCGGCTCCAGCGACTCGAGCTCGGGCAACGGCACCAGCGCCTGGGTTGCCGTCGCAGCGGGCAGGTCCCGAGCTGTTACCCCCGTTGACCGTTCCGGCCGCCCGGTCCAGACCGCGAAGGCCAGCGCTGCGGCCGCGGCGAGGCCGGCCAGGGACCAGGCGCGACGCTGCTGCCGCCGGTCGGCCCGATCCCGCGCCAGGCGCCGCTGGATCGCGGCCGCCATCGCGATGGGCTCCGGGATGATGGGGGCCCGGGTGCCCAGCGCGGCGGCGGCCCGGACCAGGGCCCATTCGGCCCGGCAGTCGGCGCAGCCGCGGAGGTGAGTCTCCTCCTCCGCCGTCCACGAGGACCGCCCCAGTGCCACCTCGGGAATACGGTCGGACAGTCGCACGCACCCGGTCATCGCGCCAGCTCCTTCAATCGCTTCACCGCGTGATGGTAATGCACCCGTGCCGCTCCGGGAGTGGTCCCCAGCGCGGTGGCGATCTCCTCGTACGCCGCGCCCTCCTGGGCCCGGAGCAGGAAGACCTCGCGCTGCAGCCGAGGCAGCCGGCCCAGCTCGAGCCGAACCCGCTCCTCCAGCTCGCCCGCGGCGAGCTCGCCGTGGGGATCGGCCGGGTCCGGAATATCTCGATCCTCGAGCGTCACCACCCGCCGCCCCTTTCGTCTACGGTAGCTGTCCCGGAGCAGGTTGCCCGCGATGGTGAACAGCCAGCTCCGGAAGGAGGCCTCGGCCCGCCAGCGGTCCAACCCGCGAAAGGCCCGGAAGAGCGTCTCCTGCACCAGGTCCTCGATCTCACTCGCGGGGGCGCCCGAGCTGAAGAGGAAGCGCCCTATTGCCGACGCGTGGCGCCGCACCAGCTCGGACGCCGCCCGTTCGTCACCGGCCCGGTAGGCGGCGACCAACGCGGGTTCGCTCGGGGACTCCGGGGCTGGTGAGGGGGTCATCCGGCCATGGCTGACGTCGGGTGTTCGATTTCGTTAAGCCGGGCTATCTTAGCCCCATGCCGCGCCCCAGCGTGATCGCCCACCGTGGCGCCTCCGGGTACGAGTATGAGAATTCGCGCGCCGCCTTCCGCCGCGCGCTGATGCTCGATGCCGACGGGGTCGAGCTGGATATCCACTCGACCCGCGACGGGGCCGTCGTGGTGCACCATGACCTCGAGATACCCGGCGTGGGGCCGATCTGTCGCCTGACCCTGGACCAGGCCCGGCAGGTGAGGCTCCCCAACGGCGAGACCCTGCCGCTGCTGTCCGAGATTCTGGAACTGGTGGGCGACAAGGACGTCTGGGTCGAGGTGAAGTCGCTGCCCGACGAGCACGACGAGCAGCTCCTCGCCACGCTGGACGGGGGGCCAGCGCCCGACCGTTACGCCCTGCACGGCTTCGACCACCGGATCATCGGGCGCCTGGGACGCCGGCACCCGACCCTGCGCCGCGGCATCCTGCTCTCGGCGAGGCTGGAGGACCCGGTGGGGGCCATGGACGCTGTCGGGGCGACGACGCTGTGGCAGGAGTGGGGACAGGTGGACGGCGAGCTGGTCGGCCGGGTCCACGCCGCCGGATACGGCATCATCGCGTGGACCGTCAACGAGATCGGCGATCTGGAGCGGATGGCCCGCCTCGGCGTAGATGGGCTCTGCGGCAACTACCCCGATCGAATCCGGGTCGCGATCGCCGCGCGGCTGGAGGAGCCCTCCAGGACCTGAACGGTCAGGCGACCGGATTCTCCGGCTGACTCGCCCCGGCCGCCTCCGCGCGCTCGGAACGTTGCCGCCGCGCCTCCTCCAGCTGGCGCTCCAACCGCCCGATCTCGGCCTGGACGTCGGCATCAACTACCACGAGCAGGACTTCGCGGAGGTGGTGCTCGAAGAGACCGGAGGCGCCGGCGTCGAGGTGATCCTCGCGCCGCCTTTCACGGCGCTCGACGCCGTCGCGCGGCGGATCGCCGGGAGCCCCGTCCTGTTGGCGGCGCAGAACGTCCACGCCGAGCCGAAAGGGGCCTTCACGGGAGAGATCTCCATCCCCATGCTCGCGGACGTGGGCTGCCGCTACGCGATCATCGGCCAGTCCCTGCCCAAGATCGACGCCTGGGCCAAGGTGGTCGGAGAGACCAAGTTCGCCGACGACATGGTGATGTCGCGGATGGCCCACGGCAAGCTGCTGCGCAGCCCCCACCCGCACGCGCTGATCAAGCGGATCGACACC
>Ga0210102_1000289_pt1 | contig 13670 bp, 13 predicted proteins | sample RushOxbow_ThreeS_4_FD_185563 | JGI IMG/M metagenome (GOLD analysis project Ga0210102, IMG submission 185563) | Wetland microbial communities from San Francisco Bay, California, USA, that impact long-term carbon sequestration -... | ecosystem: Environmental > Aquatic > Marine > Wetlands ...
GTGATCCGGAAGGTGCTCGCCCTCCTGGGTGGCGAGCGCGGGGTCCGGCTCCTGTTCCAGGGGAACGCCGTCCGGGTCGGGCCCACCCAGTTCCCCAAGCTCTGGCACCTCCACACCGAGGTCTGCACCACCTTCGACTGGCCCGACGTGCCCGAGCTGTACGTCTCCCAGACCCCGTTCTTCAACGCCGGTGCCTACGGGATCGACGCGCCGTTCATCGTGATCCATTCGGCCGCGGTGGAGCTGCTCGACGACGACGAGTTGCGCGCGGTGCTGGCCCACGAGCTGGGCCATGTCATGAGCGGCCACGCGCTGTACCGGACCATCGCGGCGGTGCTCGCGATCATCAGCCTGGGCGCGCTTCCCATGCTCGCGAGCCTGGTGGTGCTGCCCGTCCGGCTGGCCTTCCTCGAATGGTCCCGGAAGTCCGAGCTCTCGGCCGATCGCGCCGGCCTCCTGGGCGCCCAGGACATCGTCGTGGCCCAGCGGGTGGACATGAAGATGGCCGGTGGCGGCCGGGGCGACGGCTTCGCCGGCCAGCTCAACGTCGAGGCCTTCATGCAGCAGGCCCACGAATACGCGGGGAGTGGTGAGGGGCTCGACGTGGTCTACAAGATCCTCAGCACCCTGGCCCTCACCCACCCGATGCACACGGTCAGGGCGGCCGAGCTGCAGCGCTGGGTGGCGGCCGGCGAGTACGACCGGATCCTGCGGGGCGAGTACCCTCGCCGGGGCCCCGAGACCGCGGGGCGGCCGCTGGGGGACGACTTCGCGGCCGCCGGCAGCTACTACGCGGGCGAGGCGCGCGAGCTCGCCACCCAGCTGGCCGAAGCGGCCCGGCGCGCGGCGGAGCGAGCCCGCGACGCCTTCCGGAACGCCCAGAAGCCGTGAGACTGCTGGTCGTCGGCGGCGGCGGCAGGGAGCACGCTCTCTGCGGGGCGCTCCGCCGGGAGAACCCGGACGCCGACCTCTACTGCGCCCCGGGCAACCCCGGCACTGCCGAGCTGGCGGTGAACCTGCCCATCGCGGCCGAGGACCTCGACCGGATGGCCGATGCGGCCGATATGCATGGCATCGACCTGACGGTGGTCGGGCCCGAGCTGCCGCTGGCACGGGGACTCGCCGATCGGCTCCGGGCCGAAGGCCGCGCGGTGTTCGGCCCGGGCGCGGCGGCCGCCCAGCTCGAGGCCTCGAAGGCCTTCGCCAAGGAAGTGATGGCGGTGGCCGGCGTCCCCACCGCGACCAGCCGTACCTTTCATGAGCTTCGTCCCGCCCTCAACTACATCGCCGCCCATGACGAGCCGCTGGTGGTGAAGGCCTCCGGTCTCGCCGCCGGGAAGGGAGCGATCGTCTGCGCCACCCGGCGCGACGCAGCCGACGCGGCGCGAGGAATGCTCGGCGGGGGCATTCTCGGCGAGGCCGGCCGCACCGTGGTGGTCGAGGCCTGCCTCCAGGGCGAGGAGATCTCGGTCCTCGCGATCACGGACGGTCACGAGATCGAGCTCCTGCCGGTAGCCCAGGATCACAAGCGGCTGCTGGAGGGCGACACCGGACCCAACACCGGTGGCATGGGTGCCTACAGCCCCGTGTCGATCGCGACTCCCGCCCTGCTGGAACGGATCCGGCGCGAGGTCCTCCTCCCCACGCTGGCGGAGATGCAGCGGCGGCGGACGCCCTTCAGCGGGGTGCTCTATGCCGGCCTGATGATCGATCCCGCGGGCGCTCCCTGGGTAGTGGAGTTCAACTGCCGTCTGGGTGATCCCGAGGCCCAGGTCGTGCTCCCCCTGGTGGCCGACGGACTCACCGACTGTCTCGCCAGCGTCGCCCTGGGTGGGCCGCCACGTCCGCTGGTCCGGCGGAGCGAGTCGGCCGTCACCACCGTGCTCGCCGCGGAGGGCTACCCCGACGCGCCGCGGAAAGGCGCCGCCATCACGATTCCCGCCGACCTGCCCGAAGGGGTGAGCGTCTTCCATGCCGGCACGACGCGCGACCAGGCCGGCGTGCTCCGCGCGAGCGGCGGTCGGGTGCTCGCGGTCACGGGCGTAGCCCCCGGCTTCGACGAGGCCCGGCGGCGGAGCCGCGTCACCGCCGAGGCGATCGGGTTCGAGGGCAAGGTCTGGCGGCGCGACATCGGCTGGCGCGAGGCGGCGAGACTGGAGGCCTCGGTCGGCCGCTGAGCGCCGGCGATATACATTTCCGCGGGAATGCCCGAGCTGCCCGAAGTCGAAACCATCGTCCGCGATATTCGCCCTGCCCTGGTCGGCCGCCGCATCGAGCATGCGGCACTGAGCCACGACGACGTGCTGCGCGGGGTCGGCCGGCGCCGGCTGATCGGCCGGCTCATCGGTGCCACCGTCCGCGACGTCAGCCGCCGGGCCAAGCACGCCGTGATCGAGCTGGACGGGCACCGACTCGTGGTCCAGCCCGGCATGACCGGCTCGCTGGTGGTGCACCGCCGACCGCTCCGGGCCGATGAGGCGCGCTACGCGGTGCTGCGGGCCCGCCTCGACAACGGCCGCGAGCTGGTGTATCGCGATGTCCGCCGGCTGGGCACGCTGCTCCTGCTGAATGACCGGCAGTGGGCGCGCTACACCGGCGCGATCGGCCCCGAGCCGCTGGACGACGAGTTCACCCCGGAGCGGCTGGGTGAGGCGCTCCGCCGCTCGCGGCAGGCGGTGAAGAAGGTGATCATGGACCAGAAGGCGCTCGCCGGGGTAGGCAACATCTACGCCAACGAGGCGTTGTTCGCCGCCGGGATCGATCCCTCCAAGCCGGCGCGGCGGCTCCTCCCGGAGGCCCATCGCCGGCTTCACGCCGAGATCCGGCGCATCCTCGCCGCCGCGATCGCGTCCAGTGGCACGACGGTCCGGGACTATCGCACCGGCACCGGGGAAGCCGGCAACTTCCAGCTCGAGCTGCTGGTCTACGGCCGCGAGGGCGAGCCCTGCCGGCGCTGCGGGACCCGGCTCACCGGGACCCATGCCATCGACGCGCGGATCACCGTGTTCTGCCATCGCTGCCAGTCGTGAGCCCCTCCCGCCGGACCCAGCGGGTTGTCCCGATTCCCTCCACCGACCTCGGCCAGCTCCGCGATCGCATCCGGGCGCTGACAGAGAACCGGCCCGCGGTATACCGGATGCTCGACGCGACCGGGCGGATCATCTACGTCGGCAAGGCCAAGCGGCTGCGGACCCGGCTCATGACCTACTTCCGGGCGGAGTACCCCGACGACAAGGCGGCGCGGATCCTGTACGCCGCGAGCGAGATCGCCTGGGACTACGTGCCCAGCGAGTTCGCGGCCTACCTCGGCGAATTGCGGCAGATCCGGAAGTTCCGGCCCTACTTCAATCACCGCGGCAACGTCACTCGGCGGGCGGCGTTCATCAAGATCTCCGGTGGCCCGGCGCCGCGGGTGACCGCCGGCGGCACGATCACTCGCGAGGATGCTCGCTGCTACGGCCCGTTCCGTTCGCTCGCGCGAACCGGGGAGGCGGTCCGCACGCTCAACGATCTCCTCGGGCTGCGGGACTGCGCGGCCACCATGCCGGTGGTGTTCGCGGGCCAGGGAGATCTGTTCGGCCGGCCGGGGCGGGCCGGCTGCATGCGCCACGAGTTCGGCTTCTGCAGCGGACCGTGCGGCGGCTTCGTGACCGAGTGGGAGTACCACCGGAAGGTGGACACCGCGACAGCGTTCCTCGAGGGCCGGACGATCCAGCCGATCGACCGGGTGGTGGCCGCGATGCAGCAGGCCGCGGAGGCGGCCCATTTCGAGGTCGCGGCGCGCTGGCGGGAGAAATTCGAGCAGCTCGAGTGGCTGCTCGCCGCGACCAGCCGGGCCCGCACCGCGGTGGACCTGCTCACGTTCGTATATCGCGATGCGGGTGAGTTCGGGGATGATCGCGTGTACCTGGTGCGCCAGGGACTGGTGCGAGCCACCTTCCCGAACCCCGCCACTCCGATCGAGCAGGAGGCCTTCCGCGCCGTCGTGGGAGCGGAGCTGGACCGGCCCGCGGCCCCACCCGGCCCTCTGCCGCTGGACGGGATCGACGAAATCCTGCTCCTGATGGCCTGGTTCCGGGCCCATCCCGAGGCCCTGCGGCGGACCACCCCTCTTGAGCAGTGGACCTGAATCCTGGCCGTCTCCCCCAGAGGACGAAATCTCGCGGACCCGCCGGTTGTCAGCTTTTAACTGACGTGAGCGCATCAACTTAAGCTGCTGCAGATCCTGGCATCTCCCCTGCCTCCCTCACCCGGTCCGCGTCGCTCCTCGGGCGTCGCGCCACTAATCACCGGGAGGTCCCCATGACTCGATCACTCCGCGCCCGCGCCGTCGCGGGTTTCCTGCTCGTCGGCCTTTCAACAGCGTCTCCCCTCCAGGCCCAGACCGGCGGGCTCGGCATCACCCCCTATGCCGGCTACATGAAATTCGGGAATCTGGTGAACGGCCCCCTGGGCACGAGTGTCCGGAGCGCAGGCGCGCCGGTCTATGGCGCGGAGCTCCAGCTCGGCCTGCTGCCGGGCCTCGCGCTGATCGGCAATCTCGGCTACGCGAAGTCGAATCTCGAGGTGGGAGCCCCGCTCGTAGGCGGCCTCGCGGTGGGAGAGAGCTCGACCCTGCTGTATGACGCCGGGTTGCGGCTGAGCCTGCCGCTGGGAGGACGAGCGGGCGCCATCGCGCCGTTCGTTCAGGCCGGCGCCGGGGCGATGCGGCAGGAGCTGCGCCTGGATCCGGTGGCGACCCGCGCCACCAACTTCGCCTACAACGTCGGCGGCGGCGTGGACCTGGCCCTGGCTCCGCGCCTGGGGCTTCAGCTCATGGCCAAGGATTACATCGGAAAGTTCGACGCCCGGGAGGCGACTTCGCTCGAGGCGGATACCCGGACGACCCACAATTGGGCGCTGAGCGCCGGAGTCCGCCTCGGGCTCTGACCCCTCCTAAGGGGCCAGCGGCACCCAGGCCGACGGCGTGCGCTCCACGCTGGTGGCCTGGGCGCCCCGTCGCGGTTCGGGCCAGGCGAACCATCCGGCCGGCCCATCGTCGTAGATGCGGAACGCGATCGCCGGCCGGTGCCCCTCGGCGCCATCGAGCCAGCCGGGCTCCAGTCGAAGCCGCACCCACCATCCCGTGCCCGAGCTCCCGGCGGCCACGGTCCAGCCCGCTCCGGAGCGCTCCGCGCCCAGCCGCCAGTCCGGGTCCGCCCTTGGCGGCTCCCACCTCCCGTTCCGACCGCGGTAGATCACGCTGCTGTCCACCATGCGCCGGAAGTACCACTGGAAGTCGTCGTGCTCCGGCCCGGCCCCGCGATCGCTGCCGAGATCGAGGCTGATCACGAAGTCGTCACCCCAGTAGTAGGTCGTGTCGGGAATGGCGGCGAAGATCTGCACCGTGTCGCGAAACCGGAGCAGCCAGATGGACGCCAGCCCCTGGCCGGTGCGGATGACCAGGGACGGTGGCCCGATCCGCGCGCTGTCGGCGGCATCGGGGATGCTGTCCACCCGCCGGACCCGCAGGGTGTCGCCCACCGCCGTCTGGGCGACCAGGAGCAGAAGCGCGATCACGCCGGGTCGAACGGAGCGAGCGGAACCAGGCGGCCGCGGGGCGGGATCCCCGGCTCGAGCTCCAGGATGCCGACAGACGGCGGGAGGTTGAACCTGCGGGCGCCGGCCCCGCCCGGGTTGATCACCGTGACGACCGTGTCCACCAGCGTCAGCAGGGGCCGATGGGTGTGTCCGAAGACGATGATCTGCGCCGCCGGGAAGGCCGCCTGGACCAGTTCCGGGGTCGGGGTCCCGAACTGATCGCCATGGGTCATCACGATCTCGAACCCGTCCAGCTCGACCGTCGCGACCTGGGGCAGCCGGCCCCGCAGCTCCCAGCCGTCGGTGTTGCCGTACACCGCCGTGACCGGCGCGATGGCCTCCAGCTCGGTCAGGAGCTGCGGCGGGCCGACGTCGCCGGCGTGCAGGATATGATCCACCTTCTGGAAGGCCTCGAAAACCTCCGGCCGGAGCAGCCCGTGAGTGTCAGCGATCACGCCGAGGCGCATCCGGATCAGGGCCGCGCGACGGAGAGATGCCGGGCCGACGCCGGCTGGGTCAGCGCCGTGAAGGCGAAGAGCACCTCGGCCGCGGTGAAGGCGCAATGGCCGAACCGGTCCACCGTACGCTGCTCCAGCCGGGCGCTCGCCCCCAGGCCGGCGACCTTCGCAGCGTAAAGCGCCTCCTGGGCGGCGGGCACCACCGGATCGTCGCTGGTATGCAGGGTGATCACCGGTGCCGGCAGGTCGCCACTCGTCTCGAAGGCCTGGAGGCCGGTTCGGGCATCATCCGCCGTGAAGCGGGCCACCCCGGCATTCAACGCCGCGTCATCGGCGGACCCGGAGTACTGCCGGCTGGCGTTGTCGTAGGGCTGACCTGCCAGCCGTTCCTCCGCGTCCTCGGTGGCGAAGACGTTGTACCATAGCACCTCGGCGATGGCCGTGGCGGCCCCGGCGGCATCGTCGGGCACCGCCACGCCCGCCACCGCCGCAAGCTCCGCCGCCGCGGCAGGGTCGCCGGTGAGCGCGGCCACGACCGCGGGCTCGTAGGTAGCGTCCCAGCCGGTTCGAAGCCCGTCGGGAATGTCCACCGCGCTGCCCGGCAGGACCCCGGGGAAGTAGTAGTCGAAAAGCACCCGCACGTCGCCGATGTAGTCCACCTGGCGCGCGAAGTCGCCGATCGGACCGCAGGCGGCGAGCGCGCCATCCACCAGCTCGGGATGGCGCTCGATGGAAAGCGCGGCCACCAGTCCCCCCTCGGAGAACCCGACCACGAAGTCGCGGGTCGGGTCGGGGCTCACCCGGCGGCGCACCGCGGCCACCAGCTCGGCGACGTCTTCGACCGCCTGGTCGGCAATCAGCCCGTTCGCGCGGTAGCTCGTGGTGGCGTAGGCATACCCCAGCGACGTGACCGCGTCGGAGATCGAGACCCCGCCGGCCTGGTCGTCGGGCAACGCCAGCGGCGCGCCAGGCTCGACGTATCCGTGCGCGTACAGCACCAGGTCGCCGTTCCAGGCGGCGGGAAAGCAGATCAGGCTGAGGGCGCCGCTCTCCAGCGTCCCCTGGCTGCAACCGGCCACCGGCGGGCCGCCCTCGTCCCCCGGTCCCTGCGGCCCGCCATCACCGGAGCCGCAGGCCGCGAGTGCCAGCCCACCCACCGCGAGCAGGGCCATTCTCATTCGACTTCCCCCCTCCAGCGCGGGGCGATCTCGATCTCCAGGCCGAGCTGGTCGAGGACTCGCTGCACGATGAAGTCCACCAGCTCCTCGATCCGGCTGGGCCGGTGGTAGAAGCCCGGTGCCGCGGGGATCACCACCGCGCCGGCCTCGGTCGCGGCGACCAGGTTCCGGAGATGGATCAGCGAGAGCGGCGTCTCCCTCGGGACCAGCACCAGCCTGCGTCTCTCCTTCAGGGTGACGTCGGCGGCCCGCTCGACCAGGGAACGGCTGGCGCCGGCGGCGATCGCGGCGACCGTGCCCATGGAGCAGGGACAGATCACCATCCCGCGGGTCGGCTGCGATCCGGAGGCCGGGAGGGCCCCACGGTCACCGTCGGGGAAGGCGCGGACGGACGACCAGTCCGCACCAGTGGCTTTCCGGAGCGCTTCGAGATCGGCGATGCCGCACTCGTCGCGCAGCAGTCGCATGCCGTGAGTCGAGGTCACCAGCCAGACCGGCACCCGGTTCCGGGCGAGCACTTCCAGCAGGCGCACCCCGTACACCGCCCCGGAGGCGCCGGTGATGGCGACCACGATCGGTGAGTCGTTCACCGGCCCCTCCGGTTGGGCGTGGGAGACCGCACCGGGTGTTTGGTTGGGGCAGGAGGCGGGGGCGGCTGGGCAGGCGGTGGACGGCGCCCCGCCGGGCGTGACGGAGGCCGCGCGGACTTCCTGCGCCGGCTCATGCCAGGCGATCCACCAGGGCGAAGGCGAACACGGTCAGGCTCATGACACCGTTCATGGTGAAGAAGGCGGCGTCGAGCCGGGAGAGGTCGCCGGGTCGGACCAGATGGTGCTCCCAGGCGAGAATCGCCGCCGCCGCTACCACGCCGGCGAAGTACCACCCGCCGAACCCCGCACCCCAGCCGAACAGCGCCAGCGCCGGGATGGTCACGCCATGCAGCAGCTTGGCCAGCAGGATGGCCCGCGTCTCCCCCAGCCGCACGACCGCGCTGCGCAGCCCTTCGGAGCGGTCGAATCCTTCGTCCGGCAGGGCATAGAAGATGTCGAACCCGGCCACCCAGGTCGCCACGCCCACGGTGACCGCGATCAACACCCATGCCGGCTCGCTCCAGCCACCGGCTACCGCGAGGTATCCCCCCACGGGGGCGATGGCGAGGCTCAGGCCCAGCCAGAGGTGCGGCCACCAGGTGAAGCGCTTGGCCAGGCTGTACCCGAGCACCCAGGCGAGCGCGACCGGGCTCAGCGCCAGGCATAGCGGGTTGAGCAGGCCGGCGACGACGACGAAGACCAGGGCCGCCGCCACGACCGAAGCCCAGGCCTGGCCAGGACTGAGGGCGCCCCGGGGCAGCTCCCGGTTCCGGGTGCGAGGATTCCGCGCGTCGAAGGCGCGGTCCGCGATCCGGTTGAACCCCATCGCCGCCCAGCGCGCCGCGGAGAAGGCGATCACCACCAATACGATGGTACGCGGCGCCACCGGCACCCGCAGGGCGGCGGCCACGACGCCCAGCAGCGCGAAGGGCAGAGCGAAGAGGGTGTGGGGGAGCTTGACGAAGTTGACGTACCGGACGACGAGGGATTCGCCGGCGAAGGTCTGGCCTTCGGGGGGCGGTACGGCGGTACGGCGGTACGGCGGTACGGGGGACGGTTCGCTCATCGGCTCTCGGTCCTTCCCTCGTCCGCGTTCCGACGTACCGCCGTTCCGACGTACCGCCCTAGACCCAGCCGGTCCCACATCTCGTCCACCCGTCTCTTGGTCTCCACGTCCATCTCGATCCGGGCCGGCCACTCTCGGCCGAACCCCTCCTCCTTCCACTTCCGGGTGGCGTCGATGCCCATCTTGCTGCCGTAGGTGAATGCCCGGCTGGCGTGGTCGAGCACGTCCACCGGTCCCATGGTGAAGCGGACGTCGCGCTCGGGGTCGATGTGGTTGAGCGCGACCCACCAGGCCTCGTCCGGATCGCGGACGTTGACCTCCTTGTCCACCACTACCAGCACCTTCGCGAGCGACATCAGCCCCTGGCCCCAGAGCGCGTTCATCACCTTGTACGCCTGCCCCGGATACTGCTTGTCGATCGCCACGAACACCAGGTTGTGGAAGATCCCGGCCGCCGGCATGTGGTAGTCCACGATCTCCGGCACCGTCAGCTTCAGCAGGGGAAGGAAGATCCGCTCGGTGGCGTGGCCCAGGAAGTAGTCCTCCATCGGCGGGCGACCGACCAGGGTCGCCGGGTAGATCGGGTCACGCCGGGCGGTCATCGCCGTGACGTGCACCCGGGGATAGTAATCGGCCAGGGAGTAGAACCCGGTGTGGTCGCCGAACGGGCCCTCGAGCACGAGCGGCTCGGCCGGGTCGATGTACCCCTCGAGCACCAGCTCCGCCTCCGCCGGCACCTCCAGATCGCAGGTCACCGCCTTCACCAGCTCCACCGGCTCCCGGCGGAGAAACCCGGCGAAGAGGAACTCGTCGATGGTGGGCGGGAGCGGGGCCGAGCCCGCATAGATACTGGCCGGGTCGCCGCCCAGCGCGATGACCACCGGCATACGCTCGCCCCGGGCTGCCATCTCGCGCCAGTGCGCGGCCCCGACCTTGTGCCGCTGCCAGTGCATCGCCAGCGCATCCCGCCCGAGCACCTGCACCCGGTACATGCCTACGTTGCGGATCCCGCGGGCGGGATCCGTGGTGATCACCATAGGCAGGGTGATGTATCGGCCGCCGTCGCCCGGCCAGGTGGTCAGGAAGGGTATCCGGTCCAGGTTCACCGCATCGCCCCGGAGCACCACCTCGTGACAAGGGGCCCGGCCGCCCCGCACCTTGGGCGGGAACTTGCCGACCTCGGCCAGCCGGGGAAGCAACGCGAGCTTCCCGAAGAGCCCTTCCGGCACCTTGAGGTTGAGCAGCTCCGAGATCCGGGCCCCGATCGCATCGAGGTCGTCCACCCCCAGCGCGAGGCACATCCGCCGCATCGATCCGAAGAGATTGATCGCGACCGGGTGCGGGCTCCGGCTCCCGTCCTCGAGCAGCACGTGCTCGAACAGCAGCGCGGGACCGCCACCGGCGCTTTTCATGCACCGGTCCGCGATCTCGGCGATCTCGAGCCTGGCGCGCACCGGGTGGGTGACCCGGGCGAGCTCGCCAACCCCCGCGATCGCATCGATGAAATCCCGCAGGTTGTCGAGAGCCATGGGGGAAGACCGGTGAAAGGTGAAGGGTCGACCGTGAAGGGTGAAGGGTGAATGGGAAAAGACCGCGAAGGGAGGCTGTGGGGCGGAGCACCCCTTCACCTTTCACCCTTCACCTTCCACCTCGCTCGCCCCGCGTCCCCACATGCATCGCACAGACGCCGCCCAGAAACAGGTGGTACCACACCCCGGTGAAGCCGTTCGCCTCCAGCCGGCGGGCCAGCTCGTCCGGGGGCGGAAAGGTCTGGGTGGACTCTGGAAGCCAGGTATAGGCCGTCGTATGTTTCGAAATCAGCCGGCCGATCCGGGGCAGCACCCGCCGAAAATAGAACTGGAAAGCCGAGCGCAGCCGCCGGCCGGGCGGCAGCGTCATCTCGATGACGACCAGCCGGGCGCCGGGCCGCAGCACCCGGGAGGCCTCCTGCAGACCGGCATCGAGATCGGTGAGGTTGCGCAGGCCCCAACCGACCATGGCACCGTCGAACGCGGCGCCGGGAAACGGCAGCTCGAGGGCATCCGCCCCCACCGGGAAGAGCCGGGGAGACTTGGCCCGCCCCAGACGGAGCATGGCGGGCACGAAATCGGCGCCGAGGATGCTTCCCGTGAATCCGCGCTCCCGGGCGAGCGTCGCTCCGAAGTCCAGTGTTCCGGCGCAGAGATCCAGGTAGAGCCCCGCCGGCTTTCGCTCCCACCCCAGCCGCCGCACCGCGAATCGCCGCCAGCGCTGATCGAAGCGGAGGCTGATGATGCGGTTGAGGCGGTCGTAGGTGGGCGCGATGGCGGTGAACATGTCGCGGACGTAGGCCCGCTTCTCCGGACCGCCCGAAACAGGTAACTGACGATCCGAGGCTAACATAGGCGCACAATGTAGTCTTGCGGCGAGACCCTTGGCAAGACGAGCCTCCCGGTGACCGACACGCCCCAATGGGCACGGCTGACCGATCAGGAGGTGGTGTTCCTCGCCCGGTCGGGACGGGAGACGGCCTATCGCGAGCTGATCCGGCGCTACGAGCGCCCGGTGTTCGCGCTGCTCTTCCGCATGGTGCGCGACCGCGAGCTGGCCGAGGACCTGTCTCAGGAAACCTTCATCAAGGCGCTCAACGCCATCGAATCGTATCGCCCCGAGTTCAAGTTCTCCTCCTGGATATTCAAGATCGCCAACAACGCGGCGATCGATCACCTGCGCCGCCGGGAGCTTGACACCCTTTCCCTGGACGGCTCTCCCCACGCCGAAACCCCCGAGGCGATGCAGGCCACGGCGCTCCAGATCGGGGCCCGGCAGGAGTCCCCGCTGGACACGGTCGAGGCCAAGGAGCTGGGAAGCGAGATCGAGGCGGCGATCGGGCGGCTTCGGCCGGAGTACCGGTCCTGTATCCTGCTGCGCCACGTCGAGGGGCGGGCCTACGAGGAGATTGCCGAGATTCTGGACCTCCCGCTGGGGACCGTGAAGACCTACATCCACCGCGCCCGCAACGAGCTCCGGCACGCGCTTGCCCACTTGAAAGAATGAAACATTCCCTGCACCCTGGTCGTAGGAGGGTCCACTTATGACCCCTGGCTTCGGACTCCACCTCTCCGCGGACGAACTCGACGCCTGGCTCGACGCCACGCTCGCCCCGGATCGCGCCCGCCACCTCGACCTTTGCACTGAGTGCAGGGAGCGGGCTGAAGCCGAGCGGGAGCTGGTCCAGCAGCTCGTCTCGCTCCAGCTGCTGAGCCCGGCGGCGGAATTCGCCGACCGGGTCATGCAGCATGTCTCGCTACCCGCGCCCTACGCCGTCCGCTCGATCCAGCCCGCCCGCCGCCGCTTGTTCGCCACCCGGCGGTCCGTTGCCGTAGCCGCTGCGCTCGCGGTGCTCCTGGTAGGCTCCATGGCCGGCAGCGTCGTCTGGACGCTGGGGCACCAGGCGACGCTGGCCTCGATCGGTGGCTGGGTCCTGGCCCAGATCGGCCAGGCCGGCTGGATCGCGGTGCAGGGGGTGGCGTCGAACCTGATCGAGCAGCCCTGGTACGAGGCGGCTCGGTCGCTCTTCGACTCCCCCGGTCGGGTGGCCGGGGCGGCGCTGCTCTCCGCGCTGGCCTACCTGGCCGGGGTCTTCGCCCTCCGCCGCCTCCTGGCTCTGCCGACCCAGCAGGTGGCCCATGCGAGCGCATAGCGCAGTCGCCGCGCTGCTCCTGTTCGGCGCGGCGGCTCCGGCCACCGCCTCCGCCGGACCCCGCTCTTTTCCCTCCGGCTCGAGTGCGGTCGAGCTGGTACGGAACTTCTGGGACCTGGTGGCTCAGGGGGAATCCAACCAGCAGGCCCATCCCAAGCCCACGGCGATTCGGCCCGCTCCAGAGGGCGGTCCCGCGGTGGATCTCAGCGACCTGAGCGATCCTATCGCGCTGGAAGGCCGGCTCAAACCCGCCTTGACCCCCAGGGACGGCGAGCTCCGCCTCACCGTCCCCGGCGGAAGCGCGCGCCTGGGCGACTACAGCGTAGGTTCCACCGAGACCGTTACCGGCCCCCTGCTGGTGGTCCATGGCGACGCCGATGTCTACGGACGTCTGATGGGCAACCTGGTGACGGTGGACGGCGACGTGGTGGTGCACCCCGGCGGCCTGGTCAGCGGCGACATTCTGGCGCTGGGAGGCGAGGTCAGGGACATGGGCGGGGAGATCGGGGGTGAGATCCGGACGCTCCGGTCCACCACGATCTTCGCTCCCGCGGCGGAGGCGACACCGCTACCGCCGAGCGCCGCGGAGACGGTGCTGCACCGGCTCGCCGGCATCGTGGGAGTCTTCCTCACGCTCGCCGTGCTGGGCTTCGGCCTAGTGATGTTCGGCCGACCCAATCTCGAGGTCGTGTCCGACACCGTTTCCCACTCGTTCGGCCGGTCGTTCGTGACCGGCTTGGTTGGACAGATCCTGCTGATCCCCACCTTCGGCATGCTTGTCGTCGGCCTCATCCTCAGTGTCGCGGGGATCCTCCTGCTGCCCTTCGCGGTCGTCGTCTACGGCCTCCTGGCGGTCGTGGGCCTGCTGGGCGGGTTCCTCGCCGTAGCGCATGCCATAGGCGAGACCTACACCCGCCGCCGCATGGCGCTCGGGGCGATGCTGGGCTCGCCCAACAGCTATCGCTACTTGGTGGTCGGGCTCGGTGGACTGGCCGCTCTCTGGCTGGCGTGGGCGGTGTTCGGGTGGGTCCCGGTCGCGGGCGACCTGATGCGGGGGGCGGCGTTCCTGGTGACCTGGCTGCTCGCCACCACCGGGCTGGGCGCGACGCTGCTCAG
>Ga0210102_1000291_pt1 | contig 13650 bp, 15 predicted proteins | sample RushOxbow_ThreeS_4_FD_185563 | JGI IMG/M metagenome (GOLD analysis project Ga0210102, IMG submission 185563) | Wetland microbial communities from San Francisco Bay, California, USA, that impact long-term carbon sequestration -... | ecosystem: Environmental > Aquatic > Marine > Wetlands ...
TGACCTCCGCGAGTGGATCATGCGGGAGATTGATAGAAACTGCGTTGAATTTGAGAAGGGCTGCGGGAAACCAACTGTCGGCACTAGGTGTGCCAGCCCCGCTAATCACTCCAAGACATGTAAGTGTCTAATAAAGGCTATGCGGGAGGAACGTGGGGCCAAGGAACAAGACATTGTAAACATGGCCAGTCCGAAGCAACTCATCGAGCTGTTCCAGAGTCAGGGTGTCAAAGTTCCGAAGAAACGTGCCAGTAAAAACAGCAAAGGTGGCTTGACGGTAGACGAAATCGCTCTCCGTAAGATAGCCATTGACAACCCAAACAACCCACTTCCTCCGCTCGTCCTAAACGTGCGTGAGCTAAACAAAATGAAAGGAACCTACGTTGATGTCAAACTCAAAGATTCTACACTATATTGCTCGTATGTGTCTACGGCCACTCGCACTGGCCGCAGCGGCAGCCGCGCTAATCCTTTTGACTACGGCACAAATCTGCAAAATTTGCCTTATCATAGTGACCTTGGTGTTCGCTTTCGGTGCTGCATTATTGCAAGAGACGGTCGAGTTCTTGTCTCAGTGGATCAAAAGGGTGCTGAGGATTGGATTGTCCAAGGAATCATTGCAGATGTATCTGGAAATACCAGAGGACTTGACGAACTCCGACAAGGAATAAACCGACACCGGCGCTTGGCGTCTTTCCTCTTCTCAAAACCAGAGGCGGATATAGCCAAGGGGTCTTTGGACTACCTCCTTGGAAAGAAAACACGCCACGCCGGGAACTACGGAATGCAGGAGTACACCTTTGCAGATAACCTTTTGAAAGAAGGTGTCAATGTCCCGAAGGAATTCTGCCGATACATGCTGAACAAGTTCCATGAGACGGAGCCGAATATCCGCGGCGTGTTTCACAAATATGTAGAGCAAAAGCTCTGTAGTGAACACCGGCTCATAACGCCACTTGGTTTCGAGCGCCTTTTCTTCGGTCTACGGCCATTCAGTGACAACAGTGACATTTTCCGTGAAGGATACGCACAGATTCCTCAGTCCACCGTGGCGAATAACACCGGACTAGCCCTCGTCTTTATCGAGGACGAGTTGGCTATGCGTCCGCGGGACGGCTGGACCGGCATCGTAAAGGAAGACCACGACTCCATCACGCTTGAGATACGAGATACAATCGAAGATGTACTAGACGCCGCTGATCTTTTTAACCGTGCGTTTGACCGTGTCCTCAAATTCGAGAACGGCCTAGAACTCACCATCCCCGTTGAGCTTGAGTGTGGCTATAGCCTTGGAGGCATGAAGTCCGCTAAGACAATGGGCGCGGAAGATATAACAGAGGCTTATAACAAAGCCCGTGGTGGGATTTTGGTGAATGGCTAGATTACTAAATAAATCCTGGGTACAAGGGTACCTAGATGTCATTGATGGCTACACGGAAAGCCCGGAGGTATGGAGTTGGTGGTCCGCCGTGACGGCTATCTGTGGGACAATGAAGAAGCATTGTTGGGTAGACAGGGGATCGTGGAAACTGTACCCGAATGACTTCACCGTTCTTGTCGGACGTCCCGGCCTTGGCAAAGGCGCGGCTATTGGTCCTATAGTGGATATTATAAACCGGGCCAATAGTGCGAATATCCTCAGCGACCGCTTGACGATTGAATGGATTCTGGACCGATTAAGCCAGGGCTTCCCGTCACAGAGGGTGAGTCCAAATGGCGGGCAGAAGTTTGGCTTTGACGCTACGTGTTTAATCGTGGCTCCAGAGCTTTCTGTCTTTCTCCGGTACCCAGAGGATGAACTTCCCGACCTCGCGGATTTGTGGGACGCCACAGATAGGAAGAAGCTCTATGGCACACGTGGAAAGGGCCTAAAAGAGATAGACGCCCCCGGCCCGTCCATGCTCGCAGGTTGTGCCCCGGAGTGGTTGACGCACGCCATTCCACCCAATGCTATTGGCGGCGGTTTCACCCGTCGCGTCAACTTCGTCTACGCAAAAGACAAAGCCAAGGTCATGCCGTGGCCACTAAACCAAGATTTCAAGAAACTAACGGAGCCTCTGGTCGAGGACCTCAAGGACATTGCACAGCTAAGTGGGGAGTTCACATTCGATAGCGACGCCAAGCCGCTCTTTGAACACTTGTACAGCCAGGGCGACCCCACGCAATGGGATGACGAAGCCACGGCAAACTACACCATTTCCCGGTGGGCGCATGTCACGAAGGTGGCAATGGCCTTGTCCGCGGCTCGCGGAACCAGCCGTGTCATTTCCAAGCTGGATATTGAAGAGGCGGTGGACCGGGTGGTAGATGTGACAGACGGACTTCGCGTCGTCTTCCGCAGTGTAGGTGAGAGTGATATGGTCACCGTGGCGGATAAAGTCGTCCGGTACCTTGAAGCGCGTGGGTCTGCCACGTTCAAACAAATCATCGGTGTCATGTGGAAAGATTGTACAAAAGCTGAGCTTGAGGTCATCCTGGCCACACTGATGGACGCCGGAATTCTAGTAGAAGGCCGAGTGGGGAGTACAAGTGTTCTCCAGTTGGTACAACAAACAACGCCGAAAAAACAGCAAAGGGTAAAGGTAGGGATGCCGTGAGTAAGAAACGTAACGTAGCTGCCGAGAAGAATATGGTCTCTCCAGGACAGAGCAAAGCTGCTTCGTCAAAGGAGTGCCCCCACTTCCACCTTATTTCTCCGTTCACGATTCAGCGACTTGCTGAACGCAAGCTCGTTGGGGCGCAGAAGTACGGCCCTGCCCAGGCGAGGATGGGCCTAGACGATCCGGCGTATGTAGCCGACCGCCTGAATCATCTATTCCAACACTTGATGGATTTCATGGCGCACGGAAATCAGTATGACGACAACTTTGGCGCCATGCTGTGGGCTCTTGATTTCCTCTGTGAAGTCGAGCGGCTGTATCCTATGGCGCTTGAAGAGGTCAGGCGCTTGTGCGTCTTGGCCGCGCCGCTGGCAGAAAATGCAAACAACCAATGGAAGGAGCGTTATGGAAACAACAACCGCTGAAAACAACAAGAAGGTCTTCCTGAAACCAATGCCGGGTCGTGTTATTGTCCAGCGCGACGAGCCGAAGGGCAAAACCGGCCTCATCTACATCCCGGAGAAGTACAAGCAATTGCCAACCACGGGCCGGGTTCTCGCTGTCGGAGATTTCGGACAGGCCGATGTCCGGTGTGAGCCGACAGTGCTCATTGATGACGACGGCGCCGAGTCCGTATCATTTCCGAAACACATGGACATGTCCTGGCTGATCGGAAAGCGGGTGGTATGGGGACGCTTCTCCGGCATTCCCCTCTTCTTCGAGGGCGACCAAAAGTTCGACGTTCTGACATACGAGGAAATCGTGGCAGTCGTTGAAGACGACAACGCTGTACTTGACCTTGAGTCCTTGGCCGGACTCAACAAGGACTAACTGTGGACCTCAACGAAATGGCAGATGAGTGCCTTGCTGTTGCTACGGAAAAGGGATGGGCCGACAAGCCCGTCCCTGTTCCAGAAATGGTCGCCCTGATACACTCCGAGGCTTCGGAGGCGCTGGAGTCGTACAGAAGCGGCCACCCACTTTCATGGACCAGTCCAGCGGGGAAACCAGAAGGGCTGGCGTCCGAGTTCGCGGACATTCTGATTCGCATTGGTCACTATGCCAAGATTTTGAGCATTGACCTCAACGAGGAAGTCCGGCGGAAGCTGGACTATAATAGGACAAGGCCGTATAGACACGGTGGGAAGGTGTGCTGATGCAAGAAGAAAAAATCACGGAGATGATAAACAAGGCCGTACAGAAAGCACCGGCGGCCAGAGACAGTCGCGGCGTTGAGATTGGGGAACTGGACTACGTCCGCCTTGACGTCAAGGAGATGATTGGGCGCGTTTCCGGAATCCAGCCCGGCGGCATCATGACTCCAGAGGGCATCAGCCCGGCTCGGATCACAGTGTCGTTCAACTTCATCATCACCTGCGACCCAGGAGCCAAGCTCAACGGCATTCTCGTTTTGAAGCCGCCCACGGAACCCACAACTCCTGTGGAGTCGTAACAGGAACAGGGGGCCGGTGACGGCCCCCGCTACTCCTCTAGCCCTTGATGTAGGATATATCCACAAGAAGAAACCAACACATCGCACTCACAGCACAGACTAAACGTATGTGGTTTCAGGAGACGCCTGTCTGCCGTACAAGGTGCCACGTGGACGAATTGGTCTGTAACCGTGAATATACCCCAGAACGTCTGCGCTTTGTTGTCTTTCTCCTGGCTCATTGACGCCCAGTGCCGGTTTCCTGCGTTCGGTGTCCTTACTGTTTTGGCCGACCCGGCTGCATCTCCGGGTCCGCGGTCAGAAGCTCCTTCTTGAACGACTTCACTTTCCCACTCTCATTCAACTGAACATCGACCATACCGTTTGGATAGACCTTGTCCACAAAGCCGTACCCCTCAGGGGTCTCGACATACGTGTCCGCGCCTATCTCAAACGGCTTGGTCGACGGAGCCGGTTCCGGCGTTGGTTCTGATTTGGGCGTCTCGACTGGGGGCTTTTCGACTGGGGCCACCTTGGCTGCGGCTGCCTGTGTCCTTGGCGCAGCCCCCTTACCCTGCGCCTTGTCCACCATTGCCCGCAGCATTTCGACGCGCGTTCCAGGTTCAACGGCGTCCTTGACACTCTCGTACAACTTCCAGTCCTCACTCGTCTGGCCGAGATACTCCTTCGCGTATTTCTCACCCTCAACCACGGCTTCTGCGTACGTTGACTGCATCGCGGCGGGGTCTTTGACCACACTCTCAATGGTATCCAGCCGTCCGAACAGGTCATTCAACTGGACAAGCTGTGCCATTTTACCAGTGGCGCGGGCTTCGCGGACACGCTTTGCATCGCGGAATTGCTTAAGAAGCTTTCCGGCCCCCTTTCGATCCCCCCGCGCCATCGCACTCTCATATTGCTGTTTGAACGTGGGGTCTTGCAAAGCCTCATTTATCAAGGCTTTAGCGCCCTCTGAGAGCGGCCTCCCTCTGCCCGCTTGTGTGTGTGCGGCTTCTGCTCTGAGCCTCGCCACGGCCTCTTCGCTGATCGCCTTGCGCTGCTGGATGATTACTTTCTCGTCCGCAGGCACGGTCGGATCATCAAGCAATTTATTAGCATCGCTGATCGTCTGGTGGTGTCCGATTATTTCATCTCGGACGGCCTGGACCTGCTGTGCCTTTGTTTTGGGCGTAGCTGACTTCGGGGCCTCCTTCGGACGGACAAACTGCTCCTGCTCAAGCGCGGACGGTGCGGTTGGAGAAAGCGGGGACCCGCCTTGGATGTTCGGACCGCCCATCGGACCATATGTTGGGCCGGTCGGAGGGGCATTTCCAGTCGTAGGCCACGCACCGGGTCCACGAGGCGCTGCCATTGGATTCTGGTCCACGCCCAATTCACCTAGCTTGTTATACAGCCAGATACGGGTGGACCTGGACATTGGCCCTTTGAGCCACCGCATGGGATTGATGTAGGACAAAGGATGAACTGTCGTTCCCCCGCCTTCGGAACCACGGACCTTGATTACGCTATGGGACCACTCTCGGTCTGCATCTGCGAGGCTGCCTGCGACTCTGTTCTCCAAGCCGTCCGTCGCTGTGATCAATTGGCTGTCCCGCGCAGCCAGCGCGCGCATCTCAGGAACGTACTTAGCAAAAGCCTCATTGATGCGCGTGACCAACTGCTGCGCCACTGGCTTCCCATATACAACATCCGCTTGACCTTCATACGCCGCGTCTTGTAGAACCTTTTTCAACTCAAACATCTCAGACGGTGTTAACGAGCGGAGGTCTTTTGGCGTCGTGGTTCCAGGCTCATACAGATAGTTTTTCCGTAACCTTTTCAACGCATCCGTACGCTTGGCACTACCGGTCCTGGGGTTTTCAGCGGCAGCAATCTCACTGTCCATTATCCTGTGTAAGTCCGACAGATCGGCAGTGAATCCGCGGCCAGTGTAGCTTTTTGCGACAGCTTCCATCTGTTGCCCGGTTGAAAGGCGTGCTTCACGGACACGCTCAAGAGCTTTGTTGTAAGAATCCATTGCCCTGACAACACGGCGCAGTCCGTGGCCAGATTCATACGGCTGGCCGCGCTGGACGCCACTAAGCCTGTCCTCAAGCGATGGATTGACGTACTTCGTACCGAGCTTCGCGGCCCTTTCTCGTAGTGCGGGCTGAGTAGATTTCAGCCCCGTTTCCGTGACCTTAGCCACAGGCCGTGCGCCAGCCACGGCTCCGAGACCAAGCAGGGCGCCTTCAACATTGTCCCCACGGCCAATTGCTTCACCAGCCGCAGCGGCCATTGGACCGACAACGGGAAGGAGGCCAGCCGCTTTATGTGCCAATCCCGGCTTCTTCAACTCCTCGACCTGCGGATCGAACAGGAGACGTTTTGCCGTAATTGTCGGTGTGGCAATCATAGGCGGCATGGTACCCGCAAAGAATTGCTCCATCGGCGTCTTTGGTCCGTCCGTGACGGCGTGGAGGACGCCACCTGTCGCACCAGCTACAAGGTCCTTAACCTGCTCCTGTGAGGAACGCGGCTGCGCTGCACGAGCCGCGGCTTCGGCCTGTTTCTGCGTTCCGCCGGGAGCGAACGGCGCATCGCCACGCGTCGCAGCTTGACTAGCCAAGTGATTCATCCGAAGGACACGCAGAGCGTTCTGCCGTTGTCCTGGCGTGATGTCACTGGACTTCAAAAGGTCCGCAAGCTGCGTCCCGACTGAGTCCCGCTGGTCCTGACGTAGCCGCATGAACGGATTCTCAGTCTCCGGTGCGTTCGTGGCCGGTGGTGTAAGCGAGAACGGTTTGCTCGGATCGATTGGCATTGTCCATTACTCCGGGATGTTGATCGTAACTGCGTCCTTGCCTTGGCCGATTGTGATAGATGGGCCACCGGGTTTCTTGTTTCCTGTCGCCTCTTCGGACGAACCGGCGTCAATCTTGCCGGTCTCTTTGTTGAAGTGCGTGGTTCGACCAGCATTCGACGCCATAGCCTGCATAGCTCGAAGCTCGGTGTCAAGCTGTGATTTAACGGACTCCGGACTCTTGTAGAAAGAACTGTTCAGATCATCCATCTGCTTGACCACACGGGCCGACCGGACGTGAGCCGCACCGATTGGTGCCGCTGTCAAGGTCGCAAGCGTAGAGAATCGGATGGCGTCTGAGTCCTGATCCGCGACTGCTTTCGCAAACGCATTTTGTCCCCATCCCGCTTTGCCAAACAATTCAGGACGCTTGTCTACAATGTCTAGCATTTCATTGACGTAATCACTTGCAATATTCGCAAGGTCCATTCGGTCCTGCTCCCTGGGTGACAGCTTTTGTCCGGCTTGTGTGCCCTTCTCACGTTCAATGGCGTTCCGCTCGGCCGCTCGTCTGTCACGAAGCTGCGCGATCTTCCACTGCATTGCCATCTTTTCACGCGCAAGCGCCGGAGAGACAGCGTCCTTCTTAGCCTGTTCAATCGCCGCGTCCGTTCGGGCCATTGCAAGACGTTGCTGTGTTCTGAGGGTTGGGTCGGCGTCAATCTCTTCTTGTGTGTATGGACGCTGGATCAAATGGTTTAGATCACCGGGATGCTCTGGGTCCCACTCGGTGTGGATACCATGTTGCATGTTCTCACTGACAATATTAGCATAGGCAGTGCCGATCTTGGCGTCTACCTTGCCCTGTTCAATAACAGGCTTGAAATCCCGCCAGAAAAGTGCCTCGGCGTCGTTCTTTGCACTGGCCGATAGCGCCTGCTGTGTCTTGGCGCGCTGTTCCTCAAGCGCGGCCTGTTGTGTTTGCTGCGACGCAAACCCGGCATAGGCACGCTGAATACCAGCATACGCACCGCTCATCGGGTCCTTCTGAGCCTTCTCCAACAGCTTCATGACCTGAGGACTCATATTCATGGCCCCGGCAATGTGGTTAATGTCCTCAGCGGACAACTGGCCGCCATTTTGCATTTTCTCGTGGGCCATCTTGCCGTTGATAATCCTGGACATAATCTCCGCTGTAGTCGCAGCCTCGGACTCGAACTTCTGTTGTTTGTACTGCCGGATGTTATTGTCCAGCCCACGAATGGCGTTTCCCGCGATGGCCATTGCCCGGTCCGCTCCACGCCCAACTTTCAGGCCACCAGTATCCAAGACAGACGGCCCCTCTCGTACGGACGGACCGCCAGCCTGATACTGTGTCATTGGGACCACGCCGGGAACCGGGACCGGCTGTGCCACATTTGGGGGAGGCCCGCCGATGATGGCGGGCGTTCCCTGAGCGGACGGGTGGAACTGGATGTTTGGATTCCGCAGTGCCTGGACGATCTGGCTAACGACGTCCGTTTGCCCACCCGGTGACAACGGTGACATGCCTGCGCTTTGAACCGGGAGTCCGAGACTCTCATTGTCTGGCATCTTACCCTCCAATCTTCTTGGCTACTTTGCTGCCGATGGCCGTTCCAATCGCACCGAGTGCGGGACCGCCAACGAGGTTCAAGCCCGCTGTTAGCAAGGATGACAGGCCGCCGCCGCTGTCTTGCTTTTCCATGTACGGCGGGAACGTTGTGGCGTATCCATACATAGCGTTGAGGAGCGGGCTGTATTCTGGCCGTGTCCGAATCCACTCTTGGTACAACCGCGTTGCATCCTCCTGCGACATGTTCTGAATGTCCGTTCCGTACTTCTGCGCCATCTCCGTGGCGAAAAGTTGCCGTTGCTTCGCCGCTTCCTGTGCCTGGACCGTGGCTTGTAGCAACATGGCGTTTTGGTCAGCAGAGGTCTGGGCAAAAAAGTCCGCCATCCCGCGGGCAAATGGCGAGCCGACCAGGTTCCCGCCAACAGCGTATTGCTCTTTCAACAACGCCGCCTTCTCCTCAATGTTCCGCTGCATGGACTTATTCATCGCTTGCCACGCCGGGGTCTGGTCAATTGGCATCCCCGACGCCATCATCTGCGCCATCGCACCGTGTGGGTCATGGAAGGAATACATGAGGTCCCGATAGACGGCATTTGGCGAGGCGTTGACATCGCCCGGATACGGCTCCGCGCCTTTGCCGATATTGCCACGTAGCCACCCTGAAAATTCGTTCGTAAAGGCGGGGTCCAGCGGAGAGCCAGCAAAATACTGATCGTTGGCGCTGCGAGCAAAGGGTTGTGACAACTTCTTCGCGCTCAAGCTGCCGCCATAGCCGGACGGGTCCGGTGTCGAGTTGCTTTGCGTGGTCAAAAACGCATTTGTCTGTTGCACCTTTGGCGGGATTCCAAAGTCCAAGAAGTTGAATCCACCGTCACCACCGCCATTGTTGCCACCACCGAAATTGAACATTTGCTCTGGCATTGTTACCTCCCCCACCCGTAATTACGGATGCGCGGCCGTAGCCGACCGGACGATCTGAATGCTTCTCTTTTGTGTCTTTTTTTCGTACTCTGGACCAATCCCAACTTGCCGGGGTCCTCTGGATCACCATGCAGCATGACACGGATGGAGTTCGCCTTTGAAAACTCCTGTAGTTCCATGAAGCCGCGCTGAACTGCCATCCATATCAAAATGTCATGCCACTCACTGTTTAGTAAGATCGGCGTGGTCTCAGGCGCGACGGTGTTAATCGGGTGGTACCGAAGAATCCGCCCCTGTACCTTATACGCCGCGTCTGGCTTTGGCGAAAAGCCGATGGCGTCCCCAAATCGATACCACTCAGCCGGACGTCCTGTCGACGTTGGGAAGCTGGCCTTGTCTGCTTGTTGATAATGTGTCATGTCCAGCTTGACACGACGTGAGTTCGTTGGCGGATCGACCCAGATCATCATGTCAAGCGTGGCCATGTTAAGGGTTGTGATAGCCGAACCCGTGATGGCGTCTGTCAACGCCGGCATCAAGTCCGAGAACGGATACTCCGTGTCCGTCTCGTTCAGATACATCTCCGACGTCCAGACCTCAAGCTCATCGAAATCATCCCGAAGCTGCGTATTTGTCGTAAGCTCAATAAGAGAGTCCTTGAGCCAGACATACGAACGGGAGAGGTCGGCTTGTCTGTTTTCCAATCGCGTGCAGACCTCAGGTCCAAGTGACCCTATGGTAGCCGGTGCGGGCGAAATGAGTGGCGAAATTGTAGACATGACAAGCCTCCCCTGTCGTTAAAAGGTGTAGCGCGGGCCGCCGAAAAGGTGATACCCGCCGTTTTCATCCTCGGTCTGTGTGACCCGCGCCTCAAGCAGCAGGCCGTGTCGACCTTTCAGCTTGATGTGGAGGCCGCCAGCACCAAGAATCGCATAGGACGTATTGCCCGTCCCCGTGATATTGAAGCCGCCACCGGCTCCGGCGTACAGCCTGACGCTCTCACTGATCTTCACAATCTCCCGGACAATGCCAGTGGTGATGGTGTACGTGACTGTACTTGGATCAACTTCGTTTGGCTGGACGTCCAGCGCGTTGGCATTGTAAGTCTTACAACCGCGGTCCTTATCCAAACAATGAAGCCACTCCACTGTCCCAAAGACCTGCGGGCTGGCCTGGCTGTTATAGCTCGGCCCGACGGCAAAAACATCCGAGCGAGGCTCCTCAACGACCTGCGATAATGTCGGCAGGGCTGCGAGTAGGAGCGTCAGTAGAAGTAGAAACGGCGTTGCTCTCTTCATGCTTTTCACCTTTCTCTTTTTTGTCTTTCATCTGTGTTACGACTTCCATTCCCCGCAACTCAGGCGCTTTGGCGATTGCTGCGGGGAAGACCAATTTCACTTTTCTGGCGAGGTCCGTGGCTAGGAACGTTCCAAGCGCAGAGAACCCCGCCACCACCATTCCAGAGCCAATACCGACCGCCCAGTTCTGTGTTTCTTTGAGGACCAGCCCCCCAGCGATAGAGAAGGCTATGACCCACACTGCACACATGGCAAAGATCGCCTTGAAATACAGCATCATCATCGACTGCTTCATCTTGCCGAGGATGAATTCAACGCCAGCACTGAACGGATCAAGCATTGGTTATTCCTCCGGCAGGTTCTTGTGGTCCGCGGCGGCAATCAAGCCAAACGCTGCGGCTACGCCTCCGACACCTTGAAACAACTCATTGACTTTGATCGGCTCGTTATTCAAAAGTGGCAAAGCCACCGTTCCGATGATAACCGAGACAAAGGCCAGAATCCCGGCAATGGTGGTGCGAGTGCTTTTAGCTTTCGGCACTTTTAGGTACCTCCTGTAAGGTTGGTGTTTCCGGTTCCTCTGCAATGACCTCCAGAAGGTGGTCCGCCGAGTCCCATAGTTTCAGTCGACCAAGGCGGTGCAGGACGATGCACCCCTCAGACGCCAGCATCTCTCCAACACGGCCAATTCGATCCCCGTGGACTAAGAAACCAGCCCGTCCGTACATATGGTTGTCCAGGTGTGGGTCCAGCCTGAGACAGTCCGGCCCACGCCGTGGGTGGTGGAATGGTGGGCCAACAATAGTATATCGCCCAACCGGAAGCGGCCCAACATTCTTAATGTTCTGCATCTCAGGATTGTTCACGCCGACCCCATGACCTGCGTAACCGCGGAAGTTGTTGTCTTTGTTATACAATCTCCCCGTGCGCTGAACGTATCTCCACATATCGTTCCCCTTACCAGTTCCAATGTGCCCTGATCCAGTTGTAAACCGCGATGATTGCCGTCAAGCCCATTGCGCGGACTATCCAAACCGCAAGACTCTCCGCAAACTTGCGCTGCCGAATGTAGTCATGATGTTCTTCCACCTTGACTTGCATGTCGTCTACAGAGTCTTTCAGAGACTCAAGTGTCGATTTGACATGCTGTAATTGTACTGCAATAGACCCCTCAGCCTCCCGTGCAAACGGGCAATCTGGCCCTGTTCCGTGCAATTGATGGCCCCTCCCTTGGGTTAATTTAGTGCGCGCTTGCATCCACCGGGAACCCGTCCCAGATTTCGAGATCATCAACCCACTGATAGATGGGCGATGCAGCGGTGTTGTACACGGTAAACGGCATAATGCGGTTAATCTTGCAGCTTGAGCCGCCGCCGTACGCAGGCGTGTTGATCGTGACTCCGTGAAAGTCTGCAATCGTGGTGCCGTTGATGGCGACCCAGATGCGGCCTGTCGAGTCCGTAGCGCGATGGACGAACCATTCCAGTTTGAACCATTCATCAACAGGGACAGGGACGGAGGTATTGTCGGTCTGCCAGAAGACGTTATACGCCAGTCCGCCATTTGCAACCGTGTCGGCCTGCACGCGCCACTTCAGCGCACCGGCAGACTTGATTACGAAGATGATATTGCGGTAGTCGCCGCCCCAGGTCTGGCCCACGATGCAGGGGTTTGCCCCGCCGTTGGCCTGCCCGCCTGTCTTCCATTCAGCGAGCGCACGCCAATCGCACCAGGTTCCGTCGCCGTTTTGTCCCTGGCACATCTCCGTCAGGATGTTGCTTTGCAGCTTGAACCACACGCGGATGTAGAAGTCACCTTGGGGCTGCGACACATCTGGTGTGATCTGGAATGGGTCTTGCCCGGTCACGTGCCCGTTCAGCGTGGTCTGGTTCAGCATCTTCAAACCTTGCGTACCGTTGCGCCCGCCGGTAGGCTCCAGCGTGTTCTGAATGTAGTCCACCACCGTCGTCGGTGTCTGCGAGACGTTGGTCTGCAACTGCCACCAGCCGCCGCCGAGGAATGTGGTTTGGCTTCCCCAAAGCTGCGGAGGCCATGTGTAGCCTGAGGCGGCATCCGTACCGGACGGCTGCTGGTAGCATTCCGTCGAGCCGCAGTTCGTGGGCGTATTGATCGCAGAGGACGACTCAAAGCCAGACCTGAACAGCAAATGAGCGGTGGAATTGTTCCGCATCATCTGCGGCAGAAGAATCTGCGCCTGCGCCGAGGCCGCGAACAGAACGAGAGTGCAGAAAAGGCGTCTCATTTAATTCGACCTCTCTAACCGGAATACCATCGTCGGCGTGGCCGTGCTCGATCCGTTCCACACGGCTACTGTGTCGCTCGGGGTCTTGTATTGCAGTTTGATCGTGTGCGATGCGCCATCCCCTGCAATCGTGGCGACCCCGGATGCATCGACATACCGGCTTGAGTATGACGTGTACTTCTTTTCGCTACCCGGCACGAGCGTTCCGCCATCGTCCAGAGCAAAGAAGTAGGTCACGTCGGAGGCGGCGGTGTTGGCAACTGAGGCCGACCAGGAGATACTGAGAACTGATCCTGTCGGGATGGTTACTGTGTACGTCAACTCAGTTCCGGTGTCGTCCACATCAACGTACGTGGTCGAGGTAGTGGTGTAGTTGGTTCCGCTTCCGGTGCCGTGCTTGGTTACAACCGTCGGGGTTGCCGACAGTGTCCAAGTGTTCGTCGCGGTACAGAGGTACTTATTCCAACCCGCCACACCATTAGAAGCGAAATACTCCTCGCCAACTCCGCAAGTTCCGGGCAGGTTCGCCACGGTGTCCTTCTTGGCGGGAAGGGTTGCGGTCGCGCCGGAGAAGTCTTGCGTACCCGACGTGTAGGTGTTGCTCTGGTTGGTGCGAACAATCGTCGTCGGGATCACATTGCCCGTGGCGCTGGCGTTGACGCTGTATTTCGTCGTCACCGTGGAGGCGAAGATGTCCGTTGGCCCGAACTTGTTATTGTCCGAGGTCGCGTCCAGCGAG
>Ga0210102_1000293_pt1 | contig 13612 bp, 17 predicted proteins | sample RushOxbow_ThreeS_4_FD_185563 | JGI IMG/M metagenome (GOLD analysis project Ga0210102, IMG submission 185563) | Wetland microbial communities from San Francisco Bay, California, USA, that impact long-term carbon sequestration -... | ecosystem: Environmental > Aquatic > Marine > Wetlands ...
GAAGTCGAAACGACACGCCGCGGTCTGGAGCCGCTGCTCCTCGGCCAGCGCATCCGGACGGTCGTCGTGCGCGACCGCCGTCTGCGGCAACCGGTGCCGCGCGGGCTGGCGCAGCTCGTCGCGGGCGCGACCATCCGCGGGCTCGCGCGCCGCGGCAAGTACCTGTTGATCGATTGCGGAACGGGCGCGCTGATCGTGCATCTCGGCATGTCGGGACGGCTGTGGGTGGTGCGCGACGGCGCGGCGCCTGCCCCGCACGATCATTTCGACCTGGTGCTGGACAACGGGACCGTGGTCAGGCTGCGCGACCCGCGCCGTTTCGGGATGGTGCTGTGGCGGGCGGGAGATGCGCTCGCCCATCCGCTGCTGGCGGAGATCGGCCCCGAGCCGCTTTCGGCCGCCTTTGACGGGGCAGCGCTGCACGCCGCCACGCGCAACCGCAGCGCCGCCATCAAGCACGTGCTCATGGACAGCCACGTGGTCGCCGGCCTGGGCAACATCTACGCGAACGAGGCGCTGTTTCGCGCCGGCATCTCCCCGCGCACCGCCGCGCGGAGGCTCACCCGCGAGCGCTGCGAGCTCCTCGCGGCGAAGATCCGGGAAACCCTCGAACTTGCGATCGGAGCGGGCGGCAGCAGCCTGCGGGATTACGTGGCAAGCGACGGCATGGCGGGCAACTACCAGAGCCAGTTCCTGGTCTACGACCGCGCCGGCGAGCCGTGCACGCGCTGCGGAACCAAGATCAGGGGTATCCGGCAGGGGCAGCGCTCGACCTACTACTGTCCCCGGTGCCAGAAAGCGTGACGGCTGACGACTGACGGGTAGAACCGCACTCCATCACCCGTTACTTGTGACTTTCTTCTGCGCCGTCAATCGCAGGTATTTGGCGTAGAGCTGCTCCTTCGTCTCGACGTGCCGGGGATCGTTGGGGATGCAGTCCACCGGGCAGACTTTCACGCACTGCGGCTCGTCGAAATGGCCGACGCACTCGGTGCACTTGTGGGGGTCGATGACGTAGATCTCCTCACCCTGCGAGATCGCGTCGTTCGGGCACTCCGGCTCGCACACGTCGCAGTTGATGCACTCCTCGGTAATCTTGAGTGCCATCGCTACTTGCCGCCGAGCTGCTTGATCTTCGCCTTCAGCCGCCGCGCGACCAGCGGTGGCACGAACTTCCGGACGTCGCCGCCCAGGATCGAGATCTCGCGCACGATGGTGGCCGAAATGAACATGTGCTGCTCGCCGGGCGTGAGAAACAGCGTCTCGACATCGGGGTACAGGTCGCGGTTCATGCCCGCGAGCTGGAATTCGTGCTCGAAGTCCGATACCGCGCGCAGGCCCCGCACGACGACCCGCACCTTGTGGCTCCGCACGAACTTCATCAGCAAGCCGGAAAAACCGACGACCTCCACGTTCTTCACGTCCTTCAGGACCGCGCGCGCCATTTCCACGCGCTCGTCGCGGGTGAAGAACGGGCGTTTCGTGGTCGAGTCGGCAATCGCCACGATCACCGTGTCGAACAGCCGCGCCGCGCGCCGGATCAGGTCCTCGTGGCCAAGCGTGATCGGGTCCAGGGTTCCAGGGTAGACCGCCTTATGGTTCATTTGGGAGCTCCCTCAGCCCGCTTCAAGAGTTGATAGGCAACCTGCCCGGCCCGGCCCTGCCGCCACACCTCCCATCCCGGCAGCGGCCCGGAGCGGCCGGGTCGTTCGAGGTAGACGAGCGCCTGCGGCGCGAGATGCCGCGGCAGGAGCGGCGCAACCTGCGGCCAGAGGTCGGACCGGAAGGGCGGGTCCACGAAGACAACGTCATAGACAGCGCCGTCGCCGCGCAGGAATTCTAGCGCATCCGCTCTCCTGAGTTCCACAGCGCCGGCAGCGAGCGCCGCCCGGCTTGCCGTGAGCGCGCGAAACACCACGGGGTCGCGCTCCACCATCACCACGCGCGCGGCACCGCGCGAGGCCGCCTCGAAACCCAGCGCCCCGCTGCCGGCGAAGAGGTCGAGGCAGGTCTTGCCGCCAAGATCCTGTCCCAGCCAGTTGAAGAGCGTCTCGCGCACGCGGTCGGGAGTCGGGCGCAGGTCCGGCCGCGGTGCAAACTGGACGAGCCGGCTGCGCCACGCGCCCCCGATGATGCGCACCCGGTTCCGGGTCATGGGATGGCGACGCGCCCGCGCGCGGCGCTCAGCGCGCGCCAGCCGATGTCTCGGGACCGCCGGCCACCACCACCGTCACCATGCGGGCGGGGTCGACGCGCCGCCGGAACGCGTCCCGGATGTCGGCGGCGGAGACACGGTCGACGCGCTGCACGAAGTCCTCGAGGTAGGTGAGCGGCAGGCGATAGAAGCCGATCATGGCGAGGTACTCGTGGATCTTGCGATTGCTGTCGATGCGCAGCGGGAAGCCGCCGATGATATTGCGCTTGGCGTCCTCGAGCTCTTCCGCGGTCGGCCCGGTCTTCACGAACTCCGCCAGCGTCGCTTGCGTCACCTCGAGTGCCTGCGCCGCCTGATCGCGCCGGGTCTGCATGCTGATGACGAACGGGCCTTCACGCTGCAGCGGGTAGAAATAGCTGGAGGCCGAATAGGCGAGTCCGCGCTTCTGCCGGACCTCCTCCGTGATGCGCGAGGCGAACCCGCCGCCGCCGAGCACGTGATTGCCGACGTAGAGCGCGATGTAATCGGGATCCGTGCGTGAGATGCCGGGCGCCCCGATCAGGATGTGCGCCTGCGCCGCGTGGTGCGGCACCGCGCGCGACGCCCCCTCCGCGAGCCCTTCAACCGGCGGCAGCACGGGCTCGCCTCCGGATGCTTGCGGCAGTCCGCGCGTCACTTCCTCGGCGATTGCCTCGGCCTCGGCGCGCGTGACGTCGCCGATCAATGCCACCACCGCGTAGCGCGCCGCGTAGTGGCGCTTGTGAAATGCCAGCAGGTCTTCGCGCGTGATGCCCTCGACCGACTCGACCTCCCCGCTCGCGCGCAAGGCGTAGGGATGCTCGCGGTACGCCAGGCGGTAGAACGTGCGAGAGACGATGGTGTCGGGCTTGGTATCGGCTTCCTTGAGGGACCCGACCAGCCGCACCTTTTCGCGGTTCAGCACTTCGGCCGGGAAAGCCGGGGCGCGCAGCGATCGCGCCAGGATGTCGAGCGCCTGCTTGCGCTCCCGCGCGCTCGACAGCGTGCGCACGGAGAGGCCCGCGCGGTCGGCATCGAAGCGCCCCCCGAGCTGCGCACCGACGTCGGCGATGCGGCGCGCAACGTCGTCCTCGCTCATGCCGTCAGCGCCGCTCTTCAGCAGGCGCTGCGTCATGCTGGCGACGCCCGACTTGGCCGGCTGGTCGTAGCCCGCCCCCGCCGGGAATTCCACGCTGATATCGAGCATCGGCAGGTCGTGGTTCTCCACGAAGTAGACGCGCGCCCCGCTCGCTGCCTGCCAGTGCTGTATGGGCAGGATCGCGCGCGCCGGGGAGGCCGCAATGAGCAGCGCAACCGCCGCCGGCAATAGTGCGAAGCGCTTATTGCACATGGCGCAATCCCACCGGCGGTTTCGCCCGCCGGGCGCCCGTCACCGGCTGCGGATCGAGCGTGGCGATGGTCAGGGCGTCGTCCCGGAAATACTTGCGGGCGACCTCCCGCACCTGCTCGGGCGTGACCTCGCGCAGCTTCTTCAGCTGCAGGTCGAGCGTCCGGTGCGAGATGTCCGCGGACTCCACCGACGCGATCTGGTACGCCTGGGAAAACATCGAGTCGCGCTCGAAGACGTGCGCGGCGACCGCCTGCGCCCTGACGCGGTCGAGCTCTTCCTCGCTCACGCCCTTTTCGATGATCTTCGCCATCTCGCGCCGCAGCGCCTGCTCCACGTCCGCAGCGCTCCTGCCCGGCGTCGGGATCGCCCCGAGATAGAAGAAGCCCGGGCCGCGCGCGATCGAGCCGTAGCTCGCATCGGCCGAGCTCGCGATGCGCTCCTCGCGCACCAGCGTGCGGGCGAGCCGTGCCGCCTCGCTGCCGTCGAGCACCGCCGCCAGCATCTCCAGCGCGTATGGCTCCCAATCGCGCTCCGGATCGCGCAGCGCCGGCACGCGGAACGCCATCAGCACGTACGGCAGCTCCGCCGGCGCCTTGACGGTCACGCGTTTCGCGCCCAGTTGGGGCGGCTCATCCTGCGGCTTGCGCTCGGGCAGCGCGCGCGACGGGATCGCGGCGAAGTACTTCTCGGCAAGCGCCACAACGTCTTCCGGCTCGACGTCGCCCACCACGATCAGGGTCGCGTTGTTGGGGACATACCAGCGCCGGTAGAAATCACGGGTATCATCGACGCGCAGGCTTTCCAGGTCGCTCATCCAGCCGATGATCGGGTTGCGGTAGGGATGGGCGGTCAATGCGGTCGCCATCAGCTGCTCGTACACCTGCGCGCGCGGCCGGTCGTCGGTGCGCAGGCGCCGCTCCTCCATGACCACCTTGACCTCCTTCGCGAACTCCTCCGGGGCGAGCGTGAGGTTCGTCATGCGGTCGGCCTCGAGCCGCAGCGCGAGCTCGAGGTGCGATTTCTCCAGCGCGGCAAAATAGCCGGTGTAGTCGCTGCCGGTGAACGCGTTGTCGCGGCCGCCGGCGACCGCGATGGCGCGCGAGTATTCTCCCGCGGGCGTGGCGGCGGTGCCCTTGAACATCATGTGCTCGAGGACGTGCGCGACCCCGGTCACGCCGTTCACCTCGTCCACGCTGCCCACCTGGTAGAGCAGCATCATCACGGCCACCGGCGCGCGCCGGTCGGGCTTGACGATCACGCGCATGCCGTTCCCGAGCTTGTGCTCGACCGTGTCGCTTGCGGCAAAGCCCGGGCCCGCGGCCAGCGCGAGCGCGAGCAGCGCGAGGATCAAGTGCTTGAAGGATGTCATGCGGATGCGCTGTGGCGGCAATGATTTTCAGGCTAGAATTGTATCCATTTTCGCATGCCGGCCATCCACAATGGCTGCCGGCCCCGATCTCACCACCCGCATCTAGACTGCCCGGAACGTGTTTAGTTCTACAGCTTCCTCCACCGACGGCGGCCGCTGGCTCGCGCGCCTGCGGGACGGGCTCGCCAAAACGCGCCGGCAGCTCGGCGACCGCCTCGCCGGTCTGCTGGGGGCGGCGCGCCCGCTCGACGAGGCGTTCTACGAGGAGCTGGAAGCGGCGTTGATCGGCGCGGACATCGGTGTGGCGGCGAGCACTCATCTGCTCGGTCAACTGCGGGCGCGCGCCCGGCGCGAGGGATTCACCGACTCGAGTCAGCTGCGCGAGGCGCTGCAGGAAACGCTGCGCGAGCTGCTCGAGCCGATCGCCGTGCCGCTCGAGGTCGACGCCCATCGCCCGTTCGTGATCATGCTCGCGGGAGTGAACGGCAGCGGCAAGACGACCTCCATCGGCAAGCTCGCCCACTATTACCAGAGCCGCGGCAAGTCCGTGCTGCTCGCCGCCGGCGACACCTTTCGCGCCGCAGCGCTCGAGCAGCTTGCCTCGTGGGCCGAGCGCAACCGGATCGCCGTGATCGCCCAGAAGTCCGGCGATCCGGCGGCGGTGATCTACGACGCGGTCAAGGCTGCGGTGGCCCGCGGCACGGACGTGGTGCTGGCGGACACCGCCGGACGGCTGCCCACGCAGTTGAACCTGATGGAGGAAATCAAGAAGGTGAAGCGCGTGGTCGCCAAGGCGCTGCCGGGAGCGCCGCACGAGGTGCTGCTCGTGCTCGACGCCAACACCGGCCAGAACGCCCTCGCCCAGGTGCGCGCGTTCGATGCTGCGATCGGCGTCACCGGGTTGCTCGTGACCAAGCTCGACGGCACCGCCAAGGGCGGCGTCATCGCAGCGATCGCACGCGAGCGGCCGATCCCGGTGCGCTTCGCCGGCGTGGGCGAGGGCCTCGACGACCTGCGGCCTTTCGACGCTGCCGAGTTCGTCGCGGCACTCTTCGACTGAAGCCTGGCGGAACGCCCCCGGTGAGCGCTCACTCACAACCTGCCACCTCACCTAACTCCATGATTTCGTTCAGCCGGGTCACCAAGCGCTACCCCGGCGGGCTGGAGGCGCTGCGGGGCGTGACGCTGACGATCGACGCCGGCGAAATGGTGTTCGTCACGGGCCCTTCCGGTGCCGGCAAGAGCACGGCTCTCAAGCTCATGGCGGCGATCGAGCGGCCGACCACCGGCAGCGTCGTCGTCAGCGGCCAGAACGTGGGGGCGCTGCGCCCGCGCGCGGTGCCGTTTCTGCGCCGCAAGCTCGGCCTCATCTTCCAGGATCAGAAGCTGCTGTTCGACCGCTCGGCGTTCGACAACGTGATGCTGCCGCTCGCCGTCACCGGGTTCGAGCGGCGCGAAGCGGCGCGCCGGGTGCGCGCGGCCCTCGACAAGGTGGGCCTCCTCGCCAAGGAGAAGGTTCACCCGGTCCGGCTCTCCGGCGGCGAGCAGCAGCGGCTCGCCATCGCGCGCGCCATCGTGCACCGCCCCGCGATCCTGCTCGCCGACGAGCCGACCGGCAATCTCGACGCCGCCTACGCTGCCGGCATCGGCGAGCTGTTCCGCTCGTTCAACCAGGTCGGCGTGACGGTGGTGATCGCCACCCACGACGCTTCGTTCGCGGCGCGCATGAAGCCGCGCATGATCGTGCTGAAAGAAGGACGAGTCGCGGCAGCATGAAGACATGGCTCTGGCATCACGTTGATGCGCTGCGCACCACGCTCGCGCGGCTCCTGCGCACGCCGGTCGCGACGCTGCTCAACGTGAGCGTCATCGGCGTCGCGCTCGCATTGCCGGTCGGGCTCTACGTGGCGGTCGTCAACCTGCAGGGGCTCACGCGCTCGCTCGGCTCCGATCCGCAGCTCTCGGTCTTCCTCGCGCTCGATGCCGGCTCCGCCGATGCCAAGCGCATCGCCGCGCGCCTGCAGCAGCATCCGACCGTGCGCGAGGCGCGCTACGTGCCGCGCGACGAGGCGTTGAAGGAGCTGAAATCGAGCACCGGACTCGCCGACGTTGTCGACAGCCTGCCGGCCAACCCGCTGCCGGACGCATTCGTAGTCACGCCGCGCGACACCACGCCGGCGGCCCTGGAAAAGCTGCGCGACGAGGTGCGCGGCTGGCCCAAGGTCACGCACGTGCAGCTCGATGCCGAGTGGGCGCGGCGGCTCGAAGCGGGCCTCAGGGCCGCGCTGCTGGCGGTATCGCTGCTGGCGACCGTGTTTGCCTTTGCGCTGGTCGCCGTGACGTTCAACACCATCCGGCTGCAGATCCTCACCCGGCGTGAGGAGATCGAGGTCTCCAAGCTGATCGGCGCGACCGATTCGTTCATCCGCCGGCCGTTCCTCTACTACGGCGCGCTGCAGGGGCTTGCGGGCGGCCTGGCGGCGTGGGCGATCATCGCGGCGGGTATCTATATCCTGAACGGCGCGCTCGCCGACTTGTCCCGCCTGTATGCCGCCCAGATCGAACTGAGGCACCTCAGCCCGGAGGATAGCGGGAGCCTGCTCGCCTTCTCGGCCGCCCTGGGCTGGTTCGGCTCCTGGCTCTCGGTCAACCGGCATCTCGCCGCCATCGAGCCGCGCTAGGCGGCTCCCGCCCCCGCCGGTCGGGGCGGCTTCACAACCCCCTGATTTGAGGCCGTTTTCCGGCAAGGATTAGTTGGTTAAGCCCATGAATGGAATGAACTTTCCCGCCATCTGGCACTCTCATAACTGGAGTGCTAACATAGCGCCACCAAGGGGGTTAGAGATGACAAGCTTTGCTTTGCCGGTCCCATCGGTTGCCGGCAGCCTGGACACCTACATCCAGACCGTCAACCGGCTGCCGCTCCTATCCGTGGAGCGGGAGCGGGAGCTTGCCCGGCGCTATCGCGGCGCGGGCGACATCGAGGCGGCGCGGGAACTCGTGCTCGCCCACCTGCGGGTCGTCGTCGCGATGTCGCGCGGCTACCTGGGATACGGGCTGCCGCAGGCGGACCTCATTCAGGAAGGCAACATCGGCCTCATGAAGGCGGTGAAGCGCTTCGACCCCGAGCGCGGCGTGCGGCTGGTGTCGTTCGCCGTGCACTGGATCCGCGCCGAGATCCACGAGTTCATCCTGCGCAACTGGCGCATCGTGAAGGTCGCCACCACCAAGGCGCAGCGCAAGCTCTTCTTCAACCTGAGGAGCCTGAAGGCGAGCCTCGCGACCCTCGGCGCCGAGGACGTGAAATCGGTCGCGCGGCAGCTCGGCGTCAAGCCCGAAGAAGTGGTCGAGATGGAGACGCGTCTCACCGGCAGGGACATCGCGCTCGAGCCCGTGGGCGACGATGAGGATGAGACGTTCGCGCCGATCTCCTACCTGGTGGCGGAGGACGCCGAGCCCGGCCGCATCCTCGAGCACGAGGAGACCGCGCGCCTGCGCAGCGAGGGGCTGGAGCGGGCGTTGAACGGTCTCGATCCGCGCAGCCGCCGCATCGTCGAGGCGCGCTGGCTCACCGAAAATCAGTCCGCGACGCTGCACGACCTGGCCGCAGAATTCGGCGTCTCCGCCGAGCGCATCCGGCAGATCGAGGCCAAGGCGCTCGCCAGGATGAAGGGCGTCATCGGCCACCAGGCGGCGTAAGACGGATCTGCCGCAAGCAAAAGCCCCGGCGGCGCCGGGGCTTTTTTGTTTTCAGGACTTGCCGAGCAGGATGCGGATGTCGTGCAGAAACGCCGGCGCGCCGGCCTCGTAGCCGGCAAACAGGCGCAGCCGGCCTTCAGGGTCGAGAATGAAGGTGCCGGCGGAATGGTCCACGCTGTAGTTGCCGTTCTTGGCCGGTTGTTTCTGGAAGTACACCTTGAATTCCTTCGCGGCGCGCGCGGTTGCCTCGGCGTCGCCGTAGAGCCCGAGAAAAGCCGGGTTGAAGGACGGCACGTACTGCTTGAGGACCTGCGGGGTGTCGCGCTCGGGATCCACGGTGACGAACAGCACCTGGACCCGGCTGCCGTCGGGCCCGAGCTCCTTCACGACCAGCGCCAGCTCCGCGAGCGTCGTCGGGCAGACGTCCGGGCAATGCGTGAAGCCGAAGAACACGGTCACCACCTTGCCGCGGAATTCCGCGAGCGTGCGCGGCCTGCCGTCGTGGTCGGTGAGGGCAAGCTCCTTCCCGAAATTCGCGCCGGTGACATCGGTGAGCCTGAACTTCGGGCCCTGGGGCTCCTCGCCACAGCCGCCGAGGCTCGCCGCGGCGAGCGTCCAAAGTAGCGCTGCGAGAAGGATCTTCATGCGTGGCCCGCGCCACCGCCGTTACAGCGCAACGCGGAAATAGTGGTCGAGCAGCAGCGCCGCGAAAAGAGCGGTGAGATAAAAGATGGAATAGCGAAAGGTCCGCTGCGCCAGGCGGTCGCTGTAGGCGATGTAGATCCGCACCGCGTACCACAGGAACACGGCATCGAGCACGAGCACCGCGGCGAGGTAGAGCGCGCCGCTCATGCGGGTGACGAACGGCATCAGCGTCACCGCGGCGAGGATCACGGTGTAGAGCAGCACGTGCAGGCGCGTGAAGCGGTCCCCGTGCGTGACCGGCAGCATCGGCACGCCGGCCCTCGCGTAGTCGTGCTTGCGGTAGAGCGCCAGCGCCCAGAAATGCGGCGGCGTCCAGGCGAAGATGATGAGAAAGAGCAGCAGCGCGTCGGCCGCGATCTCGCCGGTGACTGCGGTCCAGCCCAGCACGGGAGGCATCGCGCCGGAGGCGCCGCCGATCACGATGTTCTGCGGCGTCATCGGCTTGAGGACCACGGTATAGATGATCGCATAGCCGATGAAGGTCGCGAGCGTCAGCCACATGGTGAGCGCGTTGGCCCACTGGTAGAGAATGGTGAGCCCGGCTCCGCCCACGATGCCGGCGAAGACGAGCGTCTGGAGCGACGTCACCTGGCCGCGCGGCAACGGGCGGGCGCGGGTGCGCGTCATCAGCGCGTCGATCCGCTGCTCGACCAGGCAGTTGACCGCCGCCGCGGCGCCGGCGGTGAGCGCAATGCCGAGGGTCCCGGCGAGGAGCGCCTGCAGCGGCACCATGCCCGGCACGGCGAGGAACATCCCGATCACCGCCGTGAAGACGATGAGCGACACGACGCGCGGCTTGGTGAGCTGGTAGAACTGGCCGAACCGTGAGGCGTGCGACAGGCCCGCAATGCTCGAAGACATCTAGGTTGGTCTCGTGGCGCTTCGAAAGAGCGCGAATTTTAGCATCACCCTCAACCGATGCGCGAGGCCTTGAGCAGGCGCGAGAGATCCTTGATCATGCGCCCGGGTTCGGGATCGCGCGGGAAGCGCATCATCAGATTGCCCAGGGGATCGATGACATAGATATGGTCGGAGGGCGCGCCCTGCGCCGGGAACGATTCCAGCAGCCCGGCTCCCGCGGCGCGTACGACCCAGGTCCCCGGGTACGGCGCGACCGCGTCCGGGCGCGGGACGGCATCATCCGAGATCAGCCACGCGCGCTCGACCCGCTCCATGTCCTTGCCCTGCGTCAACCGCAGCTGCCGCATGTAGAGGAGCTTGCGGTCGCAGCGCTCGTCGCAGCGCCCCGAGTCGAGGCTCACCAGCACCCATTTGCCCCGCAGCCGCGAGAGCCGGAAGGCCGTTCCGTCGGCGAGCGTGAGCTGCGGGTCCGGCAGCGGCCGCGTCTCGATCAGCTCGCCGTAGTTCACGGTGCGGGTCGGCGGCCAGAAATAGTAGACGAGATAGGAGGCCGCGACCGGCGCCGCCGCCAGAGCGATGATGACCCAGAGAGTCGCGTTAGACCGCTTCGGGACGGCGCTTGACATGAGTCACCAGGTAGAACACGAACAGGGCGAAGCCGAGCGCGAGCCACTGAAATGCGTAGCCGTAATGCGTGTTCACGCCGAAGTCCGGCGGGTCCCACTCGCGGGCGAGGCCGTCGTCCAGGGGGCTCACCTGCTGGATCACGAACGGCTGCAACGGGATCGGCACGGCCTTCCGGTAGCGCTCGAGCGTCAGGTTCTGCCACACCCTGCCTTCGGCGGTGCCCGGGGAGAGCTCCAGGAAGCGCCCGCTCGGCGTGACCGCGAGGCCGGAGATCTCGACCGCGCCCGCGGGGGTCTTCACCTCGGGCAGCCGGCTGCGATCCTTAGTGCCCGCGATCCAGCCTCGGTTCACCAGCACGTAGCGGTTTCCTCCTTCGAGGGCGAGCGGCATGACCACGTGGTAGCCGGCAACGCCGCGGCGCACCCGGTTGTCGATCAGCACCGCGTGCGCGGGCTCGAAGCGCCCGCGCGCCGTCACCCGCCGCCACTCCACATCGCGCGCTTCCACTGCGGCCGCCGTCAGCCGTAGCGCCGGCACTGACGCGAGCGCCGCTATCCGCGCCGCGGCCGCTTCCTTTTCGTGCGCGCGCCCGAGCTGCCAGGCGGCGAGGGCCACGGTCAGCGCGATCCCCGCGCCGGCGGCGAGCGTGGTGATCAGGCGTGGCTCGAATTTGTATCTGACGGACAAGGGTATATGCTAGGGAAAATTCAGCTGCCCGCCCATCCAGCCATGAAATACGTCGTCATCCTGTTCCTTCTGTTCATCGTCGGGAGTCTCTTCTCCGCGCTCTATTACCTCGTCCGCGACAAGGGCCGGGGCGAGCGCATGGTGAAAGCATTGACGGTGCGGATCACGCTTTCGGTCATGCTGTTCGCGCTGTTGATGCTCGGATACTACTTCGGCTTCATCACCGGCAAGATCCAGTAAAAAAAACGCCGCGCTCGTGGCGCGGCGTCCGTTTCCCTACTGACGGGGTCCTCCCCTTATTCTTCGTGCGCCTTCGTTCGTGTTTTGTTGTTGGTGTTGTGTTTGTGGCTTATAGCCAGTAGACGAAGATGAAAAGCCCGAGCCACACCACGTCGACGAAGTGCCAGTACCACGCCACCCCCTCGAAGCCGAAGTGATGGTCGGGCCTGAAGTGCCCCGCGACGCAGCGGAAGAGTATCGTGGTGAGCATGATACAGCCGACGGTGACGTGGAAGCCGTGGAAGCCGGTCAGCATGAAGAAGGTCGCGCCGTACGCGCCGGTGGTGAGCTTCAAGTTCAGCTCGGAATAGGCGTGCCCGTATTCGTAGATCTGCAACGCGAGGAACAGCACGCCGAGGCCGATGGTCGCGAACATCCAGGCGATGAGCTTGTTGCGGTCGTTGCGGAGCAGTGCCCAGTGCGCGAGCGTCACCGTGACGCCCGAGGAGAGCAGCAGCAGCGTGTTGACCGCCGGGATGCCCCACGCCGCCATCGGCGTAAACGCCTCCGTGATGCCCGGCCCCGTCGCCGGCCAGTCGGCCTTGAAGTCGGGCCACAGCAGCTTGTGCTCGAGGTCTCCCAGCCAGGGCACCGACAGCACCCGCATGTAGAACAGCGCCCCGAAGAACGCCGCGAAGAACATGACTTCCGAGAAGATGAACCAGCTCATGCCCCAGCGGAACGAGATGTCGACCTGCTTGTTGTACTTGCCGCCCTCGCTCTCGTGCGCGACGGTGTGGAACCAGCCGACCAGCATGTAGCCGAGGATCGCCACGCCCGCGAGCACCACGAACTTGCCCGGCGACCAGCCGTTGAACCATGAGGCCGCGCCCGACGCCATGCACAGCAGCGCGATGGAACCCGTGATCGGCCAGGTGGACGGATCCGGAATGTAATAGCGTGCCGATTGATTCAACATCCTGTTTCTCCCGATCAACTCGTAATGAAGCGCACCAGCAGCACCAGGCTCGAAACGAATATCGCCGCGGCGATCACGCCCGCGACGATCACCTGCACCGGCGTGATCGTGACGACGTCGCGCTCGTGCGCCGCGCGCCGGCGGATGCCGATGAAGGCGGAAGCCACCGCTTTCGCCACTTGCAGCGGCGTCGCCTTGCGCGGTGCTTCCGCCGGCTCGCTCACAACCATCCCTATCGAGCCTCCGGCAAATGGCTCACAAGCCATTTGCCGCACTCCATTTCCCCTCTCCACTCGGGAGAGGGGGAAAGGGTGAGGGGTCGAGCGTCGCAGGCCATAATCGATGCTCGTCAGCTCCTCGGCGCCGTTCCTTCCACCTCGAAGAAGGTGTAGGAGAGCGTCACGGTGTTCACGTCCGCCGGCAGCTCGCGCTCGACCACGAACACGACCGGCATGCGCTTCACCTCGCCCGGCGCGAGCGTCTGCTGGGTGAAGCAGAAGCAGTCGAGCTTCTTGAAGTAGCGGCCCGCGAGCTGGGGGCCGAAGCTCGGAATCGCCTGCCCGGTCACCGCACGGTCGGACTGGTTGCGGACCTCGAACACGACCTGCGTCAGCGCGCCGGGGTGAACGCGCACGCGCCTCTCGAGCGGCGCGAAGGTCCACGGCAGGTTGCTGCGAAGGTTGGTGTCGAATTCGATCGTCACGAAGCGGCCCGCGTCGACCTGCGAATTGGCGACGGCGTCCGCTTTGATCACGCTGTTCAGGCCCAGGGCATCGCAGATCGCGCGGTAGAACGGCACCAGCGCGTAGCCGAAGCCGAACATCGCGACGGCGATGACGAGTAGCTTCACCAGCGTCTGCTGGTTGGCGCTGGCGTGGCTCACCATATCCAGTGCCTCAGCACGACCCCGATGAAGAAAGCGAGCGCGATGGTGGCGAGGAT